>Ga0335081_10013485_pt1 | contig 13220 bp, 12 predicted proteins | sample Lox_Sample_35_FD_206713 | JGI IMG/M metagenome (GOLD analysis project Ga0335081, IMG submission 206713) | Soil microbial communities from Loxahatchee National Wildlife Refuge, Florida, United States - Lox_Sample_3.5 | ecosystem: Environmental > Terrestrial > Soil > Wetlands | place: USA...
CGTCGCCAAGACGGTGGTGTTCACACATCTTGAGCCGCTTGACGATCCGGCATCGTGGGAGGACGAGATGCTCGAACGGCCCGAGCCTCCCGCCGCCTGAACGGGAGACGCTTCGGGACTCACCGGGGCCGTCTGTCGCGGTCGGGTGGACCGTCGAATGACGGCGAAAGGGGGTTGCCGGATTTCGCGGCCAATCCCGACGGTCGTTTTGCGCCCAATGCCGGCTGCTGGCAGCCGCGGGCCGCGCGGGGTCGGAGCGCACCGGACGGATTGTCACTTATGACGTCACGAACCTTCATTGATACCCGCGGGAGAAACAGAACGTTCGTCACTTAATAGGTGATAGGAGCCCAAAGCGACTCGAGCAGCCGAGCGATCGTCCGTCACGCAAGACGCTGGCAGGGCACGCTCGCCGGGCGCCGAATGCGGGTGCTTATCTCTTGCCCACGGCTGACCTCGGGATCTGATCGAGATAGCCGCAAGCGCGCCAGGCCCGGACAAGGGCCCTCTTGGCGTCGCCGGGGCGCGCGACGAGCAGGCAGAGGAGCGCAAACGTCGCCATGGCCGGCGCCCTGAGGATGTTGCCGAGAAAGCGTGACGCGAGGTAGCCGGCGGCGCGGCCCTGGCCGGCGCGGTCAATTACGCGCGAGCGGGCCGAATCGAAGGCGTGGCGCGCCGCATAGCGGAAGGTCAGGCGCGAGGCGGGCATCTGGTGGCGGACCCTGGCGGAGGGGGCGAACCAGATTTCGAGGCCGGCGGTGCGCAGCCGCTGGATCATCTCGCGGTCGCCGCCGGAGAACAGCGCCTTGCCCGCGCGATCGAGGTCGGTGCTGAACGCCCCGTGCTGCGCCAAGACGCGCTTGGGAAAGGCGAGATTGGCCCCCATGGGAATCTGCGACGGCGCCAGCGGGCCGGCGTCGGTCCGAAGGGCGAGCGGAGTGTGTGCCCCTTCAAGCCAGCGCGGCAGTCCGTCGGGAAACACCGGGATCACCTCGCCGCCTACTGCGCCGATCCGGCCGGCGGCACCGCCGAGCAGCGGGGCGGTGAGTGCGCGCAGCCAACCGGATTCCACCAGCAAATCGTCGTCCGCGAACACGATGATGTCGCCGCGCGCCTCCGCGATCGCCCGGTTGCGTGCGTGATCGAGGCCCTGACGGGTCTCCAGCACGTGGCGTGGAGCAGGCCGGGCGGTGGCGAATGAGGCGACCACCTCGCGCGTCGCGTCGCGGGAGTTGTTGTCGATCACCAGCACTTCGTAATGAACCGCCGGATAATCCTGCCGCGTCACGCCGGCGAGCGTCTGCCGCAGCAACGGCGCCCGGTTGTAGGTCGGAATCGCGACCGTGATGCGGATCTCGGTGGTGGCGTCAGTCAAACGCCGTCTCCCCTACGCGAGCACGGGAAGGAGGTCAAATGCGCGCTGGCCCGGATTCAGCAGAGATTCATGACCCTCTCGTCGCGGGGCGGGTTGGATGGTGCCGGGCGTTGCCCGACGGGCCATGGCGAAAGGTCGGCGCCGTGCCTGGCAATGACAGGCCGTGTCCTTGGGCCCGTGCTTGTCAGATCGCACCAGCCGTGCACATTGGGCCGGAGCCATGAGACTGCCTGCCTCGCATACCCCGCCTTGGCTGGCCGCCACTCTGGCCGGCTGGCTGCTGGCGGGGCTGCCGACGGGGCGCGGCGCCGACGGTCCAGCTCTGTTTGCCGACAACTGTGCATCGTGCCACGGCATGGACGGCAGAGCGCGAACGCCCGCCGGCAAGAAAGTGCATGCGAAGGACCTCTCGCTGAGCGTGCTGACCGACGACGGGATTATGCGGCAGATCAGGGAGGGCCATCGGGATAGCCATGGGCAGCCGGTGATGCCGCCGTTCAAAGGCCGGCTATCGGACGAAGAAATCAGCGCGCTCGTGCCGGTGGTGAAGAGCTTTCGGAAATAAGGCTGCGGGCGCAGGTCGCGAATTCTGGCGGGACATCCTCCGGGCCGTCCCGGGACGCGCCGGCCTGCAGGAGGTCGGCTGGATGCGAGGGTCTCAGGAGGCCTGCAAGCGGCGGCCGGCCGGCCCGCGCCAAGGGATCAGCATCGGAACGATTCGCTGGTAGCGGTGGTAGTAGTCGCCAAACTCGGCGACGAGATCCCGTTCTTCAAGACGCGTGCCGAACACAATCCAGGCGGTCCAGAGCACGTCGAAGAGCAGGCGGTCCAGACCGGCCTCCGGGACCGACCAGATCAGCACCATCATGCAGGAATAGAGGGGATGGCGGACCCACACATAGGGACCGCGCACGGCCAAAGGCAGCTGCGGGAGCGGCTGGCCGCGGAGGTGAGCCCACAGCGCCCTCCGCCCGAAAGGATCGAAAACCCGCAATGCGCGGACGCCCCAGACAAAAACGCCGAGGGCCAGTGCGGAGAACACACGGGGCAACCAATGCAGCCAGCCGCGCAGCGCGAACACGGTCGTCGGCGAGGTTTGCCAGAGCAACACCACCGCGGTGAGAGCCGCGCCGGACGCGATGGCATAGACCGCGGCGTGGCAGCAGGACGGAACGAAGGCGGAGAGCCGGCGGCGAAACGATTGCCGGATCATCATGCTGTGCTGGACGAAGAACAGTGCGCAGAGCGCTCCGTCCCAAATCACCGCTTGGGCTTCGGGCAGATTGAGGCGCATGACACCAAGGGGCGCCAGAATCAGGAAGGCACCGAAGAGCAGCAACGAGCCGCCACCGCTGAAGGCGGCGAGCCCCATGACGGTGTAAGCGGAGATTCGGTTCACTGGCGGGGCCTTTCCAGTACTTCACGGCCGGCGTCAAGCCAGACGTGGTCGAGCTGCAAAGCGGCCCGGTTGATTCGAGCGCCTTCCCGCTGCTAGGAATCCGTATTCCATATCTCGCGGTGGATTTTCCACGCGCCGTCTGCGCCCCGGCGCAACACATGAAGTCCTTTGAATTGCAGCACCCGGGAGTCGCCCCCCGTCTTGGGGGTGACCCGCCAGCGGCAGGTGAAGGCATGGCAGGCGAGATCTCCCACCACGACGGTCTCGTCGTGGGCGAATTTGAGCCATTGGACGGAGACGCTCCGCAGAAACTCGCCCAGCCATCCGCGCAATTCCGCACCCATTCTCGGCGGAGAGTTCGGCGGCATGAACACGGCATCGTCAGTCAAGACGGCGAAATAGGCCGGGCTGTCGCCGGCGGCGATGGCGGCTATCTCGCGGTCGATCGTGGCGCGGACGTCCGCAAGATCAGCGTTCGAGTTTGGTGTGGTCACGTGCGGTGCCTCGCCGGTGATCCTGACCCGGAACCCGGCTTCGGCGGTCGCCGGCGACTTCACTGCGGATGTCGCGGTAGAAATCGCCATGCTCCTTGAGCGCTGCCATCAGCTTGGCGCGGGCCCGGTGCAGCCGAACCTTCACCGTGTCGATGGTCACGCCCAGCACCTCGGCGATCTCACTGTTTTTCCGTCCCTCCAGTTCGCTCAGCACCATTACCGCGCGGTAGTTCGGCGGAAGCTTCGCGATGTATTCCTTGATGCAGTCCCGCATTTCCTCGCGGATCAGCCGCTGTTCCGCCGAGGGCGTCTCGTCGGTCACCGCCACGTCCGCCTCCTCGCCTCCGCGGCCGGTTTCGCCCGCCGAAGGGCTCGCGGCCGCCGGGAGGGTTCGCTGCAGCGACGACCGGCGGAGCTTGTCCAGGGCCGCATTGGTGGCGATGCGATAGAGCCAGGTGGACACGGTGGATTGGCGCCGGAAGCCGGGCAGCGCCTGAATGACTTTGAGAAAGACATCCTGGGTGAGGTCCTCGGCTTCGACCGGGCCGACCATGCGCGCCAGGTGGTGCAGAATCTTCGGCTGAAAGGCGTCGTAGATCTTCTGAAACTCCAGAACGTCATTCTTCATACAAGCGCTCTCCTGCCCGGCGCGCGGCGGCTGAGCCGAAGCCGGGCGGCGCGGGCATCACTGGCCCCGTTAGCATCGGCGCGTGCCCGCGGCAAGGAGGATTTCAGAAACAAGGAACCACCGCGCGTAGACGAAGCCGCCGGGGAACACGGGCCGCGGAGGCGATCAACCCAGCAGCTTCAGGAACTGCCAGACCCAGCCACTCGGCAGCGATCTCAGCGGAATGCGGCCGAGCGCGAGCGCCCGGGCGAGGCTGGCCGGGCGTTCCGGGAAGCGGCGGGCATAGGCGCGGGCGCTGCGGTGCGTGAAGAACCGCGCGAGCCAGCGGCCGAGCCGCGGCCAGCCGGACAGATGCTGGCGGGCGATGCGCAAGCGCAGCAGATGCATCTGCCGCAGCATGACGGGCCACTGCGATTCAGTCCATTGGCCCTCCGCCACGCGGTAGAAGGCACCGGCAGTTTGCACGACCTCGACGGGCCCCGCCGTGGCGAGGCGATACCAGAATTCGTAGTCAGCCAGCGGGCCCCAGCGGGGGTTGAACCCGCCAAGCTGCATACCAAGCGTCCGCGGGAAGAGCACACCCGGAAACGGCGTGAACGAGCTCTTGAGAAAATAGAAGGGCGGATAGGGACGCACCGCCGGCCGGGCGGCGGGAGTCGGCAGCAAGGGCGGCGTGGCGCCCTGGACCACCCGGGTGCAAACGGCGCTGATCCCGGCACGCAAACGCGGCACCACGACGGCGAGATACCAGGGGTAGAGCATGTCGTCCTCGTGGAGGATCATCACCCAGCGGCCGCGGGCGTGCTGAAGACAGCGGTTCCAGTTGCCGACCCCGCCGAGCGCCGGCTGGTTGAGGTACAGCGAATAGCGATCCGCGGGGAATTCCGCCACGACGCGCGCCGTCGCAGATATCCCGCCATCGTCACACACCACCACCTCGAAATCATGTCCGCCGGCCTGGGCCGCCAGGCTGGCCAGCGTTTCGCGCAGCAGCGCGGGACGCTGGAAGGCGGGGATGCCAAAGGTGATCAACGGCGCCTCGCGGCGGCGACCGTAAGCCGGGGCCTGGTCGAGCGCGGCGAGGCTCATGGCGGGCGGGCGGAACGGGCGAGCTGGGCGCGCAGGGCGGCGAAGACGTCGCCCTCGCTGAGATTGCGGATGCAGTAGTTGCGGTAGGAGTCACCGGGCACGCATTCGCCGGGCGCCACGCAGTGCTGGCACGGCAGGGGGGGCTGCAGCACGGTGTGGCCCGCGCCGGGCGGCGCGAACAGCACGGGGTTTTGGGAGCCGAGCAGCGCCACCACGCGGGTGCCGACCGCCGCGGCGAGGTGCATCGGTCCGCTGTCGTGACAGAGCAGGGCGTCAAACCGGCGGGCCAGCGCGGCGAGTTGGGGAAGGGACAGCACGGCATCGACCACGGCCGGAGTTTGGCGGGCGTGCCGGCGGATCCCGTCGATCAGCGCCTGCTCGCCGGGCCCGGCGACGAGCGCCACGCGGGCCCCAAGCTCGAGCTGCACGCGGTCGCAGATCCGTCCGAAGCGTTCCGGGGGCCAAAGCCGGCAGGCGCATCGTGAACCGGGGTGGATGAGGAGGGACGGGGATCCGGCGGGCGCCGGCACGGGAAACAGCCGGGCGAAAAGCTGGCGGGCGGCATCGTGATCCTCGGCGCGCGGCGTGAGGCGGATTTCGCGGGTGACGACGGGCACCGCGGCGGCCGCCAGCAGGGAGAGGTAGTACTCGGTGATCGGGCGCTGCTCGTGCACCGCCGGCGGATCGTAGTGCCGGTGCGTGTAGAACCGCGGCCAGCGCGGTTGGGTGCCTTCGTGCCAGACTGTGGCCCGGAAGGGCGCGCCGCTGAGCCGGCCGAGCAGCGCGGTGCGCTCGTTGTTGTCGAAGTCGAACACGTGGGTGAAGCCGGCGCACCGCAGCTGACGCACGAACCCGGGCCAGCTCCGCGCGCGAACCGGCAGAATGAAAGCGGCATCCACGTCGGGGTTGAGCGCGAGCACCTCGGCGAAGCGCGCCTCGACGAGCACGGTGATGCGGGCGCGCGGCCAGTGCAACCGCAGGTTGCGGAAGACCGAGCCGAGCAGGACGATGTCGCCGAGGTAGCGGCGGCGGATGACCAGAATGCGGGGCGCGGGAGCGGACATGCGGCAGTTTCGGCTAGCGTGTGACGAGTGAAGAAGGTTGATTAAGCCAATGCAATACCGCCCGCCGGCCTGGCTGCCAGCGTCCGAGCAGGACCGCCGCACGGATTACTACGCGCACCTGCGCCCCGAGGTGATCGAGGCGATCCCGGCGGGCTGCGCGACAGTGCTCGACGTGGGCTGCGGCAAGGGGACGCTCGGCCGCTGGCTCAAGGAGAACGGCGTGCGCAGGGCGTGGGGCATCGAACTTTCGCCAACGGCGGGCGCGGAGGCGCGACGCTGGCTGGACGGCGTCGTGGTGGGCGACATCGAGCAGGCGGAACTGCCGTGGCCCGAGGCGTCCGTCGATTGCATCGTTTGCGCCGACGTGCTCGAACACACCGTCGATCCCTGGTCGGCGGTGGCGCGGCTGAAGCGGCTGCTTGCGGCCGGCGGCTGCATCGTGGCGAGCATTCCCAACGTGGCGTTTCACCGAAACCTCCGGAAGATGCTTCGAGGGGAGTGGCGCTACGCTGACGAGGGGTTGCTCGACCGCACACACCTGCGATTCTTCACCTTTCAGACCATTGAGGAGCTGTTTGCGAGGAACGGCATGACGATCGAGGCGGTGTTCAAGAAGGTCGACGGCGGCTGGAACATCCGCCTGCTTAACGCGCTGCTGCTCGGCGCCCTGCGCCATACGCTCTATCTGCACTACATCGTCCGGGCGCGGCCGGCGTAGGCGGAAGCCCTGGCGTGCGGCGAAGGCGGGGCCACGGTCAGTCCGAGTCTCGGCATTTGTCGTGCCCCGGCCTGTCCCCGGGGCAACCGGTCATCAAACTGTCGGCAGGTGGTACCGTCGGGGCCGGAGGGGGATCAGGCCGGAAAGGCGTGCAAACCGAGGCCGCCGCGCCTCAGACCGCTCCCGTGTGCTGGCGGTCGTAGAGTGACTTGTAGAGCGCGTTGTCGGCGTAAAGCGCGGCGTGGGTGCCCTGCGCGACGATCTCGCCCCGGTCGAAGACGAGGATGAGGGAGGCGACCCGGATGGTGCTGAAGCGGTGGGCGATGATGATGACCGTCTTGCCGACCACCAGCTTGCGCAGCGCATCCTGGATCGCCGCCTCGCTCTCGGAGTCGAGCGCGCTGGTGGCTTCGTCGAGGATGAGGATGGGGGCGTTGCGCAGGAAGGCGCGGGCCACGGCGATCCGCTGCTTCTGGCCGCCGGAGAGGAGCGCGCCGCGCTCGCCGACGCCCGTGTCGTAGCCTTGGGGCAGCGCGCGGATGAACTCGTCGGCGTGGGCGTCGATGGCGGCGGCCATGACGGCATCGCGCGAGGCGCCGGCCCGGCCGAGCAGGAGGTTGTTGTAGACCGTGTCGTTGAACAGGACCGGATCCTGGGAAACGAGGGCGATGTTGCGCCGCAGGTCGGCGAGCCGCATCGCCCGCACGTCGAGGCCGTCGATCATCACGGCGCCGGACCCGACATCGTAGAACCGCGCCACGAGGTTGGCGAAGGTGGACTTGCCGGCGCCGCTGGGCCCGACCAGCGCGCACACGGTGCCGGCGGGAATGACCACGGCGACCCCGCGCAGCGCGGGCACGTCGCCGTTGCTGCCATAGGCGAACGCCACGCGCTCAAACGCAATGTCGCCACGCAGCCGGCCGACGGCGACCGGCTGGGGCGGATCGGCGATCTCCAGCGGCGCGTTCAGGACTTCCTCCAGCCGGTCGAGCGCGCCGAGGCCGCGCTTCCATTCGTTGTTCAGGCCGCCCAGTTTCTTGATCGGGTCGTAACAGGCGTAGATTGCGGTGATCAGGGTGACGAAGGTCGTCTGGTCAAGATGGACCCTGTAGCAATAGAGCAGCGTGACGGAAATGCCCACCGCCGAGATGATTTCGATCAAGGGGGTCAGGGCCTTCTCGTACTTGAAGAATTTCATCTGCGCGCGGATCAGGGCGCGGGAGCCGAGCGAGAAGCGCTCGATCTCCCTTTGTTCGAGGCTGAAGGCGCGCACTTCCTTGGCGGCCGACAGGTTTTCGCTCATCCGGTCGGTCACGGTTCCGAGCTCCTTCTGAATCTGTCCGGCGCGGCGGATGAGTTTCTTGCCGACGTAGCGGACCGGCAGAACGCACGCGGGCACCACGGCGAGCGCCACCAAAGCGAGCGTCACGCCCTCCACATGATAGGCCTTGACCGCCACGAATCCAATGGCTCCGAGCAGGGTGGCCGGGCTCTTGATGAGTTCGTTGGCCGCGGTCGTGAGGGTGAACTGGAGCTGGTTGGCGTCGGCCAGTCCCCGCGACAGGAGATCACCGGAGGCGCTGCGCTGCAGAAACGACAGCGGCAGCAGCTGCAATTTGCGGAAGAAATCCAGCCGAATCCCCTCCAGCACACGGGTGCCCACCAACTGGATGACATAGGTATTGAAGTACCCCGCGACTCCCCGGACGACGAACACGGCCGGCAGCCAGAGGGCGATCAGGAACAGCTGCAGGTGCGTGAGCGGGGCGCCGGCGGGCGAAAAGATCACAGGGAAAACCGTGTTCGTCATCAGCGGCAGGCCGGCGCCGGTGGCCACGCCCGAAATCACGCCGCAGAGAATGCCGAGCGCCAGCAATCCGCGGTGGGGGCGGAGGTAGCGGAAATACGGACGAAAACGGCGCATGAACGGGGCGATAGAACCGGATTCCGCCGTCGCGTTCCACCTCAAACTTTCGCGGCGCGCCCGTCCGGGGCATCCTGGCCGCCTTCGCCCGGCGGGCGAGGGCGAAGCCGGCGGGCGGGCGAAGGGTCGACCGGCACCGTCGGCTTCCTAATCTTTTGAGGAGCGGACATCAAGGGCGTCCCGGAGGCCATCGCCGAGAAAATTCAGGGAAAACAGGGTGAGCGAGAAGATTGTGCCCGGGAACAGGAGCAGCCACGGAAACTCCTCCATCTTCTCGGCACCGTCCTTGATCAACACGCCCCAGGAGCTCATCGGCGGTTGCACGCCCAGGCCGAGGAAACTCAAGAATGCCTCGAGCAGCATGACGGACGGGATGGTCAGCGTGGTGTAGACGATGATCGGGCCGAGCACGTTGGGCAGGATGTGGCGGAAGAGGACGCGGCGCCGGCTGTAGCCCAGCGCATGGGCGGCCTCGATGAACTCCGCGCGCTTGAGCGCCATGACCTCCCCGCGCACGATGCGCGCCATCGTGAGCCATTCCACCGCCCCGATGGCCACGAACAGCAGGATGATATTCCGCCCGAAGAAAACCATCAGGAGAATCACGAAGATCGTGAAGGGCAGCGAATAGAGGATGTCGACGGCGCGCATCATCACCGCGTCGAGCTTGCCGCCGACAAAGCCGGCCACGGCGCCGTAGGTCACGCCGATGGTCAGGGCCACGATGGTCGCGCTCAAGCCGACGGCGAGCGAAATGCGACCACCGTAGAGCAGGCGCACCAGCAGGTCGTGGCCAAGCTGGTCCGTGCCGAGCCAATTCCGCCCGCCCGGCGGCGCGAACGTGTGTTTGAGGTCGATCTCCTCATAGCCGTAGGGACTGAGCCAGGGGCCGATCAGGCAGGCGAGCGCCACGACGACCAGCGTGATCGCGCCGAACACCGCCAGCTTGTTCTGGCGCAGGCGCAGCCACGCGTCGTGTCCAAGCGATGAGCCGCGCCCGACCGGTTCGTCAGCGGACCTCGCGGCAAACGGTGTCGAGGCCGGGACATTCGCGTCTTCGGCCCGGCGGGAGCCCCGCCCTCCATCGCCAGTACCTGGATCATCCGTGCGCATCCCTGGTGGTTTATTCGAGGCGGATCCTGGGGTTCATCCAGGCTTGCGCCAGATCCGCGAGGAGGTTGAGCGCCATGAGGAGCGCCGCGTAGAGAATGACCGTGCCGAGCACGAGCGTATAGTCACGGTTGAAGGCGCTGGTCACGAACTCGCGGCCCAGACCGGGAATCTGGAAGATGGTCTCGATGACAAAGGAGCCGGTGAGGATGTTGGCAATGGCGGGTCCGAGGTAGGCGACGACCGGCAGCAGGCCACCGCGCAGGGCGTGCTTGAAGACCACGCGGGCCTCGGAGGCGCCCTTGGCGCGCGCCGTGCGGATAAAGTCCTGCTGCAGCACCTCGAGCAGGCCGCCGCGGGTGAGCCGCGCAATCGGCGCGGCGTAGGCCAGCCCGAGCACGAGGGAAGGCAACACGCGGTCCGCCGGCAGCGCCCAGCCGGAAGCGCTGAACCAGCCGAGGTGGATCGCAAACGCCAGCACGCAGAGGGGACCGACGACAAACGTGGGCACGGAAAGGCCAGTAGTGGCGAAGGCGGAGGCCAGGTAATCGATCCAGGTATTGCGACGCAGCGCCGCGAGGATGCCGAGCGTCAGGCCGAGCGACAGGGCCACCCCGAGCGACCACAGGCCCAGTTCGAGCGAGACCGGCAGCTTGTCGGCGAGGATCTCGTTGACGGTGCGGTTGGAGTATTTGAACGAGGGTCCGAAATCGCCGTGCGCCAGACTTCCGAGGTACTCGAAATACTGGCGGTAGAGCGGATGGTTCAGCCCGTAATGCGCCTCGAGGTTGCGCAGAATCTCCTTGGGCACCGCCCGCTCCGCCGTGAAGGGCCCGCCCGGCACGAATCGGAGCATGAAGAACGTGGCGGTGACAATGAGGAACAGCGCGAGCAGGGACTGGAGGAGGCGCGAGGCGAGGAAACGCAGCATGGCGGGCCCGCTGGGAGTGAGGGAGTGAGGGAAAAAGGAAACTGGAGACGACAAACGTGACGAGGTGTCGGACACGAGACGAGGAAACTCTTCGGAGCGCCGCGGACTGCCGCCGACTCCCAGTCCCTTTTCCCTTATTCCCTCATTCCCTTGCTCCCCTATTCCCCGCAGAACCGGTAGCCGATGCCCGCCTCGGTGCGGAAGTATTTCGGCTGGTTCGGCTCGTCCTCCAGCTTCTGGCGCAGGCGGGCCATGTACACGCGCAGGTAGTGCGTCTGCTCCTCCGCCTTTGGCCCCCAGATTTCCCGCAAAATCTGCCGATGGGTGACGACCTTGTCGCGATGGACGAGCAGCAGGCGCAGCAGCGCGTATTCCTTGGCGGTGAATCGGACTTCTGCGCCGCCTTTCGTGACCACCCGCCGGGTGAAATCCACCTCGACGGCTCCGAATTTCGTCACGCCCGCCTCCTCCGGCGCCTGGGCCCGCCGCAGCAGCACCCGCAGGCGGGCGAGGAGTTCGCCGCTCCCGAACGGTTTGGTCAGGTAATCATCCGCTCCGGCGTCGAGCGCGGCAATCTTGTCGCCTTCCGCGCCGCGCACCGAGAGGATCAGCACTGGAACCTGGCTCCATTCCCGCAGGCGTTGGAGCACCTCGACGCCCGGCAGGTCAGGCAGGCCCAGATCGAGGATGACGGCGTCGGGCCGGCGGAAGGCGGCCTCATTGAGCCCGAGCTGCCCTGCATCCGCCTCGCGCACCGCATAGCCGGCGGCCTCCAGCATGACCCGGAGCAGGCGCCGGATCTGCACTTCGTCGTCGATGACGAGAATGTCTAGAGGCGGGGCGCCGGTGTTCATTCCGGAGGCACGTTACCATGCCGGTCGAGGGGAAGGAAGACAGTAAAGCGTGCGCCGCCGCCGGGTCGGTTTTCCGCCTGCACCCTTCCTCCGTGCGCCTCGACGAACCCGCGCACGATGGAGAGCCCCAGCCCCAGTCCGCCGGCCCGATCGGGCCGGCCGCGGAAGAATTTGTCGAAAAGCCGGGGCAACTGGCCGGCGTCCAGGCCGGGACCGTCGTCATCGACGGCCAACCACACTTGCGGCGCGGCCTCGTCGACGCCGGCGGAGAGCATGATACGGGCGGACGGGGGCGTGTGCTGGCACGCGTTAAGGATGAGGTTGGCCAGCGCCTGCTGCATGAGGCCGAAGTCGAGCCGCACCAGCGGCAGGTCGGGCGGCAGTTGCATTTGCACGGCGCGCCCTTGGCGGGCGTCGGCGGTGGCTTCAAGCGCCGCGTTCACGAGGTCCGTCAGGTCAGTCCAGTCGAATCTGAGGCGCAACGCCCCGGCTTCGAGTCGGGTCATGCCGAGCAGGTTGTCGACCAGGTGCTGCAGGCGGCGGACCGCCGTGCGCATCTCCTCCACCAGCGGCGCGGCCGGGCCCGTGGCGGCGCCCGCAATGTTGTCGGTGGCGCTGGCCAGCACCGCCAGCGGGGTTTTCATTTCGTGCGAAACGCTGTCCAGCAACGTGCGGTGCAGGCGGTCCGATGCCTCGGTGAGGCGCGCGAGCTCGCCGGCGGCTCGCAACTGCTCCCGCTCCAGCGCGAGCGCGATCTGCGAGGCAAAGGCCTCGAGCAAATCCCGTTGCGCCGCTGATAGCGCCGCCCGCGTGGGGGGCTGCACCCCCATCACGCCGAGCACGCTCTCGCCCGCGAGCAGGGGGAGGTAAAACGCCGCGGCCGCGGGCAAGGTGTCGGTGAATCGGCCGCCGTTCTTGCGGTTGCGGAACACCCAGGCCGCCACCCCCTGTTCCTTCTCGTCGGCCACATAGGTGGCGGCGGGGTGCAACACCAGCCGGCCCGCCTGCGCCGGGTCCGCGGTGAAGATCGCCAGGCGCGCCCCGAACAGCTCCTGCACCTGGGCGGTGGCATTGCGCAGCACCTCGTCGGCGGACCGGGCGATGCCGATGGCACGGGTCAGGTGGTACAAGGCGGTTGCGCGCTGTTCGCGCTGCCGCTCCACGCGCTCCTGCGCCCGGAGCCGCCCGGTCAGGCGGCCGGTGACGAGCGCCACGACGAAAAAGATGGCGAACATCAGCCCGTCTTCAAACTTGTCGATCCGGAACGTGAAAATCGGCGGAATGAACAGGAAGTTCCACGTCAGGGCGCTGAGCGCCGCCGCGAGAAGGATGGGTCCCTGGCCGACAAACAGCCCGAGCAAGATGACCGCGGTCAGAAAGAACAGCGAAACGGCCGAGTAACCGATCCAATCTTTGGCGGCGAGGCCGGCCAGCGTGACCGCGGCCACGCTCACGAGCGCGGTGGCATATTCCTTCGGCCGCGAGGCGGCGGAGAAATTCCATTCGCGCCAGCGGTGGCGGCCGGTGCGTGGCTCGGCGGGCACCACGTACACATCAATTTGGGCGCTGCGGCGGATGATCCGATCGGCCAGCGAACCGCCCGCCAGGAAATCCACGAGCGGCATCCGGCGCGA
>Ga0335081_10013486_pt1 | contig 13219 bp, 9 predicted proteins | sample Lox_Sample_35_FD_206713 | JGI IMG/M metagenome (GOLD analysis project Ga0335081, IMG submission 206713) | Soil microbial communities from Loxahatchee National Wildlife Refuge, Florida, United States - Lox_Sample_3.5 | ecosystem: Environmental > Terrestrial > Soil > Wetlands | place: USA: Florida...
AGGTTATCGGAGAACTTTGAGACCAACGACGAGGTAGCCCTTCCATGAAGAAGACAACCCGTATTCTCAGTTTCACCAGATCCATAGCAGTTGCCCTTTTGGTAGCCGCAGCTCAGACCGTAGTGGCGGCTGCCGCTCCCGCCCTGGGGTCGCCGGCAGCCCCGCAGGCAAAGGCGGCTAATTGGAAGAGCCAGGAGGAGTATCAGGCCTTTACCGCGATGGCCAACGAGAAGGATCCGAACAGACAAATTGCAGCGGCCCAAGCCTTTCTCGAGAAGTTCAAAGATTCGGATTTCAAGTACGCCGCGTGCCTGGCGATGATGCAGTCGTACCAGGCTTTGGGCAAGAGCGACAAGGCGATCGAATCCGCCCGCAAGGCGTTGGAGTTCAGTCCGGATAATCCGGAAGCGCTCACCTATCTGTGCTTCTCGTTCCCGTACGTCTTCAGCGCCAAGAGCCCCACGGCGGACGCGGATTTGGCCCGCGCGGAAGGCGATGCGAAACACGGCTTGGATGTTCTCCAGCACTTGCAGAAGCCGGCGGCCGCTACGCCCCAGCAGTTCGATGACTACGTGAAGCCCAAGCGGGCTGTTTTCAACACCGTTCTTGGTTTTGTCGCCGTGCAGCGGAAGGACTACGCGGGGGCCCTCACGGCGTTGAAGGCGGCGGCGGATGACAACCCTAACGACAACCTGATCTTTTCCCTGATGGGACAAGCCTACCTCTTTTCCAAGCCTCAGGACTACGACAATGCCATCTGGTATCTGGCGCGCTCGGTAGCCCTGGCGAAGGCGGCGAACAGCCCCAACGCCGCCGCCTTGCAGAAATTCTACGACCAGGTTTACGTGAGCCGGCATGGTTCCAACGAGGGCGAGAGCAATGTCCTCACCCAGGCGGCTACGTCGGTGAACCCACCCCCGGACTTCAAGGTAACGCCGGCCCCGAAGCATGCCGCTACCGGCAACCAACTCGTCGACAACTTTAACAGTTGGGGGGATGCGTTGAAGTCGGGCGGCGATACGGAGACCCAGCAATGGCAGGCCCTCAAGGGCCAGGCTTTTGGCGGGCCGGGCGTGGTGGATAGCGTCGAAAAGGGCAGCGACCCGAACACTTACTTGGTGCACATCGACATCACCGCGGAGTCCAAAGCCAAGGAAGGCACGTGGGACCTTGAACTCAAGGATACCACGCAGGCCGACGCCAAGTACCTTAGCAAGGGCGATCCGGTACGGTTCCAGGGGACCATCAGCGCCTACGTGAACGCGCCGAGTTTCGTCCTGACCCTTGACCCCGGGACGATCAACCAGGAGGACTTGGATAGCGCTAAGGCGAAAGCGGAAGAGAAGAAGAAACCGGCTAGACCGACTCCGCGCCGGCGAACGACGCACTGAGCGTCCGGATGTCTGATCAGGGGTGTGGCGTCGGTTATCGAATCGAGACTGCGTTCTGAGAAGGCCGTGGGTGTTCAGCGTCATCAGCCCACGGCCTTTTTTCTTTGCCGAGGATTAACGCGCGGAACGTTTGCGCGGTTTGGTTCGGTGGTCGAGTCCGAGTTCCTCGATCTTCCGGCTCAGCGTGTTGCGGTGGATGCCGAGCGCCTCGGCCGCTTTGGTCCGGCTCCCGCTGTTGTTCTCCAGGACCCGCTTGATAAACCTCTTCTCGAACTCGGCCACGGCGTCCTCGTATTGGACGCCTTGCTCGACCATCAGGTTGATGAGGGCCTCAAGCTGGTCTTTCACGGCGCAACTCCTGGTGAGAGGATGTCAGACGGAGCAGTCACTTCTTGGTCGTCGGGTGATCGCTCCGGTTGATCGCCTCCCGAAACTTCTCAAAGCCTTCTCGGAACTGTGTCTTCAGCTCGCCGGGCATTGCCAGCACAATGACGCGCGCCCCGGCAGTCACGTAAGGAGCCAGGACCGATCGTTGCACGACGTCGGCCTTGATGGCGAAGGCCACCAGGACCATGAGCAGTACCGAATCCACCAGCAGGCCGCGAAGAAATCCGAACAAAGCGCCCAGCGTGCGATCGAACCACTGAAGTCCCGCCGTGCGGATGAGCTTTCTCGCTAACGAGGAAACAATCGCGCCCACAATCAGCATGCCCAGGAACAAAACCAGGAAGCCGATACCCTCCGCCGCTTGGCGCGAGATGGTGAGGTCCTGGAACCAAGCCGCCGCTCGCTCGTAGTACAGAGCGGCGACCACGAGGCCCGCCACCAGCGCGGTGAGAGAGATCAGTTCCCGCACAAAGCCCTTTGCCAGCGCCGCCGCCGTTGAAAACAACACCACTCCTCCCAAGGCCCAATCGAGCCAGTTCCAAGTATTCATGTCACCTTCAAGCGAAACTCTTCTTACGGGAGCGCGTGTCCCGTCAACAAACGGTATGCCTCACGGTACTTTTTGCTGGTGACTTCCACGACCTCTGCGGGAAGCGGGGGTGGCGGAGGCTGCTTGTTCCAGCCGGAGGACTCCAAATAATCGCGCACGAACTGCTTGTCAAAGGAGGGCTGGCTTCGGCCAGGTTGATAGCCTTCCTGCGGCCAGAAGCGCGACGAATCCGGCGTCAAAACTTCGTCGATGAGAATCACCTCTCCATTCAGCAAGCCAAATTCAAACTTGGTGTCAGCGATGATGATCCCGCGCTCGCCGGCAACCTCGCGCGCCCTGGCGTAGAGCGCGAGGCTGAAATCCCGAAGCCGGGTTGCCGCGTCCTCACCGATCCGCATTACCATTTCATCCCACGCGATGTTCTCGTCGTGACCCTCCTGCGCTTTGGTGGCGGGCGTGAAGATCGGCTGGTCGAGGCGCGAGGATTCGACGAGATCGGCGGGCAGGCGAATTCCGCAGACTGCACCCGTGGACCGGTAGTCCTTCCACCCTGAGCCTGCGAGATAACCCCGGACTACGCACTCGATGGGAAATGCCCTCGCCTTGGCCACCAGCATCGACCGTCCTTCCAACTGGTCACGGAAAGGCCTCAGCTCGACCGGGTATTCGTCGCAATCCGCGGTGAGGAAATGGCTGGGTCCCAGGTCGCGCAGGAGATCGAACCAGAAGCGCGAAAGCTGAGTCAGCACGCGCCCCTTGTCCGGAATCGGTTCCTGCATGACGACGTCGAACGCCGATAAACGGTCCGTGGCCACGACGAGAAGTTGGTCCTCGCCGATCGCATACACGTCACGGACCTTGCCGCGTGAGAAGAGTTTCAGGCCCGGCAACCGGCTCTCGCGAATTGTGAGGTGTGGTGTCAGTTGGCTCACGGTTTTTCAGGGCACGCTCATTCTAGAACAACGCGGCGGGATGTCAACGAAAAAAAGTGCGCAGTCCGTAAAGCAGCGAGCGGAAAAAAAGCCCAAGTGAAAGTGCGTGACAAAGGTCAGTGCGCGAAGGTTCCAGTCTTCTGATCGGGCCGGGTGCTACCGTGCACCGACCGCCACCGGCTCCTCGAAGACCTCGTCGAACCGGACCGAAACCAATTTGGAGACGCCGGGTTCTTCCATGGTCACCCCGTAGAGAAGTTTGGCCATCTCCATGGTGCGCTTGTTATGGGTGATGAGGATGAACTGGGTCTGGCGACTCATCTCCTCGATCAAGCGCGCAAAACGGTCGACGTTCGACTCATCGAGAGGAGCGTCCACCTCGTCGAGGATGCAGAAGGGACTGGGCGTGTACCGGAACATGGCGATGAGCAACGCCAGCGCGGTGAGCGCCTTTTCACCTCCGGAGAGGAGCAGGACGTTCTGCAGGCGCTTGCCCGGCGGCTGGGCCACGATGTCGATCCCACCCTCCGCATCGCTTTCGTCGGCAAGACGCATCTGGCCGCTGCCGCCGCCGAACAGGGTGCGGAACGATTCGGAGAAATAGGCATTGATGGAAGAGAAGGCCTCGAGGAATTGCTGCCGTGACACTTCGTCGATCTCGCGGATAGCCTGCGTAGTATCGTCGATCGAAGCCAGCAAGTCCTGGCGTTGGGTTTCAAGAAACGTGAATCGGTCCTCGGCCTCCTGCAGTTCCTCCAGCGCCATCATGTTCACCGGTCCCATGTTTTCCAAGCGGGACTTCATCTCCCTCAACTCAGCCTCCGCTGCGTCCAGCGATTCGCCGGTGAGCGCAGCTTCCGGCTCCAACCCGGCGAGAAGTTCCGCGGGTTCGGCGCGCAACTCTTCCCGACACTGGGCAGCGGCGTGCGATGACTCGGATTCCGCACGCGCCAGCGCGACTTCCGTTTCCGAGCGCCTCTCGCGGCGCGAGTCCAGTTCGCCGCGCGCCATTTCGATAGCCGGGACCAACTCGGCCGCACGATGATGTGTAGCGCGGGAGCGCTCTTCCAGGGTGGTCAGAATCTCCGCCCCCGCCTGCTGCTCGCGTTCCAGTTCGGCCAGGCGCTCACGCAACTGCCCTGCCTCCTCGGTCAAATGGCCTTGCTCCCGGCGCCAACCCTCGCGCTGCTCGGCCAGACGTTCCAACCGAGCGAGAAGCTCTCGCAGGGTGGACGCCAATCGCTCCTGCGCGGCGTCCATCGAACGCGTGCGCTCCCCGAGGGCGCTCGATCGCGCGTGCGCCTCCACCAGAAGAGGCGAGAGAGCGTCCAGCGAGGCGCGGAGGTCGCGCAAGGATCCCGTGACCTGCGCGATCGCAGCCTCGTGGCGTTGCTGCTCCTGGGCAGCGGCGGCGAGACCTTCGCGCACACGCGACTGCCGAGCGAGGATGCTATTTCGTTCTTCCTCGATGGCCGAGATCTCGACGGACAGCAGGCTCAACCTCTCGGCGGCGCGGTCGAAAGCGGACTGCAACTGGCGAAGCTTTTCCCCCGTGAGGGCGGTCTTCTTCTCCGATTCCACCTTCTCGCCAGCGAGGCGGCGAAGTTCCCCGTCCAGTCCCAGCACTCGCCCGTGCAATGCCTCGAGCTCGGTCTCGCCGAATTGAATTGCCGCCCCAACGTCCACTGTCCTCCGCTCAAGCTCGCGGAAATCGCGTCGCAGCGCCAGAGGGCCGGCGCTCGCACCTTTGCCACCGGTGATCAGACGATGATGGTGGTGCTCACCGTCGGGGGTAAGGAAGTGGCAGTCGGGGTGGGTGGCCGCCAGGCGCTCGGCAGCAGCCGCGTTCTCGACCACGTAGGCGCGGGCCAGGGCAGGGAAGGCGGGATCGCCGTTCACCCCCAAGCGTCGCTCAAAGCGAATGAGGTCGCGAACGCAAGCTACCACGCCTTCAGCGTTCGTCAAGGACTCCGCCGACTGACGGCTGGAGTGATCGGCGGTTGGTACCTGGGCCAAGAAGAACGTCGACCGGCCGGAGCCCTCGCTCTTCAGCAGGGCGATCCCCGACCGCGCTTCTTCGTGCCCGGCCACCACCACGCAATCGAGTTCACCCTTCAAAAACTCTTCCACCACCACCTCGTAGCCCGGCGAGACCTCCACAAAATCGGCGAGCACGCCCAGGGGTTGGAAGCGGTGTCCGTTGACGGGAAGGTTGCCGGAAAGCAAGCGGCGCACGGTCTCGGTGGTGTAGGCGTGCCGCGCCAGTGATTCCTCGAGGGCCTGTTTGCGAGCCGTGGCGGCGGAGAACTCCTGCCGGAGGGTTTCGAGTTGCCGGCGTCTTCCCGCCTCCTCCGCCCGCGCCTGGTCGAGCAAAGCCGTGGTGTCGGCAAGCGCGCGCTCCAGATCAAACAGGAGGCCCAATTGCTGGTTGCGTTCGGCGCTGGACGCATCGAGATCACCGGCAAGTCGGTGGTGCTCTTCCTCGATATTGTCCCGCTCGGATCGCGTGCGCGCCATCTGGCGCTCCAATGACAGTCCAATCTCCTCGGCCTGGACCAGTTGATTACGCAAGTCAGCGGCGCGGGCGACCGCGGCAAGAAGTTCCTGCCGGCCGGCCTCAACCTCACTCTCCCGTCGCGCAACCTCAGTGGCCAGCGTCTCCTGGCGCTCCAGGAGCCTTGCCAAAGCCTCCTGCGCCGCGGCGGCCTCCTCCCTCACCTGCTCGCTCTGCGCCGCACGCTGTGCCGCCTCCCGTTCGAGCGACTCGGCTTGAACTTCGAGGCGCCGGCTTTCCTCCGCCGCTTCCAAGGCGCGAGCCTCAAGATTTGCCAGGCTCCCCTGGATGTGCGCGACCCGCGCCAGCAGCCGCTCGCGTTCCAAGTCACGCTGCGCGGCCGCTTCGCGCAACCCTTTCAGTTCGGTCTCCGAATTCTCGTGCTCCACTCGAGCCGTCTTCTCCTCCCGCTCCAGTGCCTCCAGGTTCTGAGCCGCTTCCGCACACGAGGTTTGAATTGCCGCCGATTGTTCGCGCAACCGTGCGCACTCGCCCTCCAGCTTCAGCAGGCGCGACATCAGAACCACTTGCAGGCGCTCGCGCATCACCTCATGTAACTCGCGAAAGCGCCGCGCCTTGGAGGCTTGGCGCTTCAGCGCGTTCACCTGTTTCGTCACTTCTTCCAGGATGTCGGTGATGCGAGCGAGGTTCTGGCGAGAGCTTTCGAGCTTCGCCTCGGCCAGCCGTTTGCGGGTCTTGAACTTGGAAACTCCGGCTGCTTCTTCAATGATGGCGCGACGATCGGAAGGCTTGGAGCTCAACACCTGGCCGATGCGGCCTTGCTCGATGATGGCGTAGGACTCGGGACCCAAGCCCGTGCCCATGAACAGGTCTTGAATGTCTCGCAGCCGGCACGTGTCACCGTTGATGAGATACTCGCTCTCACCCGACCGGAATAGCCGCCGCGTCACCGTCATCTCGCCGGCCCGATGCCGCAGGGCCGCGGCTTGCCCCGTCCTCGCCGAAGCACGAGGGGCTGCGGCCGGGCCCTCTACCCCCGGACCAGCGCCGTTGCCGTTTCCATTTCCGTTGGAGCCTTCGCTCGACCCTTCGGGATGAGCCGAGGAGGGCCTCACGAGAAGTAACGGACTCACACCGGCATCGCCACCCGGCCCGGCGCTTTCGGGCTCGACCAGGGTAAGGCTCACTTCGGCCAGGCTGATGGCGGGCCGCCGGCTGGTTCCGTTGAAGATCACGTCGGCCATGCGCTCGCCGCGCAGGCTGCGCGCGCTCTGTTCGCCCAGCACCCAATTGATGGCGTCCGAGAGGTTTGACTTTCCGCAGCCGTTCGGACCCACAATGGCCGCCACGCCGTCCTGAAACGCCAGACGGGTGCGGTCCGCGAACGACTTGAATCCCAGCAGTTCAACTTGCTTTAACTTGAACAATGCGATTTCCTCCCGCCCGAACATTCGCTCGATGTTGCGTGACAGCCCAAACCAGCATGACGATACTCGGCCGCTTCGAAAAGAACTTAGCACGGCGAAACGACCTTGTAAAGCTAAAACCACAAGTAATTGGGGCAGGAGGGATTAAAAACCCCAAAATATGGCCTCGGGGCGACCTCATGGTTTACGGCCAAGTTCCCGGTAAATGTAGACGGAAAGGGTGGCTTTGGTTGTTAACGTCCGTGGCTTCGTTTGGCTTCGTCCCAGCTCGGTTGCTGGCCTTGAGTTCATCCTCGTATGTGGCCCTCTCGCAACCACCCAATCCAGGCCCCCCACGAAATTCGGGTATCATATTTTAAAAACTGATAGCCATCATTATAACAGCTTATTGCCGATCATGCCGTCTAACCACGTCCTACAGATGGAGCCTACAACATGATTGCAAAAAAGTCAAGTCCTTTTTGGGGGGGAGTGCCAATTGCGCCAGCGGCCCTTCTGACGCGGGCGTGCGACAAACCGAAACGGCCTTCTCTTCCAATCGTCAGCCCAACATCACGGCTTCCACCGCAACACCGGCTTCCGCGCCGCCGTGGCCTCGTCCAACCGGTTCACTCGCGTGGTGTGCGGAGCCTTGAGCACGAAGTCCGGATCTTCTTCCACCTCCTGGGCGATGGAGCGTAGCGCGTCGATGAAGGCATCGAGTTCCGCCTTGCCCGCGGTTTCCGTGGGCTCGATCATCATGGCGCCGGCCACGATCAGCGGGAAAGAAACGGTGTAAGGGTGGAACCCGTAATCGATGAGGCGCTTGGCGATGTCGCCGGTGTGGACGCCGCGCGCCGCCTGCCGCCGGTCGGAAAACACACACTCGTGCATCGACGGCGCATCGTAGGGAAGGTCGTAGAGGTCGCGCAAGCGGCGGCGAACATAGTTGGCGTTCAGCACCGCATCTTCCGTGGCCTGCCGCAGCCCGGCGGGACCATAGGCTAGAATATAGGCCAGGGCGCGCACTGCCATGCCGAAGTTCCCGTACCAGGCCCGGACGCGGCCGATGCTTCGTGGCCGGTTGTGGTTGACGCACCAGGTCCCGTCCGTCGCCTGTTCCACGACGGGAGCGGGCAAGTAAGGCTCCAGGATCCTCCTCACCGCCACCGGGCCGGAGCCTGGCCCGCCGCCGCCGTGGGGAGTGGAAAAAGTCTTGTGCAGATTCAGGTGCATCACGTCGACGCCGAACTCTCCGGGACGCGCCACGCCCACCAGGGCGTTCATGTTGGCGCCGTCCATATAAACCAGGCCGCCGCGGGCGTGCACCATCCGGCAGACCTTTTCGATCTCGATCTCGAACACGCCCAGCGTGTTGGGATTGGTGAGCATCAGGCCGGCCACTTCCTCGGTCATGGCGCAGTCGAGCGCTTCCAGGTCGACGCAACCGCGGGCGTTAGACTTGAGATTGCGGGTTTCATACCCGGCGATGGCGACGCTGGCCGGATTGGTGCCATGCGCCGAGTCCGGTACGATTACGTATTTCCGGTTCCGCCCCTGCTCTTCCAGGTAAGCACGAATCATCAGCAGGCCGGTCAGCTCTCCCTGCGCCCCGGCGGCCGGCTGGAGTGAGACCGCGTCCATACCCGTGATCTCCACCAGGCAGCGCGCGGTCTCGCCGAGAATCTTCAGGCAGCCCTGCGCCAGCGATTCCGGGGTGTACGGGTGATCGGTGGCCGGACCCTCCAGGCGCGCCACCGCTTCGTTGAGTCGCGGGTTGTACTTCATGGTGCAGGAGCCCAGCGGATAGAGGCCCGCGTCAATGGAGTAGTTCCAGGTGGAGAGCCGCGTGAAGTGGCGGATGACGTCAACCTCGGAGACCTCGGGAAAGCCTTCCACTTCGGCGCGGAGAAACTCATCGCCCAAAGCCTCAACGAGCGGGACCGCCGGAACATCCAGGGGCGGCAACTCCGCGCCGGACTTACCCGGGGAACTGCGCTCGAAGATCAGACCTTCGTTCCGGGTCATGTGCGGGCGCGCGTCTTTGATTCGATTCTGCATTGCCAAAAACCTTTCAACGCCAGAACGACGAGAAAATCAAGAATAAGAAAGCTGTGAAGCGTTGCGAAAGAGCTTCAAACGCAGAGACGCAGAGGCACAGAGAAGGATGGGAAAAGTTCCGGAAGCAAACGACACCTTCCTGTTGTTCTCATTCTTTTCCTCTGCGTCTCGGTGCCTCTGTATTTAGTCTCTCACACCTTCTGGCCTGTCAATGGGTGAGTACCTTGAAGGCGTGCGTTTATTGGTTTCTCAGGAGACCCGGAATGCACCATAACATGCAGAGCCGTTCCAGGGCCCGGGAAGCGACGATTCCTCCGGCCCGCAGACTGGTGAAAGCGCCGGTCGCGGTCCCCCCTCTCCCCTCGGAGAGGGCGAGCACGTCGTACACACAGTTCTCTATATTACCAGCGCACTAATCTGGGGCCTTGCTGATCAAAAGCCCGGACTCTTCTTCCGCAATTCCTCACGCCGCAGCCAGCCAGCTCCCGAGCGTTTTGAATGCTTAGCAGGGTGCTGAAAAACCCCGTTTCGAGCGGTCTTCGTAGCGGCGCCCTTTAGGGCGGCACTTTGAATTCAACAAGATGCCCGGCTAAAGCCGGCCTCTACGAGTGCCAAAACGGGTTTTTCAGCAGCCTGCTAGGCCGTCGCGAGGCAAACCAGTTGAATGCCTAACCCTCTCCCTGGGGAGAGGGTGGACCGCGACCGGCGCTTTCACCAGCCGGAGCGGGCTGGGTGAGGGGTTCAACTTTCGACTCTCGAATTCTCCCACTATCCACTCACCCACTCACCATTGCTTCTTTCGCTGCTCCCGTGGTGACGGCAAAGTGCCGCCATACCTCCGCTAGGCGATCGAGGGTCGCGCGGCTGACCGTTTCCGTGACGCAGGTCAGCAGGTGATTCTTGAGCTCCGGATAGAACCGTCCCAGATTCAAGCCCCCGATGATGTTATGACGACGAAGTTCTTCCAGCAGATCTTCCGCGTCGCCCGGCGTCCTTACCACAAACTCGTTGAAACTGGGCCCAGAAAACGGCAGCTCGGTAGCTGGGGCCTGGCGAAGCTGGTCGGCGGCATAGCGCGCCTTGGCAAGATTCTGCTCAGCCAGCGACCTCAATCCTTTCTTGCCCATCAGGCAGAGGTAGATGGTGGCGCAGAGGGCAAAAAGGCTCTGGCTGGTGCAGATATTCGAGGTAGCTTTCTCTCGGCGGATGTGCTGCTCGCGGGTGGCCAGCGTAAGGACATATCCACGTCGCCCCTCGGTATCCTGCGTCTGGCCCACCAGCCGGCCCGGCATCTGGCGAATGAGTTTTTCCCGCGTGGCCAGGAATCCTACGTAGGGGCCGCCGAACGCCACCGGCACGCCGAACGATTGCGCCTCGCCGCAAACGAAGTCCGCCTCGCTGGGTGGCTTGACAATGGCGAGCGAGAGCGGCTCGGTGATGGCGACGATGGCGAGAGCCCCGGCACGGTGGGCGATTTCGGCAATCTGGTGAACGCGCTCGAGCACTCCGAAGAAGTTGGGGGATTGCACCACCACGGCGGCCGTTTCCGGGTTGACCGCGGCTTCGAGCCGAGCGAGGTCGATCTGGCCCGTCGCCGCGTAAGGAACCTCGCCCAGTCCCACGCCTTGATGCTGGAGGTAAGTCTCCACCACCTGGCGGTACTCGGGGTGAAGGGTACGCGCCCACACCACGCGGTTGCGGCGGGTGAGGCGCAACGCCATCAGCACCGCCTCGTTGGTGGCAGTGGACCCGTCGTAGAGAGAGGAGTTAGCCACCTCCATGCCCGTCAGTTGCGCGATCAGCGTTTGAAACTCGAACATCGCCAGCAGGTTGCCCTGGCTGATTTCGGCCTGGTAGGGCGTGTAGGAGGTCAGAAACTCGCCGCGCGAAAGCAGCGTGTCGATCACCACCGGCCGGTAATGCGAGTAGGCACCCGCGCCCAGCAGCGAGACACAATCGCGCGCGCTCTGGTTGGCCGCCTGGCGAAAGAACTCCATCAGTTCCGGCTCCGACAGCGGCCCCGGAACGTTCAACCCGCGCCGTAACCGCAGCGCCTCCGGGATCTGGGCAAACAGCTCGTCGATGGAAGTGTGGCCGGTAGCTTCCAGCATGGCCCCGCGGTCAGCGTCCGAATTGGGGAGATAACGCATTGTTTTTCATTTTGGATTTTGGATTGAAAGAGGACCGCGACCAGAGCGGGTTCTTGAATCCAAAATCCAAAATCCAAGATCCAAGATTAGTTTAGTGGGTGGCCTCTTGAATGTACTTTTCGTACTGGTCTGCGGTCATCAGGCTCTCGGTCTCGCGCCGGTCCTTCAAGCGCACGCGGATCAGCCAGGCCGTATCGTGAGGGTCCGAGTTAAGCAATTCCGGGTTATCCTGAAGCTTCGAATTGACCGCCGTCACATCGCCCGTCACCGGCGAATAAACGTCCGAAACCGCCTTTACGGACTCGACGGTGCCGAACGTCTCCTTGGCAGTGACGCGGTCGCCGGGTTTCGGCAGCTCGACGAACACAATGTCTCCCAATTCCTTCTGGGCGTGATCGGTGATGCCGATGGTCCCGATGGATTCATCCACGCGAATCCATTCGTGCTCTTTCGTGTACAACAATTCCGGAGGGTAAGTAGCCATGATTATGATCCTCCTGTCAAAAAAGGAGTCAGGAGACAGGAGTCAGGTTTTGACTGTCTTCATTCTGACTCCTGTCTCCTGACTCCTTCCTTCTAACCATTTCTTCGGTAAAAGGGCAACGGAACGATCCGCGCCGCTGCCAGACGGCCGCGGATCTCAATCTGGATTTCACGCCCCGGCTCGGCGCGCCCCGTCGGAACGTACGCCAATCCGATGTTCTTCTTCAAGAACGGCGCCACCGATCCGCTGGTGACGCAGCCGCACACTTCGTCGTCGATCAACACCGGGTAGCCGTCTCGGCCGATGTTGCGGTCGGCCATTTCAAATCCTACCAGTTTTTTGCGCGTCCCTTCGCTCTTTTGTTTCCGCAGCGCGTCGCGGCCCAGGAACTCGCCCTTCTCCAGCTTGCAGATCCAACCCAGGTTCGCCTCGAGAAGGGTGGTTTCCTCGTCCAGTTCGTGACCATATAAAGGGTACGCCGCTTCGAGGCGCAAGGTGTTGCGCGCCCCGAGGCCCGCCGGAATCAATCCTTCCGGTTGCCCGGCTTCGAGCAACGCGTTCCACACGCGCTCCGATTCCGCGAGCGGGAAGTAGAACTCGAAGCCGTCCTCGCCGGTATAGCCCGTGCGCGCGAGCAGGCCCTCGACGCCACAGCACTCGGCCCAGGTGAACCAATAATACTTGATGGCCGCCAGGTCGCAACGGATCACCTTGGCCAGGACGGTTGCCGCAAGCGGTCCCTGCAAGGCAAGCTGGGCGTAGTCCGCGGAGACGTTCCGCACATCGGCGCCGAATCGGGCGTTGTGCCGTGTGATCCAGTCAAAATCCTTGTCGGTGTTGGAGGCGTTCACGCAGAGGAGGTAGTGGCCTTCGCCCAACCGGTGGACAAGGCAGTCGTCCACCGCGCTTCCCTGGGCGTACATCAACGCCGAATACTGTGCCTGGCCCGTCTTCAGGCGGGCGACGTCATTGGAGGTCACGAACTGAAGCAGAGGAAGGGCCTCGGGGCCGCGTACTTCGATTTCGCCCATATGGCTGACGTCGAACAACCCGGCCCGCGTGCGCACCGCGACGTGCTCCTCAATGATGCCGGAGTACTCGACGGGCATTTCCCAGCCGCCGAACTCCACCATACGCGCGCCCGCCTTTCTGTGGGCCGCGTTCAGCGGCGTTCGTTTTAGGGTGGCCCCTGCTGTGGTGGCCAAACCCATTCTTCTCCAGTCGTAGAGTTACAGGTTGCGGTACCCGATCTTCTCCAATCGTGGGCGAACAGGCAACCTAACATAGTCCCCGAGAAGCGTCAAGAATCCCGCCTGACCTGGTTGCGGTCAGTCATGGCGCGA
>Ga0335081_10013487_pt1 | contig 13218 bp, 10 predicted proteins | sample Lox_Sample_35_FD_206713 | JGI IMG/M metagenome (GOLD analysis project Ga0335081, IMG submission 206713) | Soil microbial communities from Loxahatchee National Wildlife Refuge, Florida, United States - Lox_Sample_3.5 | ecosystem: Environmental > Terrestrial > Soil > Wetlands | place: USA...
CCCCCACGTCATGAGACATTCCTTTGCCACTCACCTTCTGGACGACGGCGTCGACCTGCGCACCATTCAACTCTTGCTTGGCCATGCCCAGCTCAAGACCACTGCTCGTTATCTGCACGTCTCCGAAGCCCGCCTCCGCACCACCGCCAGCCCTCTAGACAGTCTTGCCCTGCAAGAGAGGCTGACTTCCGATGGGGACGGCCGAAGAAGGTGAGCGAATATCGCCTAGAGGTAGCCGAGATCTTTCGCCGTTATGGAGAGCGGTTCCTGAACTGCTGGGGTCACACCGTCTCTTCTGCGCAGCGCAAAGCGCTCCAGGATATCAGCGTCTGCCGCACCGCTGCTTTGGGCGGTCACGTGGAGGAGTGCGATCACTGCTCCCATCGCCGCATCGCCTACAACTCGTGTCGCAATCGCAGTTGTGCAAAGTGCCAGTCTACCGCCCGTGACCGCTGGCTGGCGGAACGGGCGCAAGAGTTGCTCCCCGTGCCTTACTGTCATGTGGTGTTCACCGTGCCGAATGAACTGGCTCGGCTGGCTCTGCAGAATCAACCCTGCTTCTACTCCCTCTTATTTCGCGCCGTGGCGGAGACCCTCTTGGAAATCGCCGCCGATGCTCGACACCTGGGAGCACGCATCGGTTTTCTCGCCGTGCTTCACACCTGGAGCCAAAACTTGCTCCAGAATCCTCACTCATGATGCCTGGCATTATCATCTCCTTTGTTTGCAATGAACAAATATGGCTGGTCTTCTGAACAGCCCCCCGTAAGAGTGAGCTTGCCTGTCCGACGGAGTTGCTCGAGGACACTCCGAACCGGCTCGGCATCCAGATCTGCGCGGCGAATCGCCCAAGGCGCATGGGGAGCAACTTGTTCTCGCTTCAGGAGGCCCGCCTCGACCAGCTGTTCGATCGTGCGGTGACTCACGCCACATACTCGGGCAGCTTCGCTCAAGCTGACGGTCTCCGGATCGGCTAAGGCTCGTTTTTGACCAGGAATCGAATAGTTGCGCCGGGCGGTAGCCACGCGGTTCTGATTCCATCGTTTCCCTTTTCCTGTGGAATGGCCGAGTCGGTTCAACACCGAAGCAATCTGGTCATCACCATGGCGAACGGCCATCCGACGAATGATCTCTAACGCTTCCATGGGGGTCGTGCTCTGGACCGCGGAGCGGGGCCGTTCCATCTCGAGTTGAGTGTGCGTACCTCCCTTCCAGTGAAGAGTGAACTGCAAGGTTTTGTTCTCCGCATCCGCGCGCACGATGATTTCCTCCAGGGCGGTGCGAAAGATCATCTTCTTCAGGGTCGGAGGACAGCGTTCGCTTTCCCAGATTTCCGCAAAGTTCTCACCCATCCAATGAATGGTTGCTTCCTCCTCGGAAGACAACCCATAGCGCTTCCCAGTGAGGCTGGCCAGCTGTCGTTTGGTTGACTCCATCTCTTCCAGCTTTTCGTTCCACCGCCGCTCCAACTCGCCGGCGGCGAGACGATTCCGGGCGTCCACTGCGTCGTACTGTTCGAACGCCTTCTTGGCCTCGTACTCGAGTTGCTCGAGTTTACGGGCCAGGGCGACGCGCTCTGCCACATCCCCGGCGCTCAATTCCTCTAGTGCCCTCCGGCTGGCTTCCATCCCCAAGGGTGAGATCACCTTGAGCAGTTCTTGACCAAGCCGGTGATCTACCGAGGCACCGCCAAAACCGAGGCAATACTGCCCACCGTCGTCATAGTCTCCTTTGCAGAGATAACGCGCGTTGGTGCCGCGGCCTCCCCAATAACGCACATGTAGTTTGCGACCACAATGCCCACACCGCAGAAGCCCTACCAAAAGGCCTTGCCCGGCACGAATCGCGGTCATCGATTCGTCGCCTTCCCAGTTCACTGAATTTCGCTGGATCATGCGTCGGTTCTCTTCGTAAGTCGCCCAGTCAATATAACCCACGTGATGATTGGGGATAAAGACCCGGCAATCTTCGGCGCGACGCGTGGCGCCCTGACGTTTCTCCAGCCTGCCCTCCACCAGCAAGGTTGCTACCGGGCGACGGCCCCAAACATAGGCGCCGGCATAGAAGGGATTGCATAGAATATATCGCGGACCAAGCTCTGGGTAGGAATCTTCCAGACGAGCTGGGTCCCTTGGATCGGGTTGGCGGGTAGCTCCACGTCGTGATCTCGAAACCATTGGAAAGTTTGACGCACGCTCCACCGTTCCCGAAACTTGACAAAGACGAGTTGAATGGCTTCGCAGACGCGTCGATTGGGATCCATGACCACCTTACCCAAGGGGTCCCGTACGTAGCCTACCGGAAGCCTCTTGAACAGCTCGCCGCGGCGCGCTTTGGACTCCTGGCCCGCCTGCAGTCGCTGCCCGGAGAACCTTCAGTTCCACCACGCTGAGGGTCCCCTTGATTCCCAGCACCAACTGGTCATCGAGATAGTTCAAGTCATAGACCTGTTGCTCGTCGGCGATGAGGGTTCCGAAAATCTGGCACACCTCCAGCAGTCGACACCAGTCCTTGTCGGTGCGGGACAGCCGCGAGACCTCCCGGCTGCCCACGATTCCCACTTCTCCTAAAGCCACCAAACTGAGGACACGCTCGAATCCTTCGCGCCGAGCGGAGGCCATAGCCGCGCTGGATCCCAGATCACTATTGATGATCTCCACTTGCTTCCAACCCAGGGCACGCATCCGCTCGGCCAAGTCATACTGAAGACGTTGGCTCTCCTGATTCTGCCGCACCTGTTTGTCACTGGACTGCCGTATATAGACGACGGCTTTGCGAGCCAGGTGCTCCGGCTTGATCTTGGGACTGTACAAAAGCTCGGTCATCAACTCTTCCTCCTTTGGTTTGAAATACCTCCACCAGAAGGCGCGCCATGAGAGCCACGAGTTCGCTTCGTACCGTGGCCGTCACGGGCAGGGGTGGCTCCTCGGTTCGGGTCAGGTCCAGCAGTTGTCGTTGCAGCACGACGACCTCCTTGGCATCCGTTAAGAGCTGTCTGCAGAAGGTTATCGTGGATCGTACTTTCGGCGTCCAGAAAGGGAGCGAGTAAGGAAGTGAGGCCGCGAAGAGCTTCCCTACTCAGAAGCCCTCGCTCGGCAATCTTGATCCGGGCGGAGTCAGGCGACAGCATCCACGACGGAATCTTCAAACGCCTGCCCGTCGAATCGATGACGGAGACGGCCCCATCTCCGCGCCTTGGCCTGCGGACAATCTGTAGGCTAGAGCTATGAAGCGGGTGGAAGGGATAGAACACCCTCACGTGCGTGGTTTCTGGGCTCGGGGTATTCTGGGTGCGGGTGGCACCACCCTCATGTGCATTGCCTGGTGCCAGCCGGCGGGCTAGCCCCGGACGGATCTCGCTGGATCCCTTGTCGGCCGGACTTCTTCCTCCCCGTTCGAGTTCTCAGCCGTCTGTTCCGGGGCAAGTTGCGAGCCTTTCTGGAAACGGCTCGGGCTCAAGGCAAGCTTCAGTTTAGCGGGCAATTGGCCGCCTTCGCTGACCCGGCTCGCTTTCACGTCTGGCTGCACCAACTCCGCAAGAAGGATTGGGTGGTCTACGCCAAGCCGCCCTTTGGCGGTCCTGAGCACGTGCTCAAGTATCTGGCCCGCTATACTCACCGCGTCGCCATTTCCAACGGCCGCTTGGTGGGCCTGGCGGACGACCGCGTCAGCTTTCGCTTCCGAGACTCCAAGGACGGCCGACGCCTGAAGGTCATGACCCTAGAGGCGGTGGAATTCATCCGCCGGTTCCTTCTCCACATCTTGCCACCGGGCTTCGTTAAGATCCGCCACTTCGGTTTCCTTGCTAACCGTAACCGCTCTCAAGCCCTGGCCCTCTGCCGTCAGCACCTGCAGTCTGCCATGCTCGACCACCCGACTCCGGAGGTGCTCACCCAGCAGCAACGGCAAGCGATGGAACGACGCTGTCCCGTGTGCCAACGCGGCACACTTCGCTTCCTGGCTTGGCTCTCGGTTGCGGAGCTGATTCTTCGCACGGATGCTTCCACCTTCGTGCAAGCGATCGATTCTTCATGATGATCATGTCGGCCCCAGTCCGTGCCAGGACTTCTATGAATTTGCCAACGGTAATTGGCGGGCGCACAACCCCATACCGCCTTCGATGACGATATGGAGCAAACGCTGGGCGGCGGGCGAGTCCACCAAGGTGATGCTGCATGAAATCCTCGAGGAAGCGGCGGCGCATTCCGCCAGTGCCCCACCAAAATCAACGGACCGCTTGATTGGCGATTATTACGGCGCTTGCATGGACGAGAAGCAAATTGACGCTCAGGGCGTCAAGGTGATCCAACGGGAACTTGAACTCATCCGATCGATCGGGTCGGTTGCTGATCTCGAGCACGCCATCGCGCGTTTGCACGAGGAAGAAGTTTTTGCCCCATTCTTTTTCGGGTCGGCGCAAGATCCCCACAACCCGCAGCAAGTCATCGCGGATGCCGGCGCCGGCGGCCTGGGCCTTCCGGAGCGGGACTACTACTTCAAAGACGATGATAAGTCTAAAGAGACGCGTCAAAAGTACGTGGAACATGTTGCGGCAATATTCGTGTTGGCAGGCTCTGGAAAGGCGGGCGCGGCGGCGGCGGCACAAGTGGTGATGCGCATGGAAACGGCATTGGCGGGCGCCTCACTGACCAATGTGGAGTTACGCGATCCCCATGCCACAGATCACAAGATGAGCCTGGATGACGTCCAGCAGCTCACCCCCGATTTTAACTGGACGGTGTATTTCCAGGCAATGAAAGTCGATCCCGGCGTGGCGTTCAACGTTGACCAACCCAAATTCATGCAGGAATTTCAGCGGCAACTGCGGCAAACTTCCCTGGCTGACTGGAAAACCTATTTGACGTGGTGGGTGCTCTTGACGGCTGCCCCGGCTCTTTCCACACCCTTCGTCCAGGAAGACTTCGCTTTTTACGAGCAGTGCTTGCAAGGGACCAAAGAACTCAAACCGCGCTGGAAGAGGTGCGTGGAATCGACGGATGCCTATCTGGGCGAGGCTTTGGGGAAGAAGTACGTTGAACAGAACTTCTCTCCCCAAGCCAAGGCTCGCATACAAGAGATGGTGGAGAACATCCTGCTGGCGCTGCACGACGACATCCTGACACTCACCTGGATGAGCGACGCAACCAAGCAGAAGGCCCTGGAGAAGCTCTCCACGTTTAATCCCAAAGTCGGTTACCCGGACAAATGGAAGGACTACAGCAGCTTGGAAATCTCCCGGCAGTCTTATTGGAACGACGTGGTAGAGGGCCGTCGCTTTGCCGTCCGCGATGACGCACAACAGATTGGCAAGCCGGTGGACCGCCTCCGGTGGGGCATGACCACACCGACTTCCAATGCACATTACAACCCGCTGTTGAATGAGATCGTATTCCCGGCAGGGATTCTATTACCCCCGATGTTTGATGTGAATGCCACGGATGCCGCCAACTACGGCGGCATCGGCCCGGTGATCGGGCACGAAATCTCACACGGTTTTGATGATCAAGGCGCCCAGTATGACGGCGCGGGCGAGCTGAAGAACTGGTGGACTCCCGACGACTACAAGAGATTTCAAAGCCGTGCTCAGTGTGTGGTCGACCAGTTTTCTGGCTACACGGTGGAGGGAGGCTTGCACGAAAACGGCAAATTGGTGCTGGGCGAGAGCATCGGTGACCTGGGTGGCGTAAAGCTCGCTTATCTCGCATTCGAGAAATCAATGCAAGGCAAGCCTCGCCCGCCCGACCAGGATGGCTTTACGCCCGAACAACAGTTCTTTATCTCCTGGGGACAATCGCGCGGAGACGAAATTCGTCCCGATGCGCAACGCCAGTTTGTGCTGACCAATCCGCATCCGGTCAGCAAATACCGCGTCATTGGTCCCCTTTGTAATATGCCGGAATTCCGTCAGGCATTTGGTTGCCAGGCCGGTGATACCATGGTGCGTTCGGATGAACAGCGATGCGCGGTCTGGTGAACCGTTTCCGCACATGATTCATAAAGGGAGTAATCATCTGTTGGAGATTTACCTTTTCGGATGGTGAGACCGCTGTAGTCCGTCACTGACGCCTGTAGTCGGTCCATCTCTTTTTGGCAATACCACTGACGCCGAACTTCAGGCCACGTATAAAGCTAACTGTTGAAATCCCCTTGTCACCAGTAATCCGGATAGATCTTCGCCGCCGGCGTAGTGGCGAGTTTGGTTGATGCTCGGCACCAAGCCGCAACGACAGATTCCGCTCCACTTGGCGGTGCTCGTTAGTGATGCCAAGACCGATGGGAATTTGGCCAGCTTTAACTGTCAACCAGGTAAGCCACTGGTTCTACCAGTGAGCCTCGAAAAGGTTTGACCGTCCAGGAGGAACAAGAAAAAAGCTCGGGAGAAACGCAGCAGTAACGGTTGTCGGACTTGGGGTTCGGTTCAACCCGCTGCGGCGAAGCACTCTTCGTCTTCCTGTCGTTCATGTTCAACCCGCCTCAAAGAAATCGGCTGCCGTCCACGGCCCCGGCCTAACGGCGAGGCAGGTTTTGCTTGGAGAAGCAATCGGCCGGGGCGACTGCCTTTGAGGCAGCCCCACTCATCAAGCCACCCGCTTTTGCGGGGGGTGTCTGACTAAACTAACTTAACTAACTATAACTAGAAGTCTCGTCATGTCACTCTCCGGCTGGGGCGCACGCGCTTGAGCCGTGAGGTGCTCTGCATGACGGGCTGTCGGGCGTGCCTCGGGGTAGTCGCCTGTCCGGCTGAGGACAGTTTTTCACATCCACACCTCCGTCCCTCTCCGTCTCTTCTCCGTTCGGATGCATTTTTCTTGATTTTCAAGGCGTGACGAAACCGCGGTCAGGCCGTCTAAACGCAAGTAACTACTCTTGGCCGCTCAAGTGGGAGCCTTTGATGCCGACCTTCATACAAGATCTTCGCTACGGCCTTCGCCAACTCCAGAGGAGCCCGGGGTTCACGGCGACGGCGATCCTTTCTCTGGCGCTGGGCATTGGCGCCACCACGGCGGTGTTCAGTGTGGTCTATGCCGTCCTGCTGGATCCCTACCCCTATGCGAATTCCGATCGCATGGTTCATCTGGTGGCCAAGGACAAGGCAGGCGAAGACCGCTGGTTCGGTCTGACGGGCCCTCAGTATCAACAGTATCGAAGGGCACAATTGGTGGAAAGCGCCGTCGCGGAGGATCAGTGGAACCTTACGACCTCGGGGGGCGATCTTCCTGAGGATGTGAATGCCGTTTACTTCACCGGAAACGGATTCAACCACTTCGGCGTGCCGGCTTTGCTCGGGAGGGGCCTGATCCCGGCGGACGCTCCCGACGGCCAGGATCCACAGCCCGTCGCCGTGTTGGGCTATAAGTTCTGGCAGCGCCATTACAACGGCGGTCGCGATGTGGTTGGCAAGGCCATCCAACTGGTTCACAAGAACTACACGATCGTCGGCGTGGTGCCACCGCGCTTCACCTGGGGCGATGGCGATGTCTACCTCCCGCTCAAACTCACCGCCGATCCCGCCCGGACCTATGCGATCGACACCAAGCTGAAGCCCGGCGTGAGCCATGAGGCAGCCGATGCCGAATTCCAGTCGCTGATGGAGCAGTTCGCCAAGGAGACGCCCACCCACTTTCCCTCGGAGGCTTTCCGCGTCAAGGTGCAAGGGCTTAACGAGCGCTTCGTCCATGAGCTTGGGAACACGCTCATCCTGCTGCTCGGCGCGGTCGGCTTGCTCCTTGCCATTGGCTGCAGCAATGTCTCGATCCTCTTGCTGGCGCGAGGGACGGCACGCGAGCACGAGTTCGCGGTGCGCGCCGCGGTCGGTGCCAGCCGCCTCCGCCTGCTGCGTCAACTGCTGACGGAATCGCTGGTGCTTTCCCTCTCCGGCGCGGTCTTGGGTGTCCTGCTGGCCTATCGCACCGTGGCGTTCATCGTCACTTTGCTTCCACAGTTTTCTTTTCCTCATGAAGCCGCGATCGCAATTAACCTCCCTGTCTTATGCTTCAGCGTGGCGCTGGCCGTCTTCACCGCCGTCTTCTTCGGACTCTCCCCCGCCTGGCAACTCAGCCGTCCCGAACTGGGACAAGTCATGCAAGGGACCTCGCACAAGGTGATGGGGAGCATCCGTGGCCGACGCATGCACAATGCTTTGATCGCGGGCCAGATTGCGCTGACGCTGTTGCTCATGGCGGCCGCCGGCGCCGCGATCCAAGGCTTCTTCGAACTGAATCGCTCCCATCTCGGTTACAACCCGCACAACGTCATGTCGGTCGGCATACCCGTCCATGACCACAGCTACGTCACGTGGGAGAAGCGGGCCGCATACTTCGACCAGCTCCTCTCGAAGGTGGCTGCGATGCCGGAGGTGACGATGGCGGGACTTTCGACCAACGCGACGCCGCCGAGCAACGGCTGGGACAACAAGTTCGAAATTCTGGGCAAGCCGGCGCCGGAACAGCAACACGCGCGGCTTAATTTCGTGAGCCCCGAGTACTTCCCCCTGCTCGAGATCCCTCTAGCGAGGGGCCGCATGTGGAGCAAGTCGGAAGTCATGCATGGCGCCCGGCTGGCGCTCATCAACCAGACTATGGCGTCGCAGTATTGGCCCAACGGAGACGCGATCGGCCACCAGATCCGTATGCCTGACCTGAAGGCAGAGCCGCCTATCACGGTGGCTATTCAGGGAATCGACCAATGGCTGGAAATCGTGGGTGTTGTCGCCGACGCTCTCGACGATGGCCTGGGCGAGCCGGTGAAGCCGGGCATCTATGTGCCGTACACGCTGTTCATGGCGCCGTGGACGCAAATCCTGGTGCGCACTCAGGTACCACCGCTCTCGATTCTGCATGGAGTGCGCGCGCAGATTCACTCGGTTGATGCCGACCAGCAGGCGTCCGGGCACGTTCGGAGCCTGGAGGATTGGATCAAGGAGCAGCGGGAGTGGGCGCAGCAACACCTCATCGCGATGTTATTTGGCGCCTTCGCCTTTCTGGCGCTGGCATTGGCGGCGGTAGGCCTATACAGCGTCGTTTCGTACAGCGTGGCTCAACGCACGAATGAGTTTGGCATTCGCATGGCCTTGGGAGCGACGTCCGGCGACGTGCTGCGCATTGTCTTCGCGTCAATCACGCTGAGCGTTGGCTCTGGTTTGGCGACGGGAGTTCTGCTGAGCCTAGCTCTCAACCGCCTGGTATCGCAGTGGGCTCGAGGTGGCTCGATTCACATGAGCGTTCTTTTCGGCGTGACGCTGCTGATGGTGAGCGTTGCGGCCGTGGCCTGTATCGTGCCCGCACGCCGCGCGTCGTCCGTCGATCCAATGAAGGCGCTGCGGTATGAATGAGACTACCCGGTCATCTGGAACTGCTTGTTAAGGCTGGCAATCGTGCAGCCGATGCCTGTCGGCGGCGCGTCGCGAAAGAGGTAGGCGGTGTTACACGCGGCTGGCCCATCCCTGCTGGGTACCCCCGATTGGCTGGGACTTGCCTAGACTGTCTTGGCGGCGCCGACTGGCCCATGCGCTGAGGTCTTCGGTATCGAGCTCCTGTGCCAATCGAAAGAGCGGAGTCAGTGTACGGCAACAAGCAGGAAGCATGGATGCAGCGGAGGGTCGGGGGTTCATTTGCCGGCGAGCAGGCCAGACACATATTTGCTTTCATTTGTGAGCGACGGCTAAAGTCGCGAAGAATACAGCAAAGAAACTGATTAGAGGCATGCTGCCTTCTCACCCAGGGCAGGATTCCCCAACGTACACGAGCGCCAGTCTCGCGGCTGGTCGCGTGCCCGGGCCCTGAGCCGCCACGTCCAATCGCGCCCAGACTGCGGCACGGCTTATAGGGCGCCAAATCGCGGCTGGTTCAGCGGATGTGGCGCTCGGCTGAGAGGCCCAGGGGCGAGCAAGCGCTCACGTACGTACACGTGTTTTTGCTTTCCGTGAGGGAAACAAGCTCGAAATGTCGCTCCTCTAGTTGGAAGAGCTGGAGGCAGACCTTAAGAGGCCGCCACGCCACGAAGGGCGAAGCTCGTGTTTCAGGGTTCCGATCTGCCGATGAACCGCAGCCGAAGGAGGCGCATGAAGTGTCCGATGCACTACTTTTCCTCACCCTCCGCCAAAGGTGCCATGGGGGAAGCCCTGCCACCGACTCCGAAAGGTCATCGCTTGATCGGCCTGTTGCCCGGCACCCGCGACTGGGCGCGGACTCTTACCGACATTGCGCGCGAGAACGGTGACGTCGTTCACTTCAAGTACCTTTGCCAGCCGGCGTGCCTAGTCAGCCACCCCGATTTGATCGGCGAGGTCCTCATCACGCGCCAAGCTTCGTTCAGCAAGTCAAATGTTCTCGAAAACATCGTCGGGCAGGGCCTTGTGACCAGCGAAGACGAGCTGTGGCGAGCCGAGCGTCGCTTGATCCTGCAGGCGTTTCATCGCGCCAGCTTGCCGGAGTATTCGCGCGTTGCCGTTTGTCGCACCGAGCACATGCTCGCAGGCTGGAGTGAAGGTGAAACCCTCGACATCTATCGTGAGATGACGGCGTTGACCCTCGGGGTGGCCGCCGAGGCGTTTTTCGGCGCCGAGCTTGGCGATGACGCTGCGACCCTGCTCGAGGCTTTGCAGACGGCGTTCGACGCCTTCGTCGTGATTGCGTCGCAAGCCTTTCTGGTGCCAAGCTGGGTTCCGACCCGCAACAATCTGCGCGTTCGCCGAGCCGTGCGCACCTTGCATGGCATCGTGGACGAGATCATCCGCCATCGCAAAGCGCAAGCGGCGGCCGCCGGGCACAACCCTGAGGACCTGCTCGGCATCCTGCTCGCAGCTTAGCCGCAGCATCCGCACCTCACCGGCCAGATTTTGCACGATGAAGTGATGACCTTCCCTCTTGGCGGCCACGAGACGACCGCCAATGGGTTGGTGTGGGCCGCCTACTTGCTCGGACAGCATCCCGAGGCCCAGGCGCGAATAGCGGCGGAAGCGCGCGAAGTCTCGGCGGGAGAGGCGCCGTCGTTCGATTATCTCCCGCGCTTGACTTACACCGAAAAAGTTATGCGCGAGGCTCTGCGGCTGTATCCTCCCGCCTGGTACCTCACGCGCCGAGCCGACGAGGACGTAGACGTTGGCGGCTACCGAATTCCCAAAGGGACGACCGTGGTGATGAATCTGTGGGGTCTTCATCGCGATCCTCGTTTTTACCCTGACCCGAACGCGTTCCGACTCGAGCGCTGGACGCCCGAGTTCGTGAAAGGCCTGCCGCAGCTCACCTATATGCCGTTCGGCGTGGGGCCGCGGCGCTGCATCGGGGCGTCGTTCGCAAATGGAGATGCTCACCGTGCTGGCGGGAATCGTCCAACGGTTTTACCTGGAGTTTGTACCGGGTCAAACGGTGACTCCGCTGGCGGCCACTACCCTGCGCCCGCTCGAAGGCGTGAAGGTTGTCCTGCGCGACCGCAATAGGTCCGAGGCGTTCGCGGAGCCCCGCTTCGCCGAGTCGATGGCCCGCGGGCTAAAGAAGCAAACAGAACCCGCTCGCTGTCGTCCGTTTTCGCAGGCGCATGATAAGCTATCGAAACGGATTGGCGCGGCGCTTCTGGGCGCGCAAAGATGGGTAGCCACCTCGTAGGCGCGTCCGCGTCTCCACACGGTGGACCCTCCTCCGATTCCGATAAAGGAGAACTTCGCCGTGATCTCGCCTGCCGCCGCCATTCAGGAGCTACGTCGCGATTTCGCGAGCCGCGGATGGTGCCGCAAGGCGACGTCGCGCGTCCTCCTGGACCTCTTGTTAGATCTCGGTATGGCAGCGGCAGGCGCAGCCGTCTTCTTGACTTCGCCTCACCTTCTCGTCCGCGCCGCCGCCGTGGTGCTGGCCGCTGCCGGTTGGGCGTCTGCCCGGAGTTGGCAAAGTTACAGGAGAGAAGCTGGGGAAACTGAGCGTAGAGACCGTGAGGGATTTGCGAGGTGTGGATTTGCCCGCGCTTGAACACCACTTCGGGGCCTATGGTCGGCGCTTGCACGAGCTCGCCCGCGGTATCGACGATAGCGAAGTCGTTCCTGACCGGCCTACGCAATCGATATCCGTAGAGGATACTTTTGAGCAGGACGTTCTGTTGGCAGAGACTGAGCCTATGATCCGGCGCCTTGCAGAAAAGCTCTGGGCTGCTTCGCGCCAAGAATCACGCATAGCCCGCACGGTGGTGCTCAAGATGAAGACAAGCGAGTTCAAAGTCCTAACTCGCAGCCATACGCCCGTCTCTCCTCCCTGCTCCCGTGAGGAGTTGACGGAAATCGCGCTGAGAATGCGAGAACGAGTGGCCCTGGGTCCCCTGCAACGCTACCGGCTCGTTGGCGTGGGGTTGAGCAATTTTAGCGAGCGCAAACAGGTTACTGGGCAAGCTGCCCTCTTCGAGTAGCAATATGGAAACGATTCCTATCCCGGGAGCGGAAATTTACTACGACAAGAATTTCCTCTCGCCTCAGGGAGCGACGACCCTGTTCAACGCGCTGCGGACGAAGTGCGCCTGGGAACGACGCAGATCTTCGTTTAACTATCCCGTGCCTCGCGACGAAGCCTACTACGGCGATCCGGGAACCAACTACAGATATTCACGGCGCGAGTACAAACCGCTCGCCTGGATTCCGGAATTGCTCTCCTTGAAGAGACGGGTCGAAGAAGCCACTCCGGGAATTGCTTATTTCAACCTGGGCTTGCCGACGCTGGGCTACAACGCTGTACTGTGTAATCTCTACCGAAACGGAACGGACAGTGTCGCCTTGCATGCAGATGCGGAGCCGGAAATGGGACCGGTAATCGCTTCAGTAAGTCTGGGAGCTGAACGCTTATTTCGTCTCAGAGGGCAAAATGGAGCCATTGCATTTGCGGAACGGTTGCCCCAAGGGAGTCTGTTGATCATGGGAGGAAAAACCCAGAAGAACTTCAAGCACGAGGTCCCAAAAGAGCCAGACGTTGCTCAGCCGCGCATTAACCTGACGTTTCGGCACATCCAACACGAGTAGCTGTCCTTTCCAATGCTCGTGTCAATTCTGAAACGTCTGAAACACCTTGCCGCTGTCGTTGTACCCCCCGTCGTGGTCCTGGCGGTCGTCCCGGTAATTCTCATACTCGTCGGGGTCTTCGTCGCACTTCTCCAAGATTGACTCCAGGCCCGTGCGGCGGGTTAGTTTAATAGAAGCCCTGTTCTCGCCAGTGATCGGCTTCCGGTCGGGGCCCTGCGCCAGCG
>Ga0335081_10013489_pt1 | contig 13217 bp, 11 predicted proteins | sample Lox_Sample_35_FD_206713 | JGI IMG/M metagenome (GOLD analysis project Ga0335081, IMG submission 206713) | Soil microbial communities from Loxahatchee National Wildlife Refuge, Florida, United States - Lox_Sample_3.5 | ecosystem: Environmental > Terrestrial > Soil > Wetlands | place: USA...
GAAGAGCTCTCCGCGCGCGGCTTCCTCCACGACGTCACCCCCGGCCTGCAGGAGCGGCTCGGGCAGGGTCCGATCGTGGGCTACGTGGGGTTCGATCCGACCTCCGATTCGCTGCAGCTCGGGAACCTCGTCCCGGTGATGGGCCTCGCCTGGCTGCAGCGCTGCGGCGGGACCCCCATCGTCCTCGTCGGCGGCGGCACGGGGATGGTGGGCGATCCGAGCGGGCGGCGCTCCGAGCGCCCGCTCCTCAGCGTGGAGCAGATCGACCACAACGCGAGGCGCCAGCGCGAGCAGCTCGAGCGCTTCCTCTCCTTCGAAGGCGAGAACGCCGCGCGGGTGCGCAACAACGCCGACTGGTTGCGCCCGCTCGGCCTCATGGAGTTCCTGCGCGACGCCGGCAAGCACTTCACCCTCAACTACATGCTGCAGAAGGACTCGGTGAAGAGCCGCATGGAGACCGGGATCTCCTTCACCGAGTTCACCTACATGCTGGTGCAGGCCTACGACTTCTGGCACCTGTGGCGGACGGAACGTTGCGAGCTGCAGATGGGCGGGAGCGACCAGTGGGGGAACATCACCGCCGGCGCCGAGCTCATCGCCCGCAAGGAGGGGGCGAGCGCGCACGGCCTCGTCCTGCCCCTGCTCACCACCGCCTCGGGGGCCAAGTTCGGCAAGAGCGAGGAGGGCGCCATCTACCTCGACCCCGCCAAGACCTCGCCATACAAGCTCTACCAGTTCTGGCTCAACACCGACGACCGCGACGTCGAGCGCTGGCTCAAGTTCTTCACCTTCTTCCCGCTGGAGGAGATCGCCGCCATCCTCTCCGAGCACGGGCAGGACCCCGGCCAGCGGACCGCCCAGCGCCGCCTGGCCGAGGACGTCACCGCCAGGGTGCACGGTCCGTCCACCACCGCCAGCGTGGCGGCGGCGAGCCACATCCTGTTCGGGGGGCAGCCGGTGCGGGCGGCCAGCCGCGAGGCCCTGAGCGTCCTCAGCCGGGAGATCCCGGCGACCCACCTGGCGCGGGCGGAGCTCTCCGGTCTCGGCATCCTCGACGCGCTCGTGAAGGTGGGCCTCGCCGCCTCGAAGGGCGAGGCGCGCCGGGGCATCCAGGGCAAGGGCTATTCGTTGAACGGCGAGCCCATCGACAGCGTCGACCGGCGGTTCACCGCGGAGGACCTGCTGGCCGGGGGCTACCTCATGCTCCAGCGCGGTCGCCGGAACCACGCCCTGCTCGTCATCGACGGGTAGGGCGCCCCAGGGCCCGCGCCGCGACCGGTTCGGCCACGAGAAAGCGCGTCGGCCGGCGATCGGGCGATCGGCGGCCGACGGAGTGTCGCGGCCTGCGGCAGCGCTTAGGGGGCGACCTTCACGAACTCCACCCGGCGGTTCTGGGCGCGGCCCTCGGGGGTGTCGTTGGAGGCGATGGGGTTGGAGGCGCCGAGGCCCTTGGCCTCGAGCCGCTTGGGCGAGACGCCGTGGCCGGAGAGCCAGCGCTTCACGGCCAGGGCGCGCTGCTCGGAGAGCTTGGTGTTGGCCTGGGCGTTCCCCCGGTCGTCGGTGTAGCCCTCGATGCGCATGCGCAGCGAGGGGTCCTCCTTGAAGAGCACGAGGACGGTGCGCAGGACCTTGTTCGAGACGGAGCGGATGACGGCCGAGCCCGAGTCGAAGAGGATGCCGTGGGTGACGATGCGGCCGGTGGCGAGTTGGGCGCGCACGTCCTCCTCGGCCGGCCGGGCAGGAGGCGGGCCCGCGGCGGGAGCGGGGGCCGGCGGGGGAGCCACCGTGGGAGCCGGGGGCGGCGGCGGGGCGGGGGCAGTCACCTGGGCGGCCTGGACCGGCGCGGCCCGGCAGGCCACCGTCACCGTCTGGGCGTTGTAGATGTTGAGGGTGACGACGGTGACGAGCCCGTTCAGGAAGGTCATCTCGCTGTCGATGCGTCCGTAGCCGGCCGGGCAGAGCTTAGGGACGTCGACCGGGTCCGAGACCTCGATGAGCCCGAAGACCACGTTGCCGTGCCAGGCCTCCATCGCCGGCGGCGAGAGCGGCTCGTCCTCGGTGATGTAGTGGAAGTGGAAGCAGCCGGTGAGGCCGACGAGGAGCGCGATGGGCAGGATCTTGTTCATGGCGGCCCCCTAGCCCTTCCGGCCCTGGTCGGTGAGAGAGGAGAGGCGCTCGTCGTCGGCGGGCAGCTCGACGGAGGTTCCGCCGGCGCACTCCACCAGCACGTGGCGCGGCTCGTAGATGCCGAGCGTGACGATGGAGAGCAGGCCGTCCACGAAGGTGGCCTGGCTCTTCCAGCTCGAGACGCCCTCGGGGCAGAGGTCCTTCAGGCGGACGGTCTTCTCGCCCACCAGGCCCCAGAGGAAGAAGTCGCCCCGGTCCTCCTTGCTGGCCCCGCCGCCGTGCAGCGCCGTCTGGTAGGACACGGTGTAACAGCCGCTCAAGCAGAGCAGCGCGGTCAAGGCCGCGAGACACCTCATCTTCATCGAGCGCCCCTCCTAGTGGTAGCGCACTGTAGATGAACAGCTCCGCGAGTCAACCTCGTCCGGCGTCCCGACCGGGTGCGCGGGGCGGGCGCTCGTGCCGCCGGGCGGAGCGAGCTACCACTGAACGTCAATACACCCGAAGGCGAGCGGCTTCCCCGTCAGGTCTCGGGGAGCCGCTCCTGGAGGCGCTCGATGGCGCGGGCCCGGCCGTTCGCCTCGTCGATGTCGACGAGGACGCCGTGCAGGAAAACCTCGCGGCGGGCCGGCTCGAAGGCCACCGGACGCTGGGTGAGGAAGCGCTGCAGGACGAGCTCCTTCTTGACGCCGATGATGGAGTCGCGAGGCCCGCACATCCCCACGTCGGTGATGAAGGCGGTGCCGCCGGGCAGCAGGCGCTCGTCGGCGGTCTGCACGTGGGTGTGGGTCCCGACCACCGCCGACACCCGTCCGTCGAGAAAGTGGCCCATGGCGTTCTTCTCGCTCGTCGCCTCGCAGTGCATGTCGACCAGGACCGCCTTCACCCCCTCGGCGGTGAGCCGGGCGAGCTCCGCCTCGGCGGTCCGGAAGGGGTCGTCGAGGTTCTTCATGAAGACCCGCCCCTCGATGTTGATGACGCCGAGCCGGCGGCCGTCGGGGGTGGCGGCCACCCCGCTGCCGCGCCCGGGGGCCGCGGGGTAGTTGGCGGGCCTGAGCTGCCGGGAGCCCGGCTTGTCGAGGTACGGCAGGATCTCACGCTTCGACCAGATGTGGTTACCGCTCGTGAGCAGATCGACCTCGCAGGCGAGGAGCTCGTCGGCGCTCTCCGGGGTGACGCCGGCGCCGCCCGCGCTGTTCTCCGAGTTCGCCACCACGAGGTCAACCCCCAGCTTGGCGATGAGCTTGGGGACGAAGTGCTTCACCGCCTGACGCCCAGGCTTGCCGAACACGTCGCCGAGGAAGAGGACTCTCAAGGCGTGCGCATGGATGCCCGAGCCGGGCCCCGGTGTCAACGGATGGGGCGCCGGGCGGGCCGCCCCGCCCCGCACTGCACGCTACGGGCCTCGGTCACGAGACCGTCGAGGGGTCGGTCGTGGGGCTCGCGCGGGACGCGGGGCACGAGCTGGACCTCGAAGAGTAGCCCCCAGCGGCGCGTCCGCGGCGAGAGGCTGGCGAGGAGCGCGTCGTAGTAGCCGCGCCCGCGCCCGAGGCGGCCGCCCTCGAGGTCGAAGGCCACCCCCGGCACGAGGACGAGGTCGAGCTCCTCGAGCGCCAGCGGGGCGGCCCGGCCGGGCGGCTCGCGGGTCCCGAGGGCCCCCGGGACGAGCTCTTCGGGGGCGCAGATCGCGAAGGCGAGCGCCCGTTCGCCCTCCACCATCCTCGGGAAGGCGAAGCGCCGGTCCGAGGAGGCGTCCGGAGCCGCGAGGGCGAGCGGGTCGAGCTCGCTCCCGAGCGGCGCGTAGATGCCGATGGTGCCGGCGCGGGCGAATTCCTCGAGGGCCACCAGGTGGCGAAGCGCCGCCCGCGAGGCCTCGGCGCGCTCCTCCGGCGCGAGGCGGGCGCGCGCCGCCAGGGCCACCTTCCGCAGGGCCTCCTTCTCGATCGCCGTCACGGCAAAAAAAGAGCCCCCCGCGAAGGCCGTGTGGCTCGGTTGCTTGGACCTGTATTTCTACAGGTGGGGCACCCGGTACCCCGGCACCCGTAGGCTTCTCCCTCGTAGCGTGGGAGCTTGCTCATGGGCGCGGGCGGGCGCTCCGCTTTTTCAAAGTCGGCCCAAACGACGCGAAGCCGAATCACGAACCCGGCAGGGGGCAGATCAAGAGAGGTCAAAGAGCCACAAACCTGCGCAATCACGCAGGATTCTGGCCTCATGCTAGCGTCGGGTCCGCAGGCTGTCAAGGCCGCTAAGGAGGTGTCGGTCGCCGCGGCGTCGGGTAGCATCAGCCCGAGCGAGAGCCATCTCACCGGTCTTTATCGGGAACTTGGGCGCCCGGGACGCGGAGAGCGCGACTGCGATGATCGTCGGGAACTACGAGATCGAGGCGCTCATCGGCCGCGGCGGGATGGCCGAGGTGCTCCGCGCCCGGATCGTCGAGGGACCGCGGGCCGGGACGGAGGTGGCGGTGAAGCGGCTCATCCCGGCGCTCGCCCGGGACCCGGCCGAGGTCCTGCGCTTCGCGCGCGAGGCGAGCCTCGCCGCGCGCCTGCACCACCCCGCCCTCGTCGAGGTCCTCGAGGTGGTCCAGCACCAGGGGGAGCCGCTCATCGTGATGGAGTACCTCGACGGTCCGGACCTGCGCAGGCTCCTCGCCCGCTGCAACGCCCGGGGCATTCGGCTCCCGGTCGACTTCGCCCTCTACGCGGCTCACGCGGTGGCGCTGGGCCTCGAGGCGGCCCACGGGGCGCGGGGGGAGGACGGCGCGCCCCTCGGCCTCGTCCACTGCGACGTCTCGCCGTCGAACATCTTCGTCTCGCGGACCGGCGAGGTGAAGCTCGGGGACTTCGGCGTGGCCCGCGCGCCCGGGGACCTGCGGGGTCGAGCCACCTTCGGGAAGGTGCGCTACCTCGCCCCCGAGCAGCTGCGCGGCGAGCCGGTCGGCCCGCGGACCGACGTCTTCGGGCTCGGGGCGGTGCTCTACGAGCTGCTGACCGGGACGCACGCCTTCCCGGAGAACGATCCGGCCGAAGCGGCGAAGCACATCCTCTCCGGGGCACGCCGTCCGCCCTCCGACCACCGCCCGGAGCTCTCGCCGGAGGTGGACGCCCTCGTCTTGCGAGCGCTCGCCGACCGCGATCGCTACCCGCACGCCGGGGCATTCGCGGAGGCGCTCGCGGCCCGCTACGACCCCCTGGTGGGGAACCACCTCGCCATCGCCGCGGTGGTGCGCGGCCTCCTCGCCGGGTGAGGCGGCCCTCAGGCGGCCGGGATCTCGGCCCTCACCTGGCGCACGAGGCGCGGGAGGAGCCGGGCCACGGCGCGGGCCTCCTCGGCGGTGCTGTTCCAGCCGAAGGACAGGCGGAGTGTGGCGCGGGCGAGGGCCGGGTCGAGACCCATGGCGGCGAGGACCGGGGAGGGGCTCGCCGAGCCCGAGTGGCAGGCGCTCCCGGCGCTCACGCAGACGCCCTCGAGGTCGAGGGCGATGATGAGCGCCTCGGCGTCGGCGCCCGGGAAGCTGATGGAGAGCGTCCCGGGGAGCCGGGGGGCCGCCGCCCCGTTCACCACCGAGCCGGGGAGGTCCCTCCCCAGCGCCTCCTCGAGCCCGTCGCGCAGGGCCTTCACCCGGTGGTGCTCCTCCTCGCGCCGGGCGGCCGCCGCCGTCAGCGCCGCGCCCAGGCCCGCCACCCCGGGGAGGTTCTCGGTCCCGGCCCGCCGGCCTCGCTCCTGGGTGCCGCCGAGGATGGGGGCGAGCCTGACGCCGCTTTTCACGTAGAGGGCGCCCGCGCCGCGCGGGCCGCCGAGCTTCTGGCCGGTGAGGGCGAGCAGGTCGACCCCCAGCGTCCGCACGTCGACCGGGACCTTGCCGACCGCCTGCACCGCGTCGGTGAAGAAGAGGGCCCCGCGGTCGTGCGCGAGGGCGCACAGCTCCCGCACCGGGAGGAGCACCCCGGTCTCGTTGTTGGCCATCATGGCGCAGACGAGCGCGGTGCGCGGGGTCACCGCCGCAGCCGCCGCCTCGAGGTCCGGGAGCCCGCTTCGGTCGACTGGAAGCACGGTGACCTTGCGGCCGCCGGCGCGCAGGGCGAGGGCGAGGTCGAGCACGCAGGGGTGCTCGACGGCGGTGACCACGAGCTCCCCCCGGCCGGCCGATGACGCGCCGAGCACCCCGCGGAGGGCGAGGGCGGCCGACTCGGTGCCGCCGGAGGTGAAGACGATCTCGCCCGGGCCCGCGCCGAGGGCGAGCGCCACCTCGCCCCGGGCGCGGTCGAGGAGGTCGCGGGCCGCTCGCCCGGCGGCGTGCACCGAGGCGGGGTTGCCGAAGGTCTCGAGGGCCGACACCACCGCCGCCCTCCCTTCCGGGCGCAGGGGCGTGATGGCGTTGTGGTCGACGTAGATCACCCTCTACCGTCCTCGCGTCACACGATGTGCTTGCCCTTCTTTGCGCGGACCCCGAACTCGCGCAGGAAGCGAGCGACGAGCTCCTGCTCGAGCCGGTAGCGGGCCGAGGGGACGAGGCCGCGCAGGGGAAGCCGCGCGCCGGCCATCGAGCCGTGCCCGCCCGCCGAGCCCCCCTTCTCCTCGATCACTTCGCGGATGAGCCGCCCGGCGTTCATGCGCCGGTCGCTGGTGCGCAGGGAGAAGTAGAGGTGGCCCTCGTACTCCCCGTAGGCGAGGGACCACTTCACTTCCTCGAGGAACAGGAAGCGCTCGGCCACCTCGGCCACCATGTCCGGGGCGTAGATCTCGGCGAGGTTGCAGACCACCGCGTGGTCGTAGACCAGGGCCTTCTCGATGGCGGTGTGGTAGAGCTGGAAATACTCGATGGGGAGCCTGGGGTGCTCGATCTCGGCGAGCGCCTCCTTGTCCACCATCGGGAACAGCCACAGGTAGGCGTCCACGTCGGCGGCGGTGGTCTGGCGCCCGAGGTCGCGCGTGTCGGCCTTGATGCCATAGTAGAGGGCGGTGGCGATGGCGGGGGGCATCTCGAGCCCGCTCGCCCGGAAGTACTCCACCACCACCGTGCTCGTGGCGCCGATCTCCCCGCCCACGTCGGCGATGGGGGCGAGGCGCGTCTCCGGGCGCTCCGGGTGGTGGTCGATGACCACGTCGGGGAAGTGGCGGGCCGGGAGCGAGTGGTTGCCCTGCTCGGGCTGGGTGTCGACCATGCAGATGAGGTCGTACTCCTCGAAGACCACCCGCGCGATGGGGACGACCGGGAGCTTCAGCACCCGCACCAGGGCGCGGTTCTCGGCGCGGCCGACGATGCCGCCGTAGGCGACCACGCTCTCGACCTCGGCCATCCGCTGCAGGATGTACCCGAGGGCCACCGCCGAGGCCATCGAGTCCGGGTCGGGGTTGTCGTGGGTGAGGACCAGCGCCCGCCGGTGCCCGCGGGCGTACTGGATGAGCCGCTCGAGCTTGAGGCGCTGCGGGTTGCCGGCCTTCGAGCGCAAGAGCGTCATGCGCGGGGAAGGCGGGGGAGCGGCGCGGTGCGCGCGCTCCGAGGACCTTGGAGAGAGGGGCATGCGGAGGGCGGCTTTCATCGAAGCAGCGACCTCAAGACCGCCAGGTTCTCCCGGAAGCGGAGATCCGTCTCGAGGAATCCGGGCAGATGGGCGAACCGCCGGTCGTTCACGAGCAGGCGGAAGGGCGTGAGGCCGAGCGTGCCGTCGCCGAGGTGCTCGTGCCGGTCGACCCGGCAGCCGAGCGGCTTCTTGCAGTCGTTGAGGTGGAAAGCCTCGACGTGCCTCAGGCCGACCACCCGGTCGAGCTCGCGGAAGATGGCCTCGTAGCCCTCGGGGGTGGTGAGGTCATAGCCGGCGGCGTGGACGTGGCAGGTGTCGACGCACACCCCCACCCGCCGGCGGTGCGGCGAGGGCACCCCCAGGCGGATGGCGGCCAGCTGCTCGAAGCGCCAGCCGAGGTTCGTGCCCTGGCCGGCGGTGGTCTCGATGAGGAGGCGGGCCCGGCCAGGCACCCGCTCGAGCGCGCAGGCCATCCCCTCGGCCACGAGGCGCAGGCCCTCCTTCTCCTTGCGGTGGCTGCCGGGGTGGAAGACGAGCCACGCGATCCCGAGCTGCTCGCAGCGCGAGAGCTCGTCCTCGAGGGTGTCCCAGCTCTTGCGGCGGATGGCGCGGTCCTCGCTGCAGAGGTTCACGAGGTACGAGGAGTGGGCCGCGACGGGCTTGGAGGTCCGCCGCGACTCGGCGCGGAAGCGCTCGACCTCCTCGGCCGGGAAGGGCTTGGCAGCCCAGCCGCGCACGTTGCGGGTGAAGATCTGAAGGCAATCCGCACCGTCGGCCTCGGCCCGCGCGAACGCCGTGGAAACCCCACCCGAAACGCCCTCATGCGCCCCAAGGATCATGGAAGCGGCCTTCTATACAATAGCCGCCCCCCGCGTCGCCACGTCCCTCGGGTCTAGCGGCGATCTCCAAGAAATATCGTCATTTTTCAGGTTCTTGCGCCTGGCGTGGCGCTGTCCTCTGCGAGCGCTGGTAGCCCCATAAGGGTTATTCTCCGGGAGCGGACTCGGCAGGGGAGCGAGCCGGGGAGGCCGCGGAGCCCCGGCGACGGGAGGGCGGGGTATCCCTCTCCCCGGGAGGCGGCGGGAGCGCGAGGGTGGAGCGGGCGGGAGCCCTGCTCTCCTAGCGAGAGGCCCGCTTGGCGCGCGCGGCGAGGGCGTGCCGGAAGAGCTTCTCGCCGTTCGCGATGCCGTTCTCCATGGACTCCATCATGAGCTCGCGCAGCGAGGTCTCGGGCTGCTTCAAAGACTCGTAATAGCGCTGGCGGTCGATCGTGTGGATGATGCAGGGCTGGTAGCCGCCGTGGATGAGGAGCAGGTTCGCGAGCAGGCGCGCGATCTTTCCCGAGCCTTCGGTGTAGGGATACACCTGCATGAAACCGTGCTGCAGCTTGGAGGCCTTCTGGATCGGGTGGGAGGAGCGGAACTCCGCCGACTCGCACCACTCGAGGAGCTTCGTGAGCTGGGCGACGATGCGGGCCGGCTGGGCGATCTCGTGGAAATAGGCGCGGTGGAGCGGGATCTCCTTGCGGAAATCGGCCGAGGCGCGCGCCTCGATGCCGGCGTGAATGGTCTCGTTCAGCTTCTTCACGAGGGCGAGGGAGACCTTCGGCTTCTTCCCGGCCGCCTCGGCGCGGATGAGGTCGATGGCCGCCTTGAAGTTGCGGATGTCGCGGAACGCGCTCACGGCCGAGGCCTCGGTGACCGGCTGGTTCGCGAGGGCCAGCTCGAGCTCCTGGCCGCTGTAGACCACCCCTTCGAGCGCGCTCTCATGGTAGATCCAGGAGAGTTCGTATTTCCTCAAAAATTCCCGCGCGAGGAGCGGCTCCTCCCGGAGCAGCTCCGCGAGATCCTGAGTGCGATCCTCTAGATCGAGATAACGGCTCCGCATCGCATCCCTCTTGTTGAAAACTCGTCCTGGATCTTCGCTGCAGGTGAGGTCTTCAGGCGTAAGCCACTGAAAAACCTGTATTATTGCCTGCCGAAAATTTTGCGGACTGTACTCAAAGCCGCGCCAGAGGTCAATCTTTTGACCGCGCTGTAGAACAGGCGGGGTCAAAATTTCTTCCGGGAAAGAAACCGATTGGGCCATTTCAGGCCCAAGAGGGTCGCTCCGCGCGAGGGCTCTCGCCCTCGGCCCGGGCCCGGACGCTCTCAGAAGAAGGGCGCCGCCCTCAGTAATAGGTGAGCCACTCCCGGTAGCGCGGCTCGTCGCCGCGGACGGCCCTGAAGTAAGTCTCCTGGATCTTCTTCGTCACCGGGCCGGGCGACCCGGTGCCGATGCGCCGGTTGTCGACCTCCCGGACGGGGGTGATCTCGGCGGCCGTGCCGGTCATGAAGAGTTCCTCCGCGATGTACATCCCGTCGCGGGTGAACTTCTGCTCCACCACCGGGATGCCCTGGTCCTTCGCGATGCGGAGCACGCAGTCGCGCGTGATGCCGCCGAGCACGGGGGAGGAGAGCGGTGGGGTCACGATGGCCCCGTTGGCGACGATGAAGAGGTTCTCCCCCGAGCCCTCGGCCACGTAGCCGTCGGTGTCGAGCAGGATGGCCTCCTCGTAACCCGCCAGCACGGCCTCGCGGTTCGCGAGGAACGAGTTCACGTACTGGCCGCTCACCTTGGCCCGCACCATGTTCACGTTCACGTGCATGCGGGTGAAGGAAGAGACCTTGGCCCGGATGCCCTTCTTCAGGCCCTCGTCCGAAAGGTAGGCTCCCCACGGCCAGGTGGCGATGGCGACCTGGACGGGGTTCACCGCCCCGACCCCCATGTTGCCGTAACCGAAGAAGGCGAGCGGCCGGATGTACCCCTCGAGCTGCCGGTTCACCTTGAGCGTCTCGAGGCAGGCCTCGCGCAGCCGCTCGACGGGATACGGGATCTCCATGAGGATGATGTGGGCCGAGTCGTAGAGCCGCTGCAGGTGCTCGCGGAGCCGGAAGACGGCCGAGCGGCCGTCGGAGGTCTTGTAGGCCCGCACGCCCTCGAAGACTCCCACCCCGTAGTGGAGGGTGTGGGTGAGGACGTGCACCTGGGCGTCGTCCCAGTTGACGAGCTTGCCGTCGAGCCAGATCTTGTCGGCCTTGTTCATGGAGGGCGCCCCTCGGGAAAGGAAGTTTGGCCGAAGATGCACCAAGGAGAGAGCGGTTTCAACGGCACACGCCCCGGGGTCCCCGGGCGGCCGGGGAACAAGGCCTTCCCCCCACGAATTCCCCCAGCGTTCCAGGGGCTTCACCCCTCTCGTCGGCGCGGCCGCGCCGACGAGGACCTCCCCGCCCGCCTCCTCGAGCGCCCGCCCGACCGCTCGCCAAACCCCGGCGCGCCTCGGGGGCGTGGGCTCGCCCCGCACCGGTTTGGCTTCTCTGGGGAGAGGAGCGGAGAGGCGCCGCGGGGCCTTCAGGTGAGGCCCGGCTCCATCACCCGGACCGGGAGCACCATGGCGTTCAGGCCCGCGAACTGCAGCCGCCGCTGCAACTGGTAGGCGGTCTCGTTGTGCAGCAGGCGCTGGTACCAGCGCTCCTGCTCGAACACGAGCTTGCCCGCAAAGAACAGGGCTCGCGGGAACTCCCGGCTCACCGCCAGGCACAGCTGCTCGGCCTCGACGACCGCCTCGGTCCCGACCGCCAGCCGGTAGTCGGCCGCCAGGCCGAGCCGGCCGGCGAGGTCGACGTAGCGGCGCAGGTTCCCCTCGGTCTGCTCGCGCACCGCCTCCACCTCGGCGACCCCCTTCATGGTGGCGGAGTCGATGACGCCCACCGAGAGGAAGACGAAGTTCTTGTAGTAGCCGGGGAAGAGCCGCTGGATGGTGAGCACCTGGTGGATGCCGAGGCCCGAGTAGGCGCCGACGAGCAGGGCCGCGGTGGGGAGCTTCGGGTCGAGGTTGTGGTGCGCGCCGACGGGGAGCGCCGGCAAGGCGTTCATGATCTCGTCGAGGCGGGCGAGGTTCGAGCGCACCTTGGCATAGTGGCCGCGGATGACGAAGCACAGGCCCACCACCACGCTCGTCACCGCGAGGGTGATCCAGCCGCCCTGGCCGAACTTCTCGTAGACCGTGCCGGCCAGGATGGCGAGGCAGAGCAGGAGCGCCAGCGCGTGGATGGTGGTGCCGCGCCGGAAGCCGCGGTCGCGCCGGCGGGAGAGCCAGTAGCGCAGCATCGAGACCTGCGAGAGCGAGAAGGTCACGAAGACGTTGATGGAGTACATCGTGACGAGGGCGGTGATGTTCCCGCGGGTGTAGAGCAGGGTGGCCACCGAGGCGCACCCCATGAGCAGGACGCCGTCCTGCATGGTGAGGCGGTCGGAGAGCTGGGCGAACCGGTGGGGCAGCCACGAGTCGGTGGCCATGTTGGCCATCACCCGGGGCCCGTCGATGAAGCCGGCCTGGGCCGCGACGAAGAGGAGGGCCGCTTCGGCGCCCAGGGTGAGCCAGACGTAGCCCTGCCCGATCGGAACCCCGAGCACCCGGAAGCCGCCCGCGTAGCGCTCGAGCAGGATGGCGTTGAGGGTCTTGTCCCCCTCGCCCCCCACGTGGAAGAGCATGTAGAGGAGGAGGATCCCCCCCGCGGTGAGAGCCAGCGAGACGGACATGTAGACCATGGTCCGGCGCGCGGTCTCGACCTTGGGCTCGCGCATGATCTGCAGGCCGTTGGAGACCGCCTCGATGCCGGTGTAGGTGCCGGCGCCCATGGAGTAGGCGCGCACGAACGCGCTGAACATGCCGGCGAGGCCGAGGGTGGCGAGGCCGGTCGCAAAGCCGTGCCTCACCTCCCCGACCACCCGCGGGAACTCCATGGCGTGGCCGGCGACGCCCCCGGCGATGAGGCAGACGTGGGTGACGAGGAAGAGGAGGAAGATGGGCGTGAGGATCGTCACCGACTCCTTCACCCCGCGCAGGTTCAGGACCACCAGCACGGCGATGACGACGATCTCGACGACGAGCTTGTACTGCATCCAGGCGGGCGGCAGGACGCTGAAGACCTGGTCGGCGCCGCTCGCGATCGAGACCGAGATGGTGAGGATGTAGTCGACGAGCAGGGCCGAGCCCGACACCACGCCGAAGCGCGGCCCGAGAAGCCTCGTCGCCACCACGTAACCGCCGCCCCCGAAGGGGAAGCGCTTGATGATCTGGGAGTAGGCGAGCGAGATGACGAGGACGGTGAGCGCGGTGGCGAGGGCCAGGGCCACCGCGATGTAGTGCTGATCCCCGAGGGCGCGGAAGGCCTCGTCCGGACCGTAGGCCGACGAGGACAGCCCGTCGGCCCCGAGCCCGACCCAGGCCAGGAAGGCGATGAGCGAGATGCTGTGGTAGACGTTCGGGTCCCGGATGTTGCGCGGCGCGCCGAGGAGCAGGCGTCGCAGGCGGGAGATGGGGGCCCGGGTGCTCCGTGGCTGGGCCTCGGCCTCTTCCGTGGGTTGCGGGGCAAGGGTCAACGGAGCACTCCTCGGCTAGGCCGGTTCAAAGGCCACCGGCCGCCTCCTCGCGGCTTGGTGCCCGCCGCGGGTCCAGCCGTCAGCGATTGCCAGGGTATATACCCGGTCGGGCTCCGCTGCTCGCCGAGCTTTCGCTGGCGGGTG
>Ga0335081_10013490_pt1 | contig 13216 bp, 10 predicted proteins | sample Lox_Sample_35_FD_206713 | JGI IMG/M metagenome (GOLD analysis project Ga0335081, IMG submission 206713) | Soil microbial communities from Loxahatchee National Wildlife Refuge, Florida, United States - Lox_Sample_3.5 | ecosystem: Environmental > Terrestrial > Soil > Wetlands | place: USA...
CGCAACCAGCGTGCTGTCGCTACCGACAAAGACGCCGTCTTCGATGATGGTCTTGTGCTTCGCTACGCCGTCGTAGTTGCAGGTGATTGTACCCGCTCCCACGTTCACGCCTTCGCCAACTTCAGTATCACCGAGATAAGTGAGATGGTTGGCCTTAGAGCCTTTGCCCATCTTGATCTTCTTGGTCTCGACAAAATTTCCCAGGTGCGCGCCGTCGCCGATGTCGCTTCCAGGCCGCAGGCGTGAATAGGGGCCGAGGGTGGCGCCGACGCCGACGCGGGAGTCGTCCATGATCGTGCCCGGCTGGATGATGGTGCGGTCGCCAATTTCAGAATTGGTGATCACGCTGTAGGAACGGATGCGGCAGTCGGAGCCGACGCGAGTCTTGCCGAGCAGCTGGACGAAGGGTTCGATGGTGGTGTCGGCTCCGATCTCGACGTCGCTGTCGATGACGCAGGTTTGCGGATAGAAAATGGTAACGCCCTCGGCCATGAGGCGCTGACACTTGGCCATGCGAATCTGCGCGTCGTTGTCCGCGAGTTCAGCACGGGTGTTGCTGCCCAGAACCTCAATTGGATTGGCGGTCCTGATTGCGACGACCTTATGCTTCGCTTGGGCGAGGATGCCAGCCATGTCGGTGAGATAGAACTCGCCATGAACGTTGCGGGTGGTCAGCTTGTCCAGATTCGAAATCAGGGCGGGCACAGCGAACGCGTAGAAGCCGGAGTTGATTTCTCTGATCTTTTTCTGCGATGCGCCGGCCGATTTCTGTTCGACGATCGCTTTCACGTCGTCGCTTTTCGAGCTTCTGCGAATCACGCGCCCATATCCGGTCGGGTCTTCGAGCAGAGCGGTGAGAACGGTCATGGAAGACTTCTTGGCTAAATGAAAATCGCGCAGTTTTTCGATGGTCTCGGAAGTGATCAGGGGTGCGTCACCGTAGAGTACGAGCACATGGTCATACGGGGCCAGAGCTTGGCGGGCCACCATCAGGGCGTGTCCGGTGCCGCGCTGCTCAGCCTGCAGCACAAAGTTGACGCCGGTATGGGCGACGGCCTCGCGCACACGATCCGCTTCATGACCGATGATGACGTGAATATCCTGGGGCGGCACGACTTTGGCGGCCGATGCGATCACGTGGGCGAGCAATGGTTTTCCCCCGACCACGTGCAGCACCTTTGGGTGTTTGGACTTCAGGCGGGTGCCCTTGCCGGCAGCCAAGATGGCGACAGCGATCCGGGGATTGTTCGAGCGGACGTTTGGCGAGGAGTTTTTCTGCGTGCTGGGCATCGGTCCCAATATACCGCGAGCCTAGTGACGTGCGTTAGCCGCGTGATGAGGCGAATGGCCTCCGCTGGTGTACTGCGTGATGAGCTGCAGCAGATCGCGCGCCACGCTGTCGGTGGAGTGGCGGGCCACGCTGGCTTCCTCGAGGAGGTAGTCGCCCAACACCGGGCAGACGCCCAGTCGCTCGATGGCTTCGAGATCCGCTTCGATCGGGGCGGCCCCTTCGAGGGCGTACTTGGATTTCAGCGCTTCAGAAACTGGGGTGCGACTGATCAGCGCGTAGTCAAAGATCTGAGCCTGGGCGTGGCTGTTGAGGGCGCGGATGTGATCGGCTGCGCTCAGCCCCAAGCTCTCATTGGCCTGGGTCATGAGGTTGCAGATGAAAACTTTGACAGCGTTTGAGTTCACGATGGCTTGCGGGATGCCGTGAACCAGGAGGTTAGGAATCAGGCTGGTGAAGAGCGATCCGGGGCCGATGGTGATCAGATCGGCGCTCGCGATGGCATCGAGAGTCTGAGGCATTGGCTGCACGTCGGTGGGAACCAGGGAGAGCTCTTTGATGCGGCCTTTGCTGGCCGTGATCTTGGTTTCGCCACGGACGAGCGAGCCGTCCTCCATCTGGGCTTCGAGCTCAACGTTGGAGGTGGTCGCCGGAAAGATGTGGCCGCGGGTGAGCAGAATCTCGGACGAGAGGCGGACCGCTTCCGCAAAATCTCCGGTGATGGAGGTAAGCGCGGCGAGGAAGAGATTTCCGAAGCTGTGGCCTTCGAGGCCGGATCCCTTCACGAAGCGGTGCTGAAAGAGCTTGGAGAGGAGGGCTTCATCCTGCGAAAGGGCAACGACGCAGTTGCGGATGTCGCCGGGCGGGAGCATGTTGAACTCTTTGCGGAGACGCCCGCTGGAGCCGCCGTCATCGCTGACCGTGACGACCGCGGAGAGCTCCCCGATCACGGGCTCGCCCGGGTTGACCAGGTAGGGCCCGGCCGCAGAAACGACGTAGCGCTTAAGGCCCTTGAGCAGCGTAGAAAGACCGGTGCCGCCCCCGATTGCGACAACCCGCAACGATCCGCCGGACGCCTTTCGTTCCCGCGATGAATCCCCTGGACGCTGCTGCGGACTCATGAATTTCCTTGGCTATTCGTCTGTCCGGTCTTCCTCGACTGAGCCCTCGGCTCCGGGATCAGGGTACAGGAGCTCGGTAAAGCGGGGATCCTCCGCCAGGTTCTGGAAGTCAGAATCATTGCGGGCCTGGAAGCGCAGGGCTGGATTCTGGCGAATTGCGTCGTCCAGATGCTTCAGGGAATCTTCCACGTGACCGGTAAGGCAGCTCAGCGCGGCCAGGCCGTAGAGGACGTAGTCCGAGTTTGGGGCCTGTTTGAGGAGCTTGTCGAGGTGTTCGCGGGCTCCGACGTAGTCACCCAAATTCATGAGGGACACGGCGTAGTCGTAGTGCTCCTCGGGACTCTTGAACTGGGTCGCGACGCGATCCAGGTGCTGGTTGCAGGTATTGAGGTGAACCGAGGCGCGATCCGCCAGCTCCTTACTCGGGCCGCCCACAACTTTCTGGAGATAGGACTTCGCCTTGTCGAACTTGTGCTCCTGCATCGCGCGCAGACCCGATTCGTAGCTTTGGATGGATTGAGCGATGCGGGGGTCATCGGCGAAGGACTTCTTGGTAGTGGTTGCTTTTTGTGCCATCTGCAAGACTCTTCCAGTACTCTTCGTAACTGCTCCTTTTTGTGTCGTTTGGTCGGGAAAAGTTAAACTCCCGCTGCACAACTCCCGGAGGACTTTTTCACACTACAACGACCGCATCGAAGGTAAGCGCAAAAACTGCTGGGGAGTGGCGGTCAACGCAAGCACTGTGAGCAGTTTATACGCATTCTGCGGGGACGCGTCAACTCAGCCGGCAAGCGCTGCCTGGATGGAGTCCGTGGCGCAGCCAGCTCAGTTGATGGAGGCTGCGGTCTGCAGGTCCACCTGTCTCCATTCCCCCTTGATGATGCCTTGACGAATCTGAGCTGCCGTCTTGCCTTTCTGATGCTGGGTGTAACTGTAGTAAAGCTCTTTGAGGCAGGTCGCGCACTGCGCGCCATGCGTATTTTCAAAGCAGCTGTGCAAACTGTTGTGGCCCATGCGGTCGCAATAGCAGTAGCACGGTTGCTGGTGAAGCACGGCCGGAATCTTGGCCGCGAGCTCATAGGCATGGGTCTGAAAAGGATACTGCGCGTTGTCGGCCCAGAGTTGTTCCTTGGGCAGAATCGGAGGCAGCTTGGTGCCCTTGGGCGGAGGCCCGGAGTTGAAAGCCGGTATCGCCCCCTGCTGCTCTTCTTGAGACGACGACCACTGCGCCGTCATCAGCATGGTGGCCACAAACAGCAGAGCCAGAATCGCAGTGCGTTTGAACATACCAACCCCTCGGTTCAGCTATTGTAACCTGAGTTGGAAAGGACGGGTGGGGCAGGGGAACCAGCGAGTTATCGGGAGGATCGGCGGTTCAGGCGGGACTCAGGCAGCTGCACCAGAAATGGTGCATGTACGCGATCGGCAAGAAAGCAACCTTCAGTACGGGAACCTGATCCATATCCATATAGAATAAAAACTCATGCTCGACCCGACCAGACCGGTGGACGTCTCCCCGGAGCCAGGGCTCTCCTCACCGCGGCTACCGCGAGCGGTGCCGATTCTCACCGTTTGGCTGCGGGACCTGATCATCTCGCTGGCGATCTCGGCGTTCATCATCATCTTTCTGTACCAGCCGGTGAAGGTGGAAGGCACGAGCATGATGCCCTCGCTGGACGACCAGGAGCGCATTTTCGTAAACAAGTTTGTATACAGGCTCGAGCCCATACAGCGTGGGGACATCGTGGTGTTCCGTTACCCGCGGGATCCTTCGAAGAGTTATATCAAGCGCGTGATCGGGCTGGCGGGAGACCGTATTCGGATCGTCGCCGGGCAAGTGTTCGTGAACGACCGGCCTCTGGAGGAAGATTACGTTCCCTCCGAGTACGACGATCTTCGGACGTACGGGGAAGTAGTGGTGCCGGCGAACTCCTACTATGTTCTGGGTGACCATCGCACCATGTCGAATGACAGCCGAGATTTTGGCCCGGTGAGCCAGGCTTTTATTTACGGTAAGGCGGTATTCGGATATTGGCCGATGGACAAGCTGGGAAGGTTGAGATGACTCCAGTACCGAGTACCCAGTACTTAGCACCGAGTACCTAGCGTCTGTTCCCAGTTCTCAGATCAGAAGTTCACAGAGTAATTCGCGTCCTCCGATCCCGACAGTTGCAGACGTGATTCGCGCAATCCGATTTATCCACAGCTGAAATCCTTGGCCGCGCGTTGCATCCCTGATAAGATTCAAAAAATCCACTCCTTGGAGCAGGAATGCAGGCAATCCTTGCGCTGGAAGACGGGCGCATCTTCCGAGGCAAAGGTTACGGCGCCAAAGGCGAATGTTACGGCGAAGTCGTTTTTAATACTTCCATTACCGGTTACCAGGAAATCTTCACTGACCCCTCCTACACCGGGCAAATCGTAGTTCTCACCAACCCGGAAATTGGAAATTACGGCACCAATCCTGAAGACAATGAGGCAGTGCGCCCCTACATCGAGGGGCTGATCGTGCGCGAGTTCTCGAAAGTCAGCTCCAACTGGCGCTCGCAGCAGGTGGCCGAGGAGTATCTGGAGCAGTTCCGGATTCCAGTGCTGGCGGAGATCGACACGCGCGCTCTGGTCCGCCACTTGCGGGACCACGGCGTGATGCGGGGCGTGATCTCGACGATTGAGAGCGATTCAGAGAAGCTGGTGGCAAAAGCTTTGTCGATTCCGAAGATGGATGGGACCGATCTGGCGCGAATCGTTACGACTAAACATCCGTATGTGTGGGAGGTGGGCGAGCGCTCGCACGAGCCGGTGCAGGTGGTCGGCGTGAAAGACGAGCCGCCGAGGTTTCACGTGGTGGCTTACGACTTCGGCATCAAGCAGAACATCCTGCGCAAGCTGCGCGGCGAAGGCTGCAAGGTGACGGTGGTGCCGGCGGAGACGAATGCGGAAGATGTGCTGGCGATGAAGCCGGATGGCGTGTTCCTGTCGAATGGGCCGGGGGACCCGGAGCCTTGCACGTACGCGGTGGACAATATCCGGCGGCTGATGGGGCGGCAACCGATTTTTGGGATTTGCCTGGGACATCAGCTGACCGGGATCGCGCTGGGCGGGAAGACGTTCAAGCTGAAGTTCGGACATCACGGTGGGAATCATCCGGTGAAGCAGTTGAGCTCGGGGAAGGTCGAGATCACGGCGCACAACCACAATTTTGCGGTGGACCCGGATTCGTTACCCCAAAGTGAGGTCGAGCTCACGCACAGGGACTTGAACGACGACACGCTGGAAGGCATGCGGCACCGGAATTTGCCGCTGTTCACGGTGCAGTACCACCCGGAGGCGTCGCCCGGGCCGCACGACTCGCATTATCTGTTCAAAGATTTTGTGAAGATGATGGAGGAGTGGAAGGGGTAGTGACGGGTGAGAGGGCACCATTCGAGAGATCTGTAGGAAAGAACAGACCTGTAGTGAAGATTTGAAGGGGTGCGCCTTCAGGCGCGCCGATGAGATAGCTAACGGCGGTGGGGCTTTAGCCCCTGAAGGTGTAGTTTGAGGCCAAAACGGGAACACGCGACGAACAACGGACAAACGTATATGGTCACGTTTGAAACGTGGGGCAGGCGGGCTCTATTTCGGGTGGATCCCTGGGCGAAGCTTCTGGTTAATGCGCTGTATCACTATCGGGCCTCGGCTTATCTTCTTCATGAGTTCGTAATCATGCCGGACCACGTGCACATATTGCTCACTCCACTCGTCAGTCTCGAGAAGGCGGTCCAGTTCGTAAAGGGCGGATTTTCGTACCGAGCGAAGAAAGAACTTGGGTCGAACCTAGAGATTTGGCAAAAGGGTTTCGCAGACCACCGTATTCGGGACGCGGATGATTATAGGCTGCACAAGATTTACATGCGCGAGAATCCGGTGAAGGGGAATTTGTGTGAGCCAGCGGGGGAATATCCATATTCTTCCGCGCAGGGTGGTTTCGATTTAGACGAGGCACCGCAGGGGCTAAAGCCCCTCTCTTCAATGGAGTGTTTTGGCGCGCCTGAAGGCGCGCCCTTTCAAAACAGGAAGCCCTCTGGGGTAAATTCGAAGTCTCAAGAAAACCTAAGGAAGACTCCAGACAAGATTGCTTAACGATGCCAAAACGCACTGACATCTCGAAAATTTTGATCATTGGTTCCGGGCCCATCGTCATTGGGCAGTCGGCGGAGTTCGATTACTCCGGCACACAGGCGTGCAAGGCGCTTAAGTCGGAGGGCTACGAAGTGGTGCTGGCGAATTCCAACCCGGCCACGATCATGACCGACCCGGAGGGCGCGGACCGCACGTATATCGAACCGCTGACACGCGAATATCTGGAGGAGATCCTTCGCATCGAGCGCGAGATGTCGCCGAACGCGGGGTTTGCTGTGTTGCCTACGGTGGGCGGCCAGACGGCGCTGAATCTTGCCATGGAGCTTTCCGACGGCGGCGTGCTCGACAAATACAACATCCAGCTGATCGGGGCGCAGATTTCCGCGATCAAGAAGGCGGAAGACCGTCTCTTCTTCAAAGATGCGATGCAGAAGATCGGGCTGGACGTGCCCAAATCCGCGCTGGTGAACAATCTGAAAGATGGCCTGGAGTTCGCCGGCAAGATCGGATTCCCGGTCATCATTCGTCCCTCATTCACGCTGGGCGGCACGGGCGGCGGCATCGCCTTTAACCGCGAAGAATTGCTGGAGGTGCTGGCCCGCGGTCTCGATCTTTCTCCCGTGCACGAGTGCCTGATCGAAGAGTCGGTGCTCGGGTGGAAAGAGTACGAGCTGGAGGTGATGCGGGACACGAAAGACAACGTCATCATCATCTGCTCGATTGAGAATTTCGATCCCATGGGCGTACACACGGGCGATTCGATCACGGTGGCGCCGATTCAAACGCTCACCGACCGCGAGTATCAGGCCATGCGGGACGCCTCGATTGCCGTGATCCGCGAAGTGGGCGTGGAGACGGGAGGTTCGAATATCCAGTTCGGAGTGAATCCGGCGACTGGGCGCATGGTGGTGATCGAGATGAACCCGCGTGTCTCGCGGTCCTCGGCGCTGGCGTCGAAGGCGACGGGATTTCCCATCGCGAAGATAGCGGCCAAGCTGGCAGTGGGCTACACGCTCGACGAGATTCCCAACGACATCACCCGCAAAACGCCGGCCTGTTTTGAACCGACGCTGGACTATGTTGTGGTGAAAATCCCCAAGTGGCAGTTTGAGAAATTTCCCGGAGCGGATGAGAGCCTGGGGCCGCAGATGAAGTCGGTGGGCGAAGTGATGGCCATCGGACGGACGTTTAAGGAAGCCTTGCTGAAGGGCGTGCGAGCGCTCGATACAGGCAAGAAAATCGGATCGGAGAAAATCGAGCCGAAGATCCTGACGCAGCGGCTGGTGACGCCGCATCCGGAGAGGCTCACGTATATCCGCTACGCACTGCGGCAGGGATACACGGTGAAGCAGCTGGCGAAGACTACCTCGATCGATCCGTGGTTCCTGTATCAGCTCAAAGAGATTAACGACATGCAGCTGGAGCTCGAAAAGCACCCCATGGATTCGATTCCGCGGGAGGTGCTGCTCGAGGCGAAGCGCATGGGATTCTCGGACGGCCGGCTGGCGGGAGTATGGCGGCTGAATGGGAAAGGAGCGCAGCAGAAGGTTCAGCACGCACGCAAGAAACACGGCATCGCGCCGGTCTACAAACGGGTGGACACATGCGCGGCTGAGTTCGAAAGCTACACGCCGTATCTGTATTCCACGTACGAGGAAGAAGACGAAGCGTCTCCCACCGCGAAGAAGAAGGTCATCATCCTGGGCAGCGGCCCGAATCGCATCGGGCAGGGAATTGAGTTTGATTACTGCTGCTGCCACGCATCGTTCGCGCTGCGCGAAGACGGATTCGAGACGGTGATGATCAATTGCAATCCAGAAACGGTGTCGACCGACTACGACACCAGCGACCGCCTGTACTTTGAGCCGCTCACGCTGGAAGATGTGTTTGCCATCTATGAGCACGAAGCGTCCGCGGGCGCATCGGTCGGCGTGATCGTGCAGTTCGGGGGGCAGACACCGCTGAACCTTGCGTTGCCACTAAAGGCGATGGGTGTACCGATCATCGGGACGTCGCCAGAGTCGATCGATCTGGCGGAGGATCGCAAGCGCTTCGGCAAGCTGCTTGACGAACTCCAAATTCCGCAGGCGCCGGGCGCGATGGTGACTTCCGTGGAAGAGGCGGTGGCCGCGGCGAAGGAAATCGGCTTTCCCGTGCTGGTGAGGCCGTCCTATGTGCTCGGCGGACGCGCCATGGTGATCGCGTTTGACGAGGAGACGATTGTCCGGTACATGAAGGAGGCGGTCGAGTATTCGCAGGACCGGCCGATCCTGATCGACAAATTCCTGGAAGACGCGATCGAAGTGGACGTCGACGCGCTCTCCGACGGAGAGGATGTCGTGATCGGCGGCATCATGCAGCATATTGAAGAAGCCGGCATTCACTCGGGCGATTCGTCGTGCGTGCTGCCGGCGGTCGATATTCCGGAGAATCTGCTGCACCGCATGCGCGACTACACCTTTCAACTGGCGCGGGCGCTGAAGGTCATCGGGCTGATGAATATTCAGTTCGCGATTCCGCGCGCGATCAATGGCGGTCTGAAAGGGAATGAGGCGGAAGCAAAAGTGTATGTGCTGGAAGTGAACCCGCGGGCGTCGCGTACGGTGCCTTACGTTTCGAAGGCGACGGGTGTGCCGCTGGCAAAGGTGGCTGCCCGGCTGATGACCGGCCGCAAGCTGCGCGAATTCCTGCCCGAGAATGTCGAGCGGGCCAGCGACCTGGATACTGGCCATTGCTACTATGTGAAGTCGCCGGTGTTTCCGTGGGGAAAATTTCCTGGCGTGGATACGGTGCTGGGGCCCGAAATGCGTTCAACCGGCGAAGTGATGGGTGTAGCCGACAATTTCGGCGAGGCTTTCGCCAAGGCGCAGCTGAGCGCAGGACAGAAACTGCCGACCGAAGGCACGGTGTTCATCAGCGTGACCGACCATGACAAGCCAGGAGTCGCCGAGGTGGCGAAGCGATTTGTCGACATGGGGTTCAAGCTGGTCGCGACGGCCGGCACGGCGGACGTCCTCGAAGAGGCGGGATTGACCGTGGATCGCGTGTACAAGGTGAAGGAAGGGCGGCCCAACGTGGTTGATCTGATCAAAGGTGAGCGCATTCACCTGATCGTGAACACGCCGCACGGGCAGGACCCGTTCTTCGACGAGAAAGCGATTCGCCGGGCAGCAATCACCGCGCACATTCCTACCATTACTACTCTTTCAGCAGCTCGCGCCGCGGCAGAAGGAATCGCCGCTTTGCAGCGGGGAGAAGTGCGGGTGCAAGTCCTGCAAAGGTTGCATGCGGAACGGGCGGCGGCGAGAGGCTAGCGTCCAGCGCTCGCGGGGCCGGAGCCACAGCCAAAAGCGACGAATACTGCTCTGGGGAGGCGGGAACTGATAAGCTTGGAACGAAAGCTGAGGGCTTGCGACCATGCTGCTGCAAGGTATTTTCCCTCCCATCACGACGCCGTTTCATCCCGACGGCAAGATCTATTTCAAGAAGCTTGAGCACAACGTCGAGCGCTATTCGAAGACGCCAGTCGCCGGCATTGTGGTGCTGGGTTCGACCGGCGAGGCGATCATGCTCTCGGACGAAGAGCGCCGCGAGGTGCTGAAAACGGCGCGGGCGGCGGCCACCCCCAACAAGGTTCTGGTGGCAGGCACGGGCATCGAGTCAGCAATCGAGACGCTGAAGCTTACGGAGCATGCGGCGGAACTTGGGTATGACGTCGCCATGGTGCGCACGCCGCACTACTTCAAGGGGCAGATGAAGCCGGCCAACATGCTCGCGTTTTATCGTACGGTTGCGGACCGGTCTCCGCTGCCGGTGATCATCTATAACTTTCCGCAGGCTACGGGGTATGACATTCCGGTCGAAGTAGTGGTCGAGCTCGCCGACCATCCCAATTTGGTCGGGATCAAAGAGTCGCGCGGGGACGTGGAGAAGGTCCGCAAGATGGTCGAGGGGACGCGCCACGTGAAGCGGAGCGCGACCGTGACGGAGACGTTTGAGGCGGTCACACCTCGCATGCTGAGCGCGGCGGCAGATTCGGCCGGGGAGGGCGGGGAACTGGTGCCGGTGGGTGTCCTGTCAGGTGAGACTGATTCCACCCTCGCCGCCAAAAACGTGGCCCGGATGGGGCGCCTGGCCTCATCCTCTTCGGGGAAACCGTCGTCTGCTGCCGTCTCGGTGGTGGGTGGCGTGAAGACGCGGCAGAAGGAAGTCGGATTCCAGGTGCTGGTGGGTGCAGCGCACCAACTGGAGCCATCGCTGCAGGCGGGCGCGGTGGGCGCGATCCTTGCTTTCGCGGACCCGGCACCGACGGCCTGCTATGAAATCTATGCCGCGTGGAAAGAAGGCGATATCGCACTCGCGCGCCTCAAGCAGGAGCGAATCGCGCAAGCGGCGAAACGTGTGGTGGGTGAGCTCAGCATCCCCGGCGTGAAGTATTCCATGGATTTAAACGGCTATTTCGGCGGACCATCGCGCTTGCCGTTACTGCCGCTGACCGCGGATTTGAAGTCGGAGATCGAGCAGCTGATGGCGGATATTCGGAACTAGCAGAGTTCCCGGGAATTTCGTTGATTGCTTTTTTCTCATGTGCTAGAAATCACGTCCAGATGAAGAAGACGTGCTTTGCCCTGCCACTGTTCGTTTTGTTTGTGTCACTGGCCGTTTTCGCGAAGGAAGAGCCCACCATTGTCCTGCAGTGGCCTATAGACCACCCATCCATCAAGCTTACTTTTGGCAAGTTTAAGCAAATTTATTCGCAGGCAGGTCAGAATACATACATCGCGGACGTTACCATCGAGAACCTCAGCGACAAGGCCTTTGCGCACGTCGTGTTCACGGTGTACCTGATGGACAAGAACAGGGTCCGCATCGGCGACGGACAGTTACAGGTCTCCGACATAGGACCGAGCCAGCAGGTAAAAGTTCCTTTCCAAGTCAGTTCCATGGGAGTGCCCTCCAGCCTTAGTCTTTCGGCTAAGAAAGACATGTTGGCCGGGAAGACGATTCCCATGAAGGTCATATCTGTGCCACCCGGGGCCAAGCTCAAGGTAGACGGACAGGATGCTGGGTTTACGCCGGTGATGGTCAGATTAACGGTCGGCTCGCATACACTTGCCTTCAGTAAAGAGGGTTACTCCCCCGGCAGCACGCCGCTGGAGATCACCCCCGACGAGCTACCGGGTGGCAGTATCAGCTTCGAGATGGGCGGTCTTTCCCGCGACACGGTAGAGTTGCGCGATGGCAGTGTGTTGCAGGGAGACGTGATCTCAGTCTCTATGACGTCTGTCGTTATGCGTGTCGACGGGAAGGATCAAACCTATAGCCGCAACCAAGTCCGCAAGATAATGCTCGTGGAACGGGAGATCGTGCAACAGCCTGTGGTAACCGCTCCACAAAATCGGATCCAGCCTGTTCCGAAGCAATGAGGTGCTCGGCCTGCAAAAATCTGGTCAGTTTATTGTCAATCACACCCTCTTGTGATCTAAATCACGCTGCGCTATACTTTAGAACGAACGTTCGATAATTCATGTCCGCAGCCACTCACACCGCTACTCCTAACGTCGTGGCGCGCCGCCGTAATGGCGCTTCGCCATCGCGCAAGGGCCGCTCCAACGCCGGCTTTGATCGCCGCCTGGCCAAGGTCCTGCAACACGGCACGGATGTCTTCTACGAAAAGGGATACGAAGGTGCTTCCATGCGCGACCTCTCGCGCGCCAGCGGCATGTCGATTGCGGGACTCTACTATTACTTCGAATCCAAGGAGCGGCTGCTGTACATGATCCAGAAGCACACCTTCACTACGATCGTGGAGCGGCTGAAGGAGCGTCTGCAGACCGCGTCCGATCCGGAAGAGCGGGTGCGGTTGTTTATTCTGAACCATCTGGAATACTTCCTGGCGAATCAGAAGGCGATGACTGTGCTGTCGCACGAAGACGATGTGCTGACCAACGGCTTTGGGCGCGAGATTCGCGAGATCAAGCGCGAGTACTACCGCATTTGCGTGGATCTGCTGGAGAAATTGAAGGAAGCGATGGGGCTGGATTTCAATAGCCGCCTGGCGGTGTTGAGCTTGTTCGGCATGATGAACTGGATTTACACCTGGCACAATCCGCGCGTGGACGCCGACGCCGAGGAGATGGCCGCGCGCATGGGCGATATTTTTCTGAAGGGAATTTGTTCGGCAGGGAATAGAGTGGGGCAAAAGAGGAAGTGATCGCGCGGGTAGGATGCGGACTTCCGCGAGTTTGAGTTCAGAAAATCAACTGTTGAAGGAGTGTGAAAGATGGCTACGACCACGCAGCCGGCCGCCGGCGAAACCACCAAGACACTGATCAACTACCGCACCGACGGCGGCGTTGCCGTGATCGAGATGAACGATCCGCCGGCGAATACTTACACCTACGAGATGAATCGCCAGCTGGATGAGGCCATCCTGAAAGCGCGCATGGACAACGACGTCTACGTCATTGTGCTGACTGGCGTGGGCGACAAGTTTTTCTCGGCGGGCGCGAACATCAAGATGCTGGCCAGCGTCGATCCGACGTTCAAGTATTACTTTTGCCTGCATGCGAATGAGACGCTGCTTCGCCTGGAGCACACGCCGAAGCTGGTGATCGCGGCGATTAACGGCCACTGCGTGGGTGGTGGGTTGGAGATCGCGATGGCGGCGGACATCCGCATTGCG
>Ga0335081_10013491_pt1 | contig 13216 bp, 12 predicted proteins | sample Lox_Sample_35_FD_206713 | JGI IMG/M metagenome (GOLD analysis project Ga0335081, IMG submission 206713) | Soil microbial communities from Loxahatchee National Wildlife Refuge, Florida, United States - Lox_Sample_3.5 | ecosystem: Environmental > Terrestrial > Soil > Wetlands | place: USA...
TTGGCGACGCAGCAGATAGACGGATCACGAAAGTCCTGGATAGAATTGCCAAAGTAAACGGTAAGGATACAGGCGTCACGGGAATTTGCATTGGCGTATGTCACGCATAAGGTTCCTGATGTATTCCCTATCATCGGCGGTTGAAAGGTTCAGCATTTCACGGAGAATAATGCTGCTCTGAATGTGCGATTGACGGATGAGGAAATCAAGGAGATTGAGGATGCTGGTCCCGATTTCTCGACGGGCTTCCCGCACGACTTTCTAGGTGGGCGAAAGGGGCGCAATCTGCTGCTGACGTCGTAATGCTTAAGAGGAGTGGGCATTTCGATTTCCATGAGATTAGGAAGGTATTGGCGATTTTACGCGCTTTTCTACCGAGGGTAGCCGATCCTTCCATCTCAGTAGATGCAACTGGATCCAAGGGGTCCTCCCTCAGAAAAGAGTTCAATTTTTCATATCAAACCAGGGATAGCAATATACTTTGTTCTCTCAGATCCGACATATTTCGATCTCGCTGACATGAAAGTTCCCGCTGGAATCTACTCTCCAATCGATGTCTATCTCAGGTCCTCTGCTGGGTCTGTCGAGCCCGTGCCGCTGCCCGAGCCGCCCTCTTTTTTTTGTTCGGCTTACCGGCTTTAGCTATCCTGGCATTTCTCGCCAGCGCAACCTTCCGCTTCCTCTTCCAACCCCTATGCATACTGGCAAATATCTGCGTATGCTGTGCCATCGCCTCCTTGAAATTCCGCGGAGGCTCACCTTCCTTCCCCTCCCAACTAAATTTCCTCCGTATGCCCGGCGTAATCTTCGGAAACTTGTAATTTTGAATCTGGTAGCCCCGTGCCAAAGGAAACCCTTGTGGAGAATGGAAAATATTCTTTGCCCATGATCGAGCCCAGTGCCGTTCTTCAAAGTGATGCCAATTCATGATCATTCGGCCGGGGACATCTTGAGTTACGTGGGCTAGGTCGGCGATGGACGTGGGGACTTGATTTCGTGCTTCGGCGTTGCGGCGTTTTTTGGAGAGAAGGAGTTCCTTTGGAGAGGGCGGGGAAGTTAGGCGCCATGCTCGGTAGTCTAAGAGTTTTTTATAGACTTTGTTGGCTTTTAGATGGTCGGGGAAGATGGCGTGGACGAGAGGTATCCATAGATCTTTTCGAATTGTGCGGGGAAACATGTCTGCTTGGGGTGTCGGGAATTGCTTGATGGCAGAGTCATACTGTCGGGAACGTCAGCTTTGACCAACTCGGGAAATTAGATTGACCTTGAGAACTCTATTGGGCGAAAATATAACCTGGTTGGTTTGGATGTTTCGAAACAGCCAAACGCTGTTCGATTGGAACGGCTTCTTTACTGCCGCCTTCACTGCAGGCATCGAAGACAGACGAGTCGATGACCTCGAACACAAACGCAAACTTCACGAAATTTGGTCTGGGATATTTCAAACTTGACTGCTTTGGGCGAGTGGGAAGGACTGCAGAACATTCTCGCTGTATTATAGAGTTAACTATAGAGAACAAAGTCTCGGTCCCCGGCTGGTCTAGAAAGCCATTAAAAGACGACCCTATAGAAATAGCATATGCACACGACTAACAATGCATCCATGGGCCCACCTGAAACGCCATAATTGATCCCAACCAGAAACCCGTGCATTTCCAAAAGCAAAGGACAAAATGAGGCGAACCACTACGATACAAGCACCGTCCGGATCTTCTTGAACGGCGGAGGCGACATTTGGGGATCTTTTGCCTCGAAAATGGGCGTTCGCGGTCTCGAGTGGGTTGATGTGACGGAATATGAAGTCGATCGAGCGGTATTCAGGGGGCGAGGTTTCGTTCTCAAGGGTTCGGAACGGGGCGTTGGGGGAGAGATGTGCGTTGCTGTAAGTTTTGATTCGAGCGAAGATACGGGGGATAATTCGTTCGAGGGTTCGAGAGGAGTCGCTTCTTCATCAGTAGTGATGCTTTGAATGTCGTCGGATACAACGGATGCAGTGTCGGGAGATGCTGGAATGACCTCGTACAGTTCAAGTGGACACGGGGTTATATCCGTCTTCACCTCATCGTCATACCGCACAAGTTCATACATCAACATAAACACTCCCCTGGCACCTTCCTTCAAAACATCTTCCACCGTTGCACTTTCAACATCCTCATCCGAAATTCTAAACCATTCGTCTCCAACACACCGATACGCAACATAATGTCCAATATGATGTAGTCCATAATGCACGATCACACTCCGTAACCGGTAGACTGTCCGGCCATCGACATCCTCCCTCCACCGCGAAATAGGCTCTTCGGGGTCCATCGATAGAATGGAATTCGTGACGTAACGACTTACATCCAACGTTAATGGGAAGGAAACGGCAGCCTGATTCTTCAATGCCCTCCCCGTGAAATTTTGGTAGTTTGACCGTTGGATGTGGAAGGCTGCTAGACGTGGTGGGCGGGCGATCATAGAGTGTTTTGTTTTCGTACTCCGTCGGATGAATTTCTTGATTTCGCTTGAGCCGAAGAGTGTGGGATCATCGAGTTTGCCTGACTTCATGGCTTCATCGATCGTTTCTATCCGTGTTTTGGTTAGGGAGATGATTTCGCGAGGTGGTGACGGTTGGGCCTCCAGGGCGGAAAGGAGGGTGGTAAGGGACTGTCGATACGCTAGCAGTGTACACTTTTGACACTCCACATCATCGAGTGATTCCATTTCAAAGTAATCCTCAAGACATGCTCCAAGCGTCGAAGTATACATCGACATACTCAACGGTAACACCATCGGTCCGAACTTTTCATGCCGAATATTCTCCACGTATTTACATTTCAGACAGCCCATGCGGTGAGCAGAGAGTCCCTCAAAAGGACTTGCCGTGACGTTCTCGCTCGACGACATACTCCGAAAGGAGACTTCTGTTCCCGCATCATCGAATATTTCCCCCTTGAGAAGCGGGGCGAGAGATTCGAGGCCCGGATGTTTATTCACTACGAGCCATTGTCGAGTTGATTCGGATTCGAGAGTATCGAGGAGGAGGGCAAAGAATTCTTGGGCGTCTTGTTGTTCGCGGGTTGCTAGGAGACGGTGTTTATCGGATTGCATGAGGGCTTGGGCAACTTTCTCAGCCCGCAGGGCAGTGGCGTAGCGACGAGGGGTATTCAGTTGTCTTAGGAGGTCTGCGAGGGCGGAAGCGACGGGTGTTGAATCCGGTCCTTCATCGATGGTATCGAGATAGGTTTGGAACTCCGGAAGGGAGGCAAGCGCCTGTAACACAGAATTCATAAAGCAGAAGTTGCCGGTGTTGATGATGCCCGGGTACTTTGATGGAGAAGCCGACGTCTCGGCATCGTCGACCGGGGCTTCTCGACTCGCGATCCGGTCATCGCCGTTGAGGAACGGATCAGTTCTCGAGACATCGGGGGCGAGGGTGGTTGAACCCCATAACCGGGCGGAGGTGGAGGAAGAAGGATCCAACCGTCTGTTCCGCCACGTTAGTATATCGTGTGGATTTGAAGCGAAGGGCCGAAAGACGAATGGGCCTTGCATTCTCTGTCTATGTCGTAACAGCCCACGCACTTGGTCTCGGAGGATAAGGGGGATGTCGGCGAAACTCCTGGATAAAAGAGCACACAGTCAGTATGTGCCAACTCAACTCTGCTAGAATCTTCTGGAAGCAAGGGAAGGAGGTGGCGGGAGGGATACGGAAGTTCCATGTAAGCGTCTACGAGATCCATGGCTCGTTGGGGGTAAAGGATGAGGATGAGGATGAGGGTAAAGAGGAGCAGCAGCGGCAGCTGGGAGAGGAGCTCTTTTGCCGATATGGGGTTTGTCGATGTCTGTGGTGCCGATGATGGGGGCCAGAATGAAGATCGCTTCAGCGGCGGAGTTGCCGTTGACATTGCACAGATGACGGGGGGGTTCCTTGCTGGCAGTTGCGTTGACGGTGCAGTTGTCCCAGGGGCCCACAGAGAGGGGTCATGGTGTGCGTTTGCTCATCGACCCTCCAAATAAATAGCAAAGAGGCTCTCGGCTCGGTTCTTCTGGAGCACCGCCAAATTTCAGTCCAGACCACAAGGATGACGCGGCCTGTCATTGGGCCTGCGAAGCTGCCACCGCCAGCGCTTTGCAAGCAATGTGAATATCTGATGCACACCAACGCTCCTGTGGATAAGAAAACAGCGTCTCAACCGTGAAAGATCCGAAAATTTCATACGAAAAGACGTCTTAATTTCGCCTCGTTGGTTTATTCGAATGCAATCTCAATTTATGAAGGAGAAATGGTCTTTGTTTCTGCGAACGACAGTACATAGCCCGAAGTCAAGACGCTCCGCACTTAACGGCCACCTGGCACTTATTACTCTTATGGCTTTAATCGTATTCGTGAATGGGGGCGACCGGTCATAAATCCACAGGAGAACGAGGTGAATACTTTCTTCCTGGTTTCTAGATAGCTTGATATTTATGGGATCCCGTCGAGACTTGAAGGCTGTGTGGAAATGCGGGATATCAAAACGTGACAGGAAGTCTGACGCTTCCTTCCGGCCTGATTAATTGGAGGAAGCACTTGAGTTCCTCTATGTCCTACAAACAATGTCACATCATGAATTCTCAAGCTTTCCTTCATACGGCCAAACCTTTTCTTAAATCCTGCATTACGGCTCCCTGCGAAGTCAGAGCGATCCCAAGTGGAGTTAATTATTACATGACAATCTATTCCGAAATCTTCGACGCCACGAACCCCAGCATCGTTATTGCCTCAGTACGCTGGCATTTCTCCCCAGGATGCTGAGATCCCAGTCAATCTCGTCGTTCTTCTTCGCCGAATTGGAAATCAGGCAGGACCTTAAAGGAATTAAGGGGATGCGGTGCCCGTGTGTCAAAATTTTTGCTCAATTGACATATCAATATTGTTGCCGAATGTTTTCTTTTTTTCTGTACCTTGATACCTCGTCCATCCTCTAAATAAATTATGATATCATCAAGATATCCCCCGCCCTCATTCCCAATAGAAATTAAGATTATCCAAAGAAAAAAAACGATATCAAAAATGACGAATTGAACGAAGTATAAAGGGCCTTCAAATGCGACTTCAAGGGCGGCAATGAATTTTCAACCTCTCAACATTTCATCCAACACTTGACTCGGTCTACTTCGTCTATCACCACCAGCAGGATCTCCTCCGTAACTCGTGGCCGCACGTGCTCTCGCCTGGGGGTTGTATGATTGTCCCGTATACGTGTATCCTCCGCCGTTACCATTCGATCCACCCCCGGTCGAAGGCCGCGTCGTTGTGCCCAGGCTACCCGTGCTATTCCCCGTTGGCGATCGCGTCAGACGAGGAACAGGCGGCACCGAGGGATCGGTATAAAGGAAGGAGGTTGTATTCGGCATTGGTGCAGCGTACATTTGTCGCGGAGATGGATCTCGCATATTGTTCGGTGCCGAGGGTTCGCGTAAGTAATACCCCGCTGGCATGTATTCTGAATTCCGCGAGCCAGTACTCTGTGTTCCCAATGTAGCAGTAGTCGTGCCGCTTGGATATGCCGAGGGCGAATAAAATTGTACGTTGGAGTTAGCGAGAGGATTAATACTTGAATTCGGACGAAGTGTGCTATTCATTGTTTGCGGTCTTGCCGTGGAGGGTCGCGATGAAAATGTTGAAACACGAGAACTTCGATCCCCCGGCCTTAAATACTCGAGCGAAATATTCCCCCCGGCACTCATTCCGGCGAATGGATTTGACGACATTCCTGGGGCGGTATGGGGCTTCTGTTCCATTTCCGAGTACTTGGCGTCCTTACTGTGCCTTTCGGTTTGACGGTGGAGATACCATATATATATTGCGCGGGAGAAAATCAATACGAGAGCGAGGCCAGCGAGACAACTGCCTACGATGATGAAGACTGTGCCTTCGGGGAAGGACGAGGTTTGCAGGTAGGGATTTCCGTCGAGTTGGGGGATGACGACCTGGTAGGTGGGGATACCCGAAGTGTTTTGAGTGAGCTTGGGAAGGGCCGTGGTGAGGTTTGGAAGTGGGGCAGAGGACGTGATTTGCGGGAGGTTGACCGATGAGGTTGAGAAGACGTTCGGGAGTGTTGCGGTAGCGCGGCTTGTAGTTTGGGAGGCCGTGGTAGCAGTCTCCGACGCCGTGTCCTGGGAAGTGCTTGAATCCCCCGTCTGCTGAGGCTGGTCAGTAGCTGTTGTCTGTCCTGTGTCTGATGTTGTGGTTGTTGTCTGCCTATTCCCACCTCTTCCTTGGGCGTCAACCATGCGACCCGTCAATAGAAACGCCAGGAACGCGAACGGCCGTGATCCATCGTGTCGTCGTCGTCTCCCCAGCGGAAAATTGTGCCGCCGTATGATCGCCCCCATCGTGTGTTTTACAGCCCCTTGAATACAAACAAATATGACAGCACCACCTGAACGATGATGATGATGGACGAATTGCCTTGGAATTGACAGTGGCCTGAGAGGTCGCGGGTGGGGCGGTAACAAAGTTTTAAAATGACGGCAAGCCGACACCTATTTTTGGTGCCAAGAAGAAAAGGGGGAATTATCAAATTGCCAATAAATTGAGTGGAGCCCCTGAAAAGCTCTCGAAATAGATCCGAAAGAAAAACGATTGGTCCACCGCGCTTTGTGTGACGTAATACGCGGAGAAGCTTTGATTATCAGACGAAGTTTGGCGGATCCTCACCTGGTCGAGGAGGGGGAACGCGACGACAAGCTGAAGCCGAAAGCCGTACAACACAGACTCACACAAGGGAATAAGGGACGAGGGATCAAGGACACGAAGGCTTGTTTTGACGTCGACAACTATAAACTAAGCGAGGTGAAGGGCACCTGCATACGAACCCTAGGAAGTTGTAATTGCACCGGCTTGTGCTTTGCGAGGGTGATCCGTGCTCAAGGAGCCGAGTTTCAGGCTAACCGTGACAGTGTCGATGCTATATGGTCGCGACGAATGATCTGGCTTTGCAGCAGAGAATAGAGAATATGCCAAATGGTTTAATCGTATACGTAATAGCAAGTACCAGGTTGAAAATTTACCCCTGGAGTTTAGTTGACCGATTTTGGTGGTTAAGGTCCTAGGCTTATAAAACCCCAATGGAGACTCCTTCAATACGACTTACACATCCCCTTCATGAAAAGACCACAGGCCTATGATGCGCACGTTTCAGCGTTCCCGTTCAAAGCAGCTGGAATTGGCCATAACGCGATCGAGAACCCAATCGCTCACGTTCAGGTACTTGTTCAGGGCGCTTCCTACGTCTTATTCTCGATGCTACCGGTCTTCAATCTTCAGATTAGGCAAAAAACAAGACGAGAACGGGGTGAAGACCGAACGATCATTTAATTTCGCGAGGGCGGCGAAGATGAGAATTGTGTCGATAGAGAGGTGGGTAACACTGCCTAGGACCTGCGTGGGCCGCCAGCACATTGATAATTTTGAAGATGAGACAACGTAGAATAATGGGCTAAAGTTCTTTATCTGGCGAGGGTGCGGTGATTAGGGACGACCCTTGCGGCGAATAGGTGGCTTGTCGTCCTCGATCGACCGACCGTGCAGATTTTCGCACTGCGCCGCGTTTGGCAATCGGCTGTTTGTGTGTGGGTGGTGTGAATGGCTCAATGCAAGGCCTGCCAGCGAATTCGGAAGCCAATTAGCAACAGAATTTCTACTGGCCATCAAGGCTACTGGCAGCGTCGTCTTGCTATAAAAGAGTCCACGACGGGAGCTCCAAGAAGTTTAAGAGCGCAGACCAACAGTCGTCTTTTGTGCTGTGAGCCATTAGCTCAATGCTGAGGGTTCCATTCTCGTTTATTTTACCGGAGGTCGTGGAGACGGCGGGCAGAATTTTGAGGCGGTTGACCGTTTCGGAGCGTTGGGAATAAGAATAAAAAACGTTTGCAGGCTGTGCGACATCAACGGAAAACATGTGAGCTGAAGAAGATTCTTCCCCCAGGTTTACAATAATTCAGACCCTCACCATGATCCTTGACGAGGACAAAATTCTGGCTTCGTCAACAGGGAGGGTAGAAATGGACTGAGGACTTTAAATGGAGCGGATTTGTGGTGGTCGCGTTGGATAGATTATTTTCAATCACAAGCTAGCGACTATTGAGCAGCTCTTAGCAAGTGACTCTCCAATGCAAGCTAGCATCTTAATTCCGGAAATTGTGCGTTCAACAGATCGTCAGTCATGCCTTTCGTCGATCACGTCAAGGCGGGAAAGTTGCGCTGCAGATCCGGGGGCAGACAAGTCATGACATCCGCCTCACACAGGGATTTTCAAGTGACAGTGTTCGACAGTTTCAAGGAAGAATATTCCCGTATGGCCGCTTTTTAAAAAAATAGAGACGTTCATAAGATTGCGATTTGTGTAGCAGCAAAATTTTAAGACGCATTTCACGTGTGATAGTTACGGCGGGCACAAGCCAATGAAACCGATGTGTATCGATAATATAATTACTTTTGTCCCCCACGCACGGATTTACTCGGGCGATCGGGCAAAGCAACGGGACAGAAGGGAGCCAGTGAAAATAGTTATGGCATCAGGATTGGCGGCCGCAAACTTGTTTCGCCTTTGATAATTTTGTGTTTAAGTATCCCCCCCCCCGCCGCTCCCGCCCAACCCGTCAACTTCATTTCCATTTCCTCGTGAGAGTGGGGGGAGGTGGTTGTCCCAGCGATCGCCCACCTAACTGGTGCCATCCCCCTTCGTCCCTGCCCCCCACCTCCGACCAAGGACCGTGCCCGTATAAATCCAATCCACCGCTGCCCTCCTCTACCCACCAAGTTTTCTTTGTCCACCAATTTCATTTCACTTTCACTTACGCCTTCCTTTTTCGCTCAACTCTCATCGACGAGAAACGGTAGCGCTTCGTGTCAACTTTCATGGAAAGAGCCCCCGGCGCTGCAGTTGAGACGGATGGTGCGCTGCACCACCTGACCATCGACACCTCCCTTGTCAATGGCAACGCCATAAATCAGGCATCTGACATCCCACGTCTGGTCCCCCAAAACGACGACAATACCGTTGAGGCTGAGGCGGCCGAAGACATGCTCACCATAAAATGCCCCAAGAACCATTCTGACCGAAATCCTCGAATACGAGCCATGAGCGATTCAGAGCGTGCGCTATACAACAAGCAAACTGGGATGCGAATCCCCGTGCAAAGGCACATCGGTCCCGTACGGCCTCAATTATCCCCACCTTTGTCCGAATCCGGCTCCTTTGACCCTCATAATCCCTACTCCACTTCTGCCCATGTATCTTCGACTGGCTCACCGCCGAACACAGGCCTTCCTGATTCCCCCCAGTCCAGCTCTGGCGCCTTCATACCGGGTCGACGAAACTCGCGGGGCCTTCAAATTTCTGTCCAGCACAATTCCCCGAGCAAGCTCACACATGCACAAACCCTGCCAATACCTCCATTCCACCGGTCACCAAACGAAGTCGGTAGGTCAGCGTCATATTCCTACGGGGCCACAATACATGATCGCCACCATCAGAGAACACCTACTTTCGTAGACGCTTCGTCATATGAGGACCTCCCAAATAGTCCTGCGAAATTAGTAAGTCGCTGTAGTCCATGACTTGCGCTAACTCAACCAGTGGTTACAGGGATTTGCGGCGAAAACAGTGCCAACGCCGAATCCCGACGATGAAGGTCAGGAAATCGGTTCATATGTCATCGGCCGCCAACTCGGGGTAGGGGGTTTCAGCGTCGTCAAAGAAGCCATCACGTTCGAAGATGGAAAACAAATCAAACACGCCGTGAAAATAGTACGAAAACGGGCAAGCCACGACGAAGCGGGCAGCGAAGCGGTCCAAATCCACTTTGAACACGAAATCACTGTATGGAAGTGTCTCTCAAGTCGATACATTCTCCCGCTACTCGACGTCATCGACACTTCCTATGCAACATGGGCGTTTACCCTGTTATTCACGGGCGGAACCCTCTTTGATTTGTTTCGGTCTCATCGTCAGGGACTGCCGCCTACGTTGGCCCTCAAATATGCCTTTCAACTTGCGTCGGCCTTACGGTACTTACATGAAGATGCACGAGTTATTCACCGAGACGTGAAGCTGGAGAACTGTGTCCTCGACCGTCCAGCATCGGAAGGCGGGAACCTCCGATTATGCGACTTTGGCCTCGCCGACTTTCTCCCCGGCGACGATACCCCTTCACCACGACAGCAGTTTGCTAAGCCTGGAGGACACGCACAAGGCCATCAGGCCAAACATCGAATTCGGCCTGAAGACATGATTGCCGGCGGCTCGCTTGCCTACGCGGCACCGGAACAAATAAACTCGTTGACGCCGTTACTCGACACCGCAATCGACATGTGGTCGTACGGAATTGTCCTCCACGCCATTACTGTTGGCGAACTTCCCTTCCACGACCCGTTCCCACCGAAGCTACAATTGATGATTATAAAGGGTCGCTGGAATACGGAACGATGTGCTGCTAGAGTGGACAGCGAGATTTGTGAGATCATCATGAATTGTTTGCAGATGGAGCCTGGCTCTCGTTGGACCTCACGGGAGGTACTACAGAGTCAATGGCTGTCTTTATACTCCGAAGATCAGTCATCAGACAGTACGTGCATCGAAGATTTCTAGAGGAGAACGTTGTGCAATTGCTTGGGGAGTGTTTCAAGACGTTACTTGTATTTGATGAAGGTGTGAATTCAGTGTTGACACGCGGGGGCATTAATATCAAGGGGGGCATCAAAATTGTAGAAAACGGGAAACTTGATAATGAAATTGTATGAACTATGGACTGAACATTGGACCAAAACGCATCTATTTAGAGTTTCTTCTCCTCTTCAGCCTGTTTCGGTTAGCCGTGCAGTTCTCGTTACAACTGACTACCTGTTTCTTCAAGGCGGCCAAGCGTCGGGCGCGTTTCGTTTGTGCGTTAATATAAGTCCCGAGAACAAATGAAACTAGGTTGAAAAAAGGAACTAGCACACGGTTAGAGCGATGAAGGGGCGCAATGAAAATACCCCAGGCCTGAGGTGGCAAGTATTTTTGGGCAAAGAGCTTTGTAGTCAGCGACTGTCGCTCGAAAACGAGACTTACCAAAGTAATTGGACTAACCATCCAGGATATCTTCATCACAGGAAGGAATCCGACTTTTATGGTCGCTCTGACCTGATCAAACGTTTTCGCGCCAGCTGTTTGAAAATTAACACCCGACTAGGAGTGCGAGGACTACCAATAACCGCCATGGAAGCCAGGTAGACTGCAGTTTAGCTGATTCTTATTCGAAATTCATACCTGTATTTTGAATGGGAGCAATCTAGAAATAAGCAGAGGAATTGAGGTAAGAGTACGATAAGATTGCTGAACAGAATCTGCAGCAATTTGGCCTTTAAGGAATTCTGACCTTGGAATGTCTTTTGCAGAATCAAAGTCAAGACTAAATGGCAGAGCATTAGTACAAAACGGGGATTGAATCGTTACCATGCCCAAGAGGCGCAGAGATGGCCGCCTACAACACAGTAAGTGCGGATTAAGAGGGTAGGTCACATACACCGTAAAATGCCATCTTGGGAACTCGGTCGGTGTAATAACTTCCCGAAGGCGACTTTTCACCAGCAATATACGAAGCCAGGAACTCTTGGAGTGCACTCAATATTCCGCTGGTGATCGCCTTTGTTTGCAGTGGATTTGTGGAGAGGCGACCTTCGAATGAGGGTCAATCATTTCGGTAGCCCTGTCTAGTTGGGGGGGGAGGTTGTCTTACGCAGATACATGGCCAAGAGAGTCTCTGGAGGTAGAGCGCCGACGAGCTGAGCCGCCGAAGAAGCAGACTTATTGAGCGACATGGCGGGGATAGAGCTGGCTGTTTACTTCTGATCGCTTTGCAACTTAAAGCAGGACGTTCAGTGACTTGAGCGACGGGCCGAGCGGATATCGAAATCGGCGATGTTCGAAAGGGGCAAAGGGTTACGGCTGTGCTCTCGGGGGACTCAGGCGCTTATATACTTTCGACCGAACCTGTCGGTTCTAGGGTGAGTGCGGAAAAATGGAGAAGTGGGGGATGGAGAAGAACGTCGCAGCGATGAAACTCAGGATGTCGGGGGCGGATTGGGGTTAACGACGATCCCGCTCCCTCAACGCTGGATGCTGGCGGCCGGGTGTTACCTGGAATTTCCATGGATTCCCCTTTTACAGTAATCCGTTCGGCTATTTACATTTAGACTTCTGTGGCGGACCTTGTTCGGAGGATTTTGCGAATGGCGGCCGAACAATGGCTCCCACCCTCGCACGGTGACTCCGGCACACAAAGGATGCGTATGCTCACAACCCTAACTACCAAAAAGCTATTAAGGTTGGCTCCCGATTTCGGATTCAGCGTATTGCTTTGATGCTCCCTTTGTTCTAACTTCGAATCGGTGGTACACCAAGGTGGGGAGCAGGGCCCATACATAAAGGGACGCTGTTCGTCCATCGTCATCCTAGACATTGCGAGTGGTTATTATGGCAACCGAGACCGAGCTTGTAATCAAGCGTAAAGCTGACGGTCTGCTGCTGGATTCCCCCCGATCAGCGAAATTTGTAAAGATGGAAGACGTCCAGGAAACGGGCAAGGCAGCCCCACCGCGAACTCCCGCCACCGAAACAAACCCCATTTTAACCACCATCGATTCATCCGCTCGGGGCAATATAACAATTATTCATTCGCCGTCAGGTGGTAAATCATCTGGTTCTCGCATGCAATGGACGTTTCCTCGGACGTACCTCGCTACTCGAAAACGAAGCGGTAGTCCACTTCCACAGAGTCCATCGCCGACAGGTCGGAAAGATACAGAACTCAATACCGCAAATCTCCACGGTTCGTTCACGCCCGAAGCCATTTCCGTGTTTTATCAGGCCGTTACATCCGAATCTCAAGTGCCGTCGTCGAAATATAGTCTTCACGAGTACTGTCAGATCTACGCGCTTGCCCATTTCTTCGGCATCAACGACATATTTACAGACGGGGAGACGCTGTTGCTCCGCCGTGTTATGACGGATGATACACCACTAGACTCGGTCCGGGCCGCGACTAGCCTTGCTTCAGTGTTCCGGTGGAGAGCTTTGGTAGAAAGGTGCAGGCACCTACTAGCCAAAAGAGTAAAGATGCTCGAGGCTGATCTCCCGCACATGAATTGCGGAGGGCTCAATATTTTAGCAACGAAGTTAGACGAAGCGTATGAATACCTGTC
>Ga0335081_10013492_pt1 | contig 13215 bp, 11 predicted proteins | sample Lox_Sample_35_FD_206713 | JGI IMG/M metagenome (GOLD analysis project Ga0335081, IMG submission 206713) | Soil microbial communities from Loxahatchee National Wildlife Refuge, Florida, United States - Lox_Sample_3.5 | ecosystem: Environmental > Terrestrial > Soil > Wetlands | place: USA...
GTTTATCGAATCTCCATCGTCCAGCGTCTTCGACCAGGTGTAGGCGCCCCGCAAATAAAGACCTGACGAGAATCGATGATTCACGTCCACTTGCAGCGCATTGTAGGTGCTGTCCCCCTCCGAAAAGTACGTCCAGGTGTTGTTCACTGTCGGATTCGGCTTGGTTGCCGTCGGAACATAGTAGGTCCCCGCGGGAACCGGCGTGCCTGCTATACCCGCCGGAAAACTGCTCGGATAGGTCGCCGGACACGGCGAAGCTGGGCATATCACAGGAAACGGCTCGTTGGCGTCAACGCCCAAAATCTCGTGATAGCCATGCGATCCCACGTAGCCCACTCGCAACGCCGTGTTCGCCGTTATTTCCTGCTCGATTCGAAACGACCAGGAAATGAGCGTGGGCGTCTCCAAGTTCGGCTGAACCCCGCCCGGCACCAGCTTGGCCGCCGCCGGAACGACGGCAGGCGAAAGCGGCAACTGCTTGGTGTTGACGGGCACACTATAGGTCGGATTGAAAGGCGCATTCTGATCGGTCCGATAGCCCAGCGCATCCTGAAGATCGTTATAGATCCCAAAACCCGCGCGCACCACCGTCTTGCTACCGAAGGGGCTCCAGGCCATTCCCACTCTTGGCTGCGGTAGGAATTTCGCGTTGTTCACCGTGAATACGGAGCTGCCAATGTTCGGCTGGGAAGAAATAATTCCGTTCGGATATGTGTAATTCGCGGCTCGTCCGTACGCCTCATTCCAGCCCGTGCTAAATTCATCGCGGAATCCGAGCGACAACGTGAAGCTACGTGCCAGACGCATCGCGTCCTCCACATACCAGGCGCCGTACCAAGAACGCCATCCGAGCGGAGTGGGTGTTGGATCGTATAAGAGTGTCGCGGTCCCTGCGAGGAAAGTTTGAAGACTGGTGAACGTCGCTTGCCCGTATTGGCTGAGCGCCAGATTTTCGTTGGAGCGCAGGCGCTGGAACCACGCGCCGAAATTCAGCTGATGCCGGCCTTTAGTGTACGAGACTCGATCCTCGTAGGTGAACAGATTGCGGGCAACTAACAAATTGCTTCCATTGTTGCTGCCTGCCAGCGCAACCTGTGCGGCCGGATTTGACGCGGCGCTGCCTCCCACTACTGCGGCACCCACCTGCAAGCCGCCTACGAATCCAGGCACACTTGCCGCCGGACTGCCAAGCGTCGGCTCGCCGGTGAAGAAATAACCGGCGCGCGAATATCCAATCCGAGCGGTGTTCAGCAGTGTGCTCGAAAACACGTGCGTTTCCTCGATGCTGGCCACTTGTTCGCGCAGACTGTCGACGTCAGTACTGTAGGCGTTGGTGCTCGTAGGTGTGAAGTCCGCGCTGTCGTCGATGGTGTAAACCGCGTTGAGCTGGTCGTGCCGTGAAAACACTTGATCCAGCCGCGCGGTCCCGAAGTCGTCGCGAATTGTCTGCAACGGATTGTTGAACGCTTCCGAGATTCCGCCAAAATCGGGCGCTCCGGGCGTCGGCGCCGGCCACAGGTTGATCAGCGGGGACATCCCCACGAATGCGAGTCCTGTCGACGGGCAAGGATTGGGCGCTGGAGTTACGATCTTGCACGGAAGATATCCTGTGCGCGCGTTATTGTCGGGAACAAGATCCACACCGGTCTGGTGCAAATGTTGCAGAAGGCCCTCGAAATTGCCGAACACGAATGTCTTATTCTTGCGGATCGGTCCTCCCAAGGCCGCGCCAAATTGATTGCGCTGAAAACCTGGCACCGAACTCGGATCGAAGAAGTTGCGCGCGTCCAGATCGCTGTTTCGGAGGAACTCGTACAGCGATCCATGGAATCCGTTGCTGCCCGATTGTGTGACGATGAGAATCTGGCCGCCAGGGTGTTTTCCGTATTCGGCGCCGTAAGAATCGCGCAACAGATTGAACTCGCGCACCGCGTCCACCCCAATCAATTCCTGGCTGACGCCGCCCGGTTGCATGTTGTTCTCCGCGGCGCCGGTGAACTCGACACCGTTCAGAAGGTACATGTTCTGCTGAGGCCGGTTGCCCTCGACTACAAAATTGTTGCCCGACGTGGAATTGGACACGCCTACTCCGCCGGTTTTTTCCCAGGTGAAATTGACCACGCCGGGATTCAGAGTGATCAGCTGGTCGAAGCTACGGCCGTTCAGCGGAAGGTCTTTCACCTGTTGTTCCGCCACCAAGCCGGAAATATTCGTGGTGGAGGCATCCACGGGAGCGGCGTCGGCGTTGACAGTCACCTGCTGATTCAGTTCGCCTACGCCTAGGGTCAGATTGATGGCGGCATCCTGCCCGACGGCAAGATGAACGCCCTCTCGAACAGCTTCCTTGAACCCCTGCTTCGCCGCGCGAATTTCATACTGCCCGGCCGGGAGCGAAGTGACCCGGTAGTATCCCGAGTTGTCGGTGAACGCATTGCGCTCCGCGCCGGTGTCCGTGTTCTTGACATCCACACGCACGCTGGAAATCGCGGCGCTGGACTGATCCACTACCGATCCGGAGATAGAACCAGACATCTGGCTGAAGGCCGGCCAGCCGCACAAAAGGCCCACTAAGAGCTTGAGACGCATTTGTACAGTATACACGACATCGTAATCTGAACAAGTCGGGGGCGCCGGCTAGACTGCCAGACGCAGCGCGAGATTCACGGCGATCATCAGGATCGCCATGGCGGGCAGAATCAGCAGCGCCTTCTTGAGACGCTTCGGTTCGCCTCCTGCGATGGATCCGATGATGCGTGAGCTCACCGCCAGCCCGATCCATCCGGACGTGATCACGATCCCCATGGCCGTTCCCGTCATGCGCGGAAAAACGTCGCCTACAATGGCCAGAGTGGTCGGAAATACCGGGGCCATGCTGACACCCGCGAGAAACACCAGCACCCACGCTACCTTGGGATCGCGCGTCTGCAGCATCAGGTAGGTGGTGATCACCATCAGAACTGAGGCGATCAATGTCACAGTCAGCGCCGAAACCGAGATCAGCACCGGCGCGACTCCCACTCGCCCTATCAGCAGACCAAGCGCGAACCCCAGCGAAAGAACGTTGAGCGCGCGCGACTCGGGGATGCCCTGGGCGATCAAATGCCGTACCAGCCAGTTCCAAACGCTCACTTCGCAAGCAATGTACAAAAACAAAAACAAAGCCAATAGCCAAAGGGCTGGACGCCCGACCACCTCGCCGATCTGGGAGAAAACGAAGCCCTGGGCGCCGGTGGGCTGCGGCATGGGCGTTGCGATGTTGACCAGCAGCGTGGCGCCGGCCAACCCAGCGATGAGATAGCACAAACGCACCGAATTTCGAGCCAGCAAGTTGGCTGAGATGAACGGAGTTGCAAGACCACCCAAGCCAAAGAACACGTTCAGCAGGCTCAGCGCGGTGCCGCGGCGATCCGGTGTGACGTCGCTGCCCAAGGCATTTGCGGCGGTAACGATAATGCCGCCGCCCAAACCCAGCAGCAGCAGGTTGGACGCGATGGCGCCGAACCCGCTCGAGCGCGGCAGCAGCAGCAGGGCCAGCGTGATCACGGCCAGGCCGAGGACCAGGCCAGCCTTCTTCCCTTCGTTATCAATTAACGGGCCGACCGAGACCGACGCAACGATGAGTCCGAGGGCCTGGCACAGCGCAATGGTCCCGTTCTGCCGCGGCGTGAGAGAAAACCGCGTGGAGAGATCGGGCAGGATGGTACCGAGCATGGCGGCGATCATGCCATACACGAAGATGGCTAGGATCGCCGCCAGGATCAGCATTCAGATAAGAGCGAGCCTCAGCGCTGCGCCACGGTTTCGCCGAAGTGATGCCACTGCCCATCGGCAGCGACATTAGCTCCTCGATCAGCCACTGGCCTAACGGCCGCAGGCGGCGGATTCGGAGCAGGGGGCAAATTAGCCGCCGGGGGCGCATTGGAAGAAGGCGTCCCGTAGCGAGCAGGCGGTGCGTAGCCGGCGGGCGGTCCCGAACCGGCCGGCGCCCGGTATCGAGCCTGAGGCGCGTAATTTACAGGCGGGCCACTTGCTGCCGGGGGCGGATCGCCGTAAGAAATCCAAGGGCCGCCATAGTAGTAGGGATACGGCGGATACGGATACGGGTAGGCAGGATAATTCGGGTAAGCGTACGGATACCCGTAATACGGATAGCCGCCATACCAGCCCAGATCGTAACCAGGCCAGAATCCAAAATCGAACCCCCAACCCGGCCAGAATCCGCCAAAGCCCCAGCCACCCCAGCCGCCGTAACCACCGCGAAAGCCGCCGTAGCCGCCGCGGAATCCGCCGTAACCTCCGCCACGGAAGCCGCCGTTGAATCCGCCGCCACGAAAACCACCGCCGCCACGAAAACCACCACCGGCACGAAAACCACCACCGCCAGAGAACCCGCGGCTCATGCCGCCGCCTCCGCGGAAACCGCCGCCACCTGAGCCTCGTCCTCCGAAGCCGCCATGGCCACCACCGCCATGGCCTTGCGCCGAGCAGGTCGCAGCAAAAACAACTGCCAAGAATGCGATCGACAGTTTGCGCATAGACACTCCTCGGACACCAGCATAGCGCAACGCATGAGAAATGGCGGTTAGCGGTGAGATTTTCGCGGCTGGTGGTGCGCGGCTACTTCCAGTCCGCGGTGAAGATGTTGAACTCGTAGCGCTGCTTGGCGTCTTTGTCGGAGGCGAACACGATCTTCTTGCCGTCCGGCGAGAACTCGGGGAAAGCTGTGAAGCCGCCGAAATCGGTCACCTGCTCCAGGTCCGTTCCGTCGGCGTTGATGAGGTACAGCTCGAACTTGCGGCCGTCGCAGTCGTGCTTGTTGGATGAGAACAGGATCTTCTTGCCGTCCGGCGTGAAGGCAGGGGCGAAGCTGGCGCAACCGAAATCGGTAATCTGCCGGATGTTGCTGCCGTCACTGTCGGAAATGTAGAGTTCCATCTTCATGGGCGAAGTCAGGTTCTGCGACAGCAGCATATGATATCGCGCCAAACCATCCATCGAAACCGGATGATTCGCGCGCCACACCAGCTGGGTTCCATCGCGCGAGAAGACCGCTCCGCCGTCGTAGCCATCGGACTTCGTGATCTGCTTCTTGTGGGAACCGTCGGCGTCCATGGTCCACAGATCCAGGTCTTTGGACTGCATGGAAGTGTAGACGATCTTGCCGGTCTTCCAATTCACCGTTCCCTCGGCGTTGTAACCCGGTGCGCTGGCCAGTTTTTTTACGATTTTGCCGTCGTCGCCGGCCAGATAAATCTGGTAAGTCGGATAAACGGCCCACAGATAACCTTTGCTGCGATCCACTTCCGCCGGGCAGGCATCGCCCGCTTCGTGCGTGGAGGCATAGATGATGTGCTTGTTGTCAGCCAGAAAGTATCCGCAGGTGGTGCGCCCCTTGCCGGTGGAGACCATGCGCTGGTCCGAGCCGTCCGCATTCATGATGAATTCCTGGTCGCACTGCAGTTTGTCGCGTGTGGACTGAAAGATCAGACGCTTGCCATCCGGCGACCAGTAAGCCTCGGCGTTTTGCCCGCCGAAGGTCAACTGCTTGAAGTTGTCCAGATGAGCGGTTTGCGCGAGCATAGGCCCGGCGAGGAGAATAAATAAGACGTGTTTCCGCAAGCCTCTATCGTAACGCATGCCAGCCGCACTCTGAAATGCCCCCAAAGACAGGCCCCGCGCAGCCACGAGTGACCGTCGTCGTGCCCACCCTGGCAGCCGACGATAAGCTGGCGCACTGTCTGGATTCCCTGGAACGGCAAACCTTCACCGGCTTTGAGGTGGTCGTCGTGGACAACAGTGGCCGGCGTGCGGTGCAGCCGCGCGCTTCGATCCGGGTGATCGCCAACGATCGCAACGTAGGTTTTGGCGCGGCGGTGAATCAGGCCATCCGCGATTCGAATGCGCCGTTCATCGCGGTGTTGAACGATGACGCGGCCGCTGAACCGCACTGGCTCGAGACCCTAATGGCCGCACTCGAGTCACGGCCCGACATCGGCATGTGCGCGCCGCAAATCCGGCTAGCGGGCGATGGGCGGTTGGATTCCGCGGGAATGCTGCTGTGCCGGGACGGAAGCAGCAAGCAGCGCGGTCATCTCGAAAATCCCGAGTCCTTTTCGAGCCGCGACGAAGCGCTGCTGCCCAGCGGTTGCGCGGCCATCTACCGCCGCGAAATGCTGGACGAAATCGGCCTGTTCGACGAGAGTTTCTTTCTATACTGTGAAGATACGGATCTCGGCTTGCGGGCGCGCTGGGCGGGTTGGGACTGCCTGTATGTGCCCGATGCAATCGTGCAACATCAATATTCACACTCCTCGGGAAAAGCTTCGGCGCTGAAGGCATACTATGTCGAGCGGAATCGGCTGTATTTGGCGGTGAAGAATTTGCCGGCGCGCGATCTGCTACTGGCGCCGTTCTGCTCCATGGCTCGCTACGCCTGGCATGTGGTTTACGCGCTCCAGGGCCAGGGCAAGGCGGCCGAGTTTAAGAAGGAAGGAAACGCCGGCGCACGGCTGCCGCTGTACGTTCTGCGCGCCTACCTGGCGCTGCTTGCGCGCCTACCGCAACTGATGCGGCAACGCCGCCGAATGAAACGCCGCCTCACTCCCAAGCAGTTTCACCGCCTGATTCGCAGATTCTCCATCAGGCCTCGCCAGGTGGCTGCGCTGTGAAACAATCCAATGGCGCCGGCAATTTCCTGGTATTGATTCCGGCTTTCAACGAGGCCGGCGCCATCGCCCAGGTGGTTCGGGAAGTTCGCCAGGTTGTGCCAAAGGCCGAAATCCTGGTAGTGGACGATGCATCCAAGGACGCGACAGTCAGCCAGGCCAGCGGCGCCGGCGCCGAGGTCCTGCGCCTGCCTTATCATTTGGGCCTGGGCGGCTGCGTGCAAGCCGGCTACCGGTTAGCATATGAACTCGGCTACCAATACGTGATTCGCGTGGATGGCGACGGCCAACATGACCCGCGCTACATTCCGGATCTGCTCAAGGTACTCCGCAACTCCGGCTGCCACATGGTAATTGGTTCGCGTTTCTATAATGGAGACGGCGTCCACACCAGCGTGGTTCGAGCCATCGGCATCGGGGTGTTCCGGCTGGTGTTGCGTCCCATCCTGGGCCAGCCGGTGCGCGATCCGACTTCCGGATTCGTAGGCGTCAACCGCGAAGCCCTGCAAGTGTTTAGCCAGAGCTTCCCGCTGGAGTATCCTGAGATAGAAGCGCTGGTGGTTTTGCAGCGCAAGCGATTCCGCTTCCAGGAAGTGCCCGTAAAGATGCGGCCGCGGCAAGCCGGACGCAGCAGCATCACCGCGGTAAAATCTCTGTATTACATCATCCACGTGCTGTTAGGTGTGTTCATCAATATTTTAAAATTCGAACGGCGCCCGAGGAAAAAATAACCATGGAACGGCTGTTGGACGCAGTCACGATTCTGAGCCTGGCGCTCATGATCACGGTGCTGTTTTCCGTGCGCCGCTCTCATATCCGCGTCGAGTATTCCGTGAGCTGGTTGGCCGCTTCCGTGATTTTGCTGCTGCTCTCCCGCTCGCGTTCGCTGCTGAACTGGATCTCGGACCAGCTGGGGCTCACCTACCCGCCGCTGGCTTTGATCCTGCTGGTGTCCTGCGTTTTTGTCGTGGTCATTTATCGGCTCTCGGTAGTGATCTCGGACCTGAAGGATGCCAATATCGCCATGGCGCAGCGGCTGGCGATCGTCGAATTCCAATTGCAGAACCGGAATGAAAAGCAGTAAAGCAACACGCAGCCGCAAAACCTCTGCGCGTGTCGCGGTCGAGGTCGCGCCCCGCCAACAGGTCTATTGGCCGTACGCGGTCGGAATCCTGGTGGCGATTTTCGCCGTGTTTGAGGTGTATTGGCCTGCTATCCGTGGTCCCTTCCTGCTGGACGATAGCGGCCTGCCCTACATGCTTCCGGCCTATGTAGGCCTTCCTTTGAGCGCTTGGGTTCGAGGCTTGCGCCCGCTATTGATGTTCAGCTTTTGGCTCAACTATCAAAGCGCGGGCAGCCAGGATACCTTCGGCTACCATCTGTTCAATGTCGTTCTGCATTTGCTCAACGGCGCGCTGATTCTGCTCGCGGTACGCAGGGTGTTGAGCTGGACGCGCATCGACAAATGGCACGCGGGCGCGCTTTCCGTCTTTGCGGCAGGACTTTTTCTTCTGCATCCGTTACAAACCGAATCGGTGACTTATGTGGCCAGCCGCTCGGAGACGCTGAGCGTTTTCTGGGTGCTGGCGGCCTTCACTGTCTTCGTGTATCGCTCGGGCGATGCGATCTTCACGCTGCGTGCGGCCGCGATCCTGGCTCTGTTCGGCGCAGCGGTCCTTTCGAAGGAACACACCGCTGTGCTGCCCGCAGTGCTGCTGCTGACCGATTTCTACTGGAATCCCGGATTCTCGGTGGCCGGAATCCTCCGTAATTGGAGGCTGTATATCCCGATCGCCGCGGGCGCCGCGATCGCTCTAGCCTTCATCTCCAAGGCGCTGAGCATGGGCCCGACCGCGGGATTCGGCATCAAGGAATTTACCTGGTATCAATACTTCTTCACTCAATGCCGGGTCATCTGGGACTACCTGCGCCTGTTCGTGCTCCCCATTGGCCAGAATCTCGATCCCGACGTGCCGATATCGCAGACGATTTTCGATCAGGGCGCGATTCTCGGCCTGATTGGCCTGCTTGCAGTGAGCGTCCTGGCATGGATGTACCGGCACCGGTTTCAACTCGCTTCCTACGGCTGGTTCGTGTTTCTCATTTTGCTCGCCCCGACCTCTTCATTCGTGCCGCTGCTGGACCCTGCGGCTGAACGGCGGCTCTACCTTCCCTTCATCGGGCTGCTGTTCATCGTGGTGGATTTCCTGAGCCGCTGGAAGACCACCAAGACCACGCTGGTTACGGCCCTCAGTGCGGTTTTGATTATCGAAGCGGCGGCGACCTATCAGCGCAATCAACTCTGGAACAACGCCATCGATTTGTGGAAAGACACGGTGGCCAAGTCGCCCAACAAATACCGACCGCGATTCCAACTCGCCTTTGCGTATTATCTGGCCGGCGACAGCGCTGACGCCCTGGAACAGTTCCAGAAAACGGCGGACCTCGGCAAGGTCACTTATGATCTGCTGCTCGATTGGGGGCTAGCCTATGACGCCGCGGGGAAAATGGATCAAGCGCTGGACAAATTCAAGCAAGCCGCGGCAATCGAGCGCCACGCACACGTGTATCAAACCATCGGTAACGAATACGGCAAGATGGGCAAATACCCAGAGGCGCTGGACGCGCTGGCAACGGCGCAAAAACTGGATCCGCGCTTTGCGATGACCTATTACACGCGCGGCAACGTCTACGAGCAGCAAGGCAATCGCGCACAAGCCGCCGAGGAGTACCGGCATGCGGCGCGGCTCGATCCACAACTTCAGTTGGCGCGCGATGCTCTGACACGCGTCAGCCAATAGATGTTGCGCATCGGCGTTAACGCGCTGTACTTGGTCCCGGGAGGTGTCGGCGGCACGGAAACTTATCTGCGCAATTTGCTGAACGCGCTCGCTGAGATTGATGCCGTCAATCAGTACATCGTCTTCACCAATCGAGAAACTGGCGCGGATCTGGTTCCGAAACGGCCGAACTTCAAATGGGCTCCGCAGCCGGTGCGCGCATCATTTCGTCCCGCGCGGATTCTGTGGGAGCAAGACGCGCTGCCGCGCGAGGTGCGTCGTCATCGCGTGGATGTTCTGCTCAATCCCGGCTTTACTGGTCCCGCGATTTGCCCGTGCCCGCAGGTCACCGTGTTTCACGATCTGCAACACAAACGGCATCCGGAATACTTCCGCTGGTTCGATCTGCCGTTCTGGAATCTGTTGTTGTGGATTTCGGCACGGCGGTCGCGCGGATGGATTGCGGTGTCGCGAGCGACGCGGGACGACCTGAAGCGCTACTACGGCGTGGAGGCGCAAGTGATCCAGCACGGCGTCGAACGGCAGTTCTTCGAGATCGCCGGCATGCGGGAGCCAGGCGACTACTTGCTGTGCGCTTCCACCTCGCATCCGCATAAGAATCTCGACCGTTTGCTGCGCGTGCACGCCGCCATGCCGGATGCCCTTCCGCTAGTGATCACCGGCGTACGCGGTTTCGCCGCCCAGGAGGTGGAGCAACTGGCCGGCAAACACGTCCGCATCCTGGGCTGGATTCCGCGCGAGGAATTGTATGAACTGTTTCGCTGCGCCCGCGGCTTCATTTACCCTTCGATGTTCGAGGGTTTTGGCATGCCCGTGTCGGAAGCCATGGCGGCGGGCGTTCCGGTGGCGTGTTCGGACATCCCGGCGCTGCGCGAAGTCGGCGGATCCACCGTGCATTATTTCGATCCCGCGAGCGACAGCGCGATTCGCGAAGCGTTGACACTTTTGGCGGCGAGCGCCATCCCGGCGGAGCAGGCCCGGCGCCGCGCTTCCGAATTCAGTTGGGAAAAATGCGCACGCGAGACACTTGATTATCTGAGCAAGTCTTCCAGCTGAATGCGCGAGTCGGTTTTCGAGTCGCGGTATTTTACGATGATCGGCGTGTAAACCGACAGGCCCCATTCGCGTCCCTTGCCTTGCGTGATGGCGCGCGACCCGGCCACCACCACGGCGTCGGCGGGAATCACGAGCGGCTGGTCATCCGTCGCCTTATGAATGCCGCCCTGCACCAGGTCGTATACCGGAGTCGACCGGTTCAAAATCACGCCCGATCCGAGCACCGCGCGGCGCTTCACCACCGTGCCTTCGTACACTCCGGTGTTGCCGCCCATGAGAACGTCGTCTTCAATGATGACCGGCATTGCACCTACGGGCTCCAGTACGCCGCCAATCTGAGCCGCAGCCGAGATATGGCAATTGGCGCCGACCTGCGCGCAGCTCCCCACCAACGCATGCGAATCGATCATCGTGCCGTCACCCACCCAGCTTCCGGTATTGATGAACATGGGCGGCATGCAGGTCACGCCTTTGCCGATGTAGCAGCCGTCGCGAATGGTCGAACCGCCGGGCACGATGCGAATGCCGCGATCCGCAGTGATGTGCTGCACCGGAAATGTGGATTTGTCGAACCAGGGTTGGCGTTCCACGTTGATGGACATGTCGACAATCGCGCCCATGCGGAAGCCGATCAGAATGCCCTTCTTCACCCAGGCGTTCACGCGCCACCCGGTTTTGGCGGCCGCATCCGGCTGTGCGGAGCGGATGGCGCCCGCGTTCAGGGCCTGCTTGAATCGCTCGAAGAGCAGGAAATGTTCATCCGTGTAGGGCGCCGGCTTTTCGTCGAATAGAGCCTCGATCTCAGCCTGCATGCACGCTCCGGCCCGCCAGCAGCCCGAGAGCCTCCAGAACCTTTTCTATCTTGGCCTGGCTCGCGGCGCTGGGCGGACACATGGGCAGCCGCCAAACCGGCTCAAGCAGACCCATCAGCGCCATCGCGGCCTTCACCGGAATCGGATTCGATTCGACGAAATTCACTTCCATCAGATGCAGGTATTTGCGCTGCAGATCGCGCGCAGCCGCAAATTGGTTGGCCAGCGCGTATTGCGTCAGGGCGGTCATCTCGCGCGGAATTTCATTGGAGACCACCGAGATGACTCCGCGGCCGCCCAGCGCGATGAGCGGAATCGTAAACACGTCGTCGCCTGAGAGCACGGCGAAAGCGGATGGAAGCTCGTGCACTACGGCGGCCATCTGGGCGATGTTTCCCGAGGCTTCCTTGACGCCGATGATGTTGTCGATCGCGGACAGCCGTTTCAGCGTTGCGGTTTCGATATTCACGCCGGAGCGGCCCTGGACGTTGTAGACGATCATCGGCAGCTTCGCCGCCGAGGCCACGGCCTTGAAATGTTGATAGATGCCTTCCTGGGTCGGCTTGTTGTAGTAAGGCGTCACGCTGAGTATTCCGTCCGCACCCACCGCGCGTACTTCATGCGCCAGCTCGATCACCTCGGCGGTGTTGTAGCCGCCCGCGCCCCCCAGCACCGGAACGCGCTTCTTGGCTTCTTCGACGGTGATCTGGATCACCCGCAGGTGCTCTTTGCGCGTCAGCGTGGGATTTTCACCAGTGGTGCCGCAGGGAACTAGGAAGTTGATGCCTTCGTCGACCTGCCGGCGAACCAGTGTGCGAAGCGTGTGTTCATCGAGCGAACCGTTCTTGTGGAACGGAGTCACTAACGCGGTGCCGCAGCCTTCAAACAACATGTCAACCTCCAAACAAGACGTTGCTGAATTCGTAGAATCCTTGGCGCCCGATTATCCATTGTGCCGCTTTCAGCGCCCCGCGGGCGAAGCCTTCCCGGCTGCGCGCGGTGTGGCGGAGCGTGATGGTGTCGGCGGCCGAATCGAATCCGATCTCGTGGGTGCCGGGGTGGGCGCCGGCGCGACTGGAGCTGGTGTCGATGGCGCGCTCGAATCCCGCGGCTTTCATCTGCTCCACTAGCTTGAGCAGCGTGCCGGAAGGTGCATCCTTCTTGGTGATGTGATGGATTTCCCAGGCCCAGGCGCCGTATTCTTTCTCGTCCTTGAGCAGACGCGCGGCTTCCGCAACCAGGCGCTGGAAGACGTTCACGCCGACCGAGAAATTGGGGCTCCAGATCAGAGCCGAGTTGCTCGCTTCGATCACAGATTTCGCTGCGGCCAGATGTTCGCCCCAGCCGGTGGTCCCGACTACGATGGGGACGCGCGCAGCGGCAACCTTTCGAATGTTGCTGAGCACCGCGGAGGGAATCGAAAACTCCACCGCGACATCGGCGCCTGCCAGTGGCTCTTCCCGGTCGATATCCACTCGCGCGGTGACGGTAAAACCGTACTCGGGCGCAAGCTGATCGATCAGCCGGCCCATCTTCCCGTAACCGACAATGGCTAGATTAGGCATCGAACACCGCCGGGTCCAGCTCGCTGAAAAATTCCGTATGGAGGGCCGATACCGCCGCGCGCAAATCCTCACCAGCCACCACAAAGCCCAGGTTCAACGCCGACGCGCCCTGCGAAATCATGCGCACATTCACTCTCGCCAGCGCTCTGAACACGCGCGCCGCAACGCCTGGCGTATAGCGAATGTTGTCCCCCACAATGCAAATGATAGCTTCATTTTCTTCCACGGAAACTTCGGAGAACTCGCGCAGATCTTTGACGATCTCTCTCAAGTGCTCGGACTGATCCACCGTGAGCGAAACATTCACCTCGGAAGT
>Ga0335081_10013493_pt1 | contig 13215 bp, 10 predicted proteins | sample Lox_Sample_35_FD_206713 | JGI IMG/M metagenome (GOLD analysis project Ga0335081, IMG submission 206713) | Soil microbial communities from Loxahatchee National Wildlife Refuge, Florida, United States - Lox_Sample_3.5 | ecosystem: Environmental > Terrestrial > Soil > Wetlands | place: USA...
CGTCGGTGGCCTGTGCGGCAATCCTCGCCCGGGCGTCCTCGGCGCTCATGCCGCGCTGTTCGATCAGGCGTTGGACACGGACATCTGCGTCGGCGTGCACCACGACGACCAGCGCGAACAGCGGCGTCATGCCGGATTCGACCAGCAGGGGGATGTCCTCGACGACAACCTCGTCCTCGGACACCGCGGCGATGATCTCCGCACGCCTGCGGGCCACCAGCGGGTGCACGATCCCGTTGAGCGTGGCCCGGTGGTCGTCGCTGCTGAACGCCTTGGCGGCAAGCGCGGGCCGGTCGAGCGCCCCGTCCGGCCGCAGGATGTCGTCGCCGAACGCGTCGACCAGTGCGGCCAGTCCCTGGGTGCCGGGCTCCACCACCTCGCGGGCGATCACGTCGCCGTCGACAACCACACCGCCGCATTCGGCGAACGCCGCGGACACCGTCGACTTACCGGCGCCGATACCACCGGTGAGGCCGATCCTCAGCATGGCCCGGCACCAAGTCCTGCGCCGAGATGTCCTGCGCCGAGATGTCCTGCGCCGAGATGTCCTGCGCCGAGATTGAAAGTATCCAGGGGCCTACTCGAACTTTCGCTGCGAGATTTCGGTCTCGGCGACATTTCTTGGTCAGGCGCTGCCAGCCAGCTTCTCCCGCAGCGCGGCGAGCTGCTCGTCACTGGCCAATGAGCCACTCGCGGACTGCTCCTCGGAGCGCGGCGCGCCGTTGGCGGACGGCTTCTCGGCCGCGGCCGCATCGGCAGCGGCGAACTTCTCCATCTGCGCGGTGTGCATCTTGTGCCGTCGCTCCGCCTCGGCGTAGCGGGCCTCCCACTCCGCGCGCTGCTTCTCGTAGCCCTCCAGCCATTCGTTGGTGTCGGGGTCGAAGCCCTCGGGGAAGATGTAGTTGCCCTGCTCGTCGTAGCTGTCGGCCATGCCGTACTTCGACGGGTCGAACTCCTCGGTGTAGTCCTCGTTGGCCTGCTTGAGGCTCAGCGAGATGCGGCGCCGCTCCAGGTCGATGTCGATGACCTTGACCATCGCGTCGTCGCCGACCGCGACCACCTGGTCGGGCACCTCGACGTGGCGCTCGGCCAGCTCGGAGATGTGAACCAGGCCCTCGATGCCCTCCTCGACCCGGACGAACGCGCCGAACGGCACGAGCTTGGTGACCTTGCCCGGCACGATCTGCCCGATCGCGTGGGTGCGTGCGAAGTGGCGCCACGGGTCTTCCTGAGTCGCCTTAAGCGACAACGACACCCGTTCGCGGTCCATGTCGACGTCGAGCACCTCGACGGTGACCTCGTCGCCCACCTGCACCACCTCGGACGGGTGGTCGATGTGCTTCCAGGACAGCTCCGAGACGTGCACCAGGCCGTCGACACCGCCGAGGTCGACGAATGCGCCGAAGTTCACGATCGACGAGACCACGCCCTTGCGAATCGCACCCTTCTGCAGCTGGTTGAGGAACTCGCTGCGCACCTCGGACTGCGTCTGCTCCAACCAGGCCCGGCGCGACAGCACCACGTTGTTGCGGTTCTTGTCGAGCTCGATGATCTTGGCCTCGAGCTCCTTGCCGATGTACGGCTGCAGGTCACGGACGCGGCGCATCTCGACCAGCGACGCCGGGAGGAAGCCGCGCAAACCGATGTCCAGGATGAGGCCGCCCTTGACGACCTCGATGACGGTGCCCCTGACCGCCTCGTCCCTGCCCTTGAGCTCCTCGATCGTGCCCCAGGCGCGCTCGTACTGGGCGCGCTTCTTGGACAGGATCAGCCGACCTTCCTTGTCCTCCTTGGTCAGCACAAGGGCCTCGACCTTGTCGCCGACCGACACCACCTCGTTGGGGTCGACATCGTGCTTGATCGACAACTCCCGGGAAGGGATCACCCCTTCCGTCTTGTAGCCGATGTCGAGCAGGACTTCGTCACGGTCAACCTTGACGATCGTCCCCTCGACGATGTCGCCATCGTTGAAGTATTTGATTGTTTTGTCGATGGCGGCGAGAAAGTCCTCGGAAGAGCCGATGTCGTTGACGGCTACTTGCGGCGAGGTGACGGAGGGACTTGGCATGTTGTTGGGTTGCTCCGGACAGGTTGGGTCGTAGGGACAGTTCTGTTGGTGTTACCCGCGATCCGTCGCAGGCATACCCATCGAGGCTACTCGACTAGGCACACGCAGGCCAAACCCGCTCCTGACGGGAAGTATTCCCCGGCGCAAAACTAATGGGCGGCCCGATCCCAGCTGGAGCCGTAGCCTACAGAAACCTCCAGCGGCACGTCCAGCGGATACGCGCCGCCCATCTTGTCGCGGACCAGCGTTTCGACGGTTGCCCGCTCGCCGAGCGCTATTTCGAACAACAGTTCGTCGTGCACCTGCAACAGCATGCGCGATTTCAGGCCGGCCTGCTTGAGCGCGCGACCCACCTCGATCATCGCGACCTTGATGATGTCGGCGGCGCTGCCCTGGATCGGCGCGTTCAGCGCCGCGCGCTCCGCGGCCTCGCGGACCTGGCGGTTGCTGCTGTCCAGCTCGGGCAGGTAGCGACGCCGGCCGAGCACGGTGGACGTGTAGCCGTCCTTGCGGGCCTGGTCGACCACCTCGTGCAGGTAGTCGCGGACCCCGCCGAAGCGGGCGAAGTACAGCTCCATCTGCACCTTGGCTTCCTCGGTGGAGATCTTCAGCTGCTGGGCCAGGCCGTACGCGCTCAACCCGTAGGCCAGCCCGTACGACATCGCCTTCACCCGACGCCGCAGCTCCGGCGTCACCTCCTCGATCGGCACGCCGAACGCCCGCGACGCGACGAAGGAGTGCAGGTCCTCACCGGTGCGGAAGGCTTCGATCAGGCCTTCGTCCCGGGACAGGTGGGCCATGATCCGCATCTCGATCTGGCTGTAGTCGGCGGTCATCAGCTCGGCGTAGCCAGCACCGACGACGAACGCGTCGCGGATCCGGCGGCCCTCGTCGGTGCGGATCGGGATGTTCTGCAGGTTCGGCTCGGTGGACGACAGCCGCCCCGTCGCGGCGATCGTCTGGTTGAACGTGGTGTGGATGCGCTCGTCGGTGGCCACCGAGTTCAGCAGGCCGTCGACGGTGACCTTCAGGCGCGTCGAGTCGCGGTGGGCCAGCAGGTGCTGCAGGAAGGGATGGCCGGTTTTCTCGTACAGCGACTGCAGCGCATCGGCGTCGGTCGTGTATCCGGTCTTGGTGCGCTTGGTCTTCGGCATGTCAAGCTCGTCGAAGAGCACGACCTGCAGCTGTTTGGGCGAGCCGAGGTTGATCTGCTTGCCGATCACCGAGTAGGCGGCCTCGGCGGCGTCCCTGATCTGGGCCGCGAACTGGCTTTGCAGCTCGGCCAGCTGGTTCAAATCGACTGCGATACCGGCTTTTTCGACATCGGCAAGCACTCGCTGCACCGGCAGCTCCATGTCGCCGAGCAGCGCGGCCGAGTCGATGCGAGTCAGTTCGGCGTCCAGTGCGTCGGCCAGGTCGGCGATGGCCCGGGCGCGCAGGATCTGCGTCTGCACGGCCTGGTCGTCGACGCCATCGGAGTCGTCGAGCAGCGACAACTGCTGCTGTTCGGGGTTTTCGGCCCGCAGTTCGCGGCGCAGGTACCGCAGCGACAGGTCTTCCAGCGTGAAACTGCGCTGACCCGGCCGGACCAGATACGCCGCCAGCGCCGTGTCCGACGTCACACCGGTCAGCGTCCAGCCGCGTCCGGCCAGGTCGTGCATCGCCGCCTTGGCCTCGTGCAGCGCCTTCGGCTGCGACTCGTCGGCCAGCCAGCGGCCGAGCGCGGCTTCGTCCTCCGGGGTCATCTCGGACGTGTCGATGTAGATGCCGTCGCCGTCGGCTGCGGCGATCGCCACGGCCGTCGCGTCGCCGCCTGCGGGGGCGTGGGTGCCGACCACCGACAATCCGGACCGGCGCCCACCGGCGGCGTGGTGGGCCAGCCAGTCGGCCAGGGCGCCGGGCTCGATCGCGCCGCCCCGCACGTCGAAGCCTTCGTCAACCTCCGGCTCGACCGCGGCCAGCGTGTCGAACAGCCGGTCTCGCAGCACCCGGAACTCCAGGTCGTCGAACAGCCGGTGGATGTGGTCGCGGTCCCACGGCTGCATTCGCAGCGAATCCGGTGTCTGGGCCAGCGGCACGTCGCGGACCAGGTCGGTCAGCTCGCGGTTGAGCACCACATGGGAGAGGTTGGCTCGCAACGCGTCGCCGACCTTGCCGGGCACCGAGTCGACGCGGTCGACGAGGCTTTGCAGTGATCCGTACTCGGCGATCCACTTCGACGCCGTCTTCTCCCCCACCCCGGGAATGCCGGGCAGGTTGTCGCTCGGGTCGCCCCGCAGCGCCGCGAAATCCGGGTACTGCTGCGGCGTCAGGCCGTATTTCTCGACCACCGCCTCCGGGGTGAAGCGGGTCAATTCGCTGACACCCTTGCGGGGATAGAGCACCGTCACGTCGTCGGTCACCAACTGCAGCGAGTCGCGGTCACCGGTCACCACCAGCACCCGGAAGCCCGCCTCCTGGGCCTGGGTGGCCAGCGTCGCGATCACATCGTCGGCCTCGTATCCCGGCTCGGCGAGCACGGTGATACCCAGCGCGACGAGGACCTCCTTGGTGATCTCGATCTGCCCGTGGAACTCGTCGGGAGTGGACGACCGATTAGCCTTGTACGCCGGATACTTGTCGGCGCGGAACGTCTGCCGCGACACGTCGAAGGCCGCGGCGACATGCGTCGGCGCCTCGTCGCGCAGCAAGTTGATCAGCATCGCGGTGAACCCGTACACCGCGTTCGTGGTCAGCCCGCCCTGTGTCTTGAAGTTCTCGGCCGGCAGCGCGTAGAACGCGCGGAAGGCCAGCGAATTGCCGTCCAGCAGCATCAATGTCGGGCGGTCGTCGGCTGCGGTATCTGTCTTGACCGCGTTGGCGGGCGCGGTCCGTGCTGGGCTCACGGCCTCAACTCTAGGCATCCGCGCCGACCTCGGTTCAGCGGTCGGACCGGTATGTGGCTTCAATGTGGCGATGTTTTCAACGTGGCGATGTTGAAGCCACACTGAACCTGCTGCGGCATTCACCGGCGCGTCGTCGCTGTACCTTCAGTGTCGCGGTGCAGAGCCGGACAAACTGGAACACGTTTCAGTTTTATGGCGGATGTCGGTACGCTGGCCGCGTGCCCGAAGCAACCCAGGATGTGAAACCGGCGATCGACGGCTGGTGGGGTACCGACGAATCCGGTCCTCATCTGATCGGGAGTCGGTGCCCGGTGTGCGGGACGTATGTGTTTCCGCCGCGGTCGCTGGATTGCCCGAACCCGTTTTGCGAGAGCGGCGCGCTGGCGCCGGTGGCACTGTCGCGGCGCGGCACGCTGTGGAGCTACACCGAGAACCAGTACGCCCCGCCGCCGCCGTATCCGGCGCCGGATCCGTTCGAGCCGTTCGCGGTGGCCGCGGTGGCGCTGGCCGCGGAGGGGCTGATCGTGCTGGGCAAGGTGGTGGCCGGCACGCTGGCCGCCGATCTGCGCGTCGGTATGGAGATGGAGCTGGCCATCGAGCCGCTCTACCGCGACGACGACGGCGTCGAGCGGGTCGTCTATGCGTGGCGGATCGCATGAGCCCGCCACAGGTCTACATCCTGGGCGCCGGGATGCATCCCTGGGGCAAGTGGGGCACCGACTTCACCGCGTACGGGATGGTCGCCGCGCGCGCGGCCCTGGCCGAGGCCGGGCTCGACTGGCGCCAGATCCAGTTCGTCGCGGGTGCGGACACCATCCGCAACGGCTATCCGGGCTTTGTCGCCGGAGCCACGTTCGCCCAGAAGCTGGGCTGGACCGGGGTGCCGGTCAGCTCCAGCTATGCGGCGTGTGCGTCGGGCTCGCAGGCGCTGCACAGTGCCCGCGCCACCATCCTGGCCGGGTTGTGCGACGTGGCGCTGGTGATCGGTGCCGACACCGCCCCGAAGGGGTTTTTTGCCCCGGTCGGCGGGGAGCGCAAGGGCGATCCGGACTGGCAGCGCTTCCATCTGATCGGCGCCACCAACCCGGTGTACTTCGCGCTGCTGGCGCGCCGCCGAATGGCTCTGTACGGGGCTTCTTCGGAGGATTTCGCGGCGGTGAAGGTGAAAAACGCCCGACACGGGCTGGGCAACCCCAATGCCCGGTTCCGCAAGGAGGTTTCGGCGGCCGATGTGCTGGCTTCGCCGGTCGTCGCGGATCCCCTGCGGCTGTTGGATATCTGCGCGACCTCCGACGGCGCCGCCGCCCTGGTAGTGGCCAGCGCGGAGTTCGCCCGCGCGCATCTGGGGTCCTTGGCGGGTGTGCCGTCGGTGCGCGCGGTCAGCACCGTCACCCCCCGCTATCCGCAGCACCTGCCCGAATTGCCCGACATCGCCACCGATTCCACCGTGGCGGTGCCCGCACCGGCGCGGGTGTTCAAGGACCAGATCATCGACGCCGCCTACACGGAGGCCGGCATCGGGCCGGAGGATCTCAGCCTCGCCGAGGTCTACGACCTGTCCACCGCGCTGGAGCTGGACTGGTACGAGCATCTCGGGTTGTGCGGCAAGGGCGAGGCCGAGGCGCTGCTGCGCGGCGGGGCAACGGCTCTCGGGGGCCGGGTGCCGGTCAACCCGTCGGGCGGGCTGGCCTGCTTCGGCGAGGCCGTCCCCGCCCAGGCCATCGCCCAAGTCTGCGAACTGAATTGGCAACTGCGCGGACAAGCCACCGGTCGCCAGGTCGAGGGCGCCACCGTCGGCATCACCGCCAACCAGGGCCTGTTCGGCCACGGCTCCTCGGTCATCATCGCGCGCTAGGCGACACCGAGATAAGCCGCGCGGACGCTCTCGTCCGCCAATAACTCTCGTGCCGGCCCGGTTCGGGTGATCGTCCCGGTCTCCAAAATGTAGGCCCGGTCGGAGCGGCTCAGCGCCTGTTGCGCGTTCTGCTCGACCAGCAACACTGTGGTGCCCTGCGCGTTGATTTCGGAGATGATGCCGAAGATCCGCGAGATCACCATCGGCGCCAAGCCCATCGACGGCTCGTCGAGCAACAACACCCGCGGGCGCGCCATCAGGGCCCGCCCGATCGCCAGCATCTGCTGTTCACCGCCGGAGAGTGTGCCGCCCACCTGGGTGCGCCGCTCGGCCAGCCGCGGGAACGTCCCGAGCACCCAGTCGAGGCGTTGGCGATGGTCCGCTCTGGAAGCGAACTTGCGTCCGTAGCAACCCATTTCGAGGTTCTCCGCGACGGTCATACCGGGAAAGACACCGCGGCCCTCGGGGGCCTGAATGAGGCCGTCGGCAACCCGCTTGTGCGCCTTGACGCGGGTGATGTCGCGTCCTTCGAACCACACACTGCCCGACGACAGCGGCAGCAGACCGGATATCGCCCGCATCGTGGTGGTCTTGCCGGCGCCATTGGAGCCCAGCAGCGTGACCAGTTCACCGTCACGGACGACCAGCGACACCCCGTGCAACGCCTGGATGCGGCCGTAATGCACCACGACATCACGGACCTCGAGCAGAACGTCACTCGAGCTCGTCATCCGGTACTCCCAGGTAGGCGGCGATGACCGCGGGGTCCTCGCGGATCTGCGAGGGCAGGCCGTCGGCGATCTTACGGCCGAACTCCAGCACGACGATCCGGTCCGTCACGCCCATCACCAGCCGCATGTCGTGCTCGATCAGCAGCACCGTGTAGCCGTCGTCGCGGACCTTCTGGATCAGCTCGATCAGCGCGGCCTTCTCGGCGCGGTTGAACCCGGCCGCCGGCTCGTCGAGGCACAGCAGCTTGGGTTCGGTGGCCAGGGCCCGCGCGATCTCCAGCCGCCGCTGGTCCCCGTACGGCAGGTTTTTGGCCTTCTCCTCGGCCCGATGCGCGATGCCGACGAACTTCAGCAGCGCCACCGCGCGTTCGATCCCTTCGCGTTCTTCGCGGCGGTGCCGCGGGCCGCGGAACACCGCCCCCGGTACAGAGGTCTTGTGTCGCGCGTCGGTGCCGACGACGATGTTCTCCAGCGCCGACATCTCGCCCCACAACCGAATGTTCTGGAAGGTGCGGGCGATTCCGCGGCGGGTGATCTGGTGACGCTTGATCCGGCCGAGCGGCGCGCCGTCGAAGATCACGGTCCCCGACTTCGGTCGGTAAACACCGGTGATCGCGTTGAAGCAGGTGGTCTTGCCGGCGCCGTTGGGTCCGATCAGGCCGAGGATCTCACCGCGCCTGATGCCGAACGTCACCGAGTCCAAGGCGACGAGACCGCCGAATCGTACGGTCAAGTCCTTCGCCTCCAAGAGCATCTCGCCCTCGGCGGCGTGCACCTCACGGTGCAGCCCGGCGACCTCCTCGACGCTCACGCGACCGGATCCTGTGCCTGGTCGCGCCGCAACAGCTCGCGCGCGGACTTGCCGTAGGCCAACAGCTGCTGGCGCACCGGGAACAGGCCCTGCGGCCGGAAGATCATCAGCACGACCAATGCCAGCCCGAAGAACAGGTACTTGAGGTCGCCCACGTTGATTCCCAACAGGTGGACCCCGAGAAGCCGGTTCGGCAGGTAGACGATCACGAACGCGCCGAAGATCACGCCGAGCTTGTTGCCCTGGCCGCCAAGCACCACGGCGCACAGGAAGAGCATGGAGTTGATGATGTTGAAGTTGGTGGGCGCGACGTACTGCACCTGCCCGGCGTACAGCGCGCCGGAAAGGCCGCCGATGCCGGCGCCGATGACAAACGCCCACAGTTTGAACCGGAACGTGTTGACGCCCATCACTTCCGCCGCGTCCTCGTCCTCACGGATGGCCACCCACGCCCGGCCGACGCGGCTGCGTTCCAGGTTTCCGACCAGCAGCAGCACGATCGCGACGAGAATCAGGCCCAGCCAGAACCACCAGGTGCCGTAGTTGGCGCGCCCGGAGACGTTGCCGCTGGAGAACACGCCCTCGGGCACCTTGTCGCTTTCGAACAGGCGCGGATACGCGATCCGGTTCAGCCCCCGAGAGCCGTTGGTGATGTCCTGCAGATTGTCGGCGAGCAGCCGGATGATCTCGCCGAAGCCGAGAGTGACGATCGCCAGGTAGTCACCGCGCAGGCGCAACGTCGGCGTGCCGAGGATCAGCCCGGCGATCGCGGTCGCGCAGATCGCGATGGGCACACACGACAACCAGGCCCAGTCCCTGCTGAAGAAACCGGTCGGCCCGAGCTTGTTCCACGGGCTGTCCGGGCTTGTCAGCAGCGCGACGGTGTAGGCGCCCACGGCGTAGAACCCGACGTAGCCCAGGTCCAGCAGCCCGGCCTGACCGACGACGACATTCAGCCCGACCGCGATCAGCGCGACCATCGCGAATTGGGCCATCACGCCGCCGAAGCTGATGCCCGGGGTGTCCAGGAACGGCGGCGGATAGAGCGGCAGCAGCGCCATCAACGCGAAACCTATCGCGCCCACGAGCCATTTCGCTTCCCGGCTCAGGCCGGCCCACCATTCCCGCGCGACGTCGCCGGGGCGTTCCAGCTGCTGGAGCTTCCGGATCACACGCGTGCCTTCCCGAGGCTTTCACCCAGTATCCCGGTCGGTCGCACCAGCAACACCAGCACCAACAGCACGAACGCCACCACGTCGCGCCACTGGGTGCCGAAGACCGCCTGCCCGTAGTTTTCCATCACACCGAGAAGCAGGCCGCCGAGCAGCGCTCCGCGCAGGTTGCCGATGCCGCCCAGCACCGCGGCCGAAAACGCCTTGATGCCGAGCAGAAATCCGCCCGAGTAGATGATGCCCTGCGGCACCTTGAGCGTGTACAGCACCGCGGCAGCACCGGCCAACGCGCCGCCGATCAGGAACGTGGTCACGATGATCCGCTCCCGCGACACCCCCATCAGTGTCGCGGTGGTGGGGTCCTGGGCGACGGCGCGGATGCCGCGACCGAACTTGGTGCGGTTGATCGCGAGATCGGTGAGTACCGCCAGCACGCAGGCCGCCGCGATGATGACCAGCGTCACGTTGGAGACGGTGGCCCCGAACACGGTGAACTGAGTCTTGGGCACCACCAGGATGATCGGCTGCTGTGCGTTGCTGCCGCCGTAGCCAGTCAGCAGCCTCGGCAGGATGAAGTGCACGAATTCTTGCAACACGAACGACATACCGATCGCGGTGATCAGGAATGTCAGCGGTCGGGCGTTGCGGCGGCGCAGCGGGCGATAGGCCACCAACTCAACACCGACGGCCGCCGACCCCGACACCGCCATCGCGAAAAGCATTGCGGCGCCCAGGTAGAGCACCGTCAAGACAACGCCCATGTGATAGGCGTTGCCACTCGGCGTGAAGCCCATGATCATGTCGAGCGCGAAGTAAGCCCCGAACATGCCGAGCATGAAGATCTCGGAGTGCGCGAAGTTGATCAGCCGCAGCACCCCGAACACCAACGTGTAGCCCACCGCGACCAGCGCGTAAATCGCACCCCAGGTGAGGCCGTCGATCGTCAACTGCCAGAAGCCCGTCCGCAAGCCGGCCAGGTTGAAGCCGATATTGGCTGCGTACACGGCGCCGTGGCCGATGCAGTCGTGAATCATCCCCTGGCAGCGACTACTGGACCTTGTACATCCAGATCAGGGTGGTGGTCAGTTCCCCGTTGGGCGTCCACTGGTACCTACGCCCGACACCCTGGCCGTTGTAGTTGCGCACGTAGTCCAGCAGCGCGGGCCGGGTGATCGCGCCGGAGTCGATGCCCTTGAGCAGGATGGTGCCCAGGTCGTAGGCCTCGGTGCTGTAGGTGCCGGGTTCCTGCTTGAACTTGTTGATGTACTCGTCGGCGAACGCGTTGGTCGCCGGCCCGCACGGGCAGGACAGCAGCGCGTCCTTGGCTGCTTCACCGGCCTGCTTGACGAACTCCGGGTCCTTTGTGCCGTCACCGGCGATGAACGTCGCCGTCACGCCACCATCGCGCAGTTGTTGCACGAACGGAGCGGCCTCGGCGTAGTACCCGCTGTAAAAGATCGACTGCGGGTTGGCCCCTTTCACCTGCGTCACCGCGGCCGAGAAGTCCTTGTCGCCCTTCTTCACCGAGATGTTGCAGGTGGCGTCCGCGGCCGGGCCGAGAGTCCGCCGGATCGTCTGAGCCAGGCCCAAGCCGTAGTCGGTGCTGTCGTCGACAACACAGACCTTTTTGTCGTTCAGCGTGTTCCTGATGTAGTTGGCCACCGACGGGCCCTGCACACCGTCGTTCGCCAGGCCGCGGAAGAACGTCTTCCAGCCCTGTGCCGACAGGCTCACGTTGGTGGCCGAGGCGGTGGCCGCAACGAGCCCGGCCTGGTCGAAGACGCCGCCGGTTGCTTTCGTTTCGCCGGAGAACGCGGGGCCCACCAGTCCGACGGTGAACGCGTCGTCAACGATCTGCGGGGCGATGGCGGTGGCCTTCTGTGGATCACCCTCCGTGTCGAACGGCTTGAGCTGCACCTGGCAGCCCGGGTTGGCGGCGTTGTGCTTGTCGACGGCGAGCTGGACCCCGTACTTGATGTTCCTGCCCAGCGCCGCGTCGGGCCCGGTCAGCGGGCCGGCCATCGCGAGATTGACCGGCGGGCAGGTGGCTTTGCCGTCGCCCGCGGGGTCGGCCGGTACGGCGCCTGCCGCTGCCTGCACCTCTTTGCCGTTCTCGTCGATCTGTGCCTGCTGGACGATCTTGAGGTTGGTCTGCGAGCTGTCCTGCCCAGCTGAGGACTGGTGGCAGCCGGCCAGGGCCAGCACAAGCAGCCCGATGGAACTCAGTGCCGAAGCACTCCGCGTCGTGCGACCGCGCACGTCTCACCTCCGGATCGGGGATCCCTATCGCTTGGCGCTCCCGGGCAGGCCGCCACCGCTTGGGTAAACATAGCCAACAGTTCCGCGGAGTGCGTGCGGTTGGCGGCCCTCCCGGAAAGCGCGGTTAGCTCGCCGACGAGGCGTCTTTGGGCGTGTCGAGGGTCTCCAGCACCACCTCGGCGACCCGCTTCATCGTGGTGCGCCGATCCATTGCGGCCCGCTGAATCCACTTGAAGGCCTCCGGCTCCGTCATTCCCTGCTTGGTTTGCAGTAAGCCCTTGGCGCGTTCGACAAGCTTGCGGGTTTCGAGTCGATCCGCCAGGGTCGCCACCTCGCGCTCCAACTCGGCGATCTCGTTGAACCGGCTGACGGCGACCTCGATCGCCGGTATCAGGTCGTTGATGGAAAACGGCTTGACCAGATACGCCATCGCCCCGGCGTCGCGGGCCCGCTCGACGAGGTCGCGCTGGCTGAACGCAGTGAGAATGACGATCGGCGCGATTCGCTTCTGGGCGATCTCGGAGGCGGCGTCGATGCCGTCCCGGCCGGGCATCTTGACGTCCATGATCACCAGGTCGGGTTTCAGCTGCTCGGCCATCTCGACGGCTTCGTGCCCGTCGATGGCCTGGCCGATGACCTCGTAACCCTCCTCCTTCAGCATCTCGGCCAGGTCCAGCCGGATCAGCGCTTCATCTTCGGCGACAAGGACGCGGCGCGGCTTCGGCGCGTCGGGGATGGTCATGGGTGACATTCTGTCGTGGCCGGGCCGTTCAGGCGACCGCGGGGTCGTGACGTCGGACATGGCCGCCCCATCCTCTATGGTGGGAGGCCGTCTATCGTGGCAGGCTGTTAGCCCTCGTATCCCAACTGGCAGAGGAACTGGACTCAAAACCCAGACAGTGTGGGTTCGAATCCCACCGGGGGCACCAACAAACGCGACCAAGGACACCAACAAACGCGCAGGTCAGGGACCTAATCCGAGGGCCCCTGATCACCTTGCGAGCGCGATTTGAGCGCAATTCGCGGCGAACGACGGGCATGCAGGGCAGCCGCCACCGCGTCGAGATCCTCATCGAACAGGTCGGCGTAGGTGTCCAGAGTGATCTTCGCTGACTTGTGTCCGAGCATCCGCTGCAACGCGAGCACATTCGCCCCGGCCGACACAGCCAGCGACGCGCAGGTGTGGCGCAGGTCGTGTGGCGTGACGCGCTGGACCCCAGCCCGCTTGACCGCGGCTCGGAACCATCCCGTATTCGTCGGGCGGTTCATGTAGCCGCCGGTGGTGCCCGGGAAGACGAGATCGTCACGGCCCTTACCGGCGCACTGGACGCTCAGCTCGTCGAGCACGAACTGGGGCACCGGCACCGAGCGGGCCTCGTGGCCCTTGGTCGGCCCGACCACGTGGCGGCGACTACCGACCTGCACGGCGTTCGC
>Ga0335081_10013494_pt1 | contig 13215 bp, 7 predicted proteins | sample Lox_Sample_35_FD_206713 | JGI IMG/M metagenome (GOLD analysis project Ga0335081, IMG submission 206713) | Soil microbial communities from Loxahatchee National Wildlife Refuge, Florida, United States - Lox_Sample_3.5 | ecosystem: Environmental > Terrestrial > Soil > Wetlands | place: USA: Florida...
CACCAGCGACGGCGGACCGTTGTTCCCCGGGCTCAGCGAGGTGTCGCCGGAGACGCAGTGGCTCGTCGACCAAGAGGTTCGCCGACTCGTCGACGATGCGCACGCCGCGGTCACGCAGCTCCTCGACGACCATCGCCCCCAGCTCGAGAGCCTCACCCGCGCGCTGCTGGCAGCCGAGACGCTCGACGCTCCCGAGGCGTACGCGGCCGCCGGGGCCACCATGCGTTCCGAGGAGCTTGCGCCGCCGATCGAGGCATGAGGGCCCGTGAGCGGGAGCCGGTCTAGACTAGCGGCCGGGTCGGCCGCGCCCGCAACGAGCACGGGCTAGCATCGAGCCCGTGACGACGCCGCCGGACGACTCAGATCACCGCGACGACCACAGCCGGCGTCGCCCCGCGATCGTCGCCGTCGACGACGAGCCGGCGGTGCTGGCCGCGGTCTCACGCGATTTGAGGCGCGGCTTCGGCGAGCGATATCGAGTCATGCGCGCCGGCTCGGGTGCCGAGGGGCTCGCCCTCCTACGCCAGGTCCGAGCGCGCGGTGAGCAGGTCGCGCTGCTGGTCGCCGATCAACGGATGCCCGGGCTCTCGGGAACCGACTATCTCGTGCAAGCGCGCGACCTCGTGCCGGACGCCAAGCGGGTGTTGCTGACCGCTTACGCGGACACCGAAGCGGCGATCCAGGCGATCAACGAGGTGTCGCTCGACTACTACCTGCTCAAGCCGTGGGACCCACCGGAGGAGCAGCTGTTCCCGGTGCTCGAGGATCTGTTGACGACGTGGGAGGCGGGCGCCGCTCTGGAGTCGGGCGGCGTTCGCGTCATCGGCCACCGCTTCTCCAAAGACTCGCACGACGTGCGGGACTTCCTCGCTCGCAATCGGGTGCCGGCGCGGTGGCTGGACGTGGAGCGCGACGGTGAGGCGCGCGAGCTGCTCTCGGTCGCCGGCGTCGACGCCGACCGTCTGCCGGTCGCGTTGCTCGAGGATGGGTCGATCCTTGAGCGCCCGACGATGCTCGAGCTGGCCGAGCGGCTCGGGATCTCGGCGCAGCCGACTGGCGAGCACTACGACTTGGTGATCGTCGGCGGCGGGCCGGCCGGGCTTGCGGCGGCGGTGTACGGTGCGTCGGAGGGCCTTCACACGGTGATGGTCGAGCGTGAGGCGCCGGGGGGGCAGGCGGGGCAGTCGAGCCGGATCGAGAACTACCTGGGCTTCCCGACCGGGCTCAGCGGGTCTGATCTCGCCCGCCGCGCGACCGATCAGGCGCGTCGGCTCGGAGCCGAGCTGGTCACAGTGCAAGAGGCGGTCGCGCTGCGAGTCGAGGGCGCCGGACGGCTCGTGCTGCTGACCGGCGGTGGCGTCCTGAGCGCGAACACCGTGCTTGTCGCGTCGGGAGTCTCCTATCGCCAGCTCGACGCTCCCGGCTTTTCAGAGTTGACGGGGAAGGGGATCTACTACGGAGCGGCGTTGACCGAAGCACGCTCGTGCGCAGACCAGCACGTCGTCGTGATCGGCGGCGCAAACTCCGCCGGTCAGGCGGCCGTGTACTTCAGCGGCTATGCGGCGCGGGTGACGATGCTCGTGCGAGCAGGCTCGTTGGCGAAGTCGATGTCGCACTATCTGATCGAGCAGATCGCCGCGCTGGACAACGTCGAGGTGCGGACCGGCGCGCGGGCGGTCGCGGCAGACGGCGAGAATGGCCATCTGCGCTCGCTGCGGGTTCGAGCGGCCGATGGGACCGAGACGGTGCACAACGTCGACGCCTGCTTCGTGTTCATCGGTGCCGCGCCCCGAACGGACTGGCTCGAGGGAGTGGTCGCCCGCGACGAACGCGGGTTCATCCTCGCCGGAACGCAGGTGCGCGATCATGGCTGGCCGCTGTCGCGCGAGCCCTACGTGCTCGAGACCAACGTCCCGGGAGTGTTCGTCGCCGGCGACGTGCGCACGCGGTCGATCAAGCGCGTCGCGAGCGCCGTCGGCGAGGGGTCGATGGCCGTCTCGTTGATCCACGAGTATCTGGCCAGCGCATGACCGCGCCGGAGCGCCCGACGATCGAGGAGCTGCGTCGGATCGACCTGTTCGACGAGCTCGACGACGAGCAGCTGGCGCTCTGGCAGCAGGTCGCGGTGATCCGCGAGGTGCAGGCCGACACGGTCGTCGCACAGGCCCGAGATCCCGCGAGCGGCGTGCTGCTGCTGTTCGAGGGGGTCGTGCAAGGTCTGATCTTCGAGGCCGGCCGAATCGAGCCGGTCACGCGCCAGGTGGCGCCGACCTGGATGGGCGCGATCACGGCTCTGACCGAGACGGGGTTCGCCGGGCAGATGCGCGCCCTGACCGACGCCCGTCTGGCAGTGATCGGTCGCGAGGACTTCACGCGGCTGGCGCTGCGCCAGCGCTCTGTCCATCGGCGCGTGATGCGCGCGGTGCGGGTCGTATCGACGCGATCGGCGGCGCGCGAGCAGAATCGTGAGCGGCTCGCGTCGCTTGGCACGATGTCGGCCGGACTCGCGCACGAGCTCAACAACCCGGTGGCTGCGGCGCGGCGGGCGGCGGCCGACCTCGCAGAGGCGCTCAATGTGCTGTCGTCCGCGCTCGGTGTGTTCGTCGACTCCGGGATCGACCGCGCTCGCGCGAAGGAGCTGGTGGCGATGCAGCGCGAGGCGATCGATCGCGCCGTGTCGCGGGGCTCGCTGTCGGCACTCGATGAGGCCGATGCAGAGGACGAGTTGCTCGACTGTCTCGAGCGCCTCGGCGTCGCCGAGCCCTGGCGGCTCACCGAACCGCTCGCGGCTGCGGGGATCGAGGCCGGATGGCTCGGGCGGCTCGCCGACGTCGCGGGTCCGGCCGCGAACGCTGCGGTCGCATGGATCGCCGCATCGTTGACCGCCCGGGGGCTGGCGGCGGAGATCGCCGAATCGACCGACCGGATGGGCAAGCTCGTGAAGGCGATCAAGGCCTACGCGTTCATGGACCGCGGCGAGCTCGTCGAGACCGACATTCACGAAGGTCTCGAGACGACGCTGCTCGTACTCGGCTACAAGCTCAAGCACACCTCGATCGAGATCCGGCGCCAGTACGACCAATCACTGCCCAAGCTGACGCTTCGAGGGTCGGAGCTCAACCAGGTCTGGACCAACCTGCTCGACAACGCGATCGAAGCGCTGCGCGACTCGGGCAGGATCGAGATCATGACTCAGCGCGACGGCCCCTGCGCGCGGGTGGACATCGCCGACAACGGTCCCGGGATCCCCGCGGCGATCCGCGAGCGGGTCTTCGACCCGTTCTTCACCACCAAGGACGTCGGCGAGGGGACGGGGCTGGGCCTTGACACCGCGCGACGGATCGTGACCGAGCGGCTGGGCGGATCGATCGAATTCGACTCGGCTCCCGGACGGACCGTCTTTCACATCTGGTTGCCACTCGACGGCGTCACTTCCTACGAGCGACGGTGATCAAAGCCTCGAGCGCCGGATCGACAGCGGGGGAGCGGGCGGCGTTGTGCGCCGGTCGGCTGCGAGCGCGCGATCTCAACAGCGACGAGGCGCTGCTGGCGGAGGTCCTTCGTGAGGTGATCGCTCGCAGCGACGGCGATCGCGCACTGGCTCTGCTGGACCGCGCGGTGGCGCTCGGCCGGGCGGCCCGCTCCGGTGAGGAGGGAGCGCCCGCCGAGCTGGCGCGGCTGATCGGCGCGCTGGACCTCGATCAGATCGAGCTTCTGGTGCGCGCGCTGACGCGCTGGTTTCAGCTCGTCAACCTGGCCGAGGACAACGACCGCGTGCGGCGGATCCGCCTGCGCAATGCCGTCGAGACTCCCGCGCCCCGCTCCGGTTCGCTGCGCGCGGCGGTGCTCGAGCTCGCCGGTCGCGGCACGAGCGCCGGCGAGCTGCAGGCGTTGCTGAAGCGCTCCGAGGTGCGTCTCGTGATGACCGCACACCCGACCGAGGCCCGCCGACGGACGACGATCGAGAAGCTTGCGCGCGTGTTCAGAGTGCTGCGTGAGCTCGATGAGCGAGACGGCGTGGACCTCTTGGACGCGCGGGAGCGGATCTCCGCGACGATTGAGGAGCTTTGGGGGTCGGACGAGCTGCGGTCGATCTCGCTCACCGTGATGGACGAGGTCCGCGGCGGGCTGGTGCATTTCACGACGACGCTTGCCCAGGAGATCCCGCGGGTGTATCGAGACCTCGAGCGTGCGATCGCCGAGCGTTTCCCGGACGCCGGGATCGACGTGCCGCCACTGCTGAAGTTCGGCTCCTGGATCGGTGGCGACCGCGACGGCAATCCGTTCGTGACGCCCGAGATGACGATTGGCGCGCTCGAATTGATGCGTGAGCACTGCCTGCGCTTTCTGGAGGCGCGCGTCGAGTTGATCGCCGGCCGGCTGTCGCTGTCGGATCGCGTCAGCGGTCCGGCGACCGGCCTCGGCTCGATTCTCGAAGCGGGAGCTGCGAGGTTTCCCGAGCTGGCATCGCAACTCGAGTCGTTGAATCCCGAAGAGCCCTACCGGCGGGTGCTGACGTTCGTTCGCGAGCGCGTGCGAGCCACCGCGCGCTACGAGTTGCCGGCGGGCTATGCGGAACCGGCCGAGCTGCTGGCGGATCTGCGGCAGGTCGAGCGCTCGCTGCGGGAGGGCGACGGTGCGTTCACGGCCGCGGGCGACATTCGGGACGTGATCAGGCAGGTCGAGGTGTTCGGGTTTCACTATGCGCAGCTCGACATCCGCGAGCACGTGCGCATCCACCGCCAGAACGTGACTGAGATATATCGCGAGCTCGGGATCTGCGCCGACTACGGCTCGTTGACCGACGACGGACGGATCGCGCTGCTGTGCCGCCACATCGCCGACCGCCGCCCGCTGATTCCGGCAGACATCTCGCACTTCTCAGCGAGCACGCGGGAGACCGTCGAGACGTTTCGGATGATCCGCGACGTGTTGCGCGGGCCGCATCGCGGCGCCATTGCCGTGTACATCGTGTCGGGAACCGAGGGTCCGGTGGACCTGCTCGAGGTGCTGCTGCTGATGAAGGAGACGGGCCTCGCACGGGCCGGTGGTGAGGGGGCGAGGCTGAGAATCGTGCCCTTGTTCGAGGCCGGCGCGACGCTCGCGCAGGCGGCGGCGACGATCGACGCGCTCATGTCCGTGCCGGTCTATCGCACCGCGGTCAGCGCTGTCGGCGATCAACAGGAGGTGATGATCGGCTATTCGGACTCCAACAAGGATGTCGGCTATGTCGCCTCGGCCTGGGCGGCCTACCGGGCGCAGACTGAGATCGCCGAGGTGCTGCGCCGCCACGGCGTCAGCTGGGTGTTCTTCCACGGTCGCGGGGGGGCCGTCGGCCGAGGCGGCGGCCCGACCAGCGTCGCGATCCGCGCGCTGCCACGCGGGACCGTGGAGGGACGACTGAAGATGACCGAGCAGGGCGAGGTCCTCAGCGCCAAGTACGCCGTCGCGGAGATCGCGCATCGCGAGCTCGAGCTCACCGCGAGCGCAACGCTGACGTCGGATACGCTCGCGACGCCCGGCGAGCACCGCCGCCCGGTCTTCGACCGCGTGCTCGACGAGATGTCCGACAGCTCCGCAAGCGTCTACCGGGCGCTGGTGCACGATGATCCGGACTTCGTATCGTTCTTCGAGGCGGCGACGCCGGTGCAGGAGATCTCGCGCCTGCGGCTCGGATCGCGCCCCGCCAGGCGTCGCCCCGACGGCAGCATCGACACGTTGCGTGCGATCCCGTGGGTGTTCTCGTGGACCCAGTCACGGATCGTGCTTCCCGCTTGGTTGGGTCTCGGCACGGCGCTCGCGGGCGCCCGCGAGCGTCACGGGCTCGCGTTGCTGCAGGAGATGGCCGCCCAATGGCCGTTCTTCACGAGCCTGATCTCCAACGCAGCGATGGCGTGCGCCAAGGCTGACGCGCGAATCGGGCAGCGCTATACCGAGCTGTGGGACGACGAAAGTGCCCGCGCGCGCATCTGGCGGCTGCTGAGCGAAGAGCTGGAGCGTACAAAGATCGAGTTGCGTCAGATCGGGGGCGCTGCGCGCCTGCTCGATTCAGAGCCCGTGCTGCAGGCCTCGATCGACCGCCGCAACCCTTATGTCGACCCCTTGTCGTTCGTCCAGATCGAGCTCTTGCGCCGGCGTCGCGCGAACGGACACGCCGCCGACGAGCGGCTCGAGCGCGTCAGCCTGCTGACGATCAACGGCATCGCCAGCGGCCTGCGCAACACAGGTTGATCGGCCGCCTCAGGCAGCCCCCGAGTCAATCTCTCGGGGATTCGAGCCTCGGTACCCGAATCCCCGTGATCCTTGTATCGGCTCGCGGCTCGGAGGCCACTCCCGCTGGGGGTTTGGTACGGAGCCCGAAATAGCAGCTCCCACGGATGCCCTGGGGGGCCGGCGGCGTATCGTTGGCATACGCGAACATATGTTCTGAAGGGAGCATCAAAATGGCTCAGACCACGCCGAAGCGCACGCCGGCCAAGAAGCCCTCGACGACTGCTCGGCCGGCGGCGAGTCGTCGCACGACGACGGTGATCGATCGAACAGTTGAGGTGTCCGACGAGGTGCTCAAGTCCGTCGAGGCGGGCGAGCGGGCAGCGATCGACGCGGTCCGCAAGATCGTTGACACGGTCGACCGGACGCTGCCTCCCTACGGCGGCAAGCGCGCGACCAAGCGATACGAGATCCTGGACTCGGCGATCAACAGAGCGGACCGGCTTGTCGACGCACAGCACGATCTGATGCGCAAGCTGATCGACAGCACGGCCAAGACAGCCGGCCGGCGCGAGGTCGAGAAGGCGGACGCCGAGAAGGTGGAGCGCGAGAAGGCGCAGGTCGCCACCTGACCTAAGGGCCTAAGGTCCTGTCAAGGGCCACAGGTCGTCGGCCCGTGTGCCTACGGCGGTCTCGCCAGGTGTTGACGCGCTGCACCCGTGCGCCGCGGAAGTTTCACCAGGTCTTGACGCGCTGCACCGGACGCCGCGGAACGATCTGCAGCCGGGTGTCGAGCACGATCGCGCCGCTGCTCGAGCACCTGACCGGGTTGAGGTCGGCCTCGACGATCTCGGGCGCCTCGCGCAACAGCAGGGCAAAGCGCAGGATCAGCTCGCGCAGGGCCCGGCGGTCCAGCCCGGCGGTGCCGCGGAAGCGGTCCAGCTCGTCGGCGACGCTCGGGGACGCGTCGATCAGCTCGTCGGCCTCCGCATCGGTCGTGGGTGGCAGACGGAATGCGGCCGTGTTCCCGATCCCCGCGTGCGGGCCGCCGAGTCCGACCGCGAGCACCGCCCCGAGGTCGGGATCGACGACCGCCCCGACCAGCAGGTCGGCTCCGGCGGCCGGCAGAGGCCTGAGGACCGCGCCGGTCCATTCGCGCCCGGCGGCGCGGACGCGTCGTTGCAGCTGGCGCCAGCCGGAGCGGACGGCTGATTCGCCTTCGATCCCGAACAGCACCGCGTCGATGTCGCTGGCATGCGCCGGTACGGCGGCGTCGGCAATCAGCGCCACCGGGCCGCCCATCTGTGCCGCGATCGCAACCGCGGCTCCCAGCTCGTGGCAGTGGCGCGACGCTGCGACCGGGATCCCGTGCGTGGCCAGGAGCGCTTGTGTCTGCGCGAGCTCCAGCCACCCGCCGCCGGGCTCGCGGGCAAGGAACGAGGAGATCAGCGATTGCGCTGCTGCGAGGTCGATGTCGCGATAACGCGGACGCTCGCCGAGTGGGCGCGACAGCCATTCCCTCCTTCGCGCCGCGTAGGCGAGCACGGTCGCGCACGACTCGGGGTAGAGGTAGTTGGGCACGCTCGTAGCGCTGGGCGCCGGCAGCCGTCCATCGGAGCGCACCGCCGACGCCACCACGGGCTTGGCATCGCCGGCGCGCGCGGTGCCGATCGCGTCGGCGACCGCCTCGGTGTCGTCGAACACATCGACGTACAGCGCGATCACCGCGTCGATCCCGGGATCGTGCAGCAGCGCTCGGATACTCGACGCATACTCGTTCGGGCCGGCGCTGACCCCAAGCAGCGTCGGATTCTGCGTCTCGCTCGCGCGTGGGACCTCGAGCCCCTGCGTTACGCACGCGTCGGCGGCAAGCGTCGTCACGCCGGTCGAGTTGGCCACGATCCCGATCCGCCTGCCACGGGGCAGTGGCTGGCGGACGAAGAACTCGGCGGCGTCGAACAGCTCCTCGCCGCCGCGAAAGCGCAGCACCCCGGCCTGTTGCAAGAGCGCGTCGACGACCGCCTCATCTCGCAACGCCGCCGCCGTATGCGACACCGCATCGCGTCGCGGCCGTGCGGCCTGGCGCCCCGCCTTGACCGCGAGAATCGGCTTCTTGCGCGACACGCGCTGGGCGATGCGGATGAAATGATCGGGGTTGCCGAACGACTCCAGGTAAAGCATCACCGCGGCTGTGCGCTCGTCTTCCTCCAAGCACTCCAGCAGGTCGTTGGTGGAGACGTCGGCACGGCTCCCAAGCGACGCGAGCATCGAGATCCCGAGACGGCGCACCGCCGCCTGGCCGATCATCCCAAGTCCGGGCGCCCCTGATTGCGAGCAGATCGCCAGCGCCCCGGCACTCACGCCCGCGCCCGTGAACGTGGCGTTCAAGCTGACCTCGGCGGCGGTGTTTATCACCCCCAGCGAATTGGGTCCGACCAGCCGCACTCCCGCGTCGCGAACGAGCTCGAGCAGCTGCTCCTCGAGCGCGTGGAACTCATCGCCTTCGGCCGGCCCCGCGGGCATCACGAGCAGTGCGCGTGCTCCACTCGCCGCCGCCTCGGCAGCGTATTCCAGCAGCTCGGTGCCGGTGGCGGCGATCACCACCAGCTCCGGGCAGCTCGACAACTCGGCGAGGCTGCGGGCCGCGGGCACGGAGCACACCTCGCCTCCGGAACGGTTGACCGCCATCACGATGCCTTGAAAACCGGCAGCGACGATGTTCGCCAGGACCTTGTGGCCGACGCTGTCGGGCGTCGCCTCGGCGCTCATCACCGCCAGCGATGAAGGCGCGAGGATCGGCCGCAGCGACGCGATCGTCGCGACGTGGTCGCGCTCGTCGATCCGCTCCACGAGCACGTTGGTCGGCGTGAGATCGAGCTCGACCGTGACCTCCCCCGAGGCTCCCCAGCGCCGCACCGCGAACCCGGCCTGCTCGAACACCCCCAGCATCGCCGGGTTGGCCGCCAACACCTCCGCCTCGAAGCGGCGGATCCCCCGTTCAGCCGCGATCGCCGCGAGCTGCTCGAGCATCCGCGTCCCGATCCCTCGGCGCTGCAGCCCGTCAGCGACCGCGAACGCGACCTCCGCGACGCAGGGCTCGCGCAGGCCGTCAAAGGTCGCCACCGCCACCACCTGCCCGCCGTAGCGGCCGATCAGCGCCTGGCGATCGACGCCGGCCGCTTCCACCTCCGCCCGGGCGACGAGATCAGTGCGTCCCTGGCCGTGAAAGCGCAGGTAGCGGCTCTCCGGAGACAAGCCATCGTAGAACGCCTTCAGGTCGTCGAAGTCAGCGGCTGTGGGGGCCTGTAGGCGCAGCGTTGATCCGTCGCGCAGTAACACGTCCCGAACCAGCCGCTCCGGCTCGGGTGCCGACACGCGGGCGCGGTCACCTACCGCCATCGGCACCCGGACCCGACTGGAAGCACAACGCCGCGCACACGTCGCTCGGTTATTGTCGGTCGGCGGGCGAGCTGAGATTAGCGGCGAGGACGTTGACGAAACGCGCGACGTCGAGCGGCTTGGTCAGGAAGTCGGCCGCCCCCAACCGCCGGACCAGTGCTTCCTGGCCTTCCCTGGCGTCGGCGGTGAGCACGACGACCGGGACCTCGGGGTAGTCCGCCTTGAGGCGCTTGAGCGCCTCCGTGCCGGGCATGTCGGGGAGGTGCAGATCGAGCACGACGAGGTCGGGATGATGCTCGCGCGCTAGCTCGAGTCCGATTGCGGCCTGCATCGCCGGAATCAGCTCGACACCCGGGTGGCGGTCCAGGATGCGCGCCACCAGTGTCAGGTTCGACACGTTGTCCTCGATGTAGATGATCCGCGCCCGCAGGCCATGGGGGCTACCGAGCTCGGGCAGCTCGCCCTCGCGCGCGGATTGATCTGCGTCCGCACGCGGGGGGTGAGCGGCGGCGAGCTCGACCACGAACGTGGTCCCGGCGCCGATCTGCGAGCTGACCTCGATCGTCCCTCCCATCGCCTCGACCAGTCCGCGTGAGAGCGTCAGCCCCAGGCCCGTGCCCTCGACCTCGCTGACCTCGGCGCCGAGGCGCTCGAACGGCTCGAACAGCCGCGTCAGCTGGTCGGGGCCGATGCCGATCCCGGTATCGGCGATCGATGTGCGCACACGTCCGGCGCTGGTGCGCGCGAACGAGACGTCGACGCGACCGCCGGCCCGGTTGTACTTGATCGCATTCGACACGAGGTGCAGGAGGACCTGGTTGAGGCGATTGCGATCGGCATGTACGCGTGCGTCGTCAGCCGACCCGCCCGCGTGCAGCTGCAGGCGGACGTCGTGCTCGTGTGCGAGCCGCGCGACGAGTGCGAACACATAGCGGATCGAGTCGGCGAGCGCGACGGGCTCTGGTGAGATCGTGATCTGGCCGGCCTCGGTCTTCGCGACGTCGAGCACTGCGTTGATCAGCTCGAGCAGGTGGCGCGCCTCCTTGAGCACCAGGCTGACGTGGCTTCGCTCACGTGGACCGAGCCCCTCCAACTCGAGCAGCTGACCGAAGCCGATGATCGTGTTCAGCGGCGTTCGCAGCTCGTGGCTCATCCGGGCGAGAAACTCGCTCTTGGCGCGGTTGGCGCTCTCGGCGCGAGCGGTCGCGTCCAGCAGCTCGCGCTGGGCAGCGCGCTGCTCGCTCACGTCCTGGATCGTCCCGACATACCATCCGGCACGCTCGCCATCCTCACGCCCGACCGCGTGCAGCGTCCGCTCCGCGCCGTCGCCGGCAACGATCCGGTAGTCGAGCTCGAACCCGTGCCCACCGCCAAACGCCTGCGCGTAGCCGGAGGCCACACACTCGCGATCGTCGGGGTGCACGTAGGCGAGAAGCTCGTCCCCGGTCGCCGGCCCGAGCGACTCGTCGCGCCCAAAGATCTCGTACATCTGCGGCGACCAGCTGGCCTCGTCGGTGCGCGGCTCCCAGGACCACGACCCGAGCTTGGCGAGCCGCTGAGCCTCTTCGAGATCGGTCAGCGCCCGCTCGCGCGCGCTCTCGATGCGCCGACGGTCGGTGACCTCGCCGGTGATCGTCGAGAAGCCGATCACCCGGCCGCTCGCGTCCGTGACCGGCAACGCCGTCACCGACACCTCGATCAGCGCACCGTCCTTGCGCCGCCGGACAGTCTGGCGCTCGGCGACGCGCTCGTGGCCTGCGACCTTGCGGAGCAGCTGGCTGAGCTCGTGTTCGCGTCCGGGCGGGAACAGCATCGAGATGTTGTTGCCCAGCGCCTCGGCGGGGCTATAGCCGTAAAGCAGCTCGGCGCCCGGGTTCCAGGTCTCGATCTGGCCGTCAGGACCGAGGCCGACGATCGCGTTCGCGGATGCCGCGACGACCGATGCGGCAAGCGCGGCGTGCAGCGAGGCGGTCAGAGTCGTCTGGGCCGTCGGTGTCATCAGGGGAGCTGTCCCGGAGTCGGCAAATGTCGTTGGATGGGAAGCTGGATTACGCATCAGCACGATAACCACCGGGGCCTCGGCGGTGCAACCGTCGTCCCAGCAACCTAAGCCCATCGCCCGGCGGCGCCATCCGCCATGCGTCCGGGTTTCAAAGCGTACAAACTACGAACGACGAGCGCCTCACAGCGGCTCGGGCCCATCTCAAGAATCAGTGAGCGGAGTTGACGAGCGGCTGGGCGTGCCTGGCGTCGCCGGCTCGGCCCGATCATATCGGGAGTATTTGAGGGCCGAGCGGGCGCCGCCAGGCAGCCGGATGACTCGGGCGCGGCCTGTTCCGGCGAGGGCCGGATGCCGAGCGGGCCGGCCCGAGCAGACCAGCGTCCCGTCCCAGGGGACGGCAGCATCAAGCGCTCGACTGAAGCTGGCGGCGTAGCGCCAGGGCGTTGGTGGGGGCGAAGCCACGCCAGTCGTTGTTGAAGTACGCGTACACAGCGTCGGTTGGCAACCATTGGTCGATTCGCCGAGCCCACCGCGTCAGCTCGGTGGCTGAGTAGTTGCCGTCGCGACCACGTGCGCCGTAGTGGAAGCGCACGTACCGCCACGATGCCGTCGCCTCGTCGGACTGAAACGGCCGCTTTGGATGGTCGCCGGTGGTCAGCGCGACACCGCGCTCGCGCAGCAGCCGCATTACCGGCGGCGCAAACCAGCTCGGATGACGGAACTCGATTGTGTGCATTCCCGTCGGAAGCTGCTCGAGCCACCCGTGCAGCCGGTCGTCATCGCGATGGAAGTTCTCGGGCAGCTGCCAAAGCACCGGACCGAGCCGCCGTGCGTCGAGCAGCGGTGCCAGCGGCTCATAGAAACGGGCGATTCCGTCACCGATCCCGGCCAGTCGCTTGACGTGAGTCAGGTACCGGCTCGCCTTCACCGCGAACAGGAACTCGGCCGGCGTCTGCGCGACCCATTCTGCGACCGCCTTGCGTCGCGCGAGCCGATAGAAGGTGCTGTTGACCTCGACGGTGTCGAAGTGCGCGGCGTAGCGCTCGAGCCAGCGTCGCTTGGGCTCGCGCTCCGGGTATAGGCGCCCGCGCCAATCGTCGTACATCCAGCCTGAGCACCCGATCCGTATGCACTGCATCTTCATCGCTCGCGTATTAGACCGCTGATCGAGCTGCGCACCTGGTCTGCGGATAGACGCGTCCAGGGCTCCGGCGCGTGGCAGGCGGCGCTGCGATCTGGACCTGGGATGTGGGAGTGAGCGGCGTCAAAGACGCGGCGGGTCAGATGTTCTCGTTCAACGGGGAGCCAGCCCTTGGGCTCAATCCGCTGCTGCCAACACGCTCGAAGAAGCCGATCTCGGTCGTCTACGACGGCACCAGGCGCGTCGAGTCGGGCTTCTTCATGGGTAACGGGTCGGCGCCGACGTTCGCTGTCAAATTCACCAAGAAGGGCACGTACAAGGTGTTTTGCAACGTGCATACAACACGACAGCCACGGTCGTCGTGCTGCCGAAGTCTAGGCCGGTCCCGTCTGCGGCGCACGACAGGGCCGCGCTCATCGCGCAGCTGAAAGCCGCCGTCAACGCGCTCCAGGCAGCCGCGAAG
>Ga0335081_10013495_pt1 | contig 13215 bp, 13 predicted proteins | sample Lox_Sample_35_FD_206713 | JGI IMG/M metagenome (GOLD analysis project Ga0335081, IMG submission 206713) | Soil microbial communities from Loxahatchee National Wildlife Refuge, Florida, United States - Lox_Sample_3.5 | ecosystem: Environmental > Terrestrial > Soil > Wetlands | place: USA...
CGCGAACGGCAGCGTCACCACGCCGTTCTCCTGGATGAGCCCCGGCGGCGGGTTGGGGAACCGCTGCACCACCTTGAACGCGTCCACCGCCACCTCGTCGAGATACGGCACACCCGACGAACCGGCCACCTTCACGTCGGTGATCTCGCCCGACTTGTCGAGCGTGAACTCCACCACCGTGCGGCGATCCTTGTACGAGTAGAGCTGGCCGGTCGGGTCGCGCTTGCCGGCCGCGTCCTGCACTTTCTGCACCCAGACCCGCCCGACCGTCTCCTTCACGCGGTTGAGGAAGCCGGCGAACTTGAAGCTGCGCGAGTTGAGCAGCGTCTCGTCGCCCTCCTCCACGCCGCGCAGATCGTCCGGCATGGGCCCGCCGGCGATGGGCCCCGCCGCGCCCACCGGGCCGTCGAGCTGGAGGTTGAGCGGCTTCATCTGCCCCGGCGCGCCCGGCGCGGCGCCCGGCACGCCCGGCCCCACCGACGACACCTGCCCGGGCGAGCCGGGATCGGCGATGGCCACCTTCCTGCCCGTGCCGTGCATCGCCTCGGCCGCATCGCGCGCGCGCAGCGTCCCGTCCGGCGACTCCGCCACCTTGATGGCGTCGCGCCGCTGCCGCGAGGGCAGCTCGGCCTCGGTGCGCGCCTTCTTCATCTCCTGGCCGCCGCCCGCGCCATGCTCGCCGGGCTGCTCGGTCATCGCCGGCGCGCCCGACGGCGCCTTCTCGGCGCGGCCTTCCTTCTGCACCTTGGACAGCGCGTTCTTGAAGAACGCCGAGGTCTCCTTCGCGCGCGTCTCCTTCAGCACGCGGCTGTCGTGCTCGGACAGGTACTTGGTCGGCTTGTCCGGCGCGAGATCGTTGGTCGGCCCGAGCGAGACGATCTGCCCGCCCGGCAGCTTCTCCGGCTGCGGCGGCGGCACCACCGCGGGCGGAAGCTGCGGCGCCTTCTGCATCGGCCCGCTCTGGGTCACCGCGCCCGACGACGGGCCAACGTGCATGATCTGCCCGCGCGGTGTCGCCATCAGCGACACCACCTGCTTCACCGCGCGCTTCGGCACCTGGAACATCGAATCGCGCGCGATGAACGGCAGCACGACGAGGTGGGCGATCACCGAGATCGCCACCGCCGTCAAGAGGCGGCGCTGCGGCCGCACCGGCTGCTGAGGCAAGGGCATTCCGAGCTTATTGTAGTCGCGCCCGGGGCGCAGTGGCGAGCGGTCGTAAGCCGGAGGCGCCGCTTCCGGCGTGATTCTGGACGCTTCGGGCAGCACCTCGAAGTGAACAGCCCGAAGGACTCAGTAAATTCTGACGGGAGCCGCGCCGGAATAGTACCAGCCGAGGATGTCGCGGTAGCTCGCTCCCCGCTCGGCCCGGCCCACCGCGCCGGTCTGGCACATGCCGCTGCCGTGGCCCCATCCGCCGCCGGTGAAGACCCAGGAACCGCCCTCCCTGGCCACCACGAACATGCCGCTGTTCAGGTTGTGAAACAGGCGCCGGATGGGAAGCTCGCCGTACACCCGCGCCGTGCCCTTGGCCCCCTCGATTCGCAGCGCGCGGGCGCGGCCCGACACGCCCCTGCCTTCGACGACCATGCGCTTGACTGCACCAACGTTCAGCGGTACGCAGATCTCGTCGACTTCTGCCAATGAAAACCGGCGGGTCCAGCGCACCTTGTCGGGCCGGGCGAAGCCGGAGAGCGCGCAGTAGCTCGGCACCGGGTCGAGCCTGACGAACCTCGCAACCAGCGCCTCGCCGATGCCGTTCAGGAACCCGCGCATTTTCGGCGCGCGCGTGTCGAAGTCGGGGCGGCCGCGGAGCGACGGGTCGGGCGGGCCGCCCCAGACGGCGTCGTTGTTCTCGGTGAAGCCGCCGCAGACGGCGGAGTAGACCGAATCGACCAGCTTGCTGCCGCCGCCGGCGGCGAACAGCGCCTCGCCGCGGGTGGCGTCCACCGCCGCGCTCGGGCCGGGCAATTCGGCCGAGATGCCCTTGTAGACCTGGCAGTGCTGCTCGCTGCAGAGCAGGTACGGGTCGCCGAGGTGGCGCGCGCCGATCTTCGCCAGCACCTCGCCGCGCGCGGTCACCGCCTGCGCCTTCAGCGCCTCGATGTGCGCCTTGGCAAAGATCTCGCTCGGCACCACGCCCTTCACCAGCCGCTCCATCGGCAGCGCAGCCACCAGCGCCAGGGCGCCCGACGCGTCCACGGTGGCGAAGAGGCGGCCCGGGTAGGTGCGGTCCTCGAAGCCGTGGAACGAATAGCCCATGCCGAACTCGACCTGCTCGACCGCGATGCCCGGCGCGGCGCGCAACTCCAGCGCGGTGTCGCCGGTGACCGCCACCGCGCCCGACGGGTCGCGCAGCTCGATGCGCCCGCGCGGCCGGGCGGCGAGCTCGCGGTGGATCTGCACGCGCACGCCGAACTGCTTCTCGATCTCCGCCGCCTGCCGCCGCGCGCCCGCCTCGGTGGCATCGCCTTCGGCGAGCACCGCGTACCGGCGCGTGTCGACCACGTGGCCGGCGATGCCGTAGGCCTCGCCCACCGTGGCGACGCGGCTCTGCACGCCTTTCTTCGCCCACTCGTCGCGCGCGGCCTGCACGCCCGCCTTGTCCTCGAAGCGCAGCTGCTCCAGCTCCACCCAGGAGGCGCCCACGCCCGGCGACGCCTCGACGAGCTGCAGCACCCAGCGGCCCTGCGCGCCGTCGCTCACCGCCGGCTTGAGCTCGCCGTCCGCCACGCGCGCGGACACGTGAAGGGGCCCCTTGGGCACGATGGCGATCTGCTGCCGCCCCTCGGCGACGCGCACGGTGATGAGCGGCTGCCCGTCGTCGAACGAGAGCCGCCGCGAGTAGAGCAGCTCGAGCGGATCGTCCGGCGCCGGCGCGCCCGAAAAGAGATCCTCGACTCCCGCCGCCTGCCCGCGCGCGAACCGTGAGAACAGGGCGCTGCCGAGCAGGGTCTGGAGCAGCGCGCGCCGCTTCATCTGCTCTCGACGTACCGGCGAAATGCCGCGCGCATGCGCTGCGCGACCGGGCCCGGCCTTCCGTCCGCCACCGCTCGCCGCTGCTCGCCCGACGACTCGAGGAACACCAGCTGCGTCACCGGAATCACCTCGCGCAGCGTGCTGGTGAGGAACACCTCGTCGGCAGCGGCGAGCGCCTCGGGCCCGTGCGGCTCCTCGCGCACGATCAGGCCTTCGCCGCGCGCCACCTCGATGGCCACCGCGCGGGTCACGCCTTCGAGCATGCCGAGCGAGAGCGGCGGCGTCACCAGCACTCCGCCTCCAGTGCTCCGCGCATCCGCGCTCCGCCCGTCGCCGGCGGAGCCGGCTCCTCCGCGCACGAAGAACACGTTGGACGTCGTGCCTTCGGTCACGCGCCCCTGCAGGTCGAGCAGGATGGCGTCGTCCGCGCCCGCGTCGCGCGCCTCGCGCAGCGCGAGGATGTTGTTCAGGTAGTTGCCCGTCTTGAGCGCGGGGTCGAGCGCCTGCGGCGGGTTGCGGCGGGTCCTCGCGATGGCGATGGTGAGCCCGCGCTGGTACAGCGCCTCGTCGAACGGCTGCAGCGGCCGCACGATGATGATCAGGCGGTGCTCGTCGCTGAGGTGCGCGCCGAGCCCGAACTGGCCGATGCCGCGGGTGACGATGATGCGCACGTACGATTCGGCGTTCTGCGCGGCGTCGAGCGTGCGGGCGATCTCGCGCGCGATGTGCTCGCGCGGCGGCAGCGACAGGCCGATGCGCTCGCTCGTCCGCTCCATCCGCGCCAGGTGCCGCTCCAGCTCGAACACCCGCCCGCGATAGGTGCGCACCACCTCGTAGACCGAATCGCCGTAGAGAAAGCCGCGATCGAGCACGGGGACGGTCGCCTGCCCGGGCGGCACCAGCCTGCCTTCGACGTTGCAAAGCTCCGGCACGGAGGGTTGGTACCCTTGTCGCCGCCCGCGCGCAACTGACCGATGCAGCCGCGCGGCCCCGGCTGCTACCACCGCGGCATGTTGCGCCTGCTTCCGCTGCTCGTGCTGTTCGCCTGCGCCCGGCCCGACCACATCGAGATCGATCCGCGCGCGCCGCGCCTGACGCGGAAAGGCGAGACGCTGCGGCTGCACGCCAAGATGATGGACCGCAGCGGCAAGGTGTTCCCCAACGAGCGGGCGGCGTATGCCTCGCGCGATCCGTTCGTCGCCGGCGTGGACGAGAACGGCAACCTGACCGCGCTGTCGAGCGGCCACACGGTCATCACCGCGACGTGGGCCGAGCTCGGCGCGATGGTGCCGGTGGACGTCGACCTGGTCGAGGCGCTGCGCATCGAGCCCGCGAAGCTGGAGCTGGCGGCGAGCGCCGATCCGGCCAAGGTCAACGTCGTCGCCCTCGGCCTCGACGGACACCCGCTGCGCGACCGCGAAGTGCACCTGGTCTCGGGCAACCCCGCGGTCGCCCGCGTCGATCCCGAGGGCCGTGTCTGGCCGGTCTCGCCGGGCGACGCGACGGTGCGCGCGGCCATCGACGACAAGGAAGGCGAAATCGCGGTGCACGTGCGCAGGTGATCGGGTACAACACCGCGCGAGCCGCTAGCTCAGCTGGTAGAGCACCGGCCTTTTAAGCCGAGGGTCGTGGGTTCGATCCCCACGCGGCTCACTCGGAAATCGGGGCGGGATAAGCTGTCGCCGTGAGCAGGTTCGGGAAGCTGCGGGCGTGGGTCGGCGACGTGCCGATCGCGGACCCGCTCCGCCGCAATCACGCCATCGTGCTGCAGCTCTTTGCGGGCGCCTATTGCGTCGGCGCGCTGCTCATCGAGCTGGCGCGGCTGTGGGGCGGCTCGCTGCACACCTCGATCGGCACCGTCGTCAACATGCTCAGCGCAGCCGTGGCCCTCGCCGCGGTGGTGCTGCTGAGGCGCGGGAGCTACGAGACCGCCACCGCGCTGTTCGTCTGGGTGCTCGGCTTCATCCAGGCGCTCGCCATCGCCGTCGGCGGCCTGCAATTCAGCCGCGATGGCCTCAAGGACGTGGCGCTGGTGCTGGTGCTGGCGGCCTTGTTGCGCGGGCGGCGCGCGCTGTGGTCGTTCGTCGGCATCTTCATCATGGCGATGGCGGTCGCCTACGCGCGCGACCGCGGCTTTCTCGGCGCGAACGGCCCGCGCCCGCCGCCCGCCTCGCCCGAGGGCATCTTCTGGGTCTCGGCGCTCAGCTTCGTCATCATCGCCATCATGCTCGATCGCTTCGGCCTGACGGTGGAGCGGGCGCTGCGCGACCGCGAGCGGCTCGAGCGGCACCTGCGGCAGAGCGAGGAGCTGTTCCGCGTCGCGTTCCAGACCAGCCCCGACGCGATGAACATCTCGCGGCTGGCGGACGGGGTCTACGTGGCGGTCAACCAGGCGTTCGCCGATCTCACCGGCTGGCCGGCCTCGGAGGCGCTCGGCCGGACCTCGGCGGAGATGAACCTGTGGGTCGACCGCCACGACCGCGACCGCGGCCTGGAGATGATTCGCCGGCAAGGCGGCCTGCGCGCGTTCGAGGCCAGCGTCCGCCGGCGCGACGGCGCCGTCTTTCTCTGCCACCTCACCGCCGATCGCTTCGAGCTCGGCGGCGTGCCGCACCTCCTGACCATCACGCGCGACATCAGCGCGCAGCGCAAGCTCGAGCTGGAGGCGGCCGGCGCCGCGGCCGCGCTGCGGCGGAGCGAGGCGATGTCGGCCATCGGCTCGCTGGTGGCGGGAGTGGCGCACGAGGTGCGCAACCCGATCTTCGGCATGAGCGCGACGCTCGACGCGATGGAGGCGCGGCTCGGCACCGACCCGCAGCAGGAGCCCTTCCTGCGCATGATGCGGCGCGAGCTCGACCGGGTGAACGCGCTGATGCGCGACCTGCTCGAGTACGGCCGGCCGCCGGCGGTCACGCTCATCAAGGACGAGGTCGCGCCGGTGGTGGCCATGGCGGTGCGCTCTTGCGCGCCAGCGGCGGAGATGGCCTCGGTGCGGATCGACAACCAGGTCGGCCCCGACGCGGGTATCGTCGAGATGGACGCGCCGCGGCTCGCGCAGGTGTTCCAGAACCTGATCGAGAACGCCATCCAGCACTCGCCCGCGGGCGGCGTGGTGCGCATCGAAGGCTCGCGCGGCGGCGCCCGCTCGGCGGTGCGGGTCCTCGACTCCGGCCCCGGGTTCGACCCCAAGGATCTGCCGCGCATCTTCGAGCCGTTCTTCTCGCGCCGCCGCGGCGGCACGGGCCTGGGCCTGTCGATCGTCCAGCGTATCGTCGAGCAGCACCACGGCACGCTCGAGGCCACCAACCGCGCCGAGGGCGGCGCCTCGGTGACGGTGTTCCTGCCGGTCTAGTCGCCGCCGCCGATCGCGAGCCACCGCAGCAAGGGCCGCAGCGTGAGCCCCTGCACCAGCAGCGTCAGCAGCACCACGCCGAAGGTGAGCCGCACCAGGAACGCGTGCGACGGCAGCGTTTCCGGCAGGCTCAGCGCCAGCGTCATGCCGAGCGCGCCGCGCAGGCCGCTCCAGGTGGCGATCAACGTCCAGCGCCAGTGCACCTCGCCGCGCGTCAGCCGCAGGATCGCGGTCGCGGCATAGAGCACCAGCGCGCGCGCCACCGTCACCGCCAGCCAGGCGAGCGCGATCGGCAGCCAGTCGGCGAGCAGCGCCGCGAGCTCGATGCGAAAGCCCATCAAGAGGAAGACGATCGAGTTGAGCGCGAACGCGACGTACTCCCAGAAGACGTGCGCCGACTGCCGCGTACGCGGGGTCATGCCGCGCTCCACCGCCACGCTGCCGCAGACGAGCCCCGCCACCACCGCCGCCACCACGCCCGACATGCCCAGCTGGTCGGCGATGCCGAACGAGCCGTAGGCGGCGATGACGGTGAGGGTGATCTCCAGCAGCGGATCGTCGAGCCGCCGGGTGATCTGCCATTCGACCAGGCCGAACGCTGCGCCGATGAGCGCGCCGCCGAGGGTCTGCTTGAAGAACTCGAAGACCAGCTCGCCCGCGCCCGGGTGCGCGCCCTGCGCGATGGCCAGCATCAGGCCGAAGATGACCACGCCGGTGCCGTCGTTGAGCAGGCTCTCGCCCTCGATGACGGTGGCGAGCCGCGCCGGCACCTTGAGCTCGCGCAGCAGCGCGAGCACCGCCACCGGGTCGGTCGCCACCACGATGGCCGCGAAGAGCAGCGCGCCGGTGAGGCCGAGGGGCGCGAACTGCGGCAACGGCGCGAGCGGCAGCGCGATGAGGAACTGCATCACCACCACCCCAGGCACCGCGAGGCCGAGGATGAGCGCCGTGTTGCGCACGAACGACTTCATCTCCATGTGGAACGCCGACTCGAACACCAGCCCGGGCAGGAAGGCAGTGAAGAGCAGGTCGCGCGTGAGCGGCGGCGCGTGGATGAGGCGCGTCATGCCCAGCGCCGTGCCGACCACCACCAGCGCCACCGTATAGGGAATCCGCAGCGGGCGCGCCGCGATGGCCACCGCCGTGGCGGCGCAGAACAACATCACGAAAACGAGTTGTGCGTTCACCGGCCTGCCCGTCGTAGCATGCGGGCCCATGGACGCCTATCCGAAGGACATCTACTCCGAGCCCGAGGACGTCGACCCCGACACGCTGTCGAACCTCGGCCCGCTGCGCGCGCTCGCCGGCGTGTTCGAAGGCCAGCCCGGCCAGGACGAGCATCCGTCCGCAGACGGCAGCGAGCGCGACGCGTACGTCGAGCGCGCCGAGCTGCACCCCACCGATCCCCAGCTCAACGGCCCGCAGCTCCTCTACGGGCTGCGCTACCGCCTGCACATCGTCAAGCCGGGCGAGAAGGAGACCTTCCACGACCAGGTCGGCTATTTCCTCTGGGAGCCGAAGACGAAGACGGTGATGCAGACGCTGGCCATCCCGCGCGGGCTGGTGTCGCTGGCCATCGGCTTCGCCGAGCCCTCTGCGCGAGAGTTCGAGCTGCTGGCGGGCGAGCGCGCCATCGTCTCCGCGCCGTTCCTCGACTACGCGTTCCGCACCGTCGAGTTCCGCATCAGGATCGCCACCGACGACGAGGGCTGGTCGTACGAAGAGGACACCGTCCTTCAAGTGCGCGGTCGCGCCGAGCTGTTTCATCACACGGACCGGAACCGGTTGGTGAGGGTGGGACCCCCGATTCCCAATCCGCTGATGCGGCCGTAGCATCGCGCCCCCCTTCGCCCCACTCGGGGGCGAAGGGGGGCGGGGGGGACGTGGGGGTGGGGAGTGCCCGCGCCGCAGGCGCGGGCCGGAAACCAGAAAAGAAAAGCCCGATTCGTTGGTTTACACTGAGACGTGCTCCAAGTGGTCGGGCTGACGAAGAGGTTCGGCGGCCTGCTCGCCAACGACGGCGTGTCGCTCGAGGTCCGCGATCGCGAGATCGTCGGGCTCATCGGCCCGAACGGCGCCGGCAAGACCACCTTCTTCAACTGCGTCAGCGGGCAGGCGCGCCTCGACGCCGGCCGCGTGCTGTTCGACGGGAGCGACCTGACCAACCGGCCGCCAGAGGCGATGGCGCGCGCGGGCCTCTCGCGCACGTTCCAGATCGTGCGCGTGTTCCGCGAGATGTCGGCGCTCGACAACGTGGTGGTCGGCGCGTTCCTGCGCGAGCGCGCGCGCAGCGCGGCCAGAGCGCGCGCCCTCGAGGCGCTGAAGCTGTGCGGGCTCGCAGAGCACGCCGGCACCGAGGCGGGCGTGCTGCCGGTCGCGCTGCAGAAGCGCATCGAGATCGCGCGCGCGGTCGCGCAGGGGCCGAAGCTGATCATCCTCGACGAGTCGCTCAGCGGCTTGACGCCGGCCGAAACCGCGGAGGCGCTGCGGGTATTGCGCGCCCTGCGCGATCGGGGCATCGCGCTGCTCATCGTCGAGCACGTGATGGAAGTGATCATGCCGCTCAGCGATCGCGTGGTGGTGCTCGACGCGGGCCGGCGCATCGCCGAAGGGCCGCCGGCCGAGGTGGCCAGGAACCCGCGGGTGATCGAGGCGTACCTTGGCTCCTGAAGCGCTGCGCGTCAGCGACGTGAGCGCCGGGTATGGCGGGCTGCCCGCGCTGCACGGCGTGTCGCTCGAGGTGCGGCCGGGCGAGATCGTCGCGCTGGTGGGCGCGAACGGCGCGGGCAAGTCGACGCTGCTCAAGTGCATCGCGGGCCTCTTGAAGCCGTGGAGCGGCGCGATCGCGTTCGAAGGCCGCGGCATCGGCGGGCTGCCCGCGCACCGCGTGGTGCGCACCGGCGTCGCCTGCGTGCCGGAGGGGCGGCGGCTGTTCCTGCGGCTGTCGGTGCGCGAGAACCTCATGGTCGGCGCGTACACGCAGCGCGACACCGGCGCGCTCGACGAGGTGCTCGCGCTCTTTCCCCTGCTGCGCGAGCGCGAGTCGCAGCTGGCCGGGACGCTCTCGGGCGGCGAGCAGCAGATGCTCGCCATCGGCCGCGCGCTGATGAGCCGCCCGCGCCTGCTGCTCCTCGACGAGCCGTCGCTCGGCATCGCGCCGCGCATCGTCGCGCGCATCTACGAGAACCTCGCCGCCATCAACCGGCGCGGCGTCACGGTGCTGCTGGTCGAGCAGAACGTGCGCGCGGCGCTCGCCTGCGCCGCGCGCGCCTACGTGCTGCAGACGGGGCGCGTGGTGCAGCAGGGCACCGCGGCCGAGCTGCTCGAGAGCGACCTGGTGCGAAAGGCGTTCCTCGGCATATGAACCCGCTCGCGCAAGCGCTGGTGTCGGGGCTCCTGACCGGGCTCGTCTATGCGCTGATCGCGGCGGGGCTCTCGCTGATCTTCGGTGTGATGGAGATCGTCAACTTCGCCCACGGCGAGTTCCTCATGCTGTCGATGTACCTGTCGTTCTTCCTCAACGCCTCGCTCGGGTGGGATCCGCTCGCCGCGCTGCCGCTGAACGCGGCGCTGCTCTTCGTGCTCGGCGTGGTCGTGTACTACGCGCTCATCCGCCGCGTCCTGCGCGCGCCGATGCTGGCGCAGATCTTCGCCACCTTCGGCCTGGGCGTGTTCCTGCAGGCCGCCGCGCAGTTCCTTTGGAAGCCCGACTTCCGCACGGTGGGCGCGACGGTGGTGAGCGGCACGCGCATCGCGATGGGCGGCGTGTTCGTCAGCGGGCCGCAGCTGGTGGCCGCAGGCGGAGCGGTCGCCACCACGCTCGCGCTCTGGTGGCTGCTCGCCCGCACCGGCACCGGCCGCGCCCTGCTCGCCACCGCCGAAGATCGCACCGCCGCCGCGCTGATGGGCATCAATGCCAACCACATGTTCGCGCTCGCCTGGGGCCTCGGCGCGGCCTGCGTCGGCATCGCCGGCGGCCTGCTCTCCACCTTTTATTACGTCTTCCCGCAGGTGGGCTCGCAGTTCGCGCTGATCGCGTTCGTCGCGGTGGCGCTGGGCGGGTTCGGCTCGGTGGTGGGCGCGTTCGCCGGCGGCATCCTCATCGGCGTGGTCGAATCACTCGCCGGCGTGTTCGTCGCGCCGGCGGTCAAGAACCTGTTCGTGTTCGGCATCTACCTGGTGGTGGTGCTGGTGCGGCCGCGCGGGCTGGTGGGGAAACAATGAAGCGCTTTCTCGCCGCCGCCGTCGCGCTGATCGTGCTGGCGTGGCCGCTGATCGCGCGCGGCCCCTATCCGCAGCACATCATGATCCTGGTGCTGCTCAACGCGCTGCTCGGCACCGCGTGGAACATCCTCGGCGGGTTCGCCGGGCAGATCTCGCTGGGGCACGCGATCTTCTTCGGCGCCGGCGCGTACACCTCGACGCTGCTCGCGCAGCACGCGGCCGTCTCGCCGTGGATCGGCATGCTCGCCGGCGCGCTCGTGGCGGCCGCGGTAGCGCTGGCCATCGGGTATCCGTGCTTCCGGCTGTCGGGGCACTACTTCGCCATCGCCACCATCGCCCTCGGCGAGATCGCGGTCATCGCCGTCACCAACTGGGATTTCGCCGGCGGCGCGGTGGGTCTGTTCCTGCCGGTGGAAGGCACCGGAATCGCCGCGATGAAGTTCGACGACAAGCCCGGGTATCATTACGTCATCTGCGCGCTGCTGGCGGTCGCGCTCGGCCTCTCGCTCTGGCTGCGGGGCGCGCGCGCGGGCTACTACTGGCGCGCCATCCGCGAAGACCAGCCCGCGGCCCGCAGCGCCGGCGTGCCTGCCCTGCGCTACAAGCAGCTCGCCATCGCGCTGTCGGCCGCGCTCACCGCCATGGCGGGAACGTTCTACGCGCAGTACGTGCTGTTCATCGATCCGCCGTCGGTGCTGCCGCTGTCGCTCAGCATCCAGGTGTGCCTCGTCACCGTGCTCGGCGGCGCGGGCACCATCGTCGGCCCGCTGCTCGGCGCGGCGGTGCTGGTGCCGCTGTCGGGCCTCACCAGCGCCATGCTCGGCGGCAGCGGCCGCAGCCTCGACCTGGTGGTCTACGGCGGGCTGATCATGGCGATTGCGGTGTTCGAGCCGGGTGGGCTGGTCGCAATCACGCGGCGCATGGGAACCGACCTGCGAACCGCGAGGGCGCGATGGCGCGAAAGAACCTGAAGGCAGCTTGGCATTCCTCGCGTTGTCGGACGTGCAGACAAGCCCGCTCACAGGTTTCGGGCCACCGTGTACGCTTGAGCAGTAATGGGAGTCGGTGAAGGATCGGACATGCGTGAGGCCAGAAAGACCTAAAGCAGTTTGGCGTCCCTCGCGCCCTCGCGGTTCGCAGTTGCCTTTCGATCGTCGAGCCATGCGCGCGCCGCGACCAGGTCGATGCCGAATTGCTCCAGTCCCGGAAACACCACTTCCTCGAGCGTGCCGACGAACAGCTCGCGCTTCTTCGCGCGCGGCAGGATTCCGTAGCGCAGCAGCTCCGGCGGCTCCTCGGACGGCGGCTCGAATTGATCGGTGATGGTCCCGCGCAGCATCGCCGGCAGCCAGCCGCCGAGGAACGACACGTCGCCGCGCTGCGCCTCGCGCGCCAGGTGGGTCCACCCCATGCGCGAGTGCACCACCTCGTCGCGCGCGATCGCGTGCAGCGCCTCGCGTACATCGGGCTCGGCGTCCCCGGCCAGCAGCGTCGTCACCGTGGCCACGCTCTCGGTCTCGGTGATGCAGCAGGCCGCCACCACTTCGTACAGGCCGGCCTCGCGCGGGGCGAGCTGTCGCGGCGCGATCCCGGGAAACGCGGCCGGCGGCGCCCGCTGCCCGCCGCACGAGGCCGCGAGGCTGGCGCACAGCGCCGCGTGTCGCCGCTCGTCGTCCGCTGCGCGCGCCATCAGCGCCGGCACCGGCGAGTCGGGGTCCAGCGCGGCAATGCTCCGCGACAGGCGCGCGAACCGCTGCGCCGCCTCGTGCTCCACCTTCTCCCGGAACAGCCAGGCCTCCGCGACTTGCTTGCGGAGGGCCTCCTTCACCAGCCCTGGCTCCCGCCGCCCTGGTCCTGCGCCTTGCTGCCGCCGTCCTGCGCGGTGCCGGCGTCGGCCGAGCCCTGCTTCTGGCTGGCAGCCTGCGCCGCGCAGGCGCTCGCCGCCACGGTCGTTCCGCTCACTGCGCCCGTGACCACCAGCAAACGGAAGAGCTTCTTGAAGAGCATGGATGGCCCCCTTGAACCCTCAACATTACTTCGGCTTCTGATACGGTCACAAGACCATGCGGCGGCGCGTCTTCGTCATCGGGGGCGAGTACAGCGCGAATCCACGGCACCTGGTGCCGGAACGGCGCAAGCGCGACTTCTTTGCCGTGGCGCGGCCGGAGCCGACGCCGGAGGAGGTGGCGCGGTCGTTCTTCCGCTACCCGAACCGCGGCGACGAAGGCCGCGCCCGGCCGGCCGACTGGGAGCGCGCGTTCGGCATCGCGCATCCGATCGGCCTGACCGACCTGTTCGCGTCGGCGGCCCACCGGGCGCTCACCTCGCTGCACACCCTGCTCGGCGGCGAGTACCGGCGCACGCGCGATCGCATCAGCGATCTGTACGTCACCTCGATGCCCGGGCTGACCACCGGCGAGCCGCTCAACATCGGGCTCGTGCCGCAGGCGCTGCGGGCGCTGCTCGGGCTGTCGCCGCGGACGCGCGCGCAGTTCATCGTCGGCACCAGCGACTCGGGCGCATGGACGTTCACCCAGGCGGTGCGCGCCGCGCGCAACGCCGAGCATCCCGCCACCATCCTCGTCGTGGCCGGCCAGATCATCCCTTCCGGCTACGTGTCGCAGTACCAGATCCGCTAGGTGCTGGGCGATCTCGATCAG
>Ga0335081_10013498_pt1 | contig 13214 bp, 14 predicted proteins | sample Lox_Sample_35_FD_206713 | JGI IMG/M metagenome (GOLD analysis project Ga0335081, IMG submission 206713) | Soil microbial communities from Loxahatchee National Wildlife Refuge, Florida, United States - Lox_Sample_3.5 | ecosystem: Environmental > Terrestrial > Soil > Wetlands | place: USA...
CAGTTAAACGTAGCGCCATAAAGCGATTCCAATGGCTTCGTAGATGCGATTCAAGCCACTGGGCGGCCGACAACGCACGGCGATAAGTCCGCGAGACCCGGTCTCGTAGCCCGGCCGCCCTGCAGCGTTTTCTTCACAGTCACCCGTCGTGTCTCGACGTCAGATTTCTGCTCCTGCCTCACCCGTTTCTGCAATCCCCGCCTGCATCGGCTGGGCTAACATGCCGTGTATCTCCGAGGTGCGCTGGACGAACACGTGCCCGAAAGGGTCATTCGTAACGTCCGGTTAACAAGCTATAATGATTTCCACAGGAGAAGCGGTATGAAAAGCAAGCTACTCGTTCTACTCTTCGCGGCAGTGACCTTCCTCGGTGTCCGCGCCTATGCGCACCATTCCTTTGCGGCGACTTACTTTGAAGATAAAAAGGTGACGGTCGAAGGCGATCTGGTGCAGTTTCTGTATCGGAATCCACATTCGTTCGTGCACGTCGAGGCGAAGGATCCCGCTACCGGGGAGATGGTTCGCTGGGCAGTAGAATGGGGCGCCGGTGGTCAGTTGGGACAGCAGGGCGTGACTCGGGAGACCTTGAAGCCGGGCGACCACGTGATTGTCGTGGGCAACCCGGGACGGAACCCCGAAGATCACCGCCTGCGAATGGTCAGCATCACTCGGCCGTCCGACGGCTGGAAGTGGGGCGGCACCTTTAACTAGTTCGTTCGCTATTTTTGCACCCGCCCGGGGCTCCAATCCCCGGATCATGGAGGGTAGGGATGAGTTGTCGGTTGCTGGGTAGGCGGAGCACTATGCGCGTCATGGTTGCCGCCGCTGTCATGCTGGGCGCATCCGCCGGCGTTCTCGCACAGGGGCGGGCAGGCGCCCGTGGTGGACCGCCGCCCACCCCACAGGCCGCCGCTCCCATCGACCTCACCGGCTACTGGGTTTCGCTCGTGACCGAAGACTGGCGTTGGCGCATGGTCACCCCGCCCAAGGGCGACTACGCCAGCGTTCCGTTGAACCCCGAAGGCCGCAAAGTTGCCGATACCTGGGATCCCGCCAAGGACGAAGCCGCCGGCAATCAGTGTAGGGCTTATGGCGCCGCCGCCGTCATGCGTGTTCCCACGCGTCTCCACATCACCTGGGAAAATGACAACACCCTCAAGGTGGAAACCGATGCCGGCACGCAAACCCGGCTTTTCCATTTCGGGATGCCGCAACCGCCGGCGGGCGAAGCCGGTTGGCAGGGATACTCGACCGCCGAGTGGAAGACCATCGCGCCCCCCGGCCGTGGCCGCGGGCCGGCCCCTCCGCCCCAGGGCGGTTCCCTGGAGGTCATTACCACCCACATGAAGCCCGGTTATCTGCGCAAGAACGGCGTGCCCTATAGCGCGAATGCAAAGGTCACCGAGTATTTCGACCGCACCATGGAGTCGGACGGCAACTCCTACCTCATCGATACCAACATCGTCGAAGATCCGATGTACCTCCAGCAGCCGTTCATTACCAGCACGCACTTCAAAAGAGAGCCGGATGGCTCGAAGTGGCATCCGGCTCCTTGCGAGTCCAAGTAAAGGGCATATATAATTCGGAACGATCGCCGTTCCGTACTCTGTAACAAACATCATGAAACCAAAAGTGCTGATCCTTGTTGCCGGTGCGTCTCTCGCATCCTTCAGTCTCATGGACCAGAAAGGTGGCGCTCTCCCGTTTGAGGGTGTCGCGTTCGCGCAGGCCCAGAGTCAGGCTGCGCCGCGGTCCCAGATGTCCGAGGTGGCATTCAAGAATATCCAGGAGCTGAAAGGCATTCCCGTCGACGAATTCATGGGCACGATGGGACTGTTCTCCGCCGCGCTCAGCGTTTGCTGCGGCGATTGCCACACCGGCGCCGGAACCGATCACCCGGATTGGGCCGCCGACCCGCCGCGCAAGAAAGTCGCCCGCCGCATGATCGCGATGGTGAATACCATCAACAAGGAAAATTTCAACGGACGCCAGCAGGTGACTTGCTGGACCTGTCATCGCGGCAGCCAGGCTCCCGCGCAGACTCCGGCGATTGACGCCATCTATAGCACCCCGACCTTCGTGCCGCCCGATGTTCTCCCCGCCGCGAATCCGGCCACCGCCGGCACGCCGCCCGCCGACCAGATCCTCGACACCTACATCAAGGCCCTGGGCGGCGCCGATAAGCTCTCCGCTCTCAAGAGCTACACCGCCAAGGGAACCAGCATGCTGTTTGGCGAAGCCAAAGCCGATCCCGCCGAAATTTCCGCCAAAGCCCCCAATCAGCTCGCCGTGCTCGTCCACCAGCGCGAGGGCGATCTGGCGCGCGTCTACGAAGGCCAGAACGCTTGGGTGATGCTGCCGCTGACCGTCGTCGGCGAATATCCCCTCAACGCCAGCGCCAAACTCGGCGCCAAGCTCGATGCGCAGTTGGCGTTCCCGGGCGGCCTGAAAGCGGCTTTCAAAAACTGGAAGGTCAGCTATCCCGCCACCATTGACGGCAAAGATGTCTATGTTCTTCAGGCCAGCGACGACGGCATGCTCGCCACCTTCTACTTCGACAAGAAGTCCGGACTGCTCGACCGCGTCGTGCACGACGCGTCTTCGGCCGTCGGCCGCGTGCCGACCCAGATCGACTACTCCGATTACCGTCCGGTGGCCGGCGTCATGATGCCGTATCAATGGACTTACGGTTGGGTCAGCGGCCGTGAAGAGTACAACATCACCGAATACCAGCCCAACGTCACTATTGACGCGGCGAAGTTCGCACAACCGGTTCAACGCAAGAAGTAGTACCTGGATTCCCCAAATTACCCTTTAGTTAGGGTAAAATGGGGAATATGCAGACACTAAAGGAACTCGTCAAAGGGAAAAAGGTTCGCTTCCGCTTCTACCGCGACGGCGAGCTTTGGTATGCAACCGACGATGGGTTCGAGTTTCCCGTCCCCATCGCCGACACCGGCACCGGCATCTTCGAAGCCGAGGCCGGCGCCATCCAATACATGCGGTGGATCCGCAGGCACTTGGACACCCGGGCCGATTGGGAAAAAGAGCGCGCCCAGCAGGCGGGCAACCTCCAAAGCGAATAAATGCCGCAGGAGCTGTACTCTGTCGAACAGGTGGCCGGCCTGCTGAAGTTGCACGTCCGCACGGTCCGCAATTTCGTCCGGGAAGGCCGCCTCAAGGCGATTCGGATCGGCAAACAATACCGCATCGCGCGGGAAGATCTCGAGGCGATGACGGGCAAGCCGGTCGCCTCGCTCGAGCCCGAACCGGTCCGGCGCGAGCGTTACGTCGAAGTGTCGAGCATTGTGGAGATCGACGCGATCAGCGGCGAAGCGGCCAGCCGCATGGCCACTCTGCTCACCAGTATCGCCAACACCCGGCCGGCCGGCGACCAGCCGTTGCGGATTGAATCGATCTACAACCAGGAACGCGCGCGGCTCAAAGTGATCCTGACCGGCAGCCTCGCCACCAACATCTCCTACCTGCAGTTCATTGCCGGATTTTTGGAAACCCGGCCCTAACGCGCCGCTTCGCCAATCGAGATCGGGATTTCCGAAAATCCGGAGCCCTTTCCCAGCACGAATAATCGGGGACGCATGTCTTCCGTGGAATCCAGATAAAGAGCGCTTCCGTGATGTAGCTCATCGCTGCTCAGAAGAAAAACTCTTGGCTCCGCGGCAGCGTCCCAGATGATCAGCTCGCCGGATGCGGCGTCACGGATGGCCGGAGAGTTCCGGTTCCAACGAAGATAAATCCCGGGCGCCACCGTATGGGCGACGCTCTTCTCTTTTGCTGCGACCGTCGGAATGGCGGTAGGGACGAAATTCGGATGTTGGACGCCTAAATAGATACATGCGCTCACCGGCAGCGCGATCGCCCGCATCGCCGAAAAAGCGGACTTCGGAGACCACGTGCGCTTTTGTCCCGAGGCGCGATCGGGCCGATAGATGACTCGAACAACCACTCTCACCCAAAGTATGCGTTCATGCCGGCTGCCGATCCAATCCCAGAAGTTCTTTGACCGTACTACGGATAACCCTGCAACCGAAAATAGGCCGGTAGCCAGCGCGCGGCGCCTAACGGTGCGCCGCCGAACAATTCGCAAGCCGGCGCGATAAATTGCGCTTGACTTGTATTAATTAACTAGTACACTATGTTTATAGATGAGCGTGACACCCCAGAACGGGAAGCGGGCCTTTGGCTTCCGGCTCGACCTGCACAGTGGCGTACCGGTGTACCGCCAGATTATCGATCAGGTGACCGGCGGGATGGCCGCCGGCGTTCTCGGGCCCGGAGATCAACTGCCGACTGTGCGGCAAGTTGCTGTCGACCTCGCGATCAATCCCAATACCGTGGTCCGGGCGTATCGCGAACTCGAGATTCGCGGCTTACTCGAGACGCAGCAGGGAACCGGTACATTTATCAGCCAGAAGAAGGTCAAGCGCGATGAGGTCGCGCGTCAGCGGCAGCTCACGCAACTGGTAAGCGACTTTGTCGGACGCGCCGGTGCGAGCGGATTCACGGTGCAGGATCTTTTGGAACAACTGCGCGAGTTTCAGGCAGGTCAGGAAAAGAAAGGAAGGTAGCGTCATGAAACCGGACTTAATGCAGCGAGGAAACAGCGGTGTCGGCTTGGCGTTGCTCGTCGCGTGCGTGGCGGCTGGAGCCACCATCACCGTCCTGCTGAAAACGCCCGCGGGTATTCTCGCCGGCGCGGCGGTGGGCGTTTACCTGGTGTTCGCCATCCGGGTGGCCGACCAGTGGGAGAAGGTCGCGGTGCTGCGACTCGGCCGCTACACCGGGTTGCGAGGCCCCGGGCTGTTCCACATCATCCCCATCGTCGACACGGTGAGCCGGACGGTCGATCAGCGTGTGCGGGTGGCCAACGTCTCGGCTGAATCGACGCTCACGCGCGACACGGTTCCGGTGAACGTGGACGCCATCGTCTTCTGGATGGTATGGAACCCGGAGAAATCGATTCTCGAAGTTCAGGATTTCGAGCAGGCGATTTCGCTCAGCGCACAAACGGCGCTGCGGGAGTCGATCGGCCGGCACGAACTGCACCAGATGGTCGCTGAGCGCGAGATGCTCGGCCAAGAACTGCAGCGCATTCTGGATGAGAAGACGAATTCGTGGGGCATCACGGTGCAATCGGTCGAGATCCGGGATGTACAGATCCCCGCGCAACTGCAGGATGCCATGTCTCGCGAAGCGCAGGCCGAGCGCGAGCGCCGCGCGCGCACCATTCTCGGCCTGGCCGAGACCGAGATCGCTGACAAGTTCTCGCAGGCGGCAGCCACCTATCGCGACAACCCGGTGGCGTTGCACTTGCGCGCCATGAACATGCTGTACGAGGCCATTAAGGAGAAGGGCTCGATGGTGATCGTGCCTTCCTCGGCGGTCGAGACCATGGGCTTGGGCGGCACCTTGGCGACGGCCGCGCTAGGTGGAGTCAAACCCGAGTAGGCCAGTCTATGGACTTCCGATCGATCAAAGAGGCTGCCTTCATCGCCCGCTTCATTCACATCGTCATCCTCGCGGTAGTGGTCGCGCTCGGCGTTCATTACCGGTCGGGGGCGCTGGTCGCCGGGTTGACGGCTGTCTGGTTCGTGCTCATGGCGGTTATCTATCTCCTGCTCAAGCGCCGCAATCGCCAGCACCGCGCGAGCTAAAGTCTGAAAACGTACTGCGTGGCGGCTCATTGAACTCGGGGCAAGCCTAAGCTGGTGTTATGAGGGTGCTGATCTCCGGCGCCGGCATCGCGGGACCGACGCTGGCTTATTGGCTCCATCGTCACGGATTCGAGCCAACCCTCGTTGAAAAAGCCCCCGAGTTGCGGACCGGCGGCTACGTGATCGATTTCTGGGGTTCGGGGTTCGATGTCGCCGAGCGGATGAACCTGCTGGAGGAAATTAAGTGCAGAGGTTACTTCGTCGAGGAAGTTCGAGTGGTCAATCGAGCCGGAAAACGAGTAGCCGGATTTCCGGCCTCGGTGTTTTCCCGGGCGGCGGGCGGGCGGTATGTCAGCCTTCCGCGCGGCGATCTCGCGGCGTCGATCTTCGGGCGGATCGAAAGTACCGTTGAGACGATCTTCGGAGACAGCATCTCGACCATGCTGGAGGACAATGGCGGCGTGCACGTGACGTTCGCCAGCGGAGTCGAGCGCGACTTCGATCTGGTGTTAGGCGCCGACGGCCTGCATTCCCGAGTCCGTGAGCTTGCTTTCGGACCCGAAGCTCAGTTCGAAAGATTCCTCGGATACAAAGCCGCAGCCTTTGCGATTGACGGCTACAAACCCAGAGACGAACTGATTTATGTGATGTACACCGAGGTGGGCCAGCAGGTCGCGCGCTTTGCCATGCGCGACAACCGCACCATGTTCCTGTTTACCTTTGCCGATCCGGATCCAGACTCCGGGGACCTGGCCGCGCAGAAGGCTTTGCTGCGGCAGCGCTTCGGCGCCAGTGCATGGGAATGCCCCGCGATTCTGGACGCGCTCGATTGCGTCAACGAATTGTACTTCGACCGGGTCAGCCAGATTCGGATGAATACGTGGTCGCGCGGGCGTGTAGCGCTGGTGGGCGATGCCGCGTACTGCGTCTCTCTGCTGGCCGGACAAGGCTCGGCGTTGGCGATGGCCGGCGCTTACATTTTGGCGGGTGAACTGCACCGAGCCAATGGAGACTACCACGCGGCGTTTGCGCGATATGAAGCGCTGTTTGCGCCGCTCATTCAGTCCAAGCAAAAAGCGGCGTTGCGTTTCGCCGGCACGTTCGCACCGCGGTCGCGCGCTTCCCTGTGGCTGCGCAATCGGGTCTTAAACCTGCTCAGCATCGGATGGATCGCGGATTTGGCCGTTGGCCGCGACTTCGCCGACCGGATTACGTTACCCAATTATTGACAACCATGGCGCGACGGTGTAGCGGGAAATTGGCGGTTGCGTAGCCTGTCTCGAATTTATAAAAGTCATTAACGCAAATTCATCGAGACGGCGCGTGCCGCGCGTTACCATAGAGCCATGCGTCTGCTCACCATCACACTGGCGCTGGCAACTGCCTGCGCTCCTCTAGTCGCCAAGGACGAGAAATCCAAGACCAACGAGAGGCTGGACGATGCCGCGAGCCTGTTCTCGGAAGTCATGGGTACACCCGATAAGGCGATTCCGCAAAGCTTGCTCGACAAGTCGGCTTGCATCGTGCTGGTGCCGGGGCTGAAAAAGGGCGGTTTTGTGTTCGCCGGAAAATACGGCCGCGGGTTTGCGCTCTGCCGTCACCCGGGCGGAACGGGCTGGGGCCCCCCGGCGGCGATTCGCATCGAAGGCGGCAGTTTCGGGCTGCAGATCGGGGTATCGTCGACCGACGTCATCCTGCTGGTAATGAATGAGCGCGGGATGAAGCGGCTCATGACGAGCAAATTCACGATTGGCGGGGAGGCGACGGCCGCGGCGGGCCCGGTCGGCCGCGACGCGACCGCGCAGACCGACGCCCTGATGACCGCCGAAATTCTTTCCTGGTCTCGCTCCCGCGGGTTGTTTGCGGGCGTCTCGCTCGACGGGTCGACTCTGCGCAACGACATCGACGAAAACGAGATCATGTACGGCCAGCGCTGGGAGAACAAACAGATTCTTAACAGCGGGGCCATGCCGCCGGGAGCCGCGAAAAAACTCATCGACCAACTGGACAAGTACTCGCCGCGCGAGACGCACTGACGGCGTTACTGCGGAAACTCCGCCGGTGGCGCGACGTTCTGCCAGCCCTCGCCGCTGAGGGCCTTCAGGAAGGCGACCAGGTCCTGCTTCTCCTGGTCGGTGAGGTTGAGCTTGCGGATGTTCGGATCGAGATTTTTATTGGGCCGGGCGCCGTTGTTGTAGTAATCCACTACCTCTTCCAGTGTTTTCAGACTGCCATCGTGCATATAGGGCGCTGTGTGCTCGACGTCGCGCAGGGTCGGCACTTTGAAAACGCCCCAATCGCGCGGATCTTTGGTGATCACGTACCGCCCGACGTCGGGATCGGGCTTATCCATGCCGATGCCGATGTTGGCATACGCATTGAGCGTGAAATTGGAGTTCTCGTGGCAGCGGTCGCACTTGGCTTTGTCGAAGAACACCGACATGCCGCGGACCTGATCGGGTGACATGGCTTTCTTGTCGCCCTTCTTGTACCGGTCGTACGGAGAGTTCCCGGAGAGAACCGTGCGCTCGAACGTGGCGATCGCCATGGCGATGCGGTCGATATCCACCTCTTCAGAGCCGAACGCCTTCGCGAACATCGGCCGGTAGCCCTGGATTCGTCCGATCGCGGCCGCGGCGGCCTCGTGGGTGTTGCCCATCTCGATCGGATTGGCGATCGGTCCCTTCGCCTGCTCTTCGAGAGTTGAGGCACGGCCATCCCAAAACTGCGCCAGGGAAAAGGCGCGGTTGATGACGGTGGGCGCGCTGCGGGTGCCCTTCTGGCCGCGGATGCCTTCGGAGACGGCCGAGCCATCGGTATAGGCATACTTTGGCTCGTGGCAGGATGCGCACGAGACAGTGCTGTCGGCCGAGAGCCGCTTATCGAAATACAGATAGCGGCCGAGTTCAGCTTTCGCGGGTGAGTACGGATTATCTTTCGGCCATTGAACGGGAGGAAGTCCGAGGGGTTGGCGCGGCCGCTCGCCGGCCCATGCCGCCCAACAAAGGGCCGTGAGCGCGACCGCCACGGCCCTTTGAGAGGATCGGAATTGCATTTATTTCTTGGTCAGTCCTTGTACAAAGATCGCGTTGTAACCGTTTACCGAAGCTTCAGTGCCATTGACCTGCACGATGTGGCCCATGTGGTCGGCGGCGACCGACCGGATGTCGACGCCGCCATCGCGGCGCGGATCGTGCTCTTCGGCCATCAACATATAGAGCGCGCCATCCTTGGTGAGCAGGCCGGCGGCGTTGCCGTTCTGGACGCACTTCTGCCCGCATCCGCGATGCTTCTCACCGTGCTTCCCGACTTGAAGGTAGCAGGAAAAGTCGACGATTTCACCCACCATGCTGACCGGCTTGCCGGGCTCCGGCTTGCTGTCGACGCCGGCGCTCACCGTGGTGGCGGACCAGGGTTGGTCGGGCTTGGCGCCGATGGTCGCCATTGGCTTGTCATAGCTGCCGTTTTCGACGGTCATTTCAGGGTGCAGAATGCCTTTGCCGGCGGCCCAGGCGAACGCAGTCAAACAGACTACGGCGGACCAATAGATCAACATCTTGCGTGTCACGCTCATGTTTGAGTGTCTCCTTCCTGAAAAGACTACCATAGCTATCTGTGAAACTGATCACCTGGTTTCCAGTCGGGCAAGCGGTCCTGGTTGGCGACGTCGGTGCCGAGCAGCAGGCCGAACTCTCCGGCCTGCGCGAGCGCGGTGAAGTCCCAATCCGAGTGGAATTCATCGGAAGGCTGGTGGTAGTGATTGGCGTTGAACTCGTCCCAGGACTTCTTGAAAAAGTCGGCAGGCTTGCCGGCCCAATGCGAACCGTTGTCGATGGAGAATGCGGGAATGCCCACGTGGGCAAAGGAGAAATGGTCGGAGCGGAAATAGCTTCCTTGTTCGGGTTCGCTATCGGGCGAGATGGTCAGGTTGAGCCGGCGGGCGGTGGCCTGCGCGAGCGGTAAGACCGAAGTTCGCTCCGCGCCGTTGAGGACCACGTCCTGGATGCGGCCCCACGGAAAGATGGCGTCATAGTTGAGATCGATCGCGGTTTTGGCGGGCGGAAACAGCGGATGGGTGGCGTAGAACTCGGAGCCGCGCAAGCCGCCTTCCTCGCCGGTTACGGCGATAAATAGGGCCGAGCGCCGAGGTTTCTGCGGGCGGGCAGCCCAGGCGCGGGCCAGCTCAAGCAGGATTCCGCAGCCGGTGGCGTTGTCGACCGCGCCGTTGTAGATATCATCGCCCTTCACCGCTTCACCTTTTCCGAGGTGGTCCCAATGCGCGGTGTAGACGACGACTTCGTCTTTCAGCTTGGGGTCGCTGCCGGGTACCAGGGCGGCGACGTTGCGCGATTCGATCGGGCGCACCTTCGACGGGACCGTGCCACGGATGCGAATGCCGAGCGGGATGGGGCGGAAATCGCGGGACTCGGCGGCCTTTAAGAGGTCGTCGACATGCTTGCCGGCGAGTGCGAGCAGTTTTTCTCCGGAGTCACGGGAGACCCAGGCGGCGAGCGCCAGCGATTTTTCGCCGGGCGCGAGCTTCTCCTGCAGATCTTCTCGGCCCCAAGAACTGCGCACGACGTCCCATCCATAGCCCGCGGTGGGCGTGGTGTGAATGATAATCGCGGCGGCAGCGCCGCGGCGGAGCGCCTCTTCGTATTTGTAGGTCCAGCGGCCGTAGTAGGTGAGGGCGCGTCCATCGAAGAACTTGGGATCGGTAGAAGTCGGCTCGTTGGTGAACAAGACAAGAACTTTGCCGCGGACGTCGACGCCTTTGAAGTCGTCCCAGTTCCATTCCGGCGCGGCGATGCCGTGGCCGACGAAAATGGCGTCGCCGTCGAAGCGGGTTTCGGGCTTCTGGTCCTCGGCCTGGCCGACCCAATCGGTAAGCCAGGCGAAGGAGATGTTGCGCGATCCGGCCGCCGCGGTTAACTGCGCACCGGGCCCGGTCTCGACGCCCACCAGCGGTACGCGCTGAAAGTAGGTACCGTTTTCGCCGGCGGGCTGCGCTCCGGCCAGAGCGAATTGAGTCGCAATGTACTCCGCGGCGAGGTCGCCGCCGCGCGAGCCTACGCCCCGGCCTTCGAGTAGATCGTTCGAGAGAAAGCGGACGTGCTCGCGGATGTGGACGGCGGAGAGGGGCTGGGAGAAGGCCGCCGGCGACAAGATCGCCGGCGCTACTGCAATCATAGCAATGCCGATAGACTTTAACATGATGGTGTTGTAAGCTGGATGAACAGGCCCAAACCCGAAGTTAGCACACAGCCACAGGCACCCATGACAGACCGGACTTTGACCCATCTACGCGCGCTCGAGGCGGAGAGCATTCACATGCTCCGCGAGGTCGCAGCGGAATTTCAAAAGCCGGTAATGCTGTATTCGATCGGCAAGGATTCCTCGGTGATGGTGCGGCTGGCACAGAAGGCATTCTACCCAGGCAAGATCCCGTTCCCTCTGCTGCATATCGACACCACCTACAAATTCGGAGAGATGATCGAGTTCCGGGACAAGTTCTGCGCGGAGATCGGGGCCAAGCTGATTGTCCACACGAACACGAAAGCGATCGAGGATGGCGCGAGCCCGTTCCGGCTGGGGACGCAGAAGTGCTGCGCGCTTTTGAAGACCCGGGCGTTGCTGGATGCGCTGGAGCAAGGCGGTTTCGATGCGGCGTTTGGCGGAGCGCGACGCGACGAAGAAAAATCGCGCGCCAAGGAGCGCGTGTACTCGTTTCGCGATTCGTTCGGGCAATGGGACCCGAAGAACCAGCGGCCGGAGCTGTGGAACCTGTACAACAGCCGGATCGATAAGGGCGAGAGCATCCGCGTGTTTCCGCTTTCCAACTGGACCGAGCTGGACGTGTGGCATTACATCTATCTGGAAAATATCCCGATTGTTCCGATGTATTACGCCAAGCCGCGGCAGATGCTGGTGCGCGGCGACACACTGATTCCGCTCGAGCACAATATGCCGCTGCTTCCGAGCGAGAAGCCGCAGACGGTGATGTGCCGCATGCGTTCTTTGGGGTGCACGTATTGCACCGGCGCGATCCGGTCGGAAGCCGACACGTTGCCGAAGATCATCGCGGAGATGATCCAGTTCCGGCGGTCGGAGCGCGAGAACCGCGTGATCGACCACGACCAGGAAGGCTCGATGGAATTGAAGAAGCGCGAGGGATATTTCTAAATGGCCACGACGACGCGGGTGGAAGCCGAAGCGGCGGAGTGGCTGGAGCAGACGGCCCAAACCGAATTGCTGCGGTTCACGACCGCGGGCAGCGTGGACGATGGAAAATCGACGCTGATCGGGCGTCTCTTGTATGACTCCAAGGGCGTGTACGAGGACCAGCTCGCGTCGGTCCGGAAGGCCACGCGCAATCTCACCACCAACGGCCTGGATCTCTCGCTGCTGACCGACGGTCTGCGGGCCGAGCGCGAGCAAGGCATCACGATCGACGTCGCATATCGCTATTTCGCGACGCCTAAAAGAAAATTCATCATCGCCGATACGCCGGGGCACGAGCAGTACACGCGCAATATGGCGACCGGGGCGTCGACCGCGAACCTGGCGGTGATCCTGATCGATGCGCGCTATGGGGTGCTGCCGCAATCGCGGCGGCATGCGTTTATCGCCACACTGCTGGGAATTCCGCACCTGCTGGTGGCTGTCAACAAAATGGATTTGGTGGATTTCAGCGGGGAAGTGTTTACGTCGATACGGCACGACTTCGCCAATTTCGCAGAGCAATTGAACGCGGGCGACATCCGCTATGTCCCGATCAGCGCGCTGCTCGGAGACAACGTGGTGCAGCCGAGCGCGCGGATGCCGTGGTACACGGGGCCCAGCTTGCTCGAGCACCTGGAAACGGTGCCGATCGACCGCGACCTCAATCTGACAGATATGCGGTTTCCGGTGCAGTATGTCATCCGGCCGAACCTGGACTTCCGCGGCTTCGCGGGGCAAATTGCGTCGGGGACGATCCGCCGCGGAGACGCGATTACGGTGCTGCCTTCGGGCCGGACGAGCCGGGTGAAATCGATCGTCACCTATGACGGCGAACTGGAAGAGGCGCAGGCGCCGATGTCGGTGACGGTGTGCCTGGAGGATGAGATCGATATCAGCCGCGGCGACATGCTGGTGCACGCGGACAACAAGCCGCACGCGGGGCGGCGTTTCGAGGCGACCGTCGTGTGGATGAACCAGAAGCCGCTTGCCGAGCATCGTCCCTATCTGCTCAAGCAGTCCACCCAGATGGTGCAGGCGCGGGTGCGGGAGATCCGGCATCGCGTAGACATCAACACGCTCGGGCACGAACGCGCGAGCCAGCTGCAGCTCAACGAAATCGGCGTAGTGAGTGTGGAGAGCCAGCGGGGTCTGTTCTTCGATGCATACCGCAAGAACCGCGCCACCGGCAGTTTCATCCTGATTGATCCGATTACGAACGAAACGCTGGGGGCGGGGATGATCACGCGCCCAGACGTGCACCGGCATTCGGGCCCGGTAACCGAAGCCGAGCGGCTGGCGCGCATCGGACACCGGCCG
>Ga0335081_10013500_pt1 | contig 13213 bp, 10 predicted proteins | sample Lox_Sample_35_FD_206713 | JGI IMG/M metagenome (GOLD analysis project Ga0335081, IMG submission 206713) | Soil microbial communities from Loxahatchee National Wildlife Refuge, Florida, United States - Lox_Sample_3.5 | ecosystem: Environmental > Terrestrial > Soil > Wetlands | place: USA...
GTTTTCGTAGACCACGGCGGCGGAAACCACGTCCAGCGGCTGCCATTGCGGCGGACTGCTCTCGCTCTGGTAGCGCGCCATCATTTCCTGGCACACGTAATTGGGCAGGCCCTCGGTGAAATCGAGCGCCGCATCAGTGGCCTTACGGATCAGGTCGTCGCCGTGAACCGCGGCCGGCGGAATCCGTTCATCGTCGAAGCGCGGCAGATCGACCGGCTGGGGTGGGGCATTGGCCGCCGTCTGCGTAGCCTGCGGAGGCGCCACGGGCGCATCGGCCGGAGGATCGGGGACGTGCAACCGGCCCTGATCCGTAGGCTTGCCGCGCTGCAACGATGGCGGGCCGGGGTCGTCGGCGTCGCGCTTGGCGGGCGGTCCCTCGATCTCTGTAGCGGGCCCGGCGGGAGCGGCGGCGGCTGGCGGAGCGTCCTTAGGCGCATCCTTCCAGGTATCCACCGCTCCGTCGTCTTTCTTTCCGTCCTTCCCGGCATCGGCCGTAGCGGCTGCAGCGGCCTTTTCCCAGTAGACATTGACCGCCGTCATGTAGCCGTTGGCGTCTTCCGGTCCCTCGATGGAAAGCTGGTCGCCCGGATTGAACTTCGGATCTTTGACCTCGTCGCCGCTTTTAAAGAACTTGGTCTTGCTGGTGCGCTTGAAATCCATCTGGCGGTCGTCGTCCAGCGCCAGCGTGATGGTCTTATCGTCCATGCGCTTGAGTTTGCCCCGAAAGTTAGGCAAAGGCTGACCTTTAGTCGAATCGGGTTGCGGTTTGCCGCGACGGGGGATGGGAATTCCCGGAATCGGGCTGCCACCGGGGTATCCCCCCGGGTAACCGCCGGGGTAACCGCCCGGATAGATCTGGGCGTAGGCTGCCGTGGCCGCCAGAAAACCCAGAAGCAACACACTACGAGCAGGCTCTGGATGGTCCATCAGACGGTGAGATGCGCGCCGCGGCCCCGAGGTTACGCCAAGGCTTGCCTTATCCCTTTCCCGATGCCGGCCGCCTTTTTGCTTCGCTAAATTGTAAGATGGGAGACTTGTGAGTTTGCGCTGCCTGTTGGTTTTCGATGCCGATCCCGCCGTGCACCACCTCCTGGGCGATCTCCTGAAGCGCTTTAGTAGTTCGATTCAGGACGTATACGACCGCCGGGAGGCGCTCGATTGCCTGCGCCACACTCACTGCGACCTGGTCCTGGCCGGCCAGGGACGCAATGACGGGCTGGAAGGGATAAAACTGCTGCGCCGCGTGCGCTCTCTGCAACCAGAAGCGCGGGTTATCCTGACCGGCAACCAGGATCCCGGCGGAGTGGTGCGCGCCATTCGCGAGCGCGCCTACAGCTACTTCCATAAGCCGATTGCGGAGGGCCCTCTGTCAGATATGGTTCAGCAGGCGCTGGAGGCGCAGGCCACCTGGCGCGAGGACATCAGAGTAGTCTCGGCGCGGCCCGAATGGATCACCTTGGACGTGCGCTGCAAGCTGGAAGCCGCCGAGCGCACCACTCATTTCATCCGCGAAATACTGATAGACCTGCCGGCGATGGTGCGCGAGGACGTGGCCTCGGCTTTCCGCGAGCTGCTCATGAACGGCATCGAACACGGCGGCAAATCCGACCCCCGCAAGCGGGTCCGCGTCTCCCTGCTGCGCACGTCGCGCTCCGTGGTGGGGTATGTGGCCGATCCGGGGCGCGGATTCTCGCTCGACCTGCTGCCCCACGCCGCCATCTGCAACCCCGCCGATTCGCCCATCCGCCATGTGGAAGTGCGCGCCGAAAAAGGCCAGCGCCCCGGTGGTTTCGGCATCCTTATGACCCGCAACATGGTGGACGATCTGCTCTACAACGAGCGCGGCAATGCGGCCTTGTTCGTGAAGTATCTGTAACGCTGGCAGTCTTGCTGCCGGCGGCAAGACCCGGCAACGGGCATGGCCGCCGGCGTTACCATGGCTACGTGAAGCTTTCCCGCCGCGCTTTTCTCGGCTCCGTTCCGGTCGCCCTTGCCGCGCAATCCACACCGCCGCTCATCGACCGCCAAAGCCTGGTATCGCGGCATAACCCGGAACTCCGCGGGTTCGATGGGCGATCGCCGCTCTCCGTAGGCAATGGCGAATTCGCGTTCACCGCCGACGCCACGGGCCTGCAAACCTTCCCGCAGCTTTACGACAACCATATGCCCCTGTGCACCATGGCGCAGTGGGGATGGCACACCGCGCCGGGGCGTCCGCCCGGCGAACTGCGCCTGGCCGAATTCGAGACATACGGGCGCAAGGTCGGCTATCCCACCAGCTCCGCCGGACAGCCGGAGCTCTTTAATTGGCTGCGTGAGAATCCACACCGGCTGCATCTGGGGCGCATTGGCTTTCAAATCGAGAAACCCGAAGATGTTACCGAAATCAAACAGAGGCTCGACCTGTTGGCCGGAACCCTCTACAGCGAGTTTTTGTGTAAAGGCGAGCGGACCTCCTCGATAACGTGTTGCCACCCGGTGCGCGACGCGCTCGCGGCGTCGGTCGTCGGGCGTTTACCGGTGGTCTTCGAGTTCCCCTACGCGTCGCCGGCAATGAACGCGGCCGATTGGAGCCGGCCGCAAAGACATACGAGCGCCGCACGAATCAGCGCCAACCGTACAGTGATTGACCGCACGCTGGACGCCGATTCGTATGTTGTCTCCGTCGAATGGGACGACGGCGAAGCGGAGATGAAACAGGAAGGGCCACACCGTTTCGTGCTGCGGCCGAACGGGAAGCGAATCGACTTCGTTTGCGAGTTCAGCAAAACACAACATTCGGATCGACTGCCCACGGCGAACGACACACGCGTCGCAAGCGGCATCCATTGGCGCAAATTCTGGGTCGAGAGCGGCGGCGCCATCGATCTCTCCGCGGCCGCCGATTCCCGCGCTAAAGAGCTGGAACGGCGCATCGTGCTCTCGCAATACCAGACCGCCATCCAATGCGCCGGCTCGCTGCCGCCGCAGGAGACCGGCCTCACGTGCAATAGCTGGTACGGCAAGTTTCACCTGGAGATGCACTTCTGGCACGCCGCGCATTTCGCCGCGTGGGGGCGCGCGCCGTTGTTGGAGCGCAGCCTCGGCTGGTATGGCAAGATCCTGGCATCGGCCCGCGAGCGCGCTCTCGACCAGGGTTACAGCGGCGCGCGCTGGCCCAAGATGACTGATCCCTCGGGGTGTGAGAGCCCCTCGCCGATCGGGCCGCTGCTCGTCTGGCAGCAGCCGCATCCGATCGTTTATGCCGAATTAATCTACCGTGCGCGGCCGGGCCGCGAGACGCTCGATCGCTATCGCGACGTGGTTTTCGCGACGGCCGATTTTCTGGTTTCTTTCGCGCAATACGATAAGGCCGGCAAACGCTACGTGCTCGGGCCGCCAGTGATTCCGGTGCAGGAGAACCATCCGCCGTCCGAAACCTGGAATCCCACCTTCGAGCTGCAATATTGGGCCGATGCGCTCGATATCGCCTTTCGGTGGCGCGAGCGGCTGGGAATGGACCGCGACCCCAAGTGGCTGGACGTGCGCGCCCGGCTTTCTGCCCTGCCGGTGAAGGACGGCATCTACCTGGCGCACGAGAATTGCCCGCAGACGTTCACGGAACGGAACCGCGACCATCCGTCCATGCTGGGCGCGCTGGGAGTGCTCTCCGGGTCCATGGTCGATCGCAAAACCATGCGCAGCACACTGCGTAAAGTGCTGGCGGAATGGAAGTGGCCGGACGTCTGGGGCTGGGATTTCGGCATGATTGCGATGACGGCGGCGAGCCTGGCAGAGCGCGAGATGGCGGCGGACATTCTCATGATGGACACCCCCAAGAATACCTGGCTGCCGAACGGCCACAACTGGCAGCGCGCCAACCTGCCGCTCTACCTCCCTGGCAATGGCGCGTTGCTGCTGGCAGTGGCACACATGGCACGGCTTTCCGCGTTTCCCCCGGCCTGGCACGCCGAAAGCGAAGGCTTGCCGGCCGCCCCGCTATACTGACACCGTGCGCCTCACTCCGCGAAACTTCGCCTGGCTGCTGCGGAGAGGTTTGCTTGCCGCGTTCGACGACAACTGTTTTGGCATCGCCAAAGGAGCGGCTTATTCCGCGCTGCTGTCGTTCTTTCCCGTGCTCACGGCGGCCGCCACAATCCTGGTGGAGACGCGGGCAAGCTTCGTTTCCAACCCGATCGAGCGGGCGCTGCAGGACATCGTACCGCCCGGGTCGGAAGACCTGGTGGTGCAGCAGTTCCGCGTCAGCGGCGCGCGTCCGGTTTCACTGCTGGTGGTGGCCGGCCTGGTTTCCGTGTGGGCGGCCAGCGGCGTTATCAAGAGCCTGATCGAGGGGTTTCAGGCGGCCTACCGCGTGCCGCGCAATCGCGACTTTCTGCACAGTAACCTGGTAGCGATGTCGCTCGTGCTGCTGGCCGCGGTGCCGCTCATTTCCGCCACGCTGTTGATCGTCTTCGGCACGCAGGTGGAGCGCGTCGTGCTGAATGCCATCAAGTTCGATCCGCTGCTGCATCCGTTTTCCTGGGTCTGGGTGCTGGTGAGCCGCGTCGCGCGTTACGCCATGGCCTTCGGCGCCACCGTGCTGGTAACTGCGCTACTGTACTATTTCGGCCCCAACCGTCCGCAGCGCTGGCGGTTCGTGTGGCCGGGCGCCGTGCTGGCCACCGTGCTGTGGCTGCTGGCCACTTCCGGTTTCGCCTGGTACGCGCGCAACATCGCCAATTACAACGTAATGTACGGCTCCATCGGAGCCGCCATCGCCTTGCTGGTGTGGATGTACCTGATGGCCATAATCGCCCTGGTCGGTTGCGAGTTTAACGCCGAATACGAACGCTCTGCCCGATAGATAAAGGCCCGCGGGAGAATGTTATTCGTTACAATCGCTATATCGTGAGAAGAGCAGGCCTTCTGGTCCTGATTCCATTTTCCATCCAGGCTGCACAGATTCCGATGACGCTGGTCTCGGATGACGAAGCGGATCCCATCCATAGCGCTATTCTCCGCAAAGAAGCGTGGACGCAGGACGCCGTGCGGCGCTTGCGCGCCGAGGCAGATAAGCGCGTGAAGGAAGGCCCCTGGACCGTCACCTCCGACCGGCCCGTGGGCCTGGATATCGACCCTCACGACTATTACAGCGAAGCCCCTTACTGGTGGCCGAATCCCGACGATCCCGCCGCTCCCTACGTGCGCCACGATGGCAAGGTGAATCCCGACCGCTTCATGGCCAACAAAGGGGCGCTCAATTCCATGTGCGATGCCGTGTTTACGCTGGGCGCAGCGGCTTTCTTTCTGGATGATGTCCACTACGGCCAGCGCGCCGCCCGCGTAATCAATACCTGGTTTGTAAATCCCAAGACCCGCATGAATCCGAACCTGGAATATGCCCAGTCCATTCGCGGCGTCAACAACGGCCGCGGCGCGGGCGTACTGGACGGCCGCGGTTTCATTCGCGCCATCCAGGGCATGGAATTTCTGGCGCAGGCGGGCGGGTGGGATGCGAAAGAACAGGTGGCAGTGCGGAAATGGTTCGAAGAATACCTTCGTTGGCTGACCACCAGCAAGAACGCCATCGACGAAAAAAACAGCGGCAACAATCCCGCCTCGTGGTGGACCGCGCAAACCGCGGCGGTAGCGGGCTTCGTGGAGAGCAAACACGATCAGGACATGGTGTTCGAGTTTTACCGCGACCATATCTTTCCACGCCAGATTCGCGCCGATGGCGGGGCGCCGCGCGAAGAGATTCGCACGCGGTCCCTTTCCTATTCGGTCTTCAACGCCGAAGCGCTCACCATGACCTGCCGGATCGCGCAGGTGGCCGGCACGGACCTGTGGAGCGTGCGCGCCAATAACGGCGCCACGCTCGCCACGGTCATCGATTACCTGGCGCCGTACCTATCCGATCCCAGGAAGTGGACCAAGGAACAGATCTCCGATTTTCAGACCGAGGGGTTGTATTTTCTGGCTTTCGCCGGCATCGGCATGAAGAAGCCCGAGTACCTGGCCGTGTACCACAAACTGGAGCGGCCCGAAGGCGCGTGGCTCGCATTCGTGGATTTGATTGTGGGCCGCTGGGAAGCATCCGCGCACCAGACGCGGCATTAGATAAGAAGAAGGGGGCAGGGGCTGGGGGGTAGGGAAAGGACGCTCGCTGCGCTCGCGGTTTTCAGGAACGACCCGAGCGGAGCGAGGCGCCTTACCCCACCCCCCACTCCCTAACCCCCATCCCCTGCTTTTCTTTATGCGCACCATCATCGAACCTTTCCGCATCAAAAGTGTAGAGCCGCTGCACCACACGACGCCGGAAGAACGCGAAGGCTACCTGCGCGCTGCCGGCTACAATCTCTTCCTCATTGACGCGCGCCACATCCTCATCGATCTGCTGACCGATTCCGGCACCAGCGCCATGTCCACGGAGCAGTGGGCTGCGATCATGCGCGGCGACGAATCGTATGCCGGCAGCGAGAGCTTCTTCCGCCTGAAACGCGCGGTGGACGAGTTGACCGGCTTTCGCCACATGGTGCCCACCCACCAGGGCCGGGCGGCGGAGCGCATCCTGTTCACCGTGATGTGCAAACCAGGCCACGTGGTGCCGTCCAATACTCACTTCGATACCACCCGCGCCAACATCGAATTCACCGGAGCGCGCGCGGTGGATCTGCCCATTCCCGAAGCAGCCGATACGCAGGCCCGCCTGGATTTCAAGGGCAACATGGATATCGGTGCGCTGGGAGACTTGATCCGCCGGGAGGGCGCGGAACGCATCCCCCTCATCATGCTCACCGTCACCAACAATTCCGGCGGCGGCCAGCCGGTTTCCATGGCCAACATCGCGGCGGCGAAAGAAGTGGCGGCGTACCACGGCATCCCGCTATACCTGGATGCCTGCCGCTTCGCCGAAAATGCCTGGCTGATTCACGAGCGCGAGCCGGGCTATGCCGATTGGACTCCCAAACGCATCGCGCAGAAAATGTTCTCTTACGCCGATGGCTGCACCTTCTCGGCCAAGAAGGACGCTTTCGCCAATATCGGCGGTTTTCTGTGCAGCAACGACGATCGCATCGCGCAGCAGGAAACCAATCTCCTCATCCTTACCGAAGGCTTTCCCACCTACGGCGGCTTGGCCGGCCGCGATCTGGACGCCATCGCGGTGGGGCTGGAAGAAGTGCTCGATCCCGATTACCTCCGCTACCGCATCGTTTCCACCGGCTACCTGGGGCGCCACATCGCCGACCATGGCGTTCCCATTGTGGAACCGCCGGGTGGCCACGCCATTTACATCGATGCCGCGCGCATGCTGCCGCACATACCGCCGCGCCAGTTTCCCGGCCAGGCGCTGGCGGTGGAACTCTACCGCCATGCCGGCATCCGCTCAGTGGAGATCGGCTCCCTGATGTTCGGCGACGCGGCTCGCCACGAACTGCTGCGGCTGGCCATTCCGCGGCGCGTCTATACCCAGAGCCACATCGACTATGTGGTGGAGGCGATTCTGGAGGTGAACCAATCGAAGGACCGGATACGCGGACTGGAGATTGTGGAGGAGCCTCCGTTTCTGCGCCATTTCAGCGCGCGCTTCCGGCCGACCTCAGGGTAGGCTTCGCCTGCTGAATTAGCTCTATAATTAAGGGTCCCGCATGCACCCCACTTGGCCCGCCGCCCTCGAAACGCTGCGCGTTGCCGCATGGGTAACAGCCATTTCGCTGGCGCCGGGAGTCTGGTTGGGCCATCTGCTACAGGGAAGAAAGGCCTCCAGTACGGTGGCGGCGGCGCCGCTGCTCCTGCCGCCCACCATCGTTTGCAGTTATTTTCTTTTCCAGCCGTTCACCTTGACGGTTGCAGTCGCCGCCGGCGTAATCTACGGTTTGCCGTTCCTGGCGCGCGCAGCGCGGCTCGAATTCGAGCGGCTCGACCCGCGGACCCTGAATGCCGCGCGCATCGCCGGCGCTTCCGAATGGCGCGTCTTCTGGCGGATCGCTCTGCCCCTGGCGAGCCGGCCGCTGCTCTGCGCCGCCGCGACCGTGTTCGCGCTCGCCGGCGGCCAATACGCAGCCACACTGTGGATTGCGCAGATCCACTCCACCCGCCCATGACCCACATCCGCATTGCGAAAAAGACGCCCTCCGGTCTTTCGCTAGACGTGGATTTCTCGCTGGCGCGCGGCGTCACCGCGCTTTATGGCCCTGCGGGCGGCGGCAAGAGCCTTCTGCTGGAATCCGTCGCCGGTTTCGTTCAGCCCGATTCCGGCCGCATTCTGCTGGACGATGCCATTCTGTTCGATGCCGCGGCGCGGGTTGCGGTGCCGCCGCGCCGCCGCGCCATCGGCTACGTTTTTCAAAGCCTGGCGCTCGTTCCACACATGACGCTGGAACGCAATATTGCTTTCGCGGCTCATCGTTGGCCGCGTCTGGAGCGCCACCGGCGGGTGGCGGAAATGCTGGAACGCTTTGAGCTGTCCGAGGTTGCCGGCCTGCTTCCCGCCCGGGCTTCGGCCGCGCAGAAGCTGCGCTGTGCGGTGGCGCGCGCGCTCATTGGCGAGCCAAAACTGCTGCTGCTCGAAGATGCCGGCGCGGACGAGCCGCTGCTGGCCCGCATCCGCGAAGGCTTCCAGAACCCGATGCTGCTGGTGACCGGCGACCTCGACCTCTGCGCGGCAGCCGGCGAGCTGATCTTGCTCGAGGCCGGAAGGATTGTGGAGCGCGGGCCCGCACGCGTGCTGCTCGACCGTCCGCAATCGGTCGAAGCGGTCAGGCTGCTGGGCATTCCCAATCTGTTCGAGGGCACGATTGCCGCGCTCGATCCGGGCCGCAACAGCAGCCGGCTGGATTTCGGCGCCTTCTCTCTCTCCGGTCCCTACCTGCCGGGCCACTTTCGCGGCGATCGCGTTTCCGTCGCGATCCGGCCCGATGCCCTGCGCGTGCATGCGGGTAAAGCGGCGGCGGGCGAAAACTTCGTGGCCGCGGCGCTGATCCGCGTTTCCGAACGGGCACGCTGGGTCCGTATGGAATTCTCGGGCGGCATCTTCGCCGACCTCAGCCGCGAGGAATACCTGCGCCAGAAAGACAACCAGGAGTGGCGGATCGAGTTTCCGTCCGAGAGCCTGCTGGTGTTGTAGGTGCTTCGCTATTACATCACCGACCGCCATTCCGCCGGCGGCATGGCGCCGCTGATGGGATATCTGGCGCGCGCGCTCGCCGCGGGCGTGGAGCGCATTCAGATTCGTGAGAAGGATCTGCAAGCGCGCGCCTTATACGAGCTGGTGCGGCGCGTGCTCGAGTTGCCCAATCCGCACCGCGCCGAAATCCTGGTGAACTCGCGCGTAGATGTGGCGCTGGCGGCGGGCGCCCATGGCGTTCATTTGCCGGGTGGCTCCGTGGCTCCATCCATCCTGCGCGCAATTGCGCCGCCGGCGTTCCGCATTGGGGTGTCGGCCCATTCCATAGAGGAGTTGCGCGCGGCCGAGGCAGAGGGCGCCGATTTCGCCGTTTTCAGTCCGATCTTCCCCACCATTTCCAAAGCCGCCTATGGCCCGGCGCTCGGTCTCGAAGCGCTGCGCGCAGCCGCGCACGCCGTCGCCATCCCGGTTTTCGCGCTGGGCGGCATCACGCGGGAGAACGCCGTGCAATGCGTGGCCGCGGGCGCCGGCGGCGTGGCGGGAATTTCGCTCTTTCAGGGCTGATGCTTCTTCGCCAGCTTGCCGTAAAGGTCCGGCCAGAATTCCTTGAGGACATTGCCGGCCATGTCGAGGCCGATCTGCGTTCCAAACTGCGTAGCCGCATTCCCCGCGGTGCGATGGTCGGGATAATAGGCATTCGAGATCGCCGCCGCGGTGGCGTTGCCGGCGATCTCCGAGTAATTGAACTGCCCGCGGCCCGAGTCGTTGTGAGTCCAGAAAATCTGTCCCACCGCGTATTGCAGCCGCGATCGAAAACTGCCCGTACCGCGGCGGAAGTAGCGCGGGTCCTGGTGTAGAAGCACCGGATAAATGGCTTCCGTCATGTAGTCGCCGATCACGAAATCGGCGTATGCGGTCACGAAGTAGTGTCCGTATCCCTCCATGCCTTGGCCGAACGATGGACTGGCGTGCGTCAACTGCCGCTCACCGGCGAACGCCGCCGCCAGCGCGATGGTTCCGCGATCGAAGCTGTCTTGGGTTGCGATCTTAAACTTTTGGCGTTTGGTGAGCGGCTTGTAGTCCATCAGGCTGGGGAACGTCCGATAGTTCGGAATAATCCAGAAGATCCGCTTGGAAGCTTCAGGTGCGACCTGAGTGGGGATTTGCGCCGCCCTGTCTCTCTGCTGCTGCGTGGCCGCCGTCGAGGGCGGGTCCTGGCAATATCCGCAACTCACACAAGTTGCAATGAATAACATTCCCCTCAAACCCGACCTCATAGGCCAATCTAGCGGGCAGTTCACATTCCAAACGATTCGCCGGCGATGCCGGACGGTGTAGTTTTTCGCTGAACCCCATTACAGCAGGTGAAAACCCACGTAAACTTCGCCGGCAATGGCCACTGGCTTGCCGTCTTTCATCGCTGGTTTGAAGCGCCATTTCCGCACGGCCTTCAATGCTTCCTCATCCAGCCCTAAGCCGAGCGAGCGCACAATTTTGAAGTCGCGCGTGCGCCCGTTTTCGTCGATGATCAACTGCACCAGCACCTCGCCGCTGAGCCGTGCGCGGCGGGCATCGTCGGAGTATTCCGGCTCCGGTTTGTAGAGGGCCACCGGCAAGATGAGCCCGTGGTCCCCCACATGATAAATACCGCCGCCGAAGCCACCGTCGTAGCCGGGACCCAAGCCGCCGCCGCTGCCCGCCCCCACTCCGCCACCTTTTCCTGACCCGATGCCGCCGCCCGAGCCGGTGCCGTTCGACGGTGGCCCGAGTTTGGCCAGCGGATCGCAGTCGTGTTCGGCACTATCTAGCTTCGGAAGTTTCGCTCGTGCGTATTCGGTCGCGCCACGGCACGGCGAGCTTAGGAGTTCATGAGCTCCCTCCCGGGAGGGCCGACGGGAACTCGCGGACTTCCTGCCGCCCAACAAAGCATAGAACAGCCAAGTCGCAAGCGCTAACCCACCGAGCAGCGCGATTGTATAAAGTGGCGCGATATGCCTTGGGAAGAGCAGTATAGCGCAATTACGAAGAGAAGAAGGTCCAGTCGGCGCTCAGCACCTAATGCTAACGCCCCCAGGGAAGCCACCTGGCCGCGTCGCCTGCCGTGTTCTTTGACGGTGGTCATCGGCTTCTCGCCTGACGATCCTACATGCTGACCCCTGCATCGCGTGCGATCCGCACCGCAAGTCCAGGTTTCAGGTTCTTGCTGCCGTGCACGGGAATTGAGATGATTTTGCGCTCTCCCGGTTTGGAATAAATATGGTGGCTTCCACTGATGCGCCGGAGTGACCAGCCGTTCGCCTCAATCAACCGGCACATTTCTGGACCGGTATCGATTTCAAACGGCCACGTCCAGAATCTGAATGTTCGAATCTGGCTCCCGCCCTTGTTCCCTCAAGACTTCAAGTACGCCGGCGATCGCTTCGCGAATATTATGCTTAAGCTCATCAACGGTATCACCCTGGGAGTAGCAGCCCGGAAGTGCAGGGACCTCTCCCCAAAAGCCGCCCTCTGGATCTTCGTGGATGACTACGGCGTAGTTCTGCACCTCTCAATTTTCCCACAAAAAAACAGTGCGCCCTCGATTCCGAAATTCCCCTCCCCGTGCCGCGGAGTACAATGGCCACGATGATGACCTGGCTCTCTGTTCGCGCCTGTCAAGTGGCGGCGGTTTCCTGCTGGGTAGCGGCGCTGTCCGCCCAACCCGCCGATAAGCCGCCCTATCTGAATCCCGATCTGCCGGCGGAGCAGCGCGCAGCCGACCTGGTGTCGCGCATGACGCTCGAAGAGAAGGTGCTGCAAATGCAGAACTCCGCGCCCGCGCTCGACCGCCTCGGCATTCCCGCGTACGACTGGTGGAACGAAGCCCTGCACGGCGTGGCTCGCGCCGGTGAGGCCACGGTCTTTCCGCAAGCCATCGGTCTCGCCGCCACCTGGGATACCCAGCTCATGCACCGCATTGCCGATGTCATTTCCACCGAGGCGCGCGCCAAGTACAACCAGGCCATTCGCGACAACAACCACGCGCGTTATTACGGGCTCACCTTCTGGTCGCCGAACATCAATATTTTTCGCGATCCCCGCTGGGGTCGCGGGCAGGAAACCTATGGCGAAGATCCATTTCTCACCGGCCGCATGGCCGTGGCGTTCATTCGCGGTATGCAGGGCGACGACCCGCACTATTACAAGGTGATTGCCACCGCCAAGCACTATGCCGTCCACAGCGGCCCCGAAACTCTGCGCCACGAGTTCGACGTGAAGCCCGGCGAGCGCGATCTCAACGACACCTATCTGCCCGCCTTCCGCGCCGCCATCGTCGAGGGCAAAGCCGATTCCGTCATGTGCGCCTACAACGCCGTCGATGGCGTGCCCGCCTGCGCCTCCACCGAACTGCTCGAAAAATATCTGCGCGGCCAATGGAACTTCCGGGGTTACGTGGTGAGCGACTGCGGCGCCATCCGCGATATTTTTAACGGTCACAAATACAAAGCCACCGCCGCCGAGGCCGACGCGGTGGCCGTCAAGGCAGGCACTGACCTCACCTGCGGCAACGAATACCGTGCGCTGGTGGATGCGGTCCACAACGGGCTCATCACCGAAGCCGAAGTGAACCGCTCGCTGGAACGCCTCTTTGTGGCCCGCTTCAAGCTGGGGATGTTCGATCCGCCGGAGCGCGTGCCGTTCTCCCAAATCCCCTACTCGGTAAACGATTCCACCGAGCACCGCCAGGTGGCGCTCGAAGCCGCCCGCAAATCCATCGTGCTGCTGAAAAACGAAAACGACGTACTGCCGCTTGCATCTTCGGTAAAAAAGATCGCCGTCGTCGGCCCTTCGGCGGACGACCCGGTGGCGCTGCTGGGCAACTATAACGGCTTTTCGTCTCATCACGTCACGCCGCTCGAAGGCATCGAGCATCAGTTCGCGGGCAAGGCGGAGATCCGTTATGCGCTGGGCGCCACCTACACCTCCCAATCGCCGGCGCTCATTCCAGCGGAGTCGCTGGAACCAGGGGTCCAAGCCGAGTACTTCGATAACCCCGAATTCCAGGGCCAGCCGAAGCTCTCCCGCGTCGAGCCGCGCCCGCTGATTCAAGGCGGCATTGTGGATGCC
>Ga0335081_10013502_pt1 | contig 13212 bp, 12 predicted proteins | sample Lox_Sample_35_FD_206713 | JGI IMG/M metagenome (GOLD analysis project Ga0335081, IMG submission 206713) | Soil microbial communities from Loxahatchee National Wildlife Refuge, Florida, United States - Lox_Sample_3.5 | ecosystem: Environmental > Terrestrial > Soil > Wetlands | place: USA...
CGGCGCCCGCGGCCAGCCCTCCATTGCTGCGGCCATCAACAGCGCTTCGTTTGAGCCTGCGCTCTCGCACGGCTGCCTGGTTAGCATTTTCGGCGCGAACCTAGCGGGCTCCACCGCGAGCGCCGGCAGCCTGCCGCTCCCCAGAAAGTTGGGCGGCACGACGGTCACGGTCGGCGACCTGCAGATCGAGGCCCCGCTGTCCTTCGTCTCTCCCGGCCAAATCAACGCGCAGATTCCTTTTGAGGTGCTCGGCGACCGCGTGCCCCTGTGGGTGGCCACGGCGGCGGGGAAGAGCCAGCCCTATTTCGTGACGCTGGCAGCCTCGGCGCCGGGCCTTTTCAGCCGAAGCTCCGACGGCAAAGGGCCGGTGCTGGCCTTCAATCAGAACTTCCAACCAGTAGATCAGGCGGTTCCCGGGAGTTTCCTCACTCTGTACGCGACAGGGTTGGGCGCCACCGACCCGCCGGCTCAAAGCGGTTCCGGCGGCGCGGGTGCCGAGCCCCTGAATCGGGTTGTGGTGCCGCCGGAGGTCTTCATCGGCGAGTATCCGGCGCGCGTCGATTTCGCGGGCCTGGCGCCGGGACTCAACGGTGTCTACCAGCTCAACGTCGTCCCACAGCGGATGGGGAGCGACCGCGTGTTCATCCGCGCAGGCGGCGTCTCCAGCAACATCGCCTCCATCGCCAGTGTGCCGGGAAATAACGTGGGCAATGCCAGCGGCTCCATCCAGGCGCTGTATCCCGCAGCGGATGCCACGTCTCCGCCGGTTATGTACTCGCCGCTTCTGCTGCTGGTCAAGTTCACCGCGCGCATGGACATCCTGCCATCCGCGGGTTCTTTTCTCATCAGCGCGGTCACCGATGCCGGCACGACATTTATCGACGTCGATCCGGCCGCCGGGACTTTCACCGGAACCATCACCGTGCCGAGCACGCCCTCCCGCTTTGGAGACTTCTCTGGGGCCGGACTCATGGCAGTGGATTTTGCGACCTGCAATGGCGGCGGTACCGGCGGTGTGACGTGCCTGCCGTTTCCGGGCAACATCATCCCCGCGTCGCGTATTTCTCCGTTGGAACTCGACGCGCTGCGCAGCGTGCCGGCGCCCGACGCTGCCATCCCCAACAGTCCGAACGGCACGATCCAGGTTCGCGGATCCGTCCGCGCCGGATCCACATTCGCGATCGACGATCAGAACAACGCGCCGCTTGCGGTCCTGGGTGGGTATTTTTCCATCCCCGCGCCGTCTAATTTCCCTGGCTACACCGGAACCACCACGGTGAAGCTGTTCATTGACGGACGCCTGGCGGCTTCGACGGATGTCCCGTACCGCGTCGGATTCTTCTAAGGAGCGCCTATGAAATTCCTTCCGAAACTGGCAGGTATCTGCTTGATCGCCACGCCGGGATGGGCTGCTCCGCAGATTGCGGCTGTGCTCAACGCGGCCAGCTATGCGAGGCCCGGCATGCCGAACTCGGGCATCGCGCAGGGATCGATGTTCGTGATTTTCGGCGCCGGGATGGGCCCGGCGAGCCTAGTTCAGGCCGGCGGGTTCCCGCTGCCGACGGCCCTTTCCGGCACTTCGGTGCGTGTGACCGTGGGCGCGACGGCGGTGGACGCATTTCTGGTTTACACGTATGCGAGCCAGGTCGCCGCGGTGCTTCCATCGGTTACGCCCACGGGCATCGGATTGCTCTCGGTGACTTACAACGGACACACCAGCGAAGCCGGCGCGTTCCGCGTCGTGCGCAGCAGTCCCGGGATCCTGACGCAGAACCAGGCGGGGACCGGACCGGCGCTGGCACAGAACTTCAACTCGGAGAGCGACCAGCCGCGCAACACGCTAACGCATGCCGCGCACGCGGGCCAGGTGCTGACATTGTGGGCTACCGGACTCGGACCGATCTCCGGCAGCGATGCAGCCCAGCCCGTCCCGGAAGATCTGAGCCTCAACCTTCAGGTGCTGGTTGGCAGCAAGCCCGCCAAAGTGCGGTACAAAGGCCGCTCCGGATGTTGTGCGGGCATCGACCAGGTGCAGTTCGAGGTGCCGGCGAACGTGGAGGGCTGTTCCGTGCCGATCGCCATCCGCGTGGACGACACAGTCAGCAACTTCGCCACGATCGCGGTTGCCGCTTCGGGCGACGTCTGTGCCGACCTGAGCGGCGTTTCCGGCGCGGACCTGGAACGCTGGCAGGCCGGCGCGAACCTCGCCTCCGCCGCCATCGGCCTCCATGTGGCCCAGGACTGCGAGGACTACTTCTGTGGCGGTCCCGACTCGCCGGCGCCGTATATCGAAACCGGCGAGGCGAGCTTTCTTCGGTCCGGCCTGCCCTTCGTGCGCACACAAGTTGGTTTGCCGCCGCCCGGATCCTGTATCGTCAGCCCGGCCGGTGTAGTGGGCGCTCTTATCGGGGCGCCGCAGCCGCTCGATGCCGGAGGTGTGCTCAACGTCACGGGTCCCAAGGGAGTGCGGCAAATCGTTTTGCAATCGCCCGGCTATTATTCGCAGCAGTTCGCGCAGGGTTCCGCGGTCCAATATTTGGTGCCCGGCACATACGTGATCGACAACGGCGCCGGCGGCACCGATGTCGGGCCCTTTCAAGCGACCCTGACGGTGCCGCCAGTATTCACTTCCACGGTAGAGAGTTCGAGCGCTGGAGCCCGTGCCGCATGGACCGGCGGCGATCCGGAGGGTTACGTCACCATCCAGGGTGGCGCTGCCTCGCCAACCACCTCCGCGGTGGCTTCATTCGTGTGTACGGAGCGCGTCTCCGCGGGCCAGTTCACGGTTCCCCCGGAAGTGCTGTTGGGCCTGCCCGCGGCGCCTTCCCTGTCGACCTTCTACCAGCCCACGGCTATCTTCCATGCCCGCGGGCTGGACATCGGCCAGATCTCGTTTGGGCAGTAGGAAGACGTTTGCCAGATTTTTGCACTCCTGCTTGGGTAGCCAGCATGCGCCCTCACCATAGCACGCGGCCCCACCATTCTGAATTCTGACTTCTGTCTTCTGTCTTTCTCAGTGACTCATCGCGTAGAGGATGTAATTCACTCCCACCCGAATCGCCAGGTCGGAGAAACGCTCCGGATACCAGGGGTCGTCGGCGTACTCCCAGGCGTCGCCGATGTCGGAGTTGTAGGTGATGGCCACCATCACGCGGCCTTTTTCATCGTAGATCGCGCGCCAGTGGGCGCCGATGCCGGTGGCGCCGTTTTTGTGCCCGTCGCGCAGGTGCGCCTGGCCGGGGATCTGGTAGCGCTCGTTGAGATCGTAGACCGCGTGGAAGATCGGATCGTCGTCGGCGATGTCGCGGATGGGGTATTCGGGGAACGCCTTCTTGATGCGGCTCTCGAATTCGTACCACTCTTCCTGTCCGTGAAAATCGTCGGCCATGAAGAAACCGCCGCGCAGACAGTACTCGCGCAGCAGTTGGCCCTGCTTGTCCGTCAGCCCCCACTCGCCCACCTGGACGGCGTAGAGCCACGGCCAGTCGTATGCGTCGCCTTCCTCCAGGTTGACCACCTGCTCCACGCTGCGCACGTGCAGGCGCGTGAGGCGGCGCACGGCCAGCGAGAAGTGGCGGTCGGCGCGCGGAAAATCCTGGGTCCAGAGCGAAATGCCCTGGTGCCATTCGGCGTCGCGGCCGCGATATCCGTTCAGCGGACCCGGCGGGAACATGAGGCGGGCGAAGGCGAATTCGGTCTTATCCTGCCAGTCGGGGGGAAGCTCGAATTGGAAATACTCGATGCCGGGAAACTGGCGGAAGGGCCGCTGCCAGGCCACCAGGGCTCCCACGCACACGCCCGCGCAGATTGCCAAGCGCAGCGGCTTGCGGAGTCTCATCCCGGATGCCCTCTTATAAGAGAGGATAGCGTATCAGCCGCTGGAGCGGCTCGAAAGCACCGCGCGCGCGATCAGAGACAGCCCGCCCACCAGCAGCACCAGCATCACGAGCGTGTTGAACAGCGTTGCCGGGTGGAAGTAGATGTGCAGATTGGCGATCACGCCCGCCAGGATGAACAGCGCGCCCGCCGCTGTAAGGAGCCAGCCCAGAACGCTGCGCCCGTTCCAGAACAGCATGGCGATGCCGATCAACATGGGCAGCAGCGTGACGCCGAACGTGTTCGCTCCGTAGAAGTTCCAATAGGCGCCCGCCACGATGACCTGGTTGGCGAGCAGATAACCTCCCACGCAGGCCATCACCAGCCCGATCACGAACGAGCCCAACCCGCCGGGCGATCCACCGGCGTCGTGCCACCGTCGATCTTCCATGTGCCGAGAATATCAGGCAGTGCGGGAGTCTGCCAGCCCGTGGGAAAATGGTAATTTGAAGATCGTCTCCACAGGCATATACTACGCGATTGCCTTCGTGGCGGGAGCCGCGGTGCTGGCATGGCTGGCCGGTCCGGTTTACGCCGCGCCGCTGATTCTGCCGGCCTTATTCTGCCTCAATTTTTTCCGCGATCCCGACCGCGAAATTCCCGCCGGACCTGTCGCGGTGGCTCCGGCCGACGGCAAGGTGCTCGCGGTCGTCGAGGAATCGCCACGATGGACGCGTGTCAGCATCTTTCTGAACGTGTTCGACGTCCATGTCAATCGCACGCCGATCGGCGGGCGCATCGACAAGGTCGAATACAAGAGGGGCCGGTTTCTGGTGGCCAGTAAGGAAGCCTGTTCCACGGACAACGAGCAGAACGTCGTGACCGTGACCGGCGACGGCGTCACCGTGATCTTCAAACAGATCGCGGGCCTGATCGCGCGCCGCATCATCTTTACCAAGAAGCCGGGCGATACCGTCGCCGCGGGCGAGCGCATCGGGCTGATGCGTTTCGGCTCGCGCATGGACGTCCTGTTCGGACCGGAATGGGAGATCGCCGTCAAGCCCGGCCAGAGGGTGGCCGCTGGATCCACCGTCATCGCAAGGCGCACCGATCGGGAGCAACCGCATGGCTCTTAAAGACCGCTTGGTGGACCCCAAATCCCCCGACCGCCGGCCGCGCAAAGCTGCCTACGCGCTGCCGACTCTTTTTACCGCCGGAAATATCTTTCTCGGTTATATCGCCATTCTGCGTTCGTTCGAAGGCGCCATGATGGCATCCTCGAGCGCGCCGGGTGCGGGCGACCATTTCCGGCTGGCCGCGCTAGCCATCGGCGCCGCGGTTTTTCTGGACGGTCTCGATGGCCGCATCGCGCGGCTCACCAACACGACTTCGGATTTCGGCCGCGAAATGGACTCGCTCGCCGATGTGGTCAGCTTCGGGATGGCGCCTGCGGTGCTCGCCTTTGCCTGGGGTGTGCAGTTCATCGATCTGCCGGGCGCGGATAAGCTGCGCGGCCAACTCCTGAACGCAGGCTACTTCATCGCCTTTCTGTTCCTGTTGTGCGGCGCGTGCCGCCTGGCGCGGTTCAACATTCAGAAGAATCCGGTTCCCAAGAACCCCGGCCGTCCAGACCGCAAATACTTCGTTGGACTGCCCATACCGGCTGCCGCGGCCCTGGTGGCCGCGGTGGTGTACGTGTTCGACGGCCTGCCGCTGGCGTGGTGGCCGCTCTCGCTGGTCTGGCTCGGATTGCTGCTGCTTCTGGGCTTTCTCATGGTGAGCACGTGGCGGTATTACAGCTTCAAGGGAATCAGCCTCTCCAAACCTTACACGCCTCTCATTCTGGTTCTGCTCGGAGGGTTGATTACCGCCATCTGGTATTATCCGCAGCCGCTCCTGGTGGGCATGGCGGCCGCGTATGTAGCCAGCGGCATCATCATTCGTATCGGCGGCATTATGCGGCGCCGCCTCCGCCACGTAGCCCCGCCGCCGGCGCCGGAGCACGCATGAAGGTAGCGCTCGTCGGAAGCGACTCCCTGGCCGCGCGGGAAGTCCGCGACCTGGTGTCGGCCGCCAACGCCCCGCTGGATCTGCGGCTGATCGCCGGGGGCGGCGAGCAAGCCGGAATTCTGACCCGTGTCGGGGACGAAGCGGCCGTGATCGGCGACCTGTCCGCCGTGAGCTTGTCCGATGCCGAGGCGGTCATCCTGGCGGGCGACGCCGAGTCCAGCGCCAAGGCACTGCGGCTTCTGGGCGACCCGCCGACCGCCACCGTCATCGACCTCACCTATGCCGCCGAAGATCTTCCGGACGCGCGGCTGCGGGCGCCGCTGGTGGAAGAGCAGGCGCCCGAAGAAGCGGCCATTCACGTGATTGCCCATCCGGCCGCGATTGCGATTGCCTTATTTCTGCGCCGGCTGCACGCCGTGGCGGCGGTGCGCCGCTGCGTGATCCAGATCTTCGCGCCCGCCAGCGAGCAGGGTGCGGGCGGCATCGAAGAGCTGCAGCAGCAGACCGTCAGCCTGCTCTCCTTCAAGACCATGCCGCGCGCCGTGTTCGATTCGCAGCTCGGTTTCAACGTGCTGCCGCGCTACGGGGAACAGGCCCCCGCCTCGCTGGAGCAATCCGAATTGCGGATCGAGCGCCATCTCGCCAGCCTGCTGGCCTCGGCGGAAGAGGATCCGGTCCCGATGCCTTCGCTGCGCCTGATCCAGGTCCCGGTGTTCCACGGTTATGGCTTCTCGGCCTGGGTGGAATTCGAAGACGTGCCGGAACCGGAGAGCCTGGAGCAATCGCTGGCCGCAGGCTCTATCGAGGTCCGCGGCGGCGAGTTCGAGCCGCCCGACATCGTCAGCCAGGCGGGGCAGGACGGCATCTCGGTGGGCGCCATTTCGCCCGACCGCAACCATTTCGGCGCGATGTGGTTCTGGTTCGTCACCGACAACCTGCGTCTCGCCGCCGCCAACGCCATCGCGGTGGCCCGCCAACTCACATGACGCGCTTCACCAGCCTCGCGATGGTTCTCTCGCTTGCCGCATCGGGCTGCGGCTACCATATCTCCGGCCATGGCGACACCATGCCGAAGACGCTCAAGACCATCGCCGTCCAACCCTTCGGCAACAACACGCTGCGCTACAAGCTGGCCCGCCTGCTGCCTGCCGATATCAGCCGCGAGCTGGTTTCCCGCACCAAGTACACACTCATCTCCGACCCCAAGGAAGCGGATGCGGTGCTACAGGGCGGACTGGTCAACTATTTTGCCTTTCCGATCGTGATCGACCAGGCCACGGGCCGCGCCACCGCGGTTCAAGTCATCACCACGATCAATATCACTCTTACCGAACGGGCCACGGGCAAGGTTCTGTACACACGCCAGGGGTTCGAGGTGCGCGAGCGCTACGAGATTGCGGGCAACCCGGCGCAGTACTTCGACGAGAGCGGCACCGCCATGGAACGCGTGAGCAAAGACGTGGCGCGAGCGGTGGTCAGCGGCATTCTGGAAGGTTTCTGATGACGCAGGCGCAGCTCGTGTCCCTGGTCAAGAAGGGCTTGCCGCCCCCCGCCAGCCTGCTGCTCGGTCCCGAGGCCTATCAGCGGCGGCGGATCAAAGAGGCGATGCTCGCTGCATACCCCGCCGACGCCGTCGGGCAGCATGACATGACCGAGGTCACGCTGGCCGAGGTGATCGACGATGCGCGCGCCTTGTCGTTGTTTGCCAGCGAGCGCCTGATCTGGATTTTGAATGCCGAGGCCGCGCTGCCCAAGGGCCGCGTGGCGGAGGAGGAAGGCGACGCCGAGTCCGCCGGGCCTTCTTCGGGCGATGCGGCGCCCCTGGCCGACTACCTCCGCGATCCCACACCCGGCGTCGCGCTGGTATTCGAAGCCATCCGCTTCGATTTCGAAGGCGACGACAAGCGCCGGCAGGAACGCGTTCGCAAGTTCTACTCCGCGATCAACGCGGTGGTCGAGCTGCATCGCTATTCAGCGTCCGATGCGCATGCCGAAGCCGAGGTGCTGATCCGGCAGGCAGGCTTCCGCATCGATCCGGAAGCGCTCGATCTGCTGGTGGAGGCGCTGGGCGCCGATATCGCGCGCATCGCCGTCGAGATCGAAAAGCTGGCGCTTTTTGCGGGCGGGCGAACCGTCACCACAGAGGACATCAGCGTCCTGGTGCCGGATGCGCGGACCGCGACCGTCTTTGCGCTGGTCAACGCTCTCGGCCGCCGCGACCGTGCGCGCTCGCTGGCGATTCTCGATACGCTGACGCGCGAAGGTGAATACCTTCCGCTCGCGCTGGCATTTCTTTCCACGCAGTTTCGCGTGGCTCTGGCCGCCCGCGAGGCCGGGCTGAAGAGCGCGCAGCAGGTGCAGGGGCACTTTACGCGCATGGGGGTCCCGATGTGGAGTTCGCGGGCGGAACAGGTGTGGCAAACCGTGAGCAAATTCTCGCGCCCGCAGATCGAGCGTGCGCTGGGGCTGATTCATCAGGCCGACAAATCGTTGCGCGACGCGCGCCCCGACGATCGCACCGTGATGGAGCGCTTCATTCTAGAATTGGTCGGTTGAGCCAGTGGGGGAGGTTTCGGGCGTTTCCGGCCTGTCCCCGAATCTTGCTTCCGATGTGGCCGCAACGCATTCGGATTTTCCGCGCCCGGTTATCGGACCATTACAGTCTCAATTGGACGATATTGGTTTTGTGTGGCTGCCTCGCGGAGAAGAGGGGCGGGATGTCTTCCTACAACCTGAATGAAACGTAGTACTTAGACGAAAGTTAACAGTACTTCTGTACTGGATTGAAGTATAAGAAAAATCAGGCGAAGTTTTCTTTGAAAGTTATTGCAGACTGGCGTTAGGGATGGTAGACTCGTCATGGTTGGTCTAGTACCGGATCAACCTTGGACAACTCAAAAGAGTCATGATCGCTGGCATTCTTATCATCGCGTTTTCGGCGGTGCTATTCGCCTACTGGCTCCGTTACAGTTGTCTTTTGTTATTACGAAACGCGACCGAACACGCCAACCTCCAGGCTGCCGACGATGAGCGTTTCAGCGTCGGGCAAGTGATGGAGGGCCTCCGAAGCGGCCGCGAACTGGATCCGCTGGAAGCCTCCCTGCAACGCGATTACTGCATCCTCTCCTATCTTCTCGAGCATACCGCCGATCTCGAAATGGCCTCTGTTGAGAACCGCCTGCTCCTGATCGACTACAAGCTGATGCGGGTCTGGTCGCACATGACGCGCACGCTTGCTCCGCGCCAGTCGCGCAAGGCGCTTGAGGAGATGGCCGCTGTGCTGAGGGTATTGATTCGCGCCATGAGCCAGCCGCCCGGCATGCGGGCCGAAGCGTAGTTTCCACTCTCCTTAATTGCTGGTGCTGTGCCGCGCGAATAAGCGGTTCCGCATCCTCTACAATGTATAGCGTGGGATCCGAAGCCAACCTCCAACTTGCTGTCGATCGATTGAATTCCGTACGCCGGGAAATTGCCAAGATCATCGTGGGTCAGGACGATGTGGTCGAAGGGGTGCTCACTTGCCTGATCTCAGCCGGCCACGTGCTGCTGGAGGGAGTGCCCGGACTGGGGAAGACCACCCTGCTTCGTACCCTGGCGCACACGCTTCAGTTGAAGTATTCGCGCATCCAGTTCACTCCCGACCTGATGCCCGCCGACATCGTCGGCAGTATGATCATGGAGAACGACGACCGCGGCCACAAGGTGCTGCGGTTTCAGCACGGGCCGATCTTTGCCCATCTGGTGCTGGCCGACGAAATCAACCGCGCCACGCCCAAGACCCAATCCGCCCTGCTCGAAGCCATGCAGGAGCGCACGGTTACCAGCGGCAATACCACTCACGAGCTGGAAGCGCCTTTCCTGGTGATGGCCACCCAGAACCCGATCGAGATGGAAGGCACCTATCCTCTGCCAGAGGCCCAGCTCGACCGCTTCCTGATGAAGATTCTGGTGACCTATCCCTCGCGCGAGGAACTCGGCCGCATCGTGGACCGCACCATCGCGCGCGAGGAGACCGTGCCCAACGCCGTTCTGGACCGCGAAGCCATCCTGCAGGTGCGCCGCGTGTGCCGCGAGGTGCTGGTGGCGCCGCACGTACAGGATTTTGCCATCCGGCTGGTGATGGCCACGCAGGCGGAGCACGGAGAAGCACATGAGATGGCCAAGAAGTACATCCGCTACGGCAGCTCCCCGCGAGGGGCGCAGGGGCTGGTCGAGTGCGGCCGCGCCCGCGCACTCATGCACGGGCGCTTTCATCTCTCGGTGGAAGACATTCTGCACGTGGCGCCCGCGGTACTGCGCCATCGCATCATCCTCAACTTCGACGCCCATGCCGACGGGCAGACGCCGGAAACCATCCTGCAAGCCATAATCAAGGGCGTAACCGCCCAGGCGTCGGTAGCGTAGGAACCCTATGCCTGCGGCCCCGCTGCTCGACCGCGAGTTTCTGGAGAAACTCGAACGGCTGACCATCCACTGGCAGAAGTCCTTCGCCGGACTTGTCGGCGGGCACAACCGGTCGCGTTTCGCGGGTTCCGGCCAGGAATTTCTCGATCACCGCAACTTCCACCACGGCGACGATCTGCGCGCGGTCAACTGGCGCGCCTACATGCGCCTGGAAAAGCTTTTCCTGAAGATGTTCCAGGTGGAGCCTCGTGTGCCGGTGCGTCTGCTCCTCGATACCAGCGCCTCCATGCTGGCGCACGGCGGCGTCAAATTCGATTACGCGCGCAAGCTCGCCGGCGCGCTGTGCTACATCGGTTTGGTCCGGCTCGATTCCATCGAGGTGCATGGCTTTTCGAACCGGCTGTTCCATCGCGTGCTCGCCAGCGGGGGGCGGCACCGTTTTTCGCAGGTGATGGAGGGGCTCTCGGAGATGAACGCCGATGGTGTCACCGACTATATGGCCGTGGTTCGCGAATTCATCGGTGCGTTTTCACAGCGCGGACTCGTGATCGTCATTTCGGATTTTCTGGATGACCGGAGCTGCGAGCGCGCCCTCCAGTATCTCTGCGATTTCGGGCACGAGCTGATGCTGCTCCAGGTGTGGGCGGACGAGGATCGCACGCCGCCCTGGGTGGGCGAGCTGGAACTTCGCGATGCCGAGACCGGCGCCGGCATGAAACTCGATTTCGACGAAGAGGCGCGCCAACGCTACGTGCGGGCGTTCGACGAATATTGCTCCGGGCTGCAGTCGATCGCCATGCGCAGCGGCGGCCGCTGGGCGGGGATCGCGACGTCGCAATCGCTGGAGAGCGTGATTTTCGGCGACCTGGTCCGGATGCGGGGGATTGCATGAGGACCGGGGCGAGGGGCCGGGGGCCGGGGGCCGGGAGGGCGACTTGTATTTTCTGAATCTGTCCTTCCTTCAGTTTGTCGCCGTCTTTGGCTCGATCTCGGCCATCTCTGTGGCGCTGTATCTGCTCGACCGTTCCAGGCGGAAGGTTGTAGTTTCCACCCTGCGCTTCTGGGCGGCGGCGGAGCAGCCGGCGGTGGCGGCGCGCCGGCGCAGGATTCAGCAGCCGTGGTCGCTGCTTCTGCAACTGGTCAGCATGGGGCTGTTGGTGCTGGCGATTGCGCAGTTGCGCCTGGGCACGCCCGAGCAGGCCGGCCGCGATCACGTGATCGTGCTCGATACCTCGGCGTGGATGGCCGCGCGCTCCGGCAGCCGCACGCTGATGGACATCGCGCGCGACCGGGCGCGGCAATACCTCAAGGCGCTGCCCGCCCGCGATCGCGTGATGCTGGTGCGCGCCGATGCCCTGGCCACGCCGGCCACCGCGTTCGAGCAGGACCGCAGGAAAGTAGATGCGGCCATCCGGGCTTCGCAGCCCGGCTCAACCGCGCTCAATCTCGACCAGGCGCTGGCATACGCGCGCCACGTGCAGGGGCAGGACGGCCGACGCGTAGGCGAGATCGCCTTCATCGGCGCCGGGCGCACCGCTCCGCGCGATCCCGGAACGGCCGCGGCGGCGCCGCACAACCTGCGCGTCATCCAGGTGGCCGACAACGTCGAGAACGTGGGGCTCCGCAGAATCGGCGCCCGGCGCAGCGGCAAGGATTCGGAGCTCTGGGAGATTTACGTCTCGGTCCGCAACTACGGCACGCGGCCGCACACCGTGACCGTGTCGCTCGATTTTGGGCCGCCCGGTCCAGCGGGGCGCGTCACGGCCGCTGCCCGCCCGATGACGCTCGCCGCCGGCGCCGAAGAGGAGGCGATCTTCCAGTACCGCACGAGTGCAGGCGGCATTCTCGGTGTGCACCTGACGCCCCACGACGTCTTTCCCGACGACGACCATGCCGAGCTCGAATTGCCCGCCCAGCCTGTGTTGCCGGTGACCGTCTATTCGCAGGAGCCGGACCTACTCAAACCAATCCTCTCCGCGACTCCCCGCGTGGCGGCGGTCTATCGAAAGCCGGAGGAGTACCGCCCAAACGATGCCGGGCTGGTCATCCTGGATCGCTTCATCCCGCCTTCGCGTCCCGTCGCCGATTCGATCTGGATCGATCCGCCGGCGCTCGGTTCCCCGATACCGGTGCGCAGCAGTGTCGAGCAGGCGGCGTTTTCCGGGTGGGACCCCGCGCATCCCGCGGCCGCCGGGTTGCATGCCAAGGATTTCAAACTGGACAGGGTGTCGGTATTCGAGGCTGGCGCGGGCGACGCGCGCATCGGCGAGGTGTCCGCCGGACCCGTGATCGTGGCGCGGCCCGGAAAGCCGAAGGTGGTGGCGCTCGGCTTTCATCCGGCGCTTACCGGAATGCGCTACGAGCTGGCCACTCCGCTCCTGTTCGCCAACCTGCTGCGCTGGATGTCGCCCGAGACCTTCCGCCGCAGCGAGGCTACCGTGGGCAGCGTAGGCTCCGTCAAGCTGGTGATGGAGCAGGATACGCCGACACAGGGTATCAAGGTGAGCGCGGGGGACGGCTCGCCCCTGCCGTTTACCCTCCGCGACCGCACCCTGACGTTTTTCTCCGGGGCTCCGGGAGGCGTAAAGGTGGCTGCGGGCGATCGCGAGTACCTCTACTCACTGAGCCTGCCGGAGCTGTGGGACACGAAGTGGACGGCTCCCGCCGAGGCGAAATCGGGCATTCCGCACTTTACGCAGGTCATCGACGCCGCGAGCGATCTGTGGCCGTGGCTGGCGCTTGCCGGCGGGCTGGGCCTGCTGGTGGAGTGGATTCTGTACGGGCGCTTCCGGCGCGGGCTGCGGTTGAAGACAATTGCCATCCGGCGCACCGCCGCGGAAACCACGGGGGTATCGCGATGAGCTTCGATCGTCCCTGGCTGCTTCTGCTGGTGCTCATTCCGGCCGCATGGGCGGCGTGGGAATGGCGTGAATCCTCGCGGCGTCTCGCGCTGGTCCTGAAGGCATCGGCCTTCGTGCTGAT
>Ga0335081_10013506_pt1 | contig 13209 bp, 9 predicted proteins | sample Lox_Sample_35_FD_206713 | JGI IMG/M metagenome (GOLD analysis project Ga0335081, IMG submission 206713) | Soil microbial communities from Loxahatchee National Wildlife Refuge, Florida, United States - Lox_Sample_3.5 | ecosystem: Environmental > Terrestrial > Soil > Wetlands | place: USA: Florida...
CGGGGCGATCTGCGGCGAAAAGGGCGTGCTGTTCCACTGCGACGCGGCTCAGGCCTTCGGCAAAGTGCCCATCGACGTGGTGGCCGACCACATCGACCTGATGTCCCTCAGCGCCCACAAGATGTATGGGCCCAAAGGCATCGGCGCTCTCTATGTTCGCCGGCGCCATCCCAGTGTGCGGTTGTCGCCGCAAATCGACGGCGGCGGCCATGAGTTCGGCTTGCGATCCGGCACCTTGAACGTGCCTGCCATCGTTGGCTTCGGCGAGGCTTGCGCGATTTGCACTCGCGAAATGGCGGAGGAGGCCACGCGATTGCGTGATCTGCGCGACCGCCTCAAACGGAGCCTGGAGGCCGGCCTGGATCGCGTGTTCGTGAATGGCTCGATGGAACATAGGTTGCCTGGCAACCTGAACATGAGCTTTGAAGGGGCGGATGGCGAATCGCTGCTGATGAGCCTGCCGGACGTGGCGTTGTCCACTGGTTCTGCCTGCACGTCAGCCGTAGTCGAGCCCAGCCATGTGCTGCGGGCGATCGGGGTCAGCGAAGACTTGGCGCACTCGTCACTCCGCTTCGGCCTGGGCCGTTTCAACGCCGCCGACGAGATCGATCACGTCGCACGGCGGGTGATCGAGTCCGTGCGGAAGCTGCGCTCGCTCGCGCCTGTATAGTGGCGTGTTATAATCCTAACGTCTTTCCTGTTCGATCCGATCCAGGGAACAACTATGCCGAAGCTCAAGACTCACAAAGGTGCGTCCAAGCGGTTTAAGAAGACCGGCACGGGCAAAGTCGTTCGCAATCACGCCTTTGCGCGCCATATCTTGACCTCGAAGCCGCACAAGCGCAAGAAGAAACTGCATCAGGCGGTGGTGGCCGACGAGGCCGACCAGCCGGCTCTGAAGCGGATGCTGCCCTACTAGATGGGGCGCAATTGCGCGGACGGTGCGCGTGGCACGTGCCCGATCCGCCAATAGAATGAACCAACCAAAAGGAGATGAAACGTGCCCAGAGTAAAACGTGGTACCCACCGCCGGGCGTCCCGCAAGAAAACGCTGGCCCAGGCATCCGGTTACTTTCTCACCAAAAGCAAGCTCTACCGTGCGGCACAGGAGGCCGTCGAGCGCGGACGTAAGTTCGCCTATATCGGCCGCAAAAACAAGAAACGCGACTTTCGTTCCTTGTGGATCGTCCGCATTAACGCGTCCTGCCGCGCCGCCGGCATCTCGTACAGCCAGTTCCTGCACGGGCTGAAAGCCGCCGGTCTGGACCTGAATCGCAAGGTCCTGGCGGACGTGGCCCTGCACGACGAACAGGGTTTCCAGGCGTTGGTGGACGCAGCCAAAGCCGCCCTCGCCAAGGCATAAGATTAAGTCATGACTCCAGTCCAACAAGAAAGCGATTCGCTCAGCAGCCTGGAGGACCGGATCCAACAAGCCGTCCAACTCGTCTCGCGGCTGCGCCAGGAGAAGGAAGCCGCACTGCATGAGGCCGCCGAAGCCCGGGCCGAGGCGGCGCGTCTGGCGGACGAAGTGAAGACGCTGCAGGCGGAGCGAAAGCAGGTTCGCACCCGCATCGAGAAACTGCTGGGCCAGATCGACCAGTTGAGCGCCGGTTAAAACCGCCAGATCCCCGCGAGCCGCAGGATGGAAAGCAGCCCTACCGAAAAACAGCCCGTGAAGGTGACGATCCTGAGCCGGCCGTACACGTTGCGCACCGCCGACGATCCGCGCGAAGTGCAAGCTCTCGCCGCCAGCGTGGACGAACTCATGCTGACCATCGCCTCCAAGGCTCCGAACGCTGATTCCACGCACATCGCCGTACTGGCTTGCCTGCACCTGGCCGACAAACTGCGCCTTCTCGAACGCGACCTCAGCCGCCTCAAGGAACGTGTGGACCGAAAGTCGGAAGAGTTCGCCGCGACGCTCGAGCAGTTGATCGCTTCACCGGGAGATAGCTGATCGCCGCGCGGCCGATTCTCATGCTGCTGGCCGGCGGAACCTTGTTTGCGGTGTCCACCTACCAAGCCGACATCGCTCGATGGCATCGCCAGCGCGAAGCCGCTCTCATGGCCGATGATGCTGGCTCTCAGTCGCCCCCCTCTTCTGGCTGCACGAAGGCACTAGCAGTTTCATCATGGACGCCGCGAACGATATCGTGCTTCCGGACGGCGCGCCGCGCACCGGCTCATTCCGCCTGCAGAACGGCAAAGTGACAACCCCGATCGCCGGCAGGAACCTGGAAGCAGGCGAGAAGAAGTACGGGCTCTAAGGGTCGCCTTGCGGGGCGGACGACCAAAACGATCGTCCGCCCCAGTAGCGTCACCAGGTGAGGCGCGCGGCGAACTCCATCTGCCGCGGCGAGCCGAACTGGCCGGTCAACTGGCCGAACACGGAGGGGGATGTCAGCTCGATGTTGGCCGAGTTCGGGTCGAAGCGCACTGTGTTCGTGACGTTGAAGCTCTCCCAGCGGATCACCAACTTTTGTCGCTCCGACCAAGGCATGGTGAAGCTCTTGGTGAGGACGGTATCGATGTTGAAGATGCCGGCGCCGCGAATGGTGTTGCGGCTTCCAGTCTCGCCAGCCATCGTTTCGCCGAAAGACGCCAAAGCCGAGACAGGATCGGACCACAAGTTCGGCCCGCTCGGTCCGCCAGGCTGGGATGGCGGCGCGTTCTTGTCGTTGGTCACGGCCGGTCGCGCGCTGCCGTTCGGGGTTCCCAAAGCATCGTCTTCCCAGTTCGTCGGCCAGCGTTGGCCATTGATCACGCTGATGGGGAACCCGGTAGTGAAGCGGTACACGCCACTGATCTGCCAGCCGCCCACGATGGCGTCCAGCACCTTGTTCATGCCGGCGCCAAACCTCTTGCCACGGCCGAACGGCAACTGGTACATGACCCAGCCATTGGCCTGCTGCGTCGTATCATAGGCCGACACCCCTCTCATCTGGCTTGGATCCCACGCGTTCTGCACGAAATCGGCATCCGATGCAAAATTAGCAGTCCCGGTGCCGGCATCGTTTTCGCGAGCGGAACCAAGATCGATGGATTTCGAGAACGTGTAATTGAAATCAAGAGTCAACCCACCGATTTGTTTGCGGATGGTCCATTGCAATGAATGGTAATTACCCTTGCCGATGGAGCTCCAGGCAGCCAAGGCGGAGAACTGCGGATTGAACATCATCCACGGACCATAGACCCCGCAAGCAGCCTGGGCGAGCGTGTTGTCCGAGTTGAACACGGATCCCGTCTTGTTGCAGTTCGCGGCGTTGTCGAAATCATTGAGCACATCCGAGAAGTCCCCCTCCACGTTGTTCTCCAGGTAGTCCTTGGCCCATACCTGCGTGGCGGTGAAACCATGGCCGGCGGCGGCTGGCCACATATCCTCGAAGAAGGGGATCTTTGGCAGGTTCGCCACTGAAACGCCGTTGTAGTCGAGCGCCACCGCCAGTTGGCGCATCGCTTGCCAGAAGGTCTGGCCGCTCTTGGGATCTGTCAGGTTGGTGTATGCGGCCATGTCGCGGTCGGTTAGGGTATGGCGGGAGAGACGGCCGACATAAGCCGCCTGAACAAAGATCCCGTGGCTGAATTCACGGCCGATGCTGAAATTCAGGTTGATGGTGTAGGGAGCCTTTAGTTGATCGTCCAGGCTGCTGGTAATAGCAAACGATCCCGCTCCGGAACTTGGATAGGGAGCACCGAGTCCCGACGGCCCTGGAGCCACGACCAGCGCGCTCGGCACCGAATAGAACGTCGTAAAGCGGGGCAGTTGAGCCGTTGTCAGAACGTTGGGCGGAGTGGTAAGGGTAGTGGCAAGGCCAAAAGCGTTGGCATTGACAGTCTGTGCCAGCGGCTGGCCCATCTCGTCGTAGTACATGCCGGCGCCCGCCCGGATGGCTGTCTTGCCCGGACCGCCGAAGAAGAACCTCGAGAGCCCGCTGTCCGCGTGAGGAGAGTAAGCCAGACCGACGCGGGGCGACCAGTTGTAATGCTCGGGATACAAGGGTCTTCCACCGGCTCCGTTACCGGCGACATAACTGATGAGGCCGGCGCCCATCTGAGACTGGCCCTGGGCCGCCAATATGGCGCGGGTATTCATGAACGTGGCAAACGGGATGTTGGTGGACACCTGCTGGCCGTTGGCCTCGTAAACCGCCGGCTCGAGCGAGAAACGCAGGCCTGCCGTCACCGTGAAGTTGCGCGTTGCCTTCCACGTATCCTGTGCGTACAGGTCGCCTTCATGATTCACGAAGTCACGCGGCACAGGAGCACCCACGGGATACAGGCTGCCGTCGGTCTTGTAGTTGTAGTTGGCGGTTCCCTGGCTCTCCAGGCCCAGCACTGCGGCCATCCCATACAGGTAGGATGTGGTGTTGCTGCGGGCAATATTGAGGGAGGCGGGCATGAAATCGGAGCCGTTTCCCTTGATCCAATTGGGGTTCGAGGTCGAACTGCTGAACGAATGCCGGTAGCTGCTGGATTCGTTCGAGATGAGGCGTGCAATGGCGCCGAAGCGGAGATTGTGGCCCCCACGGTTCCAGTTGATGTCCTGAGAAATGGTGTGCGTGGGAACAATACGCGACAAACCGGTGCTGGTGCCGTAGGGAGTGTCGAATCCGCGGAACCACTCCCAATTGCTGGTTAGAATCCCGGTGGTCTCGCCACCTGCGCGGGTAAAGCCCCACCGGGTGGTGGCGACCAGGTTCGGTTTGATTACGCCCGTGTAGCCCGCCGCCAGGCCTTTGTTGTTGGCGAGGGTTACGGAGTTGGCGGCCTGCCCGGGGAACTGCGGAGTACCGTTCGATTTATCGTCCTGGAGGTTGCCGCGCAGGAACAAGTTATGGTTGCCGGCACTGTCGATTCGATAATCCAGTCGGGAAATGTACGTGTTGTAGCCGTTGTGCGTGGGAGCGTTGAAAAGATAGCCGGTGGTGTTCAAGCCGTCACCGGCGGCGCTGGTGTTTCCCACGGGAAAGCTCTGCAGTGCCTTGAGAGCAGCCTGGTCTTCGCCGATCGCCGCGGGATCAATAGCTTGAACCTGGCTGGGAGTGAGCTGCTGCACTGCATTGTTCTTGTCGACATAGGTGACAAGGCCCTGCTTGAGAGTCTCCGTCGGCACTGTGCGTGTCACGCTGCTGGCGCTGGCGTCGCGGCGGCCCTCGTAGTTGAAGAAGACGAACAGCTTGTTCTTCTTCACCGGAGCGCCGAACGAACCGCCGAAAACATTGACCAGCAATCGGGGTGCCGGGACCCACGGTGTGGCCCGGTTATTGAAAAAGCTGTTGGCCGCAGTCCCCGGCCCGCGGCGGTACTCATAAAGCGAGCCGTGGAACTCATTCGTGCCGGATTTGGTGACCATGGCAATATCCGCGCCCGAGCCGCGGCCCAGGTCGGCGGCGCCGTTGGTTGTCGTGGTGCGGAATTCCTCGATCGAATCGGGGGTCACCCGCAGGACGCTGGTGAACGCCGCGCGGGCGTTCTGATCGTTCACATCCACGCCATCGAGAGTAACGTTGGACTGATCCGGCCGGCCTCCATTAACCGCACCATCACGCTCGCCGCCACCGCCAGTGGCCGTCACGCCCGGCTGGTACTGCAGCAGGCCGACCACGTTGCGGGCAAACATGGGTAACTCCACGATGGCCGTGCCGCCAAGAGCATTGCCCAAAGAAGCGTCGGTCGTATTCACCTGTGTGGCAACAGCCGACACTTCCACCGTGGTGGTAGTCGCACCCAATTTCTCGAAAGCAATCGGAACCGTGGCCGGCTGGTTGACCAACAGTTCGAGCTTGTCGATCACCACGTCGGCGAAGCCCGATGCCTTGGCTGTCAGCTTATAGGTTCCCGGCGTCAACTGCGGCATGTTGTAGCGGCCCTGGGTATCAGACACCGCGTTACGCGTCGCGCCCGTCTGGGCATTGACGATCGAGACGCTTGCTCCTGGAATTACAGCTCCCGAAGGATCAGTGACCGTGCCCGTCAGGGCCGTGGTTTGACCGTTCAGGACCGCGGAAACACACAAAAAGGCTGCGATCACCCAAAAGGATTTCGGCATAATCCAACCAGACTCCTTTTCTGGCAAACCCACTTGCGTTTAGTCCTATATACACCATTTCGCACCTGATAACAACAGATGAATCGACCTGGAACGGTGAAAAATTCATGCGCGCCGCAGCATATTCACCGCGAAGTGGTGTGGCCGAGACTCCGGTCCTTGCCCTTCCTTGATGCTCCCCGCTGCCGCCCCGCGTCCCCGGTGCTACGCTTGGGGCATGCCCCGTCAAATCGAATCCGGGCGCGGATCGCCACGTTCGCGTGCTTTCCGCATTGCGCTCCTCGTTGTCCTCGTCGTGCTGCTGCTCGGCGCCCGTACCATTGCCTCGTACGCCATCGAGATGCAATGGTGGAAGGAACTCGGCCAGTTCCGCACCTGGCTGAGCATGTTGTACTACAGCATCGCCCCGGTCGCCCTGGCGACCCTGGTGGCATTTGGCGTTCTGTGGATCAGCCATGCACGCGCGCTCAAATTCGCCGGCACATCGCTGCGCCAACACCCCATTTACTCGCGCATTTCCACCCTGGTGCTGCTGCTGCTGGGCTGGCTGATTGCCGGCGCTGCCATCGATACGTGGACCGTGGTGCGCTTCGCCGGTTCGCGCGGTCTGCCCGCCGCCGCCACCGCCTGGCACGACACTGTTTTCGACAAGCCTCTCTCCTTTTATCTCTTCGATCTACCCTTCTACGGCATGCTGCGGAGTTACGTGCTGGCCCTGGTGATCGTGAGCATCCTGCTTTACTGGATCGTCGCGCGCGCCTGGCAATTGCGTTCCAAGCTCTCGGACGCGCAGCAGATGCGTGAGATCGACCCGGCCATCTTCCGCCTGGAGGGCGGCCTGGAATCCCGCTTTTTGCGCGGCGCCGCGATGGTCCTCCTCATTGCTCTGGCGGTGCGCTTCTTCCTTGGCCGCTATGAAATGGTCTACAACGAGCACGGCACGTTCCTGGTGGGCGTGGATTACGTGGACCTGAACATCGGCCTGCCGCTGCAGTGGCTGCTGATCCTGGCCTGCTTCGCCGCCGCGGCGCTGCTGGCAATGGGCCGCTGGATCCTGGCCGCCTCCATGGCGCTGGCTTTGGTGGTGGCCTTCGTCGCGCCGCGCGCCGTGTCCGCGTTGTATGTGAAGCCCAACGAGATCTCGCTGGAGCGCCCCTACATCCAAACCCACATCCACGCTACCCGCACCGCCTACGGGCTCGAGCAGCACGTGCACGAGCTGGAGTTCAAGGCCGAACCGGACGCTCCCATCGACACCGCGCATCACAAGCCGCTGCTCGACAACGTGAGGCTGTGGGACTACCAGGCCTATCACGACACCATCACGCAGCGGCAGGCGCTACGCACCTACTACGTCTTTCACTCCAGCGACGTGGACCGCTACACCATCGACGGCCAGTACAAGCAGGTGCTGCTCTCCCCGCGCGAGTTGGACATCAGCAACCTGCCCGACGCGCGCGCCAACTGGATCAACCCGGCGTTCATCTACACCCACGGCTACGGCCTCGTGCTTTCGGAAGTGAGCAAGATGACCTCCGACGGTCTGCCGGTGCTGATGATCGAAGACGCTCCGCCCAAGGTGCATACCCCGAGTCTCAAGCTCACGCGGCCCGAGATCTACTACGGCGAAGTGACCCACGAGCCGGTGTTCGTCAACACCGCGGAAGCGGAATTCAACTACCCCTCCGGCGAGAAATATGAGACATCCCGCTATGAGGGTCAGGGCGGATTCCTCATCGACTCCTTCTGGCTGCGGCTGGCCGCGGCGATCAGCCAGGGCGAGCCCAACATCATGCTGACCAACTATTTCACTCCCAGCAGCCGCATGATGATCCGCCGCAAGGTGCGCGACCGCATGCAGGTTCTGGCGCCGTTCCTTCAATGGGACGGCGACCCTTACCTGGTGATCACCGATTCCGGACGCCTGGTATGGATCCTGGACGGCTACACCACTTCGGACGCACATCCCTATTCGCGCGCGGTACAAGTGGGCGATATCGGAGGTATCAACTACATCCGCAACGCGGTGAAAGCCACCATCGATGCGTACGACGGCGAAACCCACCTCTACGTCTTCGCGCCCGATGACCCCATCATCGCCGCCTATCAGAACCTGTTTCCGAACCTGTTCCTGGCGGCGTCGCAGATGCCGGCGGACTTGCGGCGTCACGCGCGCTATCCGGAAACCCTGTTCAACGTCCAGGCCGAAATCTACCGCACGTACCACATGCTGGATCCGCAATCGTTCTACAACAAGGAAGACGTGTGGGAGTTGGCCCAGCATTCCGGGCAGGATAACAGTTCCACGCCCGTCACGCCGACCTACGTAATGGCCACCGTGCCCGGGGAAGACAAACCCGAGTTCCTGTTGCTGGTTCCCTTCACGCCGCGCAGCAAGAACAACCTGATCAGTCTCATGGCTGCGCGTTGCGATGGGGAACACCTGGGCGAGACCGTGGTCCTGCTGCTCTCGAAACAGCAGCTGATTCCCGGCCCCATGAACGTGGCCGCGTACATCAACCAGGACCAGAACATTTCCAAGGACCTGACCCTGTGGAACCAGCAGGGGTCGCGCGTGGTGCGCGGGCAAATCTTAGTGCTGCCCGTAGGGGATACGTTCCTCTACGTGGACCCGATCTACATCCAGGCCAACCAGGGTAGCATGCCACAGTTGAAGAAGATCGTGCTGGCGGTCGGCAGCCGGCTGATCTACGCCGACAGCTACGACGACGCGCTGGCGCAGCTATCCGGCGGTGCCCAACAGTTGATCCGTCAGGCTACGGCCTCCGCTCCCTCGGCCTCCACGGCGGGCGCGCCGCCTAGCAATGCCGACGCGCGCCTGGCGCGCATCCGCGAACACCTGCGCCGTTATCACGAGCTGATGGCCCAGGGCAAGTGGTCCGACGCCGGCAAGGAACTGGAAGCCATCGAAGCCGAGGCCAAGCAGTAAGCCGTGGGTGGGAGACTCGCGGCTGCGCTGATCCTGCTCGCTCCCGCGGCCTGGCCGCATGCCGTCAGCATGAGTTCGGGCGATCTCACAATCGACGGCGCGCGCGCCCACTTCGAGCTTCGCATGCCGCTGTACGAAATCTCGCACGTGGCGTCGCCCGAGCGGACGCTGTTGGAGCACGTCCGCTTTGCCGGCGCCCACATCATCAACGAGCACTGCGCCGCTGATTCCGAGCGCGGCCTCTACGTCTGCGAAGCCGACTACCAATTCGGCGCGCCCGTCGAACAAGTGAACGTCGAATGCACCCTGGCTGCGGTCACAGTTCCCAACCACGTACACCTGCTGCGCGCGGAAATGGCGGGAAAGCACGACCAGGGCCTGTTCGACATTTCCTTCACGCGCGCCACACTGCGATTCCGCCCGCCTACGCCAACCGAAACCGCGATAATGGAAGCAGGCGCCGGATGGATGCGGGCGCTGGGCGGAGCAGTGCAATTGCTGTTCCTGGCCGCGCTGGTGCTGGCGGCCCGCAGCCGCGCGGAGTTGCTGGCGCTCACCGCCACGTTCCTCCTGGGACAGGCTGCCTCCGTATTCATCCTGCCGCACACCAACTGGCAGCCGGCCCCACGGTTTGTTGAAGCCGCGGCCGCGCTCACGGTGGCCTACCTGGCCGTCGAGATTCTGTTATTACCGAAAGCCGGCGCGCGATGGGCCATCGCCGCCGTCTTAGGTGCTTTACACGGCCTGTATTTTCACCTGTTCCTGCAAACCACCGGCTATCATGCCGTCTACGTACTGGCCGGCGCGGCGCTGGCGGAACTCGCCGCCATTTCGGTCACCGCGCTGCTCTTCTCGCGCCTCGCGCGAGTAATGCGCGTGCTGCGGCCCGTCCAGGTCTCCGCCTCCGCCCTGCTGGTGTTCGGCCTCGCCTGGTTCGTGATGCGCCTGCGCGGATGATCGCTGTGGCGCAAGCACCCTTGCTTGTCGCGACTCATCGCGACGCATGGCGGCAACGCACAGCCCGCAAGAGCGGAATCAATGGGCCATCAACTTCGCCACGACCCTGGCCACCGCATCGTCGGGCGAGGGAGCCGGGGTGCAGGACTTCAGCCGCTCCGCCCAAAGCCCCTGAGTCAGCGCGTTATTCGCTTCGGCGGCATCGCTGTAAGATGACGGTCTCCGCTGCTTCGCCAGCGAAAGCTGCGCTGCTGGCATGGCGTCTTTAAGTGCCTGCGCGTCGGCGCCCGCGCAGCGCGAAACCTGGTCGAGGGCATCGGCCAGCAACACCCGGCTGCGCCGGTAACGCTCCGCTGCCCCTATCCCTGGCAGGGTCGGATCGAGCGCCAGAATTCTCTCGCAGACGTCGATCCTGGCGCTGGCCGGCGCATCGGTGGGATCAAGCCGCACGGCTTGCTGAAAGGCCCGCCGCGCGGCGGCGTAGTCGCCCTGGGCATACTCGGCCTCGCCCAGCCCATGATATGCATCGCCGTCCTGTTTGTTCTCCGCCACCACTTCGCCAAACAGATTGGCGGCGTCGCGCGGCATGCCGTGCGAGGTCAGCAGCCGCCCCACTTGTTTCTTTACAGCCGCATCGCCGGGAAGCGCGGCCTCGGCAGCTAGCAGTTCCGCCTGCGCCTCCGCGCGCCGGCCCGCTTTGTCCAGTGTCTCTACCAGTTCCAGTCTGGTCTGCAGGCGATTCTCCTCCGCCTTCCCCGGCCATGAGCCGAACAGCCCGTGCTGGTAACGAAGCACTGCGTCGTCGATCCGCCCTTCCCGTGCCAGGATGCGGGCGAGCCCCAGGTTGGCCGGGCCGTTTCCCGGGTTGGTAGCCAGCACCTCGTTCAAATAGATCGCGGCTTCGTCGTAGTGGCCGGCTTTCACCAGCGCCAGCCCCAGGGCTAGGCGGTATTCGGGCGCGTGAGCAATCGAAAGGGCGTTGCGGAACTGCGCGATGGCCTCATCGTTGCGATCCTGGGCGACCAGCTTCTGGCCTTGCCGATAGAAGTTCTGCGCCCTGCCGGCGCGCTCGGTGCGGTAGTAGTAGCTCAGAAAGCTCCCCACGATAGCCACGAGGGTGAGAGCTCCCAGCATTCCGGCCAGCACGGTGGCGGGCTTGCGGGCGGGCGGCGCCTGAGCCGCCACCGGCGCCGCGGGCTTCCGAGTCTTGGCGACTCCATAAGCGGCCAGAATGTCGGGAAGCGAAATGGTGCCTTTCAGTTCGCGAATGTTGTCTCGGCTCACCACTGGCAGCACTTTCCAGCCGCTCTCCGCCATTCTCTGCATGGCCAGATCGAGCGGATGATCCACGTGCAAGTGCGGGAAATTCTGGTCATCGAGTTCCTCGCTGGGGCCGGGGGACGGCACCAGCGATCCCAGCGTCTCGTCGCCGCGATTCGCTGCCACAGCTTCATCCAGTTGTTCCAGCGAGACCATGCTCCGTAGCCCGCCCGCATCCACCACCGGCCAGGCCCCGCGCTCGCGGTCCACCGTAGCGCCAGCCTCCCTGATGCTGCCGGATGCCGCCAACACCTGGGTGTCCGTGCGAAACGCATTCATGACCAGCATCGGCGCTTCGCGCGAGCGCGCCCCTGCCGGCAGATGGATGCCGTCCTGGTGCTGCAGCGCTTCGTAGATGGGTTCCTCCTGCAGCCGGCTCGAGATGAAGTAGCTGATCAGGTTGGCGATCATCAGCGGCACGATGATGGCGTAGTCGCGCGTGATCTCGAAAACCATGATTACCGAAGTCAGCGGCACGCGAACGATACCCGCAAACGCCGCCCCCATCCCCACCAGCGCGTACGCGCCCACCCCGCCGGTATAGTCCGGGAGTAGCAGGTGCACCAATCCACCCACCGCGCCGCCCAGCATCGCGCCGATGAACAGGCTCGGGCCGAAGATGCCGCCCGCGTTTCCCGAGGCGTAACAGGTGGCGGTCGCGACCAGCTTTAGGGCCACCAGAATGGCCATGGTTCCGAGCACCATCTGGCCGTTCAGGGCCTGCCCCACGTAGCCATACCCAACCCCGAGAACCCCCGGAACAAACCAGCCCAGCAGCCCCACCATCAGGCCGCCGGCTACCGGCTGGAACCACACTGTCGATTTCGGCAGCGCCAGAAAATACTTGCGCTGCCACAGCAGGAGCTTGACAAAAGCCACCGACACCAGGCCGCCCGCCAGGCCCAGCGCGGCATAGAACACGAACTCCACGGGGTGCACCAATTGGTAGGCCGGCGCGTGAAACAGCGGTTCGTCACCCAGCAGCAAGTGCAGAACGATCCATGACGTGGCCGAGCTCAGCACGATCGAGCCCAGCACCGGCGCGTGCAGATCGCCCATCACTTCTTCCAGCGTGAACAAGACCGCGGCTATCGGGGTATTGAACGCGGCCGCCAGCGCCGCGGAAGCCCCAATCGGCACCAGCGCTTTCACGCTGCTGGGGGATAGACCCACGCGCCGGCCCAGCAACGAAGCCATGCCTGCCCCCACCTGCACCGACGGCCCTTCGCGGCCCAGGGCAATTCCGCTCGCCAATGTGACCGAGCACATGCTGAACTTGCCCAAAACGGTTCTGAGGCTGATCACGCCGTCGCGGATGAAGAGCGCCGTCTTGGTCTGCGGAATCCCGCTGCCGCGGGCGTTGGGAAAGTAGCGCGAAAGAAAAAACCCCGTGCTCAATGCCCCGGCAACCGGAATCAGCAGGCGCCGCCACGCGGCGCCGCCCGCCGGATAGAGACGCGAGCCCAGATTTTCGGTAAGCAGGATGAACGCGACCACCACGAGCCCCACGGCGGCTCCGATGATCAGCGTCAGAACCAGCAGAACTTTGTCTTCGTGCTCATGGAGTTGGATGGAATCGAACCAGCGCACTGCGCGGCCGGGTTCGCCGGCCGATCCGTTTGTGGTCGCCAAGAGCAGTCCTCCGCTTCGAATATCATAGGCTACCGAACCTTTCAGTAAGTGACCGCCGTCTTGCGGCCGTCGTGCTCGCCGCGCAGCCAGACGAACAACGGCGCATGCGGGGCGGGTGCCGGCCACGGCAGAGCGATGCGCAGCTTTTGCTCCGACGGATCGCCGGGAACTGGGGCAGGAATCGATTCGACGGGCAACCCATGCTCGGCGTCCCAACCGGCCTTCTCCACCATTTCCAGATCGCGGCCTTTCAGCTGGCCTGCGTAGGTTGCCGGCCCGAGCTGTTCGGTGGTGAGGGTGA
>Ga0335081_10013507_pt1 | contig 13209 bp, 9 predicted proteins | sample Lox_Sample_35_FD_206713 | JGI IMG/M metagenome (GOLD analysis project Ga0335081, IMG submission 206713) | Soil microbial communities from Loxahatchee National Wildlife Refuge, Florida, United States - Lox_Sample_3.5 | ecosystem: Environmental > Terrestrial > Soil > Wetlands | place: USA: Florida...
GCGAACTGCGCGTTGCGAATTGCCGATAAGGAACTCGCGGATGTAGTGGTGGTGGACATCATCGAGGGCGTTCCGCAAGGCAAAGGCCTCGACCTGCTCCAGTCCGGCCCCGTGCAGGGATACGATGTGACCGTCGTGGGCGCTAACGATTACGAGCTCACCGCCGGTTCCGACATCGCCATCATCACCGCGGGGTTCCCGCGCAAGCCCGGCATGAGCCGCGACGACCTCCTGGCGGCCAACTATGACGTCATCCGCATCGCCACTGAGCAGGTCGCCAAACATTCGCCCGATTGCATCATCATCATCGTCACCAACCCGCTGGACGCCATGTGCCAGGCCGCTTACTGGGTCTCCAAGTTCCCCAAGAACCGCGTCGTCGGGATGGCGGGCATACTCGACAGCGCCCGGTTCCGCACCTTCATCGCTCAGGAGCTGAAAGTATCGGTGGAGAACGTCACCGCCGTGGTGATGGGCGGGCACGGTGACACCATGGTGCCGCTGGTAAGGCTGAGCGGCGTTTCCGGAATCCCTTTGACCGAGTTGATCAACCAATCCACCATCGATAAGATCGTCGAGCGCACCCGGAACGGCGGTGCCGAGATCGTGAAGTACCTGAAAACCGGCAGCGCCTACTACGCGCCCTCGGCCGCGGCCGTCGAGATGGCCGAATCGATCCTCAAGGACAAGAAAAAAGTCCTGCCCTGCGCCGCATACCTCGAAGGAGAATACGGCATCCACGACCTGTTCGTGGGCGTTCCGGTGAAGCTCGGAGCGGCAGGAGTCGAAAAGATTTACGAAATCCAGCTCACCGCCGCCGAGTTAGTGCTGCTCAATAAGAGCGCCTCCGCCGTGCAGGAGTTGGTCGACGTGATGAAGAAAATGAAGTGACGCGCGCCGGCGACCGTGCTACGAGCTGATCGGCCCGTCGCCCTTGGCCAGCTCTTGCAGAATCTGCTGCCGGCGTCTCGACGCCGCTTTCACCGCCGATTCCATCGCGATCCAATACAGCATCCCGCCGATCGCCGCCGCCAGCGCCAGCACGCTCGCAAAAGCGATCTGGCTGCCCATCGCGTACCGCGCCACGTAGGCCAGGATCACCGGCAACAACGCCACCGGGTACAGCAGCATCACCAGGGCTTGGGCGCGGTTGCCTCCCCCGCCCTGCGAAATTCGCTCCGGGCTCAGCGAGCGTGGGTAGTTTACCGAGCTGATATTGCCCAGCGCCATCAGGTAGGCCGCGCAGATCCCGAGCACCACCAGGGTCTCCAGCGCCTGGCCCAATCCGAAGTTCACCCGCACCGCCAGGGTGACCGCCATCAGGATCGCGGCCTCCAGGTAGATGTAGAACAGGTACGCGATGTTCTTTCCCAGCAGCGTCCAGCCCAGGGCCTGCGGCGCCGCGAAGTAGAACAGCGCCGCCGAACGGTCCATGCCGAAACAGTTCCAGTAGGTCACCTGGCCGATCAGCGTCATTGCGTACACGCAGACCAGCGTCAGGAAGTTGTGCGAGATGGTTCCGGAGTGAATCGCGCTGCGTCCGATGATGAGCGGCAGCCAGACCATCAGCCCGAACGAGAACCCCATCACGAACACCATGCGGAAGCGCGGCGAACGCGCCAGCGAGCGCAGTTCCTTCTCGACGATCGCTGCCAGCGGATCGCGCCACAGCAGCGATGGCGCCCGGTAGAACCGTTCCGACCACGATCGCACGCGCGGCGATGCCGGCTTGAGCGGCGTGGCCTGCGCCGCCAGCGCGTCGTACCGCAGGTTGCGCTCGAACTGCGTGCGGCCGTACCAGCCCGCAACCAGCGTCCACGCGCACAGGGAAAGCCACGCCAGCAGTTGCGATCCGCCCCCCGCCGCCGGCATCGCCGCCCGCGCCGCCGCGCTCCACGGCCAGCCGAACGTGCCGATCTTTCCGCCCGCTGCGTGCAGCCACTTGGGCTCAACTCCGGACATCATCAGCACGCGCGGGATCATCCACAGCGCCGCCATCCCCAGCGCCACCAGCTCCCGGATCTTCCGGCGCGAGAGCAGCCGCATCAGCAGGCTGCGCGTGCCCGAGCCCAGCAGCAGGTTGAAGAGCACGAAGACCGCCGTCGCTCCCGCCAGCCGCGGCAGCGTCGCGGTCCCGTTCACCGCGGCGTTGCGGTGAAAGCCGATGACCCCGGCGGTAAGCACCATCAGCATCTCCACGCTGGTGGTGAGCCGCAGCAGAAGCTCCACCTGGAACAGCTCGTCGTGCGGCGCCGGATAGACCAGCAGCTTGCGCAGGTCGAGCCCCGAACCCATGCTGGCCGACAGCACCGGCATCGCCTGCCAATAGAAGCAAATGACCAACAGCCCGATCGGCAGCGCATAGGCCGCCGTCTCGGCGCTGGCCCGCAAGGTGAACACGTAAGCCCAGCACGCTACGAAGAACCAGAAGCCATACCAGAACACCGCCGCGACAATGCCCAGCCCCACACCTCGACTCGAGCTCGGCCGCATGCTCAGCAGTTGTGCCCGCAGGATCGCCCGGATCATAGCCAGCTCAGCCGCTCCATCTGGTGCTCCGCGCCCACGATGCGCACGAACGCGTCCTCCAGCGATTCTCCGCCCGAGCGCAGCTCTTCCAGCGTCCCGCTCACCACGATCTTGCCCTCGTTGATGATGGCGACGCGGTCGCAGAGCCGCTCCACCACTTCCAGCACGTGCGACGTCAGAAAGATCGTCGCCCCGCGGCTCACCTGGTCGATGAGAATGTCCTTCATGAGCCGCGCGCCCACCGCGTCCACTCCCTCGAAGGGTTCGTCCATGAGAAACAGCTCCGGGTGATGGATCAGCGAAGCCGCCATCGCCACGCGCTTTCTCATGCCTTTGGAATACTCGCCGATGATCTTCCGGTCTGCCTTGAGCTGGAACAGCTCCATCAGCCCGCGAGCCCGCTCGATGGCCACCGGCCGCTCCAGGCCGTACATGCGTCCGACGAACTCCAGGAACTCCACCCCGGTCAGCCGGTCGAACAGCAGCGATTCCTCCGGCACCAGGCCGACGCGCCGCTTGATCTCCAGGTCCTGCTCGGGCAGGCGATAACCCAGGATCTCGACCGAACCCGCATCATACGGAATCAGGCCCGTAAGGATTCGGATCGTCGTGGATTTGCCCGCCCCGTTCGGGCCCAGGAATCCAAAGAAGGAACCGCGCGGAACCTCGAGGTCGACGCCATCCACCGCCGGTTTATACCCGTAGAACTTCCTCAGGTCGCGAACCAGGATCGCGGGTGAAGACACGTAACGAGTATACGCCGCTGCCGCCGCTCTTCCCGCCGCTACTGCCCGGAGGCCGCCTTCCGGCTCCAATCCCGGATCTGCTTCAGCTCCTCCTCGGGAATGTGCAGGAACTCCAGGAACTCCTGGTGCTCGTCCGGCGCGGATTTCTCGAACTCCGCGTGCCAGCGGTGCATATCGTCCTCCGTGAAACCGGCAGCTTTCATAACGGCGACCCACTTCTCTTTCGTAACCATCGGAATGCTCCTCAGTTGGTTTGCGCTCTTCAATAACCGGGCGATGTTCCGCTGCTGTTCCCGCAGCCGTTCAATCGCGGCGCCCAACTCGACCATGCGCCGCCGCAGAACCGCGGCCGCGTCGTCTCGCGGGGCATCCAGAATCGAACGGATGCCCGCCAGCGGCACGCCGGCGTCGCGGTACACGCAGATCTGGCGCAGGCGTTCGACGTCCTTCTCGGTGTAAGCGCGATAGTTCCCCGAAGTGCGGCGCGGGCGCGCCAGCAAGCCGATGGATTCGTAATAGAGCAGCGTGCTGCGCGACAGCTTGCACGTCCGCGCCAGGTTGGTAACAGTTAGCGGCATCGTCCTGATTCCAGTCTCAACCCTATAGTGTTAGACAGGTCAAGAGGAAACTCGGCCTCGACCCTGAACTATCCTCGGCCCGCTTCACCCGCGGCCTGTTTTGGGCTACTATACGGCCAGGGGTGGACTATGATTTCCGCGAGGCTCGTTCACCTGATCGAAGGCAACGGGGAACAGATCGTCGATCGTCTGGTGGCGCAGATCCGCCACCAACCCGAGATGCCGCACACCCGCTCCCTGCTCGATCGCGAACTGCGCGACTGGGGGCTGGATCTGCTCCAACACCTGGGGCATTGGCTGTCGGCCGGCAATGAGCAGGACCTGGCGCTCCGCTACCAGCGCCTCGGCAAGTTCTGCTTCGAACACGACATCCCTCTGCACGAAGCCGTGCGGGGGCTGTGCCTGCTCCGCGAGAAGATGCTCGATTTCGCGCAGGAGCACATGCTTTCCAACGCCAGCATCGAATTGTACGCCGAGGAGGAACTGGAGCGCCGATTGGGGCGCTTCTTCGACCAGCTCACCATCAATCTGGTACGGGGCTTCGAACGGTGCGTCCGCCGCGCCGCGCCGGAAACCATGGTCGCTCATTAGCCGGCGCTCGCCCTACGAGTGGCGGCGAATCGAGATTCCGAGTTCCCGCAACTGCCGCTCCGGCACTGCCGACGGCGCGTCGCACATCAGGTCCGTGCCGCGCGCGGTCTTGGGAAACGGGATGACGTCGCGGATCGAGGTTTCCCCAGCCAGGATCATCACCAGCCGGTCGAGTCCCAATGCGATTCCGCCGTGCGGCGGCGCGCCGAATTCTAGCGCCTCGAGCAGGTATCCGAACCGCCGGCGCGCTTCTTCATCTGAAAAGCCCAGTGCGGCGAAGACCTGCGATTGCACGTCCCGCCGGTGAATACGAATCGATCCGGATCCCATCTCGACGCCGTTCAACACCAGGTCGTACGATTTGGCGCGGCAGCGAGCCGGGTCGGCCGTCAGCTTGTCCAGATCTTCATCATGCACCGAAGTGAACGGGTGGTGAGCCGCGGTCCAGCGGTTCTCTTCTTCATCCCATTCGAACATGGGGAAGTCCACCACCCACAGAAACTCGAGTCTGGCCGGGTCAAGCAGCTTGTGGCGGTCGTTGAAGCGCTGCGCGCAGTATAGCCGCAACTGGCCACACGCCTGGTACACGGTTTCCTCCGGGCGATGGCCCTTGGGTTCGCCGGCCCAAGTCGCCAGCACGAGCAAGTCGTTTTCCGCGGCGCCGCAGCGCTCGCGCACCTTGGCCATGGCGGCGGGATAGTCGCGTTCCAAACGCTTGGCGTCGTCGTAGACGCGCAGGCCCCGTTCTTGGCCAAACGCCTTCAGTTCGTCGCGCTCCTTGCGGCTGGGCGCGCCGGTTGCCGGGATGTGAATGGCCACCAGCGGCACATTGTTGTTCGCCAGTTCCGGCGCCAGGTCGTCCACCGGATGCATGGGTGGCACGCGCGTGTCGGGCTTGTCGCTGCCATAGCTTCGCATGGCCTGGGCATAGGTGAGCCTGGGGAACGGCGGCGACACCGTAAATCCGGCCACTTCACAGACCCGCTGGATGAGCGGCTCGATGGTCTCAAACACGCGCTCCTGTTGCGGAAACGACATCTCCAGGTCGATTTGCGTGAACTCCGCCTGGCGGTCGGCGCGAAAATCCTCGTCGCGGAAGCAACGCACGATCTGGAAGTACTTCTCGAAGCCGCTCACCATCAGGATCTGCTTGAAGATCTGCGGCGATTGCGGCAACGCATAGAACGTGCCCGGTTGCACGCGGCTGGGAACCAGATAATCGCGCGCGCCTTCCGGCGTGGAGCGCGTCATGAACGGCGTTTCAATTTCCAGGAAGCCCTGTGCGTACAGGCACTCCCGCACGGCGAGCGAGATCTTCGACCGCAGGATGATGTTGCGCTGCATGCGCGGGCGCCGCAGGTCTACATAGCGGTATTTCAGCCGGACGTCCTCGCTGACGCCCACTTCGTCTTCGATGGGGAATGGCGGCGTGCGCGCTTCGTTGAGAATCCAGATCCGCGACGCCACCACTTCGATTTCGCCCGTGGCCAGATTGGGATTGACCGCTGCCGCGCCACGCGGCGCAACCGCACCCTCCACCGCCACCACATACTCCGGCCGGACCAATTCCGCGCGACTATGGACCGCGGGATCCACGTCCTCGTGGAACACCACCTGCGTCAGGCCTTCGCGGTCGCGCAGGTCGACGAAGATGACGCCGCCATGGTCGCGGCGCCGGTGGACCCAGCCCATCAGAACCACCCTCTCGCCCTCATCCGCCGCGCGCAGTGCGCCGCAGGAATGAGTGCGGCGAAGGTCGCCCAGAAAATCCAGCGTTACTGAAGTCTCCATATCGATCGTCTCAGGCTTTGGCGGCCAGCCGCGCAATGATTTCGTCTCGCCCCAGACTCTGCTGCTCTCCGGTGGACATGTCCTTCAACGTATACCTGCCCGCGGCCATTTCGTCTTCGCCGAGGATCAAGGTAAACCGCGCTCCGAACTTGTTGGCCAGCTCCATGGTGCGTTTCAGCTTGCCTTCCACCAGATCCACAGACAAACCGGCGCGCCGGAAATCGCTGGCCAGCATTGCCGCGTGGCGGATCGCAGGCCCACCTAGCGCTGCAATGAACAGGTCCAACGGAACCGGTTTCCAAGCTTCCTCCACACTCATCACCAGGCGGTCTTCGCCAATGGAGAAGCCGATGCCCGGCGAGTGAACCTTGGACCCGAGCGACTCCGCGAGACCGTCGTATCTGCCACCTCCCAGCACCGAATTCTGCGCTCCCAGCGAACCGTGCACGACTTCGAACGTGGTGCGCATGTAGTAATCCAGGCCGCGCACCATGCGAGGATGCACCTCGTATTCGATGCCACGGTCGGTCAGGTACTGCTTGACCGCGTCAAAATGCGCGCGGCAGTCGTCGCAGAGATAGTCGATGATGCTGGGAAGCTTGTCGATAATTGGCTGATCCGCTTCCACCTTGCAGTCGAGCACGCGCAGCGGGTTGGTGTCGGCGCGCCGCTGGCAGTCGCCGCACATCTGAGGCGCGACCTTCTTCAACTCCTGCCGTAACCGCTCTACGTACTGCGGGCGGCACATCGGATCACCGACGGAATTGACCAGCAGTTTCGCACCCCTCAAACCGGCGCGGGCAAGCAGTTCCATCACCATCTCAATGACTTCGGCGTCCACGACGGGCGATTCCGACCCGATGGCCTCCGCGCCGATCTGAAAGAACTGGCGGTACCGTCCTTTCTGAGGCCGCTCACGGCGGAACATCGGCCCGATGTAGTAGAGCTTCTGCACCCCGGGGCGTTGGTCCAGCCGGTGCTCGATATAGGCGCGAATCACCGAGGCTGTATTCTCGGGCCGAAGCGTGAGTGAAGTCTCGTCTCGATCCGTGAACGTGTACATTTCCTTGGTGACGATGTCGGTATCTTCGCCCACGCCTCGGGCGAACAACTGCGTTTCCTCCAGGATGGGCGTGCGGATTTCGCGGTAGTTGTACGTGCGAAAGACTGCGCGCGCAACGGTTTCGACGTGGTTCCACACCTCGGTGTGTGGAGGTAGTAAATCCCTGGTTCCTTTAACGGCTCTTATCAAAGTGGTTGGAAAGACCATGCTAGCATGCCGTGGCCGCGGCACTCCGGCCCCCCGGCGCTACAATCGTCATGTATGTTTCGCCGTCTTGTGCTCCTCCTCGCTCTCGCCGCGCTCGCCTTCGCGCAGAAGCGGCCGTTCGATGTCAACGCCATGATGGAGTTGAAGCGGATCGCCGATCCGCAGATCTCACCCGATGGACGATGGGTCACCTTCACGGTACAGACGGTCGACCTCGCCGCCAATCGGAAGCCACAGCAGATCTGGATCATGCCCGGACCGGACACCACTCCAGGCGCGCCGCGCCAGATCACGCGCGACGGCGAAGCCAACCAGCGCGCTCGCTGGTCGCCGGACTCCAGGCGAATTGCCTACATCTCCGATCGCAGCGGCTCCTCGCAGATCTGGCTGATGGACCCCGACGGCGGCAATCCGAAGCAGGTGACCAACCTCTCCACCGAAGCCGACGGCGTGACATTTGCCGGCGACGGCAAGAACCTGGTCTTCACCAGCCAGGTCTATCCCGAATGCGGCGCCGATGACGCGTGCAACAAACGAAACCTCGATGCCGAGAAGGCCAGCAAGACACGAGCACGCATCTACACCGAGCTGCTCTACCGGCACTGGACCGCCTGGCAAGGCAAGCGGCGCAGCCACCTGCTAGTGGTCCCGGTGGGCGGCGGCGCACCCAAGGACCTCACTCCCGGCACCAACGACGTTCCGCCATTTTCCCTCGGCGGTCCAGACGACTACGACGTCGCGCCCGACGGGCAGGAAGTCTGCTACTCGATGAACGCAGATCCGGTGCCGGCCACCAGCACCAATGCGGACCTCTACGTGGTGTCCATAAAGGGCGGCAACTCGGTCAAGATCACTTCCACGCCCGGCGCCGATTCCAGCCCGCGCTACTCGCCCGACGGCAAATACGTCGCCTGGCGCGCCCAGTTCCGCGCGGGCTACGAAAGCGACCGTTGGCGCCTGATGGTGCTCGAGCGATCCAACGGCAAGGTGACCAACCTAACCGAAAACCTCGACCGCTGGGTCAACAGCTTCGCGTGGGCGCCGGATTCGGCGCGGCTCTTTTTCACAACGAACGATCGCGGCCGCCAGGCGATCCAGTTGATAGCCATCACGGGCGGCTCCACGCGCCAGCCGGTGAGTGGCGACAGCGAGCTCGACGATATGCAGTTGACGCGCGATGGCAAGACCATGGTCTACACCGAGCAAACCGGCGTGTCGCCCACGGAGATCTTTCGAGTCTCATCATCGGGCGGCACTCCGGTTGCCATGACGCACCTCAACGATCAGGTCCTGAACACGCACCAGCTCACGCCGCTCGAGGAATTCTGGGTGAACGCGCCGGATGGCTCGCGCGTGCAGAGCTTCGTGATCAAGCCCTACGGCTTCCAGGAAGGCCGCAAATATCCGGTGCTGATGCTCATCCATGGCGGCCCGCAGGGCTTCTGGGGCCACTCCTGGAGCTACCGGTGGAATGCGCAGGTCTTTGCCGCCGCGGGATACCTGGTGGTTATGCCGAATCCGCGCGGGTCAACGGGCTACGGCCAGAAGTTCATCGACGAGATCAACGGCGATTGGGGCGGCAAGCCGTTCGACGACATCATGGCAGCCACCGACCACGTGGCTGCCGAAGTCCCTTATGCCGACGCCAGCCTGATGGTGGCCGCCGGAGCGTCGTATGGCGGTTACATGATCGATTGGATCCTCGGCCACACCCAGCGGTTCAAAGCGCTGGTGACGCATGACGGCGTGTACGACCTGGTGAGCGAATTCGGCGCGACAGAGGAGCTTTGGTTCCCGCTTTGGGAATACGGCGGCGCGCCCTGGGACAAGCCCGACGATTACACCAAGTACTCGCCCAGCCACTACGTGACCGACTTCCACACGCCCACGCTGGTGGTTCACGGCGAACAGGATTTCCGCGTGCCCTACACGCAGGGGCTGCAGCTCTTCACCGCGCTGCAGTTGCAGAAGGTGCCGTCGAAGCTTTTGCTCTTCCCGGATGAAGGCCACTGGGTACTGAAACCGCAGAACAGCCTGCTGTGGTACAAAACGGTTATCGACTGGCTCGACTCCTGGGTAAAGAAGTGAAAGCAACTATCGGCGTGATTTTGTTAATCGTAGTCGGGGCGCTCGCCGCTCTTCTTGTGATGTCTTCCCACACGGTGGTGACCGTGGCCCCGGTGAGAAGCATCGGTCTGGACACGCCGGTCACGGCGCAATTCACAAACCCGCACGGAGAGCGCCGTGTGAGCGCCTACCTCGAACAGGACGGCAAGCAATACGCGTTGTTCGAAGAGACCGCTCCAGCTCGCCGCCTCGCCTGGAAGCGCCACGAGCCGGCCCGCAGCGTGACCTTCGAAGCCGGCAAGAACAAGGCGCCGGAGCTGAAGGAAGGCAAAGCGCGCCTGGTGGTGGAGGCGGTTTCCAACGATTTGCGCGCCTCCACCGATTCGGTCTCCACCGAGGTCAACGTGGTCCTGACTGCGCCGCGCGTGGCCGTGGACGACGCCCAGCACTATATCAACCAGGGCGGCATGGAATTGGTCACCTTCACCCCTGGCGGATCGTGGAGCGAAGCCGGCGTCCGAGTGGGGAAATACACCTTCCGCAGCTTTCCCCTTCCCGGCCATCCCGACCAACGGTTCGCCATGTTTGTTTATCCGTGGGACCTGCCGCCTGACGTTACTCCGCTGGTGTTTGTACGCAACCAGGCGGGAACCGAAGCCACCGGCAAGTTCTGGTTCAAGCTATTCCCCAAGAAGTTCCGCGTGCGCGACTTTCCGGTGGACGACGGCCTCATGCAGAAGCTGGTGAACTCCGTCGATCCCAACGGCACCATCGCGCCCGGGCCCGACGTACTTTCGCGATTCCTCAAAATCAACGGCGAACTACGCCGCAAGAACAACCAGGAGATGGCGGACTTGCGCACCAAGACCGAAGAGAAGATCCTGTGGATCGGTCCGTTCATCCACTACGGAAAGGAAGAGGCCGATTTCGCCGACGTTCGCAACTACATTTACCATGGCAACAAGGTCGACCAGCAGGTGCACCTGGGCTTCGACCTTTCCGACACGCAGACCGCTCCCGTCAACGCCGCGAACGACGGCCGTGTGGTGTTCGCTTCCGATCTGGGAATTTACGGCAACTGCGTCGTGCTGGACCACGGCTACGCACTGCAATCCATATACGGCCACATGCGCGAGATCGACGTAAAGGTGGGGGACCTGGTCAAGAAGGGCCAGAAGATGGGGATCGCGGGCGAGACGGGCCTGGCCGGCGGCGTGCACGTTCACTTCAGCATGCAGTTGGACGGCGTGCAGGTGAATCCGCGCGAGTGGTGGGACGAGCACTGGATCAGGGACCGGATCCTGAGCAAGCTGGGCGGGGCGCCGGCGGCGGCGCCGGACACTGCGCCGCCGGCGCACGCCGTCGTCAAGGCGGCGAAGAAACGGCCCCATCACAAGCGCTAAGAAAGTGTCTCACCACCAGACACGCAGCGTGTCGGCACGAGTGCCGACACGGGACGCAAGAGTGCGTGCGCCACATTGTTACCAGACGCGGCAGGCGTTCTGGCTGACCATCGGTTGGTCGGGCTTGCACGAGAACGCTTTTTGGAACTCCGGCATGTTCTGGAGGGTGCCGTTCACGCGGAACCGCCCAGGGGAATGCGGATCGGTCATCGCGCGCTGGCGAAGTTCCTGCGGGGACATGTTCTCGCACCAGACTTGCGCGAAGCCCAGGAACAGGCGCTGCTCGGGCGTGAAGCCGTCGAGCACCGGCAGCTTTTTATCCTTCGTGGCGTTTTCGAGGGCCATGTACGCAATGCGGACACCGCCGTTGTCCGCGGTGTTCTCGCCCAACGTCAGCCGCCCGTTCAGCTTCATATCGTCCACCGAGGTGAAGCTGGAATATTCGTCGGCGATACATGTGGCGCGCTTCTCGAACTCCGAGCCGTCCTTGGCGCTCCACCAGTCGCGGAGGTTTCCATCGGCGTCGAACTTGCGCCCCTGGTCGTCGAAGCCGTGCGTCATCTCATGCCCGATCACGGCGCCCACACCGCCGTAGTTCACGGCCAGGTCCCGCTTGGCGTCGAAGAACGGCACTTGCAGGATTCCCGCGGGGAAATTGATGCTGTTGCTCTGCGCACTATAGTTGGCATTGACGGTGGGCGTAGTCATGGTCCATTCGTTCTTGTCGGTGGGCTGGCCGATTTTCTCGATGCGCTGGCTGTACATCACCTCGGTCGCGCGCTCCAGGTTGCCGGCGAAATCATCGGGTTTCACGTTGACCTTGCTGTAGTCGCGCCACTTTTTCGGGTAGCCGACATTGTTGGTGATGGCCTTCAGCTTGATCTGCGCGGCTGCCTTGGTTTCGTCGGTCATCCACGGAAGCGCCGCGATATCCTCTCCCATGGTTTTCTCCAGGCCGTCCACCAGTGTCGTGATCTGCGCCTTCGCGTCCGCGCTGAAGGCCGCCTGCACGTACTTCTGGCCCAGCAGGTCCCCGAGCGCGCGGTCCACCACCGTAACGCAACGCATGTTGCGGGGCCGCGGTTCTTTCACGCCGGCCAGGTATCGCTGCCAGAAATCGAAATACTCGTTTTCGAAGGGCGCCGCCAAAGCCGCGGCCGAACTGCGCAGCAGTTGATAGGAGAAATACGCCTTCCCCGTTTCGAGGGGAAGCCCGGTCAGGTCGGCCGCGAACTGCTTGAGTCCATCGGGGTATACCACGTTGAGCGATTCAAACGGCGGCGCGCCGATGCCTTGGAAGAACGCATCCCAGTCGAGCATCGGCAGCAAGTCCGCCAGGTCCTTCCTGGCGAGCATGTGGTAGATCTTGTTGGGGTCGCGCATGGAGACGCGGTCCAGCGCATCTTTTGCCAGTATGGTTTCCAGGTCCAGGACCATCTTTGCTTTCTGGGATGCTGCCTCTGTGGTGTCGCCGGCCAACTGGAACATCTTCTGGACGTGCTGCACGTAGCGCTGGCGAATCTCCACCGACTTGGGGTCGGTTTTGAGGTAGTAGTCGCGGTCGGGCAGCGAGAGCCCGCCCGGACTCAGCACGGCGATCATCCGGTTGGAATCCTTGGGATCGGGCCGCGAACCGAACCCGAACACTACGCCAATGCCCATGCGGTGCAATCGCGCCATCTCCGCCACGATGCCCTCCCTGTTCTCGATAGCGTTGATGCGGTCGAGTTCGGCCTTGATTGGCTCGATACCTTTCTTGTTGATCCCCGCCGTGTCCATGCAACTCGTATAGAGATCCCCGATCTTTTGATCCAACGCGGAGCGAGTTTTGGCGGCGGCGGCGCCTTGCAGAATATCGAGCGCGACCTTCTCATTGTGGTCCTGCAGTTCGTTGAACCGGCCCCAGCGGGCACGGTCGGCGGGAAGCGGATTCTTGGCGATCCAGTTTCCGCAGGCATATTGATAGAAATCGACGCAGGGGTTCACAGACGTGTTCATCGAGGCCTTGTCGACGCCCGACGGGGTCGAGGCCGCGGGCGGCTGCGCGAGCGCCAGCGCCGGCCATAAAGAAACGGCAAGGAGAATTCGGGTGCGCATTTGTTTTCAAAACGGCAACCTCGATTCTAGCGCCCGTACCGGGAGCAAGCTCCAGGGATGTCCCTAGCGCCAGCCCGCCCGGCGAGGGCGCGTTATGAAAACGGCCAGCCGCGAATTCAGTTCAGCCCGCGTCTTTG
>Ga0335081_10013508_pt1 | contig 13208 bp, 7 predicted proteins | sample Lox_Sample_35_FD_206713 | JGI IMG/M metagenome (GOLD analysis project Ga0335081, IMG submission 206713) | Soil microbial communities from Loxahatchee National Wildlife Refuge, Florida, United States - Lox_Sample_3.5 | ecosystem: Environmental > Terrestrial > Soil > Wetlands | place: USA: Florida...
CGCCCTGCGCGACGCGACCGCGACGGTCGAATCGATTCCGCTGATCGCGTCTTCCATCATGTCGAAAAAATTGGGCGAAGGCGTGGACGCGCTGGTTCTCGACGTGAAGGTCGGCTCGGGCGCCTTCATGAAGCGCCAGGTGGACGCGCGCCGGCTGGCGCAGATGATGGTAGGAATCGGCCGCCGCGTGGATAAACGCGTCCAGGCGCTGATCACCGACATGAATCAGCCGCTGGGCTTCGCCATCGGCAACGCGCTCGAAGTGATGGAGGTTTCGCAGACGCTGCAAAACGTCGGGCCGACGGATCTCACGCGTCTTTCGCTCGAACTGGCCGCGCGCATGATCTTCCTGGGCAAGATCACCACCACGCTCGAAGACGCGCGCGAGGTGGCGCAACGAAAACTGCTCGACGGCTCGGGCTATCGCAAGCTGAAAGAGGTGATCGCGGCGCAGGGCGGAAATCCGCAGGTGCTCGACCGCTTCGAGCTGCTTCCCAACGCCACCGGCGCGCGCGAGATCACTTCGCCTCGCGCCGGCTACGTCAGCGCCATCGACGCCGAGTACATCGGCCAGGCGTCCGCGATGATCGGCGCGGGCCGCGATACCAAAGAAGACAAGATCGACCCGGCCGTCGGAGTGATTCTGGAGGTCAAGGTCGGCCAGAAGGTAGACGCCGGCGGCGTCCTGTGCCGCCTGTATTACACGCGCGAAGACCACGTCGAGGAAGCCGCCCAGTTGGTGGAAGACGCCTTCCGCATCTCCGGCTCCGCGCCCGAAGACCGTGAGTTGATCCTGGAGGTCGTGGGGTAAGAGTCACGCAACGGTGAACGTCAGGCGTTACGCATTCGTCATCGAGCCCACCAGCACCGGGTTCTCTGCCTTCTCGCCCGATGTTCCGGGGTGCGCCGCGATAGGCGACACGGAAGACGAAACGCGCCGCAACTCCGGGATCGAAGTCGCGGCGTAGCCAGTCCGCGAGGAACCTCACAGCCTGACTCCGTTTCACGTCCATCCAGCCGCGGTTTGGACCCTGTCGCTGGAATCGTTATAAATTCCGCGCTTTAGCGATGCTAAGTTGAAAACGTGGAGACCCTCTACGGCCGCTGGATGCTCGCCTGGGAAAACCGACTCTGTTCACGCGCGACCAATCGTATCGTCCGCCCCTTCGATTGGGGTCTTGAATGGACCCGCAACTGGCCGGTCACCCGAAAATTCCCGCGCAACGGCCACGACCCGCATGCATATCTGCGCGTTCTGAATCAATCCGCGCTCCTGGCGAGTGACGAATTTTTCGACTACGACAAGCCGCGCGATTTTTCGCTCGCAGCAAATCTGGTGCGCTTCACCAGTCCCGTTGAAACGCCGTTTCCCGAAAACAATCGCGTGCACGCCCAGTGGTTTCCGGCGCTGAAAGCCAAAAAACGCGTCGCGGCCGTGGTGATCCCGCACTGGAACGCATCGGCGACGCAGCACAACGCGCTGTGCGCCGGTCTCGCGCGCCTGGGGATCTCCGCGCTGCGCCTCAGCATGCCCTATCACGACTACCGCATGCCGGCTGGGCTTGAGCGCGCCGATTACGCCGTCTCCGCGAACGTCGCCCGCACCATCGACGCCACCCGGCAGGCCGTCATCGACATTCGCTGCGCGATCGACTGGCTCAATTCCCAGGGCTATGAGCGCACCGGCCTGGTCGGCACCAGTCTCGGTTCGTGCTACGGGTTCCTGGCGAGCGTCCACGACCCGCGTCTGGAAGTCAACGTCTACAATCACTGCTCCACGTATTTCGCTGACGTCGTCTGGGAAGGTTTATCTTCGCAGCACGTGCGCAAATCGCTTGAATCGGCTGTCACGCTCGATCAGTTGCGCGACGCCTGGATGGTGATCAGCCCGCCTAACTACATCGACCGCTACGCGACGATGAAGAAAAAGTCGATGTTCATCTACGCGCGCTACGACACCACTTTCCCCGTACGCTTTTCGCGCCAGGTGGTCGAAAAAGCGCGCGAGCTGGGACTCGATCACCGCGCTGTCGAAATGCCCTGCGGCCACTACACGCTCGGCGAGACGCCTTTCAAGTTCATCGACGGCTATCACATCTGCAATTTTCTGAAGAGAAATCTGTGAGCTTCAGGAATTGGGGACTGGGAACTGGGTATTGGGCCTGATCTCGAGCATCCGCCCCACTTTCCAGTCCCCAGTACCCAGTCCCCGGCAAGTACTGTTTTAGTCATATTCCCCTACGCCTGAAGCGCCTTCCGGCCGATCAAATTCAAGACGCAGGAGGACTATGCGCACGACCGCCTTCCTTTTCTTTCTCAGCAGTCTAGGGCTTGTCGCCCAGCACGCGCGCACGCTCGACGCCGCCACTCCCGCGAGCCTTCCCGCAACCATGGATGTAACACCCAGCCGCGGCATCGGGCCTTTCGATGCGAAGCAGGCCAAAGAATGGCATGATGCGGCCGAGCTTCTGTGCGCTCAGAGCCGTTACGCCGAGGCCGAAACGCTTTATGCGAAGCTGCTCGGCGAGCGCGAGCATTCGCTCGGCCTCAACAGTCCCGACCTGGTCAGTGATCTGAACGACCTGGGCCGCGTCAACTTCGCCCAGATGAAATACGGGCAGGCCATCACTTACTACGAGCGCAGCCTGCAAATCATGGAAACCTCCAAAGGCCGCCAGGACATGGCCGTGGTCGGCCCGCTTGAAAAGCTCGCGCGGATGTCTGATGCGCTCGAAAAATACGACGCGGCCGAGCGCTACACGCGCCGGGCGATCAGCGTGATCGAAGGCGCGAAGGGATCCGACGCAGCGGAGCTTGCGCCCGAGCTGGTCGCCCTGGGCGAGATTCTAAATCTCCAAAAACAGTGGGCGCCGGCCGAGCAGCAGTTCGAGCACGCGGTGCAAATTTACGAAAAGTCCCGCGGCATCGCCAACCCCGAGATGCTTCCCGCGCTCGACGGAATCGCCGCCGCGTACATGGAGTTGCATCATCTCAACGATGCCGAAAACGCCTTCCGCCGCGCGCTCTCTATTCGCGAAAGCGCCTACGGACCCTCCACGCTCGAGGTCGCCGAAACGCTGGACCGGCTCGGACGCTTTTATTCCGACCAGAAAAAGTACCCAGAAGCCGCGTATTGCTTTGAAAGATCATTATTTATTCGTTCAAAGCTGCATGGCGACACGGCCCCCGACACGCAGGCCACGCTCACTCAGGTGGCCACCGTTTACGGTGCGCAGGGACGCCAGGACGACGCCGAGCCGCTGTTCCGCAGCATGCTGACGGCTAAGGAGATCAATCTCGCCAGCAGCGTAAACTCGCTCGCCGCCCTGCTTGCCGGCCACGGCCGCGATGCCGAAGCGGAATCGCTGTACAAGCTCTCGATCGAGGTTCTGGACAAGCACAATTTCGTCGCCTCGCGCCATCCCGTTCTGAACACTGCGGATCCGCCTCCGCCCCTACTGGGAGAGACCCTCGATCAATACGCCGCCCTGCTGCGGAAAATGCGTAAAAAATCCGACGCGGCGAAGATGGAAGCCCGCGCCCGGATTCTGCACGGGGTGGGTGAGGCGAAATCCGGGGCAAAACCGAGCCGTAGTAGTAAGCACAGCCAATAAGGGGTACTATTCCGTTAACCGCATCCGGCCGATAGAACGGCTGAGATGCAGACTATCCTTGACGGGAAGCCGGTCGCGGCAATTGCGGAACCGCAATCCGCTCCAATCGCCGAGCCACCCGAGCCGGCGGATTTCGAGCTGGTGCTGGGGCGCCTTCAGCTGGCCAGCGTTTTCTTTCTGGCGATCGTGGTCATCGCCGTGTTTTCAGCGATTTCCTATCTGGCGGGGAAATCCATCGCGCCGCCGCCCAAGATCATCGAGCGGGTACGCGTCGAGCAGGTCCCGGCGCCTCAGGCGGCTCCCCGGCCGGTGCCTGCGCCGGTTGCGCCAGTCGCGCAAGTTGCGCCAGCCGCAACAACGGGCAAACCCGAGGCTGCCATTTTCGCGGACCCGCAGAACGGATCGTTGTATATCCAGATGGGCGCAGTGGAGAAAGGCATCGCCCTGATTCTCGTTGAAGGCTTGCGGAAACAGGGATTCCAGGCATTCGCTGCACCCGGCCCGAGCGAGAAAATTTTCCGGGTCCTCATTGGCCCCTTAGCGGATTCGAATGCTTATCAACAGGCCAAAAAGGCAGTGGACGATCTCGGCCTGACCGCCTTCGCGAGGCGATATCAGCAGTGAAAGTGTAGCCTCCGTCGAATGGATTTAGCGGACCATCATCCATTCCCCACTTTATAGTGGGGAATTCTCCCTTTTTCCTTGTATTCCGGCTACGCTTCGTGTATCCTGACCCAACAGGTTTGTTGGGTTTTCAGCGTTACATTTCTGGGGAAAGGGAGTTATGCTGCACACTCAAGCTGCGTTTACCGCTCGCACGCTCACGCGAATTGTCTTCCTGACCATTCTGACTCTGGCGCTTTCACTGGGCATCCTGAACGGCCAGGCGCTGAATGGAACATTGACGGTGACCGTCGTCGACGCCACCGAGGCTGTCATTCCGGCCGCGGACGTCACGATCACGAATATTGCGACAGGCCGCGTGTTCAGAGGTTCCACGGACGCCGCGGGCCTGTTCACCTTCACCAACATCGACAACGGCGACTACAAAGTAGTTGTCAGCCACTCCGGATTCACCAACACGCAAGTGGATCGCGTAACGGTGTTCACGTCCCAGACAACGCCGATCCGCGTGAGGCTGGAAATCGCCAGGACCGGCACGGAAGTGACGGTGGAGGCATCGGCGGTGACGGTGCAGACCGAGTCGGTGGAGCTGAAGAACGCGGTCGATCGCCAGACGCTCGACGAAATGCCTTTGCCGACGCGCAATCCGCTCGATCTGGTGAAATCGTTTGCAGGAGTGATGACGCCGAACACGACGTCGGTGACGGGCGGCGACGCGTTCGTGCACGGGCTGCGCGGCAACACCACGAACCTGACGCAGGACGGCATCAACGTCCAGGACAACACGGTGAAGACCAGCGCGTTTTTCGCCATCAGCGCCCCGGTGGTGGACACGATTGAAGAATTCAACGTGACGGTGGGCGGCGGCGGCGTGGACGCCGGATTCGGATCGGCGCAGGTTTCGATGGTGACGCGGCGCGGAACCAACGATCTTCACGGATCGGCGTACTGGTTCCAGCGGACCAGCTTTCTGAACGCGAATACGTGGTTCAACAACGCAGCGCGCCAGCCCACTCCGTTCCAGCTTCAGAATCACATCGGCGCGACCATCGGCGGCCCGTGGTACATTCCGAAGATCTATCACGGCAAGAACAAGACGTTCTTCTTCTTCGCCTACGAAGCGTATCGCGAGCCGCGCGCTTCGGCGACCACTCGAACGGTCATGACTCCCAGCGCCGAGCAGGGAATGTTCACCTACACGCCCACCACCGGCGGCGGGCCGATGACGGTAAATCTTCTCAATCTCGGCGCCATCGGGAATACGGGCATCAAGCCGGTGGTGAATGCGACCACGATGGGAGTGTATACGAAGCTCGTTCCGCAATCGGGTTTCGTGAACACGGGCTGCTCGGGCGGCGATGTCAACAACTTTTCCTGTCTCCAGTTCAACGAATCCGGCGTGAACAACCAGGACCGCTACACCGTCCGCATCGATCACCAGATCACGTCCAAGCACGCCTTCGAATTCGTGTGGGATCGGGTGAACTACAACACGTCTCCTGACTTTTTGAACGGCAATCAGCCGCCGTTCCTCGACTCTCCCTGGAGCGGCGGACAGATTTCCTCTCGCGAGATGTTCGTGTGGGCGCTGACGTCGGTGCTAACCCCCAACCAGACGAACGAGGTGCGCGTGGGTTATCAGCACGCGCCGGTCGGGTTCGATTACGGCAACACGTATAGCGAAACCGGGGGTGTGCAGGTCGCCTATGCCGGCGTCACCAGCCCCATCATGGCCGGCGGCTTCACCTTCCCGCAAGGCCGCAACACGCCGGTGCGGCAGTTCATTGACAACTATGCGTGGGTGAAGGGCAACCATCAGTTGCGCTTCGGCGGCGAACTGCACCAGGTGCTGGCGACGGCGTTCTTTGGAACTTTTTACCCGGACCTGACGATCGGCACCAATGCCGCCAACCCGGACGGGCTGAGCACGGCGAACCTGCCGGGAATCAGCGCGGCGGAGCTCACTATCGCCAACGACGTTTTCGAAAACATTACCGGCTTGATGGGCAACATCCGCGCGCAGTTCAATCACACCTCACCGACCTCCGGTTACGTTCTCGACGTGCCGGAGCAGTATACGCCGTTCATGCAGAATCTCGCGTTTTACGGCCAGGACAACTGGAAAATCGCCAAGAACCTGAACTTGTTTTACGGCGTGCGCTGGGAATACCAGGGGCCGTACAACGCGCGCAACGGGCTGGTGCTGTTGCCGCAAAATAACATCAGCACGCTCATGGGTCCCACGCCGACGGGCAACTCGCCGGTCGGCAATCTGTTGCAGCCCGGTCTGCTCGGCGGCGACATGAATCCGCAACTTACTCTTCAGGGTGCAGCCAACGGCCAGCCAGTGACCAATCGCCAACTGGACAACTTCGGACCGTTCATCGGGCTGGCGTATTCGCCGGGAAGCGATGGTAAGACGGTGCTGCGCGGGTCCTTCTCGCAGCACTACGACCTGGAGGGCCTGTCGCTTTGGGAGGCGGCGAGCACGGGAAACACCGGCCTGTTCACCAACGCGACCAACAGCACGCCAACGGGCGTCTTTTCAAGCGCGATCAGCTCTCAGTACCCCACGCCGATCGGCGGAACCTTCCCGGTCTCGCAGATTTCGAACTGGTTGAACTTCGGCGGCGCGACGCCGGAGATCGCTTTCGATAAGAACATGAAGACGCCGTATGTTCTCGAATGGAGCTTCGGCATCCAGCGCGACCTCGGCAAGCACTTCATTTTGGAAGCCCGTTATGTGGGCAACCACGCTGTCGACCAATTGCGCGAGTGGAACCTGAACCAGCTCGATATCAACAATAACGGCGTTCTATCGACCTTCACGGCCGCGCAAAATAACCTGGCGATCAATGCTGCCAACGGCAAGACCGGCACCTTCGCCTACAACGGTCTTCCCGGGCAGACTCCGACGCCACTGCTCGACGAACTGTTCGCCGGTGTGGCCAGCACCGCCGGCTACGGCAGCCCGACGTTCGTCACCAACCTTCAGCAGAACAACATCTACACGATGTTCAACACCATCCGCACCTCGCCCACCTATCGCACCAATGTGATGGGCGCCAACGGCTTGGGCGCGGCCAACGGTCTTCCGCTGAATTTCTTCGTGGCCGATCCCTGGGCCACTAACGCCCTTTACGCAAACAACGCTGCCTGGTCCGAATTCAACGGCCTGGAACTGGAGATCCGCCGGCGCTGGTCCAACTTGACCCTGCAAGGCAATTACACGTTCAGCAAAGTGCTCGCGGACACCTTTTTCGCCGAGTCGCAATCGGAAATGCAGAACTATCAGAACCTGAACAACACGGGTCTTGACAAGTTCATCAACGGCATCAACGTGACGCACTCGTTCGGCGTGAATTTCTCTTATCAGCTTCCGTTCGGAAGGGGGCAGCACTTCCTTTCGGGCGCCAACCGGCTGCTCGACAGCGTCGTCGGTGGATGGAGCCTGAACGGATTCACGCATCTTTCAAGCGGCGCGCCGTTCTCGCTCACCTCCAACCGCTTCACCACCGGCTGGGGCAACTCCAATACGCCTATGCTGATGAACATGAGCGTCTCGCAGCTTCGCAACAACATGGGCGTCTTCGAGACCAACAGCGGCGTTTATTACCTGAATCCAGCCTCCGGCCTGGTTAACGTCAAGGGCGCCAGCAGTACTGCCAATTTCTGCACCACCAACTCGGCGGGGCAGGTGACGCAGACTACGCCGTGCTTTGCCGAGCCGGCCCCGGGGCAGTTGGGCAACCTCGCGTATAACGAGTTCAACCTGCCGTGGTTCTTCGACCAGGATCTTTCAGCGGTCAAGGAGATCCAGCTCTTCGAGCGGTTGCGCATGGAGCTGCGTCTTGAAGCATTCGACGTGTTCAACAACGTGAACTTCTCGATCGGCTCGCTGGCCAATCTGGCCGCAAGCTCCAGTTCCCAGAACTCGCTCGATTCGACCACCTTCGGGCAGTTGACCACGACGTTCGACACGGCCCGCGGCGGTGGTGTCACGGCGCGGATCGTGCAGTGGGGCATGCGCTTCGTTTTCTAGTAGCGCGTCACCGAGAAATCGAGTACGCGCGGCATAAATAAATGCCGCGCGGTCAAGCTCGGGCTGTAGTGAGAACTTTGTATCAGCGCGGCCGGTAGACGATGCAGTAGGCGATCCCGATCAGCGCCAGCAGTGCGCCCCACCACACCGGCGCGTGCAGCCGGGCGAGCACCACGGCGCCCGGATTTGACCATTCGATCAGGCCGCTCGATAAAATGAGCACGCCGTAGATCGCCAGAAGCAGGCCCACGAAAAACCAGACCGGGATGATTTTCATGCGGATCACCAGAAAAGCCATTGCAGAACGGCCAGGATCGCGAGCACGGCCAGCGCCCAGAACGCCGGCCGCCGGAACCATTGGATGCCGCCTTCACGAGGGACGTTAGTGAGCCCGTAAACCAGGCCGGCGAGTTCGCCATCGGGCTTGGGACGCGTGGCGAGACTGACCGCGACGGTCACCAGAACGCCGATCAGGCACGACCACAGCGCGCGATACATATCCTCGGCGAGCGCCTTGGCGTGCGGGGACAAGGCGATCAGCGCCAGCGCGCGAGGATCGAGCTTCACGGCGAAAAACATGGCGATCGAAGAGAGAGTGCCGGCGAGAAGCCCGTAAAATCCGCCGGCCGCGGTGACTCGTTTCCATGTCATTCCGAGGATCACGGTGCCGAACAACGGCGCGATGAAAAAGCTGAACAGCGCCTGGACGTAATCCATGATGCTGGCGAACCCCATGGCGACGTACGCGGTCGCGACGCTCACCAGCAGTCCGGCGGCGGTGCACCAGCGGCCCATGCGGACGTAATGAGCGTCGGTTGCCCTTCTGCGCAGGAACGGGCGGTAGATGTCGTAGGTCCAGACGGTGGCGAATGCGCTGACGTTGCCCGCCATCCCCGCCATGAATCCCGCGACCAGCGCGGTAACTCCCAAGCCGAGCAGTCCGGGTCCGCAGTAGCGCGCCAGCATCAGCGGCAAGACTTCGTTATAGCTGTGCTGGCCCGGTTGTATCGCGGATTCGGGAAACAGGTGCTCGGGCAGCACGGCCAGCCCGAGCAGTCCCGGAAGTATCACGATCAGCGGCACGGCCATTTTGAAAAACGCGCCGATGAGGGGCGCGAGCTTGGCCGAGCGCAGGTCCCGCGCGGCGAGCACGCGCTGAACAACGAGAAAATCGGTGGTCCAGTAGCCCATCGAAAGCACCGCGCCGAGGCCGAACACGATGCCAGTCCAGTGCATGCCCATGGGGTTGTCCTGAAAATGGCCGAGCGCCGACCAGAGGTGCGTGAAATCCTGGCCAGGGAAATTTGTCTGGATGCGCGCGACCATGCCGTTCCACCCGCCGGTCTCGATCAGGCCGAGAATCGGAATCAGCAGCGCGCCCAGCCAGATCAGGAAAAATTGCAAAACCTCGTTGAAGATGGCCGAGTATAAACCGCCCGCGGCAACGTAAATGCCGACCGTCAGCGAAGAGATCCAGATGCTTAAATGAATGTTCCAGCCGAGCATCACCTTCATGACCACGGCCATCGCGTACATGTTGACGCCTGACATCAGGATGGTCATGACGGCGAAGCTTGCCGCGCTGAGCGCGCTCGCGGCGGGGCCGTAGCGAAGCTGCAGATATCCGGGGACCGAGTGCGTCTTCGAGATGTAGTAAAACGGCATCATCACGATTCCCAGAAACACCATGGCGGGGATCGCGCCGATCCAATACCAGTGCGCGGCGAGAATGCCGTATTGATACGCAGATCCGGCCCAACCCAGTAGCTCGAGCGATCCGAGATTCGCGGACACGAAACTCAATCCTGCGACCCACGCGGTCATTTCGCGGCCTGCGAGAAAAAAATCCTCGCCGCTGCGGGCGAAGCGCTTGAGGTACAGACCGATGGCCAACACGGCGAGGAAATAGATCGCGATGATCGCAAGATCGACGCGGTGGAGCGAAATCATTTACGTGAAGAAGACGCGCCCGCGATGCTGGCCGATCAGCAATTGAAACAGACGGTGCGCGATCAGCTCATGTAAGGTGAGCAGCTCGCGATGGGCGCGCGTCAGCTCTGCAGCATCTTGCGTTGAGCGGACCAGCGCTCCCGCCTTCAGCGCGTCGGTCGCTTCTTTGATGATGGGATCGGAGATCACTTCGCCGGCCATTTCCCATAAAGTGATGAAGCGGTCGACAGCAGTAGGGAAGCTGACCTCGAAAACTCCGGACTGGCTGGTGGTGCGCGGCGGCTTGTAGTCGAGATTGAAGGGGCCGTTGTAGCCATGGCTGCGCAGCAGGACCAGCACGTTCAGCCAGTCGAGCGGATTCACCAGGCCCACGCCGATATCGACGTCGTGCTTGAGGCGATAACCGTCGTTGATATCGAAATGGAAAAGTTTTTTCGCCACGAGCGCGCGGGCCAGGGCGGCGCGCGGCGCGGCGCCCCACATCAGCTCGTGCAGATATTCGGGATTCAGTCCGACCATCTCCGGGTGTGCCAGCAATCCCGACGCGATGAATGCGAGCATCGCGTCGCTCGTGGGCAGCAGGATTTCGGCCTGCGGTTCGAAGGGCTTGGCTTCCAGGCAATGCTTCAACGTTGGCCGGCCTTTTTTCTTTGCGACCTCGAGATCACGGTCGCAGGCGGCATTGAGAACATCGGCGTACCAGCCGAGCGAATCGGTTTCCTCGATTGCGCCCTGCACGGAATAGCCGAGCGATCCCGGCCAGTAGACGGCGAAGCTCGCGCCGAGCTCGTGGCCGATATCGACCGTGTTGCGCACGCGAAATTTGGCGTATTCCCGCACCGCGGGCGATTCGGCGGCGGGACTGGCGGCCCACACGGCGTGATAGAACGTCTCGGTGGTGACCATCGAGCACTTCATTCCGTGATCGTCGAGCGTCTTCCCGATGCGTGCGACGATCTCCCACTGCTCCTGCTTCGCCAGCGCTTCGGTGGGGATCACATCGGTGTCGTGCGTCGTCCAGTACGCGATGCCGATTTCGGAAAAGCGGCGAATCACTTCTTCGAATCCGATCGGCGGGCGGGTCGGCGCGTGAAACAGCGCCTGGCCCTGGTACGCGGCGGCCCATTGCGGACCCGAAAGGAAATATTTGCGCCGCGTTTCGGGAGGGTAGGCTCCGCCGCAGGCCTTCATGAGACGCGAAACCAGCGCGGTCTGCCGGTTTTCGGGGATCGGATTCATGGACACCTCGCGAACCGTTATTGTTGCACCATTCACGCGCGGGCAGGTCTATGATAGCCTTGAGCCGATTACGTCAGTTCGAGGAACATATGAAACACAATCGTCGAGAGTTCATGGGAATGACCGGCGCCGGAATTTTCGGTCTGGCCGGAGCCGCGTGGTTGGATGCGCAGACGCAGGACGCGGACCTGGTGGTGTTCAACGCCAAAGTCTACACGGTGGATGCCGCCGCGCCCAGAGCGGAAGCGTTCGCGATTAAGGACGCGCGTTTCCTCGCGGTGGGGACCACGGACGAGATGAAGGCGCTGATCGGGAAGCGCACGCAGAGCTTCGACGCGAAGCAGATGACCATCGTGCCCGGTTTCATCGACTGCCACAATCATGCGCCGGGCAACACGCTGATGTACGACGTACTGGTGGGCAATCCTTACGTGGTCGAGTTCGTGACCATCGACAGCATCGTCGAAAAGCTGCGCGCGCGGGCGGCGCAAACGCCGCCGGGCTATTGGGTGGAAGGATTTTTCTTCGACGACACGAAAGTCAAGGACAACCGCATGCTCAACGTGCACGACCTCGACCGGGTGTCGAAGGACCATCCTGTGGTGGTGCATCATCGTGGCGGGCACACGTCGTTTTATAACAGCAAGGCGCTGGAGATGGCGGATATCAACCGCAGCACGCCCAATCCGCCGGGCGGAACCTTCGATCGCGACGCCGACGGAAACTTGAACGGCCGTGTGACGGATCGCGCTACGGGGCAGATCAACCGCGTGGGCAAGCGCATCACCTACACGCCGGAGCAGAGGGAACAGCGCGATCGCGACGGGCTCGCGTACATCTCGAAACAATTCGTGCGCTTCGGGCTGACCAGCGTGCATCATGAATCGGGCGACCTGTTCGCGCTGCAGCAGGTGCGCGCGCGCGGCGATCTTCTGCATCGCGTGAGCTACGAGGCCAATGGCAAGGTGCTCGATTCGATGATCGCGGGCGGAATCGAGACCGGGTTCGGCGATGAATGGATCCGCTTCGGCGCGACTTCCGAGCACACCGTCGATGGGTCGTTTTCCGAGCGCACCATGGCGCTGAGCATTCCCTACCCGGGCGTCACACCCCCGTACAAGGGCAACGTCACCACCACGCAGGAGGATCTCAACGCGTGGATCGAGAAAGTGCATCGTGCAGGCATCCAGGTGAACTGCCATGCCAACGGCGACGTGGCGATCGAGATGTTCCTGACCGCGGTGGAGCGCGCGCAGCGCCTGTTCCCGCGCACCGACGCGCGACCGAAGATCACGCACTGCACGCTGATCAATGACGACATCCTGCGGCGCATGAAAGCGCTGGGCGCGGTTCCGGCGGTGTTCACCTCGTACGCTTACTACAACTCCGACAAATTCCATTTCTACGGCGAGGAGCTGATGAAGCGATCGATGGCGTTCCGCAGTTTTCTCGATACGGGGATTGAGGCGGCGGCCGGGTCGGATTTCAGCCCCGGTCCGTTCGATCCGCGCATGGGGATGCAGGGGATGGTGACGCGCACGGGATGGAACGGCGAGACCTGGGGTGCGAACCAGCGGGTGAGCGTGGACGAAGCGCTGCGCATCAACACACTCAACGGCGCCTACAACTCGCACGAGGAATCGATCAAGGGATCGATCACACCGGGCAAGCTGGCGGATTACGTCGTGCTGGCCGACGATCCGCACACGGTGGACCAGGGAAAAATCAAGGACATCGAG
>Ga0335081_10013509_pt1 | contig 13207 bp, 9 predicted proteins | sample Lox_Sample_35_FD_206713 | JGI IMG/M metagenome (GOLD analysis project Ga0335081, IMG submission 206713) | Soil microbial communities from Loxahatchee National Wildlife Refuge, Florida, United States - Lox_Sample_3.5 | ecosystem: Environmental > Terrestrial > Soil > Wetlands | place: USA: Florida...
GCGCTTCCGGCAAATCGGCAGCAAAACGCCGGGGCATCCCGAATCGCATGTGACCACCGGCGTCGAAACCACCACCGGTCCACTGGGACAAGGCGCGGGCAACAGCGTGGGCATGGCCATTGCGAGCAAGTGGCTGGCAGAAAATTACAACAAACCGGGCTTTGAGATTTTCGATTTCAACATATATGCGGTCTGCGGCGACGGCGACTTGATGGAAGGGGTGGCCTGCGAGGCCGCCTCGCTCGCCGGGCATCTCAAGCTTTCGAATCTTTGCTGGATCTACGATCATAACCGCGTAACCCTGGACGGACCGGCGGAGTGGTCGTTCAGCGAAGACGTGATGACGCGCTTCGTGGGCTACGGCTGGAACGTGACGCGCGTTTCGGACGCCAACGATCTGGAGATGCTGGGGCGCGCGTACGACGTGTTTCATAAGACGAAAGGGCAGCCGACTTTGATCGTGGTGGATAGCCACATCGGGTACGGGTCGCCGCACAGGCAAGATTCTTACGAAGCGCACGGCGAGCCGCTGGGCGAAGCCGAAGTAAAACTCACGAAGAAAAATTATGGCTGGCCGGAAGATGCGAAGTTCCTCGTGCCTGACGGCGTTTACGACCAGTTCAAGAATGGCGTCGGCAGGCGCGGCGCCGAGGCCCGTTCCGCGTGGACGGCGAAATTTGCGGAGTACCAGAAGCAGTTCCCGCAGCTCGCCGAGCAAATTCACCGCATGCTGGCCGGTCAATTGCCGGACGGCTGGGACAAAAACTTGCCGAATTTCCCCGCAGACGCCAAAGGCATGGCCACGCGCGAAAGTTCCGGGAAAACGCTGAACGCGTTGGCGGCGAATATCCCGTGGCTGCTCGGCGGCTCGGCGGACCTGGCCAAATCGAACAAGACGAATCTGACCTTCGAGGGCGCGGGCGACTTCTATCCCAATCAATACCGCGGGCGGAATATCCACTTCGGCGTGCGCGAACACGCCATGGGCGCGGCGGTGAACGGCCTGGTGTTGTGCAAGCTGCGCGCGTTCAGCGCGACGTTCTTCAATTTCAGCGACTACATGCGGCCGGCCATGCGCCTTGGCGCGCTGATGGAGATTCCGGCGATCTACATTTTCACGCACGACTCGATCGGCGTGGGCGAAGACGGTCCCACACATGAGCCGGTCGAACAATTGGCGGCGTTTCGGGCCATGCCCAATATGCTGGTGCTGCGCCCGGGCGATGCCAACGAAGTCGTTGAAGCCTATAAAGTCATCCTGCAGCACACGCACGGCCCTTCGATGCTGGTGCTGACGCGGCAAGCCATGCCAACGTTCGACCGCACGAAATACGGCGCGGCATCCGGCGTGGCCAAAGGAGCGTACATCCTCGCAGATGCCCAGGGCGGAAAGCCGGACGTGATTCTGATGGCGAGCGGCAGCGAGGTGGGCCTGTGCATGACGGCTTCCGAGAAGCTCACCGCAGAAGGCATAAAAGTTCGCGTGGTGAGCATGCCGTCGTGGGAACTGTTCGAACAGCAGGATGTAGCCTACAAAGAAAGCGTCTTGCCCGCGAACGTAACCGCGCGCGTTTCCGTCGAGATGCAATCCGCCTTCGGATGGGAGCGCTACGCCGGGCCCAAGGGCAAAATCGTCGGGATGCGCACGTTTGGCGCGTCGGCGCCGCTCAAGGATTTGCTCAAGAAGTTCGGATTTGAACCCGACAACGTGGTTGCTGCAGCCAAAGAAGTCCTGGGAAAGTGAGCGCCGCATGAAAGTCGTCATCGGTTCTGATCACGCTGGCTTTCAGCTCAAGAACAAAATGGGCGATCTACTGCGCGCTATGGGCAACGAAGTCCTCGATGTAGGCGCATTCAACGAAAATCCTTCGGACTATCCGGATTTTGCGGAGGCGGTCGGTAGAGCGGTGCTCGATGGCAAAGCGGAGCGCGGTGTATTGATTTGCGGAAGCGGCGTGGGCGCGAGCGTCGCGGCCAACAAGCTGCCGGGAATCCGCGCGGGCATGTGCCATGACACCTATTCGGCGCATCAAGGAGTGGAGCACGACGACATTAACGTGCTCGTGCTCGGCGAGCGCGTCATCGGCGTGGAATTGGCCAAGGACTTGGTGCGCGCCTTCATGGGCGCGAAATTCAGCAACGAAGAGCGGCACGTGCGGCGGCTCGGCAAAGTGAAGGCCCTGGAAGCGAAATACTCGAGGCAGGCGAGGACCTAGCACGGTTGGCCCTTAAGGAAGCGCAGCGGCCACTCTCCTATGGCAGGGAGTACAATATCAGTCTGCGGGTTTTGGGCATCGAGGAGACCCATCATGACTACGACGACGACGATTCCAAATGTCAGCACCGGCGAAGGGACGAATCCGCTCAAGGCGCTTCTCGCCTACGGCCAATCCCCGTGGATGGACTACATCCGGCGCGATCTGCTGACCACCGGCGGCCTGAAGAAATACATTCACGATGACGGCCTGCGCGGCATGACCTCGAATCCCTCGATTTTCGAGAAGGCCATCACCGGCAGCGACCTGTACTCCGATATTCTGAATTCGCCCGAGGCCAAGCAACTCGACGCGAAGGGCCTGTTCGAGAAAATCGCCATTCGCGACGTTCGGGACGCTTGCGACATCTTCAATCCCGTCTATAAGGAATCGAACCGGCGCGACGGCTACGTCAGCCTGGAAGTGTCGCCCTATCTCGCCAACGACACCAAGGGCACCTTGGAAGAGGCGCGCCGTTTGTGGAAGCTGGTGGACCGCCCGAACGTGATGATCAAGGTGCCGGCCACTCCGGAAGGGATCCCAGCCATTCGGCAGTTGCTCGAAGACGGCCTGAACATCAATATCACCCTGCTTTTTGCGCAATCAGCGTATGAGCAGGTGGCGGAAGCGTTTCTCGTGGCTCTCGAAGCGCGCGTGGCCAAGGGGCAGGACATCAGCCACATCGCCAGCGTGGCCAGCTTCTTCGTCAGCCGCATTGACACGCTGGTGGACAGCAAGCTGGACGAAAAATTGAAAAAGACCGCCGATGCCGCACAACGCGCGCTGCTGGAAAGCCTGCACGGCAAAATCGCCATTGCCAACGCCAAGCTCACGTACAAAAAATACCAGGAGCTCTTTGGCGGCGCGCGCTGGAACGCGCTGGCCGCGAAAGGCGCGCAAACGCAGCGCCTGCTGTGGGCCAGCACCAGCACAAAGAATCCCAAATACCGCGACGTCATCTACGTAGAAGAGCTCATCGGCGCGGACACCGTGGACACCATTCCTCCAGCCACTTTCGACGCCTTCCGCGATCATGGCCGGCTGCGCCGCAGCTTGACGGAAGACGTGGAGGAAGCGCGCAAAACCATGGATGACCTCGCAAAGGCCGGAATTTCCATGAAGGACGCGACGGACAAGCTTCTCGTGGACGGGGTCAAACTTTTTTCCGATGCGTTCAAGCAGCTTCTGGACGCCACAGGAAAAAGCGCAGGGGTGCGCGCTTGAGCCTGAACAGCCAGACCTACACACTCCCGGAGAGTCTCACCAGCGAAGTGAACGCTTCGCTGGCGGACTGGAAGAAAGCCGGAAAAGTGAAGCGGCTATGGCAAGGGGATCCCTTGCTCTGGAGTGGCGCCGACGAGGACAAGTGGCTGGGCTGGCTGAACATCACGCAACAGCAGCTCGATGACTTGGCGAAATTGCAGGAAGTTGCCGCGGACGTTGCGAGCGCCGCGTTCAAAAACGCTCTTCTTCTGGGCATGGGCGGCTCCAGCCTGTGCCCGGAAGTTCTGCGCCTGACCTTCGGCATCAAGGCCGGCTTCCCCGATTTACATGTGCTCGATTCGACGGATCCCGCGCAAATCAAATGCATCGAAGAAAAAGTGGATCTCACGCGCACCATCTGCATCGTTTCGAGTAAGTCCGGTAGCACGCTCGAGCCGAACATCTATAAGCAATACTTTTTCGAACGCGTCAAAGCCCGGGTTGGCGAAAAAGAAGTTGGCAAGCGCTTCATCGCCATCACCGATCCTGGCTCGAAGATGCAGCGCGTCGCCGAGAAAGACAAATTCCGCAAGATTTTCATGGGCCTGCCCAGCATCGGCGGGCGCTACTCGGCGCTTTCCAACTTCGGCATGGTGCCTGCCGCAGTTATGGGCATCGACGTCGCCAAGTTCCTGAAAAGTACGCAGGAAATGGTGCAGGCATGCGGCGCGGATACGGATGCCACCGCCAACCCCGGCGTGGTGCTGGGAAATATCCTCGGAACCGCCGCCAACAACGGCCGCGACAAGCTCACGATTGTAACTTCGCCGGGAATTTTCGATCTCGGCGCCTGGCTCGAACAATTGATTGCCGAATCCACCGGCAAGTCCGGCACGGGAATTATTCCCGTGGATCGCGAAAAGCTCGCGAAACCGGATACGTACGGCAAAGACCGCGTCTTCGCCTATTTGCGGCTCCAGTCGGAGCCGGATAAGGAGCAGTCCGCCGCGGTGGATGCACTGGCAAAGGCTGGTCATCCCGTGGTGCGCATCGTTTTGAAGGACACCTACTCGCTGGGTCAGGAGTTTTTCCGCTGGGAAATCGCCACCGCCGTGGCTGGCGCGATTATCGGAATCAATGCCTTTAACCAACCCGACGTGGAGGCCAGCAAGGCGGAAACCCGCAAGCTGACGAGCGAGTATGAAACCAGCGGCAAGCTGCCTCCGGAGTTCCCCTTCTTCACCAGCGATGGCATCAAACTCTATGCCGACGGCAAAAACGAGAAAGCGCTCAAAGGCGGCGGCACACTCGCTGGCTTCCTGAAAAAGCATCTCGAGCGCATCGGTCCCAGCGACTATTTTGCTGTTCTCGGCTACATCACCATGAACGAGGCCAACGAGCAAGCCCTGCAAACGATGCGCCTGGCGGTGCGCGACAACAAAAAAGTAGCCACGGTCCTGGGCTTTGGACCGCGCTTCCTGCATTCCACCGGGCAAGCGTACAAAGGGGGCCCGAACCGCGGCGTCTTTCTGCAGATTACCTGCGACGACGCCGTGGACGTCTTGGTTCCCGGACAGAAGTACACCTTCGGCGTGGTGAAAGCGGCGCAGGCGCGCGGAGACTTCGCCGTGCTGGCCGAGCGCGGCAGACGCGCGTTGCGCGTTCATCTGGGCAAGGATGTGGCCGCCGGGTTGGCCACTCTGAACGACGCCATTCAGCAGGCACTCGCATAAGAATTCTGCAGGGACTCTTCACGCAGCGAAACGTACAGGAGCTATCGCGATGCAACTTGGGATGATCGGGCTTGGCAGAATGGGCGCCAACATGGTGCGGCGTCTAGAAAAACACGGCCATAAGTGCGTCGTCTACGACCGCAGCGCGGATTCCGTGAAACAGCTCGCCAGCGAAGGCGTCACCGGCTCCAACTCCCTCGATGATTTTGTCCAAAAATTGCAGAAGCCTCGCGCCATCTGGTTGATGGTGCCCGCGGCGGTCGTGGACGCCACCCTGCACGACCTCGCCGCCAAGCTCGACTCCGGCGACATCGTCATCGACGGCGGCAACTCCTACTACATCGACGACATTCGCCGCGCCAAGGAACTCTCTGCCAAGGGGATTCATTATTGCGACGTGGGCACCAGCGGCGGCGTGTGGGGCCTGGAGCGCGGGTATTGCCAGATGATTGGCGGCGAAACCGCCATCGTGAAGCACCTCGACGCGATCTTCAAGGCGCTGGCGCCGGGCCGCGGAGACATTGAGCGCACGCCGGGGCGCGACAAAGTTGGGGGCAGTGCCGAAGAAGGTTACCTGCACTGCGGCCCCTCGGGCGCCGGCCATTTCGTCAAAATGGTTCACAACGGCATCGAGTACGGCTTGATGGCCGCCTACGCGGAAGGTCTGAACATCCTCAAGCACGCCAACGCTGGAAAATCGCAGCGCGAAACAGACGCGGAGACCACGCCGCTGCGCAATCCCGAGCACTACCAATACGACTTCAACCTCGCCGACGTTGCCGAGGTGTGGCGCCGCGGCAGCGTGGTCGCTTCCTGGCTCCTGGACCTGACTGCCATTTCCCTTCTTGAGCAGCCCACGCTCGACAACTTCTCCGGCCGCGTCTCCGACTCCGGCGAGGGCCGCTGGACCATTCTCGCGGCCATTGAATCCACGGCGCCGGCGCCGGTTCTGACCGCCTCCCTTTTCCAGCGTTTTGCTTCGCGCGGCGAAGGCGATTTCGAGGGCAAAGTCTTGTCCGCGATGCGGTTTCAATTCGGTGGCCATCTCGAGAAGAAGAGCGGCCACTGAGCAGCTTCAACTCCAGCGCGCCCGCTGAGACAGGATGACTTCGATGAGTTCCGACCACACAACTGCCGGGTCCGCCGGCTCTCCCTGCATGATGGTAATCTTCGGCGCCAGCGGCGACCTCACCAAGCGCAAGTTGGTTCCCGCCCTGATTAACCTCGCGCAAGAAAAGCTCTTGTCCCAGCAGTTCGCCATCGTTGGCTTTGCGTTCGATGCCATGACCACGGACTCCTTTCGCGAACATCTGAGCGAAGAGATCAAGCAGTTCGAAGCCGGGCCGGTGGATGCGAACCTGTGGAATTGGTTTCTGGAGCGCATCTATTACGTGCAGGGCGACTTCAAGGATCCCGCCGCGTACCAGCGCCTGAAACAACAAATCACGGAAGCCGAGCAGAAACACGCCACCGAAGGCAATCGCTTTCACTACCTGGCCGTTTCGCCGTCCTTCTTTGGCGAAATCGCCCGCAGGCTCGGCGAGATTGGGCTGACCAAGGAGCAAAACGGCGCGTGGACGCGGGTTATCGTCGAGAAGCCCTTCGGGCACGATCTGGAATCCGCGCAACAGCTGAACAAGGAATTGAAGGAAATCCTGACCGAGAAGCAGATTTACCGCATCGATCACTACCTCGGCAAAGAGACCGTGCAGAACCTGCTGGTCTTCCGCTTCGCCAACAGCATCATCGAACCGCTTTGGAACCGCACCTACATTGATCACGTGCAAATCACCGCGGCGGAATCCGTTGGCGTCGAGCACCGCGGCGCCTTTTACGAAACCGCGGGCGCTCTCAAGGACATGGTTCCCAATCACATGTTCCAACTCCTCACGCTCACCGCCATGGAGCCGCCTATCTCCTTTGAGGCCGACGCTGTCCGCGACAAACAAGCGGAAATTCTGCACGCCCTGCGTGTCCCCACGCCGGAAGAGGTTCTCTATACCACGGTGCGCGGCCAGTATGGCGAGGGCTGGGAAAACGGCCAGAAAGTTCCCGCCTATCGCAGCGAGCCCAATGTTTCGCCGGAATCCAACACCGAGACCTTCATCGCCAGAAAGCTGCAAATTGAAAACTGGCGTTGGGGCGGCGTGCCCTTCTATGTGCGCACCGGCAAGCGCATGGCCAAGCGCGTCACGGAAATCGCCGTGCAATTCCGCAAAGCCCCTTTCATGCTTTTTCGCAAAACGCCCATCAAAGACCCGCATGTCAACCGCCTGGTCGTTCACATTCAGCCGGACGAAGGTATCACTCTGCGTTTCGGCGCGAAAATTCCGGGATCGATCATGAAGCTCGGTCTCGTGAACATGGATTTTGATTACGCCCGCGACTTCGGCACCTCGCATAGCACCGGCTACGAGCGCTTGCTTTACGACTGCATGCTCGGCGACGCCACGCTCTTCCAGCGCGCCGACATGGTCGAAGCCGGCTGGGCAGCCCTCGAACCCGTCATCGACGTCTGGAAAGCCCTGCCCGCCCGCGGTTTCCCAAACTACGCTGCCGGCTCCTGGGGTCCTAAGGAAGCTGACGAACTCATGGCCAAGGATGGCCGCGCCTGGAGAAAGATCGAGGAAGACGAAGACGCCAAAAGCCAAACCACCGCCAAGCCGATGACCGCCTAATGCCTGGCCGGGCGCAAAATCGCATGACTGAATCCAAGACCAACGTGGAAGTTCGCATCCTGCCCGACGCCGCGGCCATCACCGAACGCGCCGCGCAAAAGTTCGTCGAGATTGCCTCCGCGGCCGTCGCGCAAAAGGGCTCCTTCGAGGTCGCGCTTTCCGGCGGGTCCACGCCGAAGGCGCTCTACGCGATGCTCGTCAACGATCCTGTACTCCGCGCGCAGGTCCCTTGGGATAAAATGTTCGTGTTCTTCGGCGACGAGCGGCATGTCGGCCCGGACGACGAACTCAGCAACTTCCGCATGGCCAGGGAAGCCATGCTTTCGAAGTCGTCCCTCAAGCCGGAGCAGGTCTTTCGCGTCAAAGGCGAGTATCCCGAAGCCGAACAGGCCGCCAAGGAGTATGAGCAGGACATCCGCGCGCATTTCAAACTGTCAGACAGCCAGTTTCCGCGCTTCGATCTCGTGTTTCTCGGCATGGGCGACGAAGGTCATGTGGCGTCCTTATTTCCTGGCACGAAAGCGTTACACGAAAATCGCCGCATTGCTGTGCATAATTGGGTGGGCAAGGTTTTGATGGACCGGATTACGCTCACGGCTCCGGCCATCAACAATGCCGCCAACGTCATCGTGATGGCCGCTGGCGCCGGCAAAGCGCCGGCCTTGACCGCGGTCCTGGAACGAGTTTACGAGCCCGAGCAGTTACCGGCGCAGCTGATTCGACCGGTGAACGGCAATCTGCTTTGGTTGGTGGACCCCGCCGCCGGCAGCCTGCTCACTCATGCGATTCGCGAATAATTCAGGAGGCATATATGGCAACCCTTACCAGCGCAGGAAAAATCGAGCAGTATCTCGGCGACAAGGCGGACTATTTTCTCGGCTTCAAGTCTCCGAAAATCTCCAAAGAACGTCTCCATCTCCCCGGCCCGGATTTCGTCGATCGCGTCTGGAGCATCTCCGACCGCAGCAGCCGCGTGCTCACCAATCTCCAGCGCATGTTCCATCACGGCCGCCTGCGCGGCACGGGCTACCTCTCGATTCTTCCCGTGGATCAGGGTATCGAGCACTCCGCCGGCGCCAGCTTCGCTAAAAATCCCGACTACTTCGACGCCGAAAATATCGTCAAGCTGGCCATCGAAGGCGGCTGCAACGCTGTGGCCTCCACCTTCGGCGTGCTCGGCTCCTGCTCGCGCAAATACGCTCACAAAATTCCCTTCATCGTGAAAATCAATCACAACGAACTGCTCACCTTCCCCAATCGCTTCGACCAAGTTCTCTTCGGCACCGTGCAGGAAGCCTGGAACATGGGTGCAGCCGCCGTTGGCGCCACCATCTACTTCGGTTCCGACCAAAGCACTCGCCAGATCGTCGAAATCAGCCAGGCCTTCGCTCACGCGCACGAACTCGGCATGGCCACCGTGCTCTGGTGCTACCTCCGCAATCCTGCCTTCAAAAAGGACAAGGATTATCACGTTTCCGCCGACCTCACTGGCCAGGCCAATCACCTCGGCGTCACCATCGAAGCCGACATCATCAAGCAGAAGCTCCCCGAGAATAACGGCGGCTATGCGGCCCTCAACCTGGGCGACTCCAGCTACGGCAAATTTGACAAGCGCATCTACACGGATCTCGCCAGCGACCATCCCATCGACCTCTGCCGCTACCAGGTCGCTAACTGCTACATGGGCCGCGCTGGCTTGATCAACAGCGGTGGCGCTTCCGGCGCCAACGATTTCGCCGAGGCCGTCACCACCGCCGTCATCAACAAGCGCGCCGGCGGCACCGGCCTCATCTCCGGCCGCAAAGCCTTCCAGCGCCCCATGTCCGAAGGCGTGCAGCTTCTCAACGCCATTCAGGACGTCTACCTCAGCCCCGACGTCACCGTCGCCTGACCCGCACACCTGAGCCGCGTGTGAAAAGGTTCCTCATACGCGGCTTCGTGTTTTTGATGGTTTCTGTCGCTTCCATCTTCCCATTGATGCGCTTGGCCGAGATTGTGTGGGCTCACGATGCTTCCGTTGATCCACCGCCCTACTTCCCGTTTTAGCTCGGTCACCCGAAGGCCGATTCATTGTCGTTCCCCTGCGGGAGGCCTCTGAATCGAATTTCGTCCTCGAAATCTCGGATCGGGACCTTGCGCAAATCAACAGCGATTTGACATCCCGGGTTTCTACAAACCAATCCGCATACCCGTACTTCAAAATCTTGGCAAGACGCACGGAGTATACTGACGTCGTTCTGGAGGTGCCTACAAAAGGGGACTTTTGGTTCAAATCCTGGTACCGGATTCAAAACGGAACCATTCACCCGCGGAGAATCACGCGCTACTCGCCTATGATGGCGATGTTCGTTTTCCCACTATCCTTGCTGGCGGGCGTCTTCAGCTTGCGGCTCTGCGACGAAATCACTCGACGCATCCGAAAAGCACCTCGTTGAGGGCCCGCATTTTCTTCCGCGCCCGAAATTGTTCTATTCTTTAGTCTGTGCCTGCTGTACCGAACGAAACCGCTTCTGTACCCGCGGGGGCCTCTCCCGACCCCCAATCCACGCAACGCGCGCGCCAAGTGCGCCTTCTTCTCCTCATCTCTTTTGGCTGGCTCCTCGCGCTCCTGATCGGCGCCGGCCTCGACGCTTTCGTCTCCGTTCGCCGCCTGGACGCTGTCTCCCAACAAGTCAGCCGCCGCTTCTCCGCCCGCAACCAGGCCGTCGTCGCCATCGTCCTCTCCGTGCACTCCTACGACGACGAACTCGAACGCTTTCTCCTCCAGGACCAATTCAACGAACCCGCTCCCGAGCCTGCCACCATCGCCAAATACATCGCCGACATTCGCGCCGCCTTGCAACGCTTCCCGCTCGACAACGACCCCGACGAGCAATTGCTCCTCAGCGCCATCCAGCAGCAGCTTCTCGATGAAGAAAACTCCCTTTCTTCCATCACCACCTGGCGCCCTGACGTTCGCCAGCAGCGCGCCTATCCCTTCATCGTCGAACAGCTCATACCCTGGCGCACCCATGTCTACGATCTCGCGCAACAAATCTCCGCGCTCAACGCCCGCAAGCTCGCTCTCGACAACCTCGCCGTCGCCACCAGCTTTCAAGTCCTCGAATCCCGCCTCATGTGGATGGTCGCTCTCGCTCTCACCGCCGGCGTTCTGATGTCGCTCATCTGCGGCTGGTATATCCTGCGTCTCGAACGCCAGGGCCGCCAGCGCTATCAGGCGCTCGCCCGCAGCCGCCTCGAACTCGAAGGCCTTTCCGCCCGCCTCGTGGCAGCGCAAGAGCAGGAGCGCCGCTCCATCTCGCGCGAATTGCACGATGAAGTCGGGCAAACCCTCGGCGCGCTGCTCGTGGAAGTCGGCCAACTCTCAAAAGTGGTTCCCGCCGACGATCGCGTCACGCAGTCACAAATCGCGCACATTAAATCCGTCGCCGAAACCGCCGTCAAATCCATCCGCGACATGGCCCTGCTTCTTCGTCCTCCCATGCTCGACGATCTCGGTCTCGTCCCCGCCCTCGAATGGCAAGCCCGCGAAATCTCCCGCCGCAGCGACATGGAAGTGGACGTCCACTCCGATCGCGTTTCAGAAGCCCTGCCCGACGAGCTGAAAGTCTGCATCTACCGCCTCGTTCAGGAAGCCCTGAACAACGCCGCCTCCCACGCCTCCGCCAAACGTGCCAAAGTCACCGTGCGGCAGGACACCGAAAAAATTACCGTGGAAATCGCCGACAATGGTTCCGGCTTCGATCCTCTCCGCAGCCGCGGCATGGGCATTCTCGGCATGGAGGAGCGCGTGCGCCGCCTCGGCGGCACGTTCGCCATCGAATCCGCTCGCGGCCAGGGCACCGCCGTCAAAGCCGAACTGCCGCTGTCGCCGGCCACCAATTCATCTGCCGCCGCATGAGTCCTCGATGAGAAAAATCCGCATCCTCCTCGCCGACGATCACAAACTCATCCGCGGCGGCCTGCGCCTGCTCATCGAGCAGCAGCCCGATCTCACCGTCGTCGGCGAAGCCAACGATGGCCGCGAAGCCGTCTCCCTCGCCAAATCCCTCAAGCCCGGCGTCGTCGTCATGGACATCGGCATGCCCAATCTCAATGGCATCGAAGCCGCTCTGCAGATCACGCAAGCCCATCCGGAAATTTCCGTCGTCATGCTCAGCATGCATTCCGACGAAAGCTACGTTCTCCGCGCTCTCAAATCCGGCGCCCGCGGCTACCTGTTGAAAGACTCCGCCGAGTCCGATCTCATCCGCGCCGTCTATGCTGTCGCCGAAGGCAAATCCTTCTTCAGCCCCGCGGTCAGCAAAGTTCTTCTCGACGACTACGTCCGCAAACTCAAGCGCACCGGCGCCGAAGACGCCTACGACCTGCTCACCCCGCGCGAGCGCGAAATCCTTCAGCTCATCGCCGAAGGCAAATCCAACAAAGACGTCGCCAATCTCCTCAATCTCAGCGTCTACACCGTCGAAACCCACCGCTCCAACATCATGGAAAAGCTCAACCTCCGCGGTGTCCCCGAACTCATCCTCTTCGCTGTCCGTAAGGGCATCATTTCCTAGCAGCACAGGCTCTACCCTGTGTTCCTTTCCCTAGCGTTTCCTACGGAGCTCCCAATCGGCCGCTATTCCGGCTCCATGGTGTTCCATGTCTTTTATTTTCTTCAGTTTACTGCTACCCAATCACGGGAACCCAATATCCCCCTTTGCCGGGAGGGCCGCCGCGCCCCCAACCGCGTCATACTAAGTGGCACTGAAACAGGAGCAGCCATCCCTTTGGTTCGGCTGCAAGCGAATCATGTTCTAAGTCAGACTTTTTTGCATAAGAGAGGAAACATGAAATCCATCACTTCTCTGCTGAGATCAAGACCGGCGATGCTTGCGCTCGGTTTCATTCTCGGCGCCGCAGGCCTTGGACTGGCGCGCACCACCGAAAGATCGCTGTCCGTCAATCCGCCGCCGACGCTCAAATTGGCAAATCCCAGTGAGGGTCCGAGCAAGAGCAGCTACGCTCCCCTCGTCAAAGCGGTTTTGCCCTCCGTCGTGAACATCTCTTCGTCGAAAGTCGTGCACAACCGCATAAGTTCCGACGACTTTCCGATGATGGACCCCTTCTTCCGTCAGTTCTTCGGCCAGGACGGCGGACAGTTCAACATGCCCCGGACCTCGCGTGAACAGGCTCTCGGCTCCGGCGTCATCGTCAGCCCCGAAGGCTACATTCTCACCAACAACCACGTCGTGGACGGCGCCACCGACGTTCGGGTAACCCTCACCGACAAGCGCGAATTCAAAGCCCGCATCGTCGGCACCGACCCCAAAACCGATGTGGCCCTCTTGAAAAT
>Ga0335081_10013510_pt1 | contig 13207 bp, 5 predicted proteins | sample Lox_Sample_35_FD_206713 | JGI IMG/M metagenome (GOLD analysis project Ga0335081, IMG submission 206713) | Soil microbial communities from Loxahatchee National Wildlife Refuge, Florida, United States - Lox_Sample_3.5 | ecosystem: Environmental > Terrestrial > Soil > Wetlands | place: USA: Florida...
ACGCGACTGCAGCTAAAGCCCTTTTTACATTGGTGCGGATGCCCCTTTTCTAGCATGGCTCCAGGCAGGCAATTGAACATTGGTGAGGCTCCTGTAGCACTCCCCTAGGGCAGAATCCCTGTATAGGGAAGTGTTGCAGATTCAGGAATTCGCAACAGAAACGCGCAAGTGTTTTGGATTCAAAAGACGCCTGGATTCCCAAGCTGGACGTCACGGGTTCGAGTCCCGTCTCCCGCTCCATGCTTTTTCAACGACTTGCATAAACCCGTTCCGCCCTGTGGTCCGTTTGTGCTCCGATCACATCTGTGGTTCCCGTAAACTCCGTTCCCTGATTTATGAGCCGGTGAAGTAGCCCGCGGGCGTTCCGAGCTGTGTTCCGCTTTTTAGAACGAGAGTCGCAAGGCCATCTGAATCTGGCGCGGATCTTTTGCTGAGAAGATCTTGCCGAATGTGAGGGGCTGATCGGCGAACGCGTCTGGCAAATTGAAATTAGCTCGATTGAGCGCATTGAACGCCTGCGCTTCTGCGGTCAACCTCATCCCTTCGTGTATCGTAAAACTGCGGCGCAGCGAGAGGTCGGCCGTGGCCAGTCCAGGCCCGCGCAAGATGTTGCGCCCGGCACCGCCCCAGGTGTATTTGGGCGGGATGGCGAATACGCTGACATCGAACCATTCCTGTGGAGTCGGATTCAACAATTTTGGATTGTGCATCAGATTCGGTCGATCGATCCCGAAGTTACCGCCACTGTTGCCGGTGTTACTGTTGTCGTCGGAAAGTTCCGGCGTAAACGGCTGACCACTCTCGGCGGTGATGATACCGCTTAGCTCGAAACCGTGGCTCCAGCGAAACGAGCGTGGGAGTTCATACGTAAACGCAATCGCGGCCAGATTCGGCACGTCATAGCTGGATAGGCCTCGCTCCAGCCGGTAATTGTGACTGTCCTGCGGGAAATTCTGGTCGGCGGAAGTCGGCAGAAACGCCGACGTGTCATCAATCGACTTCGAGAAAGTGTACGAAGCGAGCATGGAAAGGCCCTTGGCCAGCCAACGTCGGTAGGAGAGCTGAAGAGATTGATACGCGGAATTTCCGGAGCTTTCCGTCTCGAGAATGTTGCTGAAGGCGGGATATGGCGCGCGTGAGGCGACCGGACCCGGACCAGGAAAGGGCTGGTTGATATCGAGCGACCGTGGGAGATCGGTTCCTTTGGACGCTGCGTAAGCCGCGCTGAACACGCCCACTCGATCGACTTCACGCTGGATGTTGTAGTTCCAGTGCTGTGCGTAAGCCGGCTTGAGATTTGGACTGATAATACTGAGCGCAGGTGGCGGCACAAAGCCATTAGCTGCGGAGAAAGGATTCGAGAGTGTGATCAGCGACGTCGCCGAGGGGAAATAAACTGATATCGTGAAATATGGCGGGTTGTAATAAAGCGACGAATTGACCACGAACATTCCCGCGTCGTAGTAAATGCCGTAGCCACCTCGAATGACGGTGTGAGCTATAGGCGACCAGGCAAAACCGACGCGCGGTCCCAAACCCCCGCCCCATCCGTGAGTTCCGGTACGCGGAATGTCGTCGGTTCCCACCCGCACGGTTTGCGCGGTTTGAAAATCGAAGGTCGCCATGCGGTTGGTCGGATCGGTGGCCGGTGAGTCATATTCATATCGCAGCCCTAAGTTCACGGTAAGATTGCGGGTTACCTTCCAGTCGTCCTGTGCATAGCCACTTAGGGACTTCGTGCGCATCGTTTGTGGCCCGGTGTACTGGGATTTGATACCTAGAGTCGGCAGCCCAAGAAGCAGGTCACCAATACCTGTTCCACTTAGAGCGCCGGTGAAATCCATCTGACCCCGGCTGTAGACTTCGATGTAACCATTTATCTGCAACGCGCGAAATTCAGCTCCGAGTTTTATACTGTGAGCGCCCCTATTTAGCGTCAGATTATCTCCAAATTGCAAGGTGTTATTTGTTCGATCAATTGGTGTCGCAGCTACGTCACCAACCCTCGAATATCCCGTGACCGAAATTCCGGGAAAACCAAAGTCGCGCGGCACTGTTGGCAGATAATCCACCCCCCACAACTGGTTTACGTTAGTGGTGTAATTCTGGGCGAAAATCTGCCGGATGGCCCTATTGAATCCAACGAGCACGGAGTTGACCGTGGAGGGCCCAAAGGTTTGCTCATAGTGAGCGAGTGCATTATGGCCGCGGTCAAAAACGTAGTCGCCAAAACCGGGCAATTCCGTTTGATTCTCGGAATAGGGCTCGAACAAATCCTGTCGCCCGTAGCTGTAACGAAGCGTGAGTTGTGAAGTGCCGGAAATACGCTGATCGATACGGATCGTACCCTCGTCCTGGGTGTTTGTTAGGGTCGGATTCCCAAGGTAGTTGCCCGAGTTTCCGGGCAGATTTGGCAATGGAAACAGTGTTATGGCTTTTGCGGCGTATGGCGAGATCAGAGAAGGCGGAATTGAGGCACCGGGAAACGGCTGGCCGGTGAAAGGATTCGCCACCATGGCACCCAGGCTGGACAGGTCACCTGCGCGCACGGCGGGCGTGGGCACTGTTCCTAGCTGCGTCTGCCCCTGGTCCTCGCGTAAGCCTTCAAAATTAGTGTAGAAAAAGGTCGAATTCTTGATAACTGGACCACCCAAACCAGCCCCGAATTGATTTCTTATGAACTGCGGTTTATTACTTGCGTCGAAGAAATTACGGGCATCCAGGTCACGATTCCGCAAATAATCGTAGATGGTTCCGTGAAAACTGTTGGTTCCGCTTCTGGTAATAATGTTAACCTGACCCGCACCCGCATTCCCATACTCGGCGCTGTACGAACTGGTCGCAATTTTAAATTCCTGAATCGCATCGACCGAAGGCTGCAGGACATACCCCCGGGTGTCGGAATCGTTGTTGTCCACGCCGTCCAGCAGGAAGTTGTTGGATTCTTCGCGGCCCCCATCGACGTGCATGGCAAATCCGCCGCGAGTGGAGAGCTGCGATCCCTGAACGGGCGGCGTAACCCCGGGAAGGAGGAGCCCGAGCTGGAGAAAATCACGCTCGTTGAGCGGGAGACCATTGATTAGGTCGGCGTCAAGCACTGCCCCCTGTTCGCTCGAATCGCGTTCAAGGGGAGCGCTTTGCGCCCAGACCAGTACCTCGGTGCCCTTCCCGGCGATCTTGGTGCGTAGATCGAACCGCACGCGTTCATCCACTTGAACTGGGATGGGCAGTGTCGTCAGGGGCGCGAATGAGTCCGCGGCAACCGAAAGGCGGTATGTGGCGGGACGCAAACCGTCGAATTCATAGTAGCCCCATGCGTTACTGGTACCGGAACGCTTATAGGAGTGCGATGCATCTTCAATCGTGATTGTGGCGTTCGGAATGGCCCCGTTGGAAGGGTCCAGAACATACCCGGATATTGAACCCGTTTCGACCTGGGACGAGAGCTGCAAGGTGAACCAGAACAGAGCAGCATAACCCAGGATAAGTCCCTTTTTCACAAGTACTTGCATGGCTCAAATGTTGGCAAGGTAGCCGTAGTATAGCATGCGGGCGAATGGTTACCGACCCTTATCAACGGAACATGGTCCTAGTACCATGCCCTATGGCTTCTGACCGCGAAGTACACGTAAAGTGGGTGGATCACGGAGAATTTACAAATTTGACAATGGCACCACACACAAGTGTGACCCCGCGGAAGAACCTGTTTCCAAACGGGCTATTTATGAGTGTGCTTTGGTTGGTTGCGTTCCCACTTTTGGCAGGTATCGGAGGCACTATCTCCGGCACTGTCAGAGACCCGCAAGGCGCAATGATCGTTGCCGCGAAAGTGACGGTCAGTCGTGTGGAAACGAATACCCAGCAGAGCCAGGAAACCACAGGCGGCAGTTATTCGTTTCGTGAACTTCCTGTGGGTCTATACGAGCTTCGCGTGGAAGCCCCCGGCTTTGAAACCTACAAGCGTACCGGAATCATGGTGGACGCCAACAGCGCGTTGCTGCTGGACGTCACTGTCGCAGTGGGTGCTAGGACCGACGCCCTGACCGTTTCTCAGGCCGCGCTTTACGTCGAAGCTTCGAGCACGCAACTCGGTGAGGTTATCACGGGAAGCAAAGTCGTGGCAGTTCCTCTGAACGGTCGCAGCTTCACGGACCTGCTTGCACTACAGCCGGGCGTCGCACCGGCAACCACAATTACAACGACTTCGATCCAGGCGGCAGGTGCCGCCCTCCTTTCCCCTTCGGGCAATCTGAATCCGGGCACGATCTCGATTAACGGACAGCGGGAATATGCTAACGGCTTTACGGTCAACGATGCGGACGTGGTGGAGCGCTTCACGATGGGAGCCGCGATCATACCGAACCTTGATTCCATCGAGGAATTCCGCATTCTGAGTGGAAATTTTGACGCGGAATACGGTAACTACAGTGGCGGCCGCATCAATATTGTCACGAAATCGGGGAGCAATCAATTTCATGGCGGGGCCTTCGAGTTTCTGCGGAACACCGATCTGGATGCCCGCAACTTTTTTTCGCCGGAACGCGGGGTTTTCCAGCAGAACCAGTTTGGCGGCCTTTTCGGAGGACCGATTATTCCCAACAGGGTCTTCTTTTACGCAGACTATCAAGGAACCCGCATGGATGAAGGGGTCGACACAGGCCTCATACAGGTACCATCGCTGCTGAACCGGGCTGGTGACTTCTCCGACCGTGTGAGCCAGTTGAGCGGAACGGTGACGGGTTCCTATTGGGCAAACCAGCTTGCCCAGAGACTGGGCTATGGTGTCACTCCTGGTGAGCCCTATTTCACGCCCGGCTGCTCGACTTCCGTGCAGTGCGTATTTCCCAAGGCCATCATTCCGCAGCGGGCTTGGTCGGTTCCGGCACAAAAGCTGCTGCAATACGTGCCGCAGCCAAACGCCCCTGGAAATTACTTCTCGACATCCGCGGTCGACGAAACTTTGCGCGACGACAAGGGCGCGATGCGCGTCGAAGCCAATACCCGCGCCGGCATGATCTCGTCTTACTATCTTGCTGACGATTACTCGCTGAATAATCCCTACCCGGTGCTGCAAGGCGGAGCGAATGTACCCGGCTTCAACGCTTTGAATCTCGGTCGTTCTCAGCTCCTGACGTTGGGCGACACGAAAAGTTTCGGATCGCGAACGGTCAATGAGTTTCACTTCTCATTCGTCCGCGCGGTCAATGTGGTAGGCACGCCGCAAGGCACCGTTGGCACCAGTTTGACGTCGCAGGGATTTGCTACCGCCACCGGCACACCGAGTATTCTTCCGCAGCGGCTGTCGATTGTCGGAGCGGAAAACGTGAACTTTAGCAGCTTCACGATGGGTTCGACCGTTACGGGACTGAATCAGATAGACAATACCTTCGAGTACCGCGATAACCTCTCTCGTGTGATCGGTACGCACACAGTGAAGCTGGGCGGGGAACTGATGTTCAGTCAAGTTAACGCGGCCGCTGACGTGCAATCGAACGGCACGTTTGCGTTTCTCGGCTCGGAGACGGGTGTGGATTTTGCGGATTTCCTGATCGGAATCCCGAGCTTTTACAAGCAGGGCGATGCGCAGCCGTTCTATATGCGTAACCGCTACGGAGCGCTGTTCCTGCAGGACAGTTGGCGCTTGCGCCCCCGTCTCGTGTTGAATTATGGATTGCGCTGGGACGTAATCATGCCGTGGTATGAAAAATACAATCAGATACAGACTCTGGTCCCCGGCGAGCAATCGGTTGTTTACCCGGGCGCACCCACCGGCTTGGTGTTCCCCAGTGATCCGCGTGTGTCCCACGCTCTGGCTTCGGTAAGGTGGAACAACCTGTCGCCCCGGTTCGGGATCGCTTGGGCGCCCCGGGGTGACCGTGGCCTTGCGCACTTTCTGCTTGGAGATGGAGACAAGACCAGCGTGCGGTTGGGGGCGGGGCGTTTCGTCACGGCGATCGAGGGGGTTTCGGCGGGCGTGATGGCGGGAGATGCGCCTTACGGAAGTACGTACATTAGCCCGGCGCCGCCGTTATTTTCCGATCCGTTCATCACCGCTTCTACTGGGTTTGATAACGGTCAGCGTTTTCCTCTGCACTTTCCGCCGCTCAACGCCACGGCAGGCAATCCAAATCCGAACGTCAACTGGGCGCCATTCCTGCCGATCTCCGGCCTGCCCGGTTACAAGCCGGATGGAGTCAGCCCCTACACGGAACAGTATTCTCTCTCGTTGCAGCGGCAAATTGGCGGGAGTACTTTGATCACCGCAACATACATTGGAAGCGAGTCCCACCACCTGCTGACGCTGGTAGAAGCTAATCCCGGTGACCCGGCCCTGTGCCTGTCCCTGAGTCAATTGAACGACGTAGCACCCGGCACGCCAACCTGCGGCCCTTTCGGGGAATCCAATACCTTTACGACTGCTGCAGGCCATGTTGTCAACGGGACGCGCCCGGTTTTCGGTTCGAATTTCGGCAGCGTGGATTGGCTAACCACAATCGGAAACTCCAATTACAATGCCTTGCAACTAAGCCTTCGGCATAGCACTCGACGAGCAGAATTCCAGGTGGGTTATACCTATGCCAAATCTCTAGACAACTCTTCGAGCATTGCGGAACAGCTGAATCCATACAACTATCGAGCAACCTACGCGCCGTCCGCGTTTGATCTAAAGCAGAACCTTGTGGTTACTTACCGCTATGACTTGCCGTTCGAAAGGATGCTCGGCGTTCGGAACCGGATGTCGACGGGATGGGCGATTTCCGGGATCAGCCGATTCGCCACCGGCTTCCCGGTGACCTTCACCAACGCGAGTGACAATTCCCTTCTCGGAACGCAACCGGACGGCGTGAATGGCTACGGCGTGGATCTTCCCGATATGAAGCCGGGTTCGCTTGCCTTGAATCACAATCCGCGGAATGGCCTGCCTTACTTCAACACATCGCTGTTCAGCCTGCCGTCACTTGGCACGCCCGGTACCGCGCCCCGGCGCCTCCTTTACGGCCCCGGCGAGGAAAACTTTGACATTGCCCTGATGAAGGCCACCCGGATCACCGAAAGTACGTCACTGCAATTTCGTCTCGAAACGTTCAATACGTTTAATCATGCTCAGTTCTTCGATGCGACTTCCGTGAACGGAGAAATTACAAGTCCTGCATTCGGCCAGGTAGTGAGCGCGGCGCCTCCCAGGCTGGTACAGGCGGCTTTGAAACTGACCTTCTGACCTTGGCTGGCGCAGGACGGTTTGGTTCAGCAACCTTCGACGCAATATCTCGACCTGTTTCAATCGCGGAAACTATCGCCGATTCGCATGTATTGTTTTCGGCTGCTTGGCCCGGATGTTTGAGTGACTCGAAAAACATCCAATAAGTACTATTAGTACCTGCCGGATGACTAGTGGTGAGGGCGTAGCGTAGGCTCGATGGGACACAGTTCAAAAGTCTTAAATTTAATCCAAATTATCAAGAACGTATCCACAGCCGCCTGAGCTAGCTGGTCTCGCAGGTCTAGCCTTTTCAACCAATGATCTCCATGCTCACAGTCTGGTATAAAAAATGCTAAATGCGACTTTCGCTAGTAAGAGATGGTTATAGAAGGTTGTTAGAAAGGGCGGCAAGGTACCCGCACCCTCAGATAAATCTGAGGGTGCGTTAGGGTTTTCTAGCAATCATAAGGCGCCACGGGGGGTGAGAAATGAAGCTAGTCTATCGTCTTTTGACAATCGCAACGGCTGTTGGCCTACTCGGGATCCCTGCTCTGATGGCCGATACGTATGTGTACGACTACATTGTCAACGTCAACGGAACAACATATTGCCCTTCGGGCAGCATCAACAGCTGCAGTAATTACGGTGGGGTTTCAGCCATACCCCTTGCTGTAAGTACGGTTGACTTCAACACTGGTACCGGCAGCCTGGCGGTCACGCTTAATCCGGGAGTAGCCGGTACTTACAACATCGACATGTGGGCGGCGCAATTTTTGTCTGTACCCGGCTTTAACGAATATGCTACGGTCAACGGCTCCCCTGCCGCAGGCCAAACCTGGCAGATCGATGTTCCGGACTACGAGTCCGACCCGAATCACACGGGCACCATCATCAGCAACACGATGGCCGATACACTGGACAATACCAACCATGTCCCCGGCACAACAGACAACTACAACTTAGATTGCGGTGCGTTCGGCAGCGGTGCGGCTGACCCCATCTGCAATGATAATGTATCCCTGGCGCTGAGCTTCAAGTTTACGTTGGCCTCGAGCGAGCAAGCAGTCGTTACCTTTGACTTCAGCAAGTCGGACCCCGGCGGCTTCTCTCTGGAGCAGATTCACCCGATCGACGGAAATGATACAAGTGCCTCCGAGCTCTTTTTCAGTGGCAATGCCGTTATTGAGCCGGCGTGTACAGGTCCGAATTGCGGCCCACCGCCGCCTCCGATACCCGAGCCGGCATCCTGGTCTCTCCTGGCCATCGCACTGGGCGGGGTATTCATGCTGCGGCGACGGTTTGCCAGAGTCTAATTGCGAGCACGGATTCGTAGGAGGACGAACGATTATGAAACACCCCTTCGCGCACCTATGCGGAATTGCGATATCTGCTGCTATTCTGACGGCTCAAGCTGCTTCGGGCGCCGTCACGGTGCTAACTGTGCCGTGGGATCCATGCCCCAGTCCGGCTTGCAGTACACCGTCCAATACTCCACACACCACATATCCAATAAATTCAACGACGGGCGCCACTATCATAATGGGCGCGACTGTCCCAAGCGCCGTTGGATCCGCCGACTCATTTAGCGTGAATTGGCATTTTGGTGACGGTAGTGCAGACGTTAATTTTGCGTTGACCAATCCGTATGATATTTCCACAACGCACCAGTACCCTCCCAGCGCCGCAGTGGGAACGATCTGGGTCGCCACGGTAACCGTGACCGACACCACGAACAACACCAGCGGTAGTGCAAACTACTACGTCATCCAGGAATCGAACGATTGCACGAAACTGAGTGGGAGCAATCAGCCGGTATGCGTTTCTTCAAGAGCTAACGTGGCCATTGACTGGGGATTGTGGTACATGCACGAAACGATGTGGCGCGGAACGACCAAAGTCGGCAGCAATACCATCAATTGGGGCGGCTGGGATACGCAGTCCACGGCGTGCCAGCCGGTTCACGGACAGGCCTACGACTGCGCCTATTACGGCGTGATCAATGCGGAGAACGTTCAGGCATTTGAGGTGAACGGGCACTTGCAGAGTGGTCCCGCGACGGACCCATTCACCGACGACGTTGCGCGCGGGCTGGCAAGAGCAACGCTTTTCATTGCAAGCGAGGCCACACAGACCGTCAACTACCAATACGATCCGTCTGTGGAGAACTACACGTGCGCGGACCACACTCTTCCTCAAACATCCGATCTGGGCGCCTGCACGGGGCATGGCGGCCGTCACTACTACAATCCAACCGCCACTTCGTGTAAAGGCGCGACTTCGTCGAAACAGTGCGTGGTGACCTATGACGGAAATAACAACAAGCTGATGGCCTATAGTGCCGACGGTTCTGGCGAATACAGCTATACCACTTCGCCTTTCTTGGATGCCTTAGTTGCCAGTCTTACTCCGAATGCTATCGTTCAGACGGGTCCGTATGCGGGGTCTACGTTCGCAACCGTTGTCCAGGACATCATGGATTTCTATGGATATTCGCAATACGGAGCCGATTGCGACGTAGATGGCGGAACGGTTCGCGGTAGCAACCAATGTTCTGGCGGAGCCTGGTTGTACGGTCCGCAGCAAGGCAATGATAACTCCACGTCACAGTGGGCGGCTATTGGGTTGATTTCTGGATTCCGAGGATTCGGGATTCCTCTTCCGCCCGGGGTTACCGGTTCAGCAACTTACCCAAATAGCATTACTGATTTTAATCAGGTCTGGATCACAAACGCACAAGACTTGCAGGATCCTGTGCCGACGGGGCCGGACCCGTTCGCACACAACGATAACGAAGGCGCCTATGGATACCGGGGTTCATTGTATTACTCCAATGCATGGGGGCCTTTTGCGGTGACTCCGTCTGCCATGGTGCAGATGGCGCTCGATGGCGTTGGCCGAACCCAGAATACGACGTTCGGCGATTCTACATCGGATTTCGATCAGCGGTGGAACACCACCGAGACCTTTTACGCCGACAATTTCTGTAATACCATTACACCGTATAATCAAGCGTACTACTCTCCCAGAGCCTACATGTATGGACTGTTTTCCTTTGCAAAGTCCATGCTCGAGCACAATGCGGGCGGTTCGCTCGCCCCGATTCAATACCTCCGGACCCTAACGCCGAACGTCTTCAGCGGCAACTCGAACGTCCCCGTGAATACCATCGACTGGTATGCGGCATTATCAGCACCAAGTGGCGGGCTGGACCCTTGTGACGGCGTCGCCCAAACGCTCATAAATTACCAGCAAATGCCGCCGTATCCGGCGGTCTCTGGAAGTAGCAACTACGGGCAGAGTAGTTTCGATGGTCACTGGTATGGCAATACCTATTATGTCGGCGCGAATTTACAGTCGCCTTTCGAAACGGCTTGGGCGTTGATCATGTTGAAGGGTACCGTTTTCGTTCAGTGCATCAAAAATCTTGCTGGAATGGGCTACCCTTCGGGCACAGGGAAGCCTTTCGTCCATCTCACTTGGACGAATCAGGCAAACGCCAATTCGTACATTGTTGCGCGAGGCAATGCGAACGGTGGGCCCTACACTCCTGTGTGCGGAGCTACTGGATATCCGGCGTGTCCGACAGGCACTGCCTTCAACGATCAATCCAGTGGCTTGGTTAATGGCGGCACTTACTACTATGTTGTTTATCCGGTAAACGGTACGGCCGAAGTCTGCCAATCCAATCAGGCAAAGGTGAGGATTCCGTAATAGACTTGTACAGACAGTTGTAGTACCGGCCCTCGGTTGGAGCAGTTTTACGGCCGAGGGCCTAATTATTTGCTCTTTAAGCTAACGCACCGAGGTCCATGGGTACCTATATGAAAAGAATTCTCGCGATTTTCGTTTTTGCTGCTGGCTTTCAACCTTTAGTTGGTGAAGTCGGCCAAGCTAAGGAACCGATTTACATTTACCTGCGGTCCCATGTTTCGGATCATGTGAATATCGATATATCCGAAGATCAATTGCACCGCTTGCTGCCGATGGTAGAGCGATATCGCAAAGAGCACCCAGATTCCCGCATCTCTGCGACGGTATTCTTTTCGGGAGCTGTGAGCCAGGCGCTCGCAGGTCGTAATCAACAATCACACATTGTCGATTTCGTTAAAAGCTATATAAAGCGCGGATTTATCGAAGCTGCATACGATGGCAGCGATGAGCCCACATATGCATCGCGGCCCATTGTCGACCTGGTCCAGAAATCAACTCCACAGGAGCGCTGGTTGCAGCGCCGGGCCGCTGAAGAGAGATTTCTTTCGGAAGGCCGCGATCCTTTAACAGGCACTCCACAACCAGGCAAGGCAGGTGGTCTTAAGGCAATGCAAATGGTATTCGGGGATCCGGCGTGCATCACAGGCTTGACGCCACTTATGAAGTATGGGCCGGGCGCCATGTTCGGGGCGGCTCAGACCAAAGCAGATGTAGGTTTGGCGCCGAAAATCTTGCCGCCTCCGTCCGGGATGAACTATGAAGTTGGAGATGATACCGAAGCCGTTGTATCGCTTGCACGCCGGCAATCCAAGGCGATCATGATCGGAATACTGGACACCAATATCGCTCATCTGCCCGGTTTCGGCGGCGGCCGCTCCACGTTTGGCCGGTTGATGAGCCCGGTTCCGGAGAGCGCTCCCGAATTGTACTGGCAAGATAACGTGCTACGCGTATCCGAAGCGAGCGAAACCGTGCGTTTATTCCACCCGAATGATGGGCTCGAAGCCGTCAAAAAAGCCATGGCTAAGATGGATCGCTCCAGAGTCCATGTCATTCAGGTCGAGCTTGCCAGCGAACAGAATTACCTAAAACCGGAGTTCATAAAAGGCCCGGAATATCCCGCTTTGAAGTACGCATATAGCCACGTCCAAGACCCCCAATTACCCGCCGCCTCTCGACAGGCAAATACTGATGTCGACACAGCGTTTGCAAATGAGCAAACAGTCCTGGATTGGATGACGAACGATTTGCTGAACAATGAAAATGACGGTCACTTTGTTTCCACTTCTGACTTGGTGCATCTGGTTGCACCGAGCAATGGTTTCGTGATTTCCGTCGTCGATTTGCAGAAGGCGTCAGCGGATTATCTAAAAGAGTGGGGCAATAATACTTATGCCCCTCCATTGTTCCGCGCCGGTGGGCATTATCTTTCCAGTGCCGAGCTGTTCCAGTTGCTCGCGGATGCTCTGGCGGAGTTTCACCGAACGCAAAAGCTTCCTGTATCGGTGCAGGTACTGCCCGTTTACGGACCGGTTCGAGTGCTGACCGGGCACGGGCCGAACGAGGGCGAAGTATCCGTGGCGGAGGTTGCTCGCGTCGCGGCAGAGACCGCACCTGCTTTGCACGATCAGAGCGCGGGCGATATCCCGAAGAACTCGATCCCGATTGGCGTCACCGTTAACGGCACCACGATGAATCCGATGCAGTTCCTCAAATTAATGGCCCAGGCGGTGGTCAATCCAGTTCCCGATGCGAAACTCAAGATTCGGATGGTTTATGAACTTACCGCCCAGGGCGAACTCCTGCCAAAATCACGGCCTGCCGGAGATAACGGCTATGTCTGGACGTTGAAGCCCGCGCAGCTCCAACTGCCGAACCATACTACACCATAATCAGATGCCGGCGACGGCTACGCCAGTATCAAAAACGGTCCGGAAGCGAGGAGCGCGGAAGCGAACCTCGCCAGAAGGACATGCTTCGCTTCAGGTCCTCTGGTTGCCCTTCACACTGGCCCTGGTACTCGCCGACTTTCCGCTTCTCTTTTCGCGGGCCAGCGCGTTGAGGAGCACATTCTGGCCCGTTAGCGGCGCGCTGCTGGTGTTTCTTCTGATCTTGCGCTGGCGCAGCGCCCGCAGTCACCGCACGCTGTACTGGGAAATCGCCCTCAACAAAGTCCATTATGTGCAGCTCGTCATGCACTCGTGCGTCTACACATACTGGGGCTGGTACTGGCGCGAAGTCTATCATTACGTACCGCTGCTTATTGCTCAGGTTGTGTACGTCTACGCCTTGGAC
>Ga0335081_10013511_pt1 | contig 13207 bp, 9 predicted proteins | sample Lox_Sample_35_FD_206713 | JGI IMG/M metagenome (GOLD analysis project Ga0335081, IMG submission 206713) | Soil microbial communities from Loxahatchee National Wildlife Refuge, Florida, United States - Lox_Sample_3.5 | ecosystem: Environmental > Terrestrial > Soil > Wetlands | place: USA: Florida...
CAGCTGGGCGATCGCGCCGCCGCCGTAGCCCGTGTGCAGGCCGTTCCAGCGGAAGCGCTCGTTCTGCGCCCACACCCGGCCGGCGTCGGCGTGCGCCACGAGCCAGAGCCGGATCGGCGTCAGGCCCGCGGACGCATCCCACCACTTGTAGCGCAGGTCCACGCTGGCGAGGGCGTTATCGGGGGCGAGCCAGCGCCCGTCCAGGTTCTGCCGCAGGGTGGTCGTGCTCCCGAATCCGTCCTCGGGCCGCCACGTCGTCAGCCGCTCGTACGCGATCGGGAAGGGGAGGTGCCCCAGGGCGACCTGCACCGCCTGGCGGAGCGCAAGGATGACGGTCCGGTCGGCGGCGAAGGGGATGTACTCGCGGGCGTCGGCGCCCCAGCGCGTGTAGTCGAAGTCGCCTGCGCCCTTGAGCGAGCGGGCCACGACCGCCTCGACCAGGATGCCGCGTGAGGCGGAGGCTTCCTCATCGCGGGTGTCGAGGATGAGCCCGCCGCGGATCTCGAGGCTGGAGTAGGCGCCCGTGTCGGCCGTGGCGCCGCGGGCGAGGTCCGCGCCGAGCGCCGTCGGCGCGCCTCCGAGGGGGGAGGCGCGGTAGCGCCGCCACTGCGCCCCGGCATGCAGCCGGAGCGGGCCGACGACGCGCCGTTGGACCGCCACGATGCCCGTGGTCCGCGTCAGAGCGTACCGGTAGTAGTGCGCGTCGCCGCCGTTGGCCGATTCGAGCGAGTCGTTCACGACGGTGAAGTTGTCGAGTCCGAAATAGGGCGCCCGCGTCAGGTGCTCGTAGCCGGCGATGGCCAGCAGGCGCCACCCGGGGATGCGGCCCGAGTCGTCCCAGGTGAAGGAGAAGGTGCTGCTGCCGCTGGTCGCCACGCTCGCCGACGGTGCGATCGAGATGCCCGTCGGGATCGGTCCCCGCGGAGCGCTCTTGAACCACCCGCCGGTCAGGTTGAGACTGAGCCCCTCGACGGAGCTGTACATGGGATAGGGCAGCAGATAGAACGTCCACGGCTCGCTGGGCACCTGCGCCCGGGCGAGCCGTGAGGTGAGGAGCAGCAGGGCGACCAGCGCCGCCCGGCCCGAGGTCCGCGACAGGCTCAGTGGTGCGGGCTTTCGTAGAGGTAGGCGCAGTCGGCGAGCCTGGGTTCCCGCCCGTCGTGGACGGCGTACTGCGCGCCCGACGTCATGTTCGCCGCTCCGCATTCGCCGCGCTTGTTGAGCGCGTAGTAGGTGAGGCCGTACGTCGGCCGCCCGCGTTCGTCGAGCAGCCCCGGCTCGCTCATCGCGACCGCCCGACGCAGCGCCTCCAGACAGGCGTCGGTGGGCGACATCCCCCGGCGCATCGACTCGACGACGAAATACGCTCCGCAGATCATCATGTTCGACTCGCCGCGGCCGGTGGAACCCGCGGCGCCCACGTCGTTATCCACGTAGTCCCCGTCGCCGATGATCGGCGAGTCGCCGACGCGTCCGGGGAGCTTGAACGCCAGGCCCGCGGTCGTCGTCACCGTCGAGATGTCGCCGGTCGCGTTCACCGCGCTGCAGTTGCACGTGCCGTGCGGCGGCACGGGGAACGTCTCGCCCTCCCGGATCTCGCGGTAGTCGTCGCGGTTCCGGCCCGCCTTCCAGCGCAGCCAGGCCTGCCGGGACGCGTCGGTGAGCAGGTCCTCGACCTTGAAGCCGAACTGCACGGCGAAGTCCTGGGCGCCCTTGCCCACCAGCAGGATGTGGTTCGTGTACCGGAGGACGCACTTCGCGACCTCGCTCGGCGTCTTGATCCCCTCGAGGGCACCCACCGCCCCCGCCCGCTTGGTCGGGCCGTGCATGCATGACGCGTCGAGCTGCACGACGCCATCGGCGTTCGGCAGCCCGCCGTAGCCGACCGACTGGTCGTTGGGATCGAGCTCCGGCACCTTCACCGTCTCGATGGCGGCGTCCAGCGTGTCCGCGCCCTGCTGCAGGAGCTCCATGGACTTCGCGAGACCGCGGAGGCCGTTGGCCGAGGACACGAGGCAGGGGCGCGACGGCGGCCGGAGGATCACGGCGGGCGCGCCGGCGACGCCGGCCGTCCGGACGGCGGTGCGGACGAGCGGCACCGCCGCGGCGCCGCTCAGGACGAAGTCCCTGCGAGTGAGCCTGTCGATCACGGTTGCTCCCGGGTGGAGTCCCCCGCGGGAGAAGATATCCCGCGCGGGACGCGAATGGCCACGGCGCCGAAGCGGGCGCGGCCCGAGAGGGTGTAGCGCGCGTCGGCGAGGAGGACCTCGTAGCCCGCGGGCTCGCGCAGGACGTCCCACACCGGGAACCGCGCCCAGTCGAGGAAGATGCGCCCGCGCCAGTCCGCGGCGGCGGCGGCCCTCGCGTCCGGGGCGTCCAGGCCCGCGAACCGGGGAACGAGGGGGCCGCGGCGCCGGTAGTGCGGCCGGTGCAGCCAGTCGAAGCTGCCCAGCTCGTAGGTGTCGCCGCGGTCGATCACGACGGCGCGCCGGAACGGATCCAGCGGCTGCGGGGACACCATCAACGCGCGGACCGGAGCGCCGCCCTCGGCCTCGGCGGCGCGGCGCACGATGCCGCGGGCCGCGAGATTCGACGCCGCCATCGCCAGCACGTACACCGTGGCCAGGGCGAGCCCGGTGCGCGCCGGCCATTCGGGGCGCCGGCCGCCGCGCCGCCGCAGCTCCAGGGCCACCAGCCATCCGAGGCCGAGCGCCAGCCACATCCACGGATCGACGATGAACAGCGTGTCGCCGTGGAACCAGTGGCCGCTGAACGGCATCAGCAGGCGCACGCCGTAGGTATTGCAGAGGTCCAGCAGCGGGTGCGTCAGGACGGCCAGGAGCCCGAGCCACACGAGCGTGTGTGGGTCGGCCGGCGCCTTCTCCGGATGGCGCCGTCGCCGCACCCAGCGGTCCCACGCCAGCATCAGCCCCGCCAGCGCGAACGGCCACACGGCCATCGCCAGCACGCCGTGCGTCCAGCCGCGGCGGAAGCCGAGGGCCTCGATCGGCCGGTTCAGCCAGTAGAGGACGCCGTCCACGTCCGGGATGTTCGCCCCGATCACGAGCGTCGCGGTGGCGAGCGGCGTCTTCTTCCGGAGTCCGGCCTCGGCGAGCGCCGCGCCGACGAGCGTGTGGCAGAGATTGTCCATGGATGTCAGCTTGACGCCGCTCCCGCGGCGTGCATTGTAGTGACGAGCCGTTCCCCGACCGTGTACCCTCCTGCGTATCCGAGGTGCCTTCCATGCTCGAGACGCTGGACCTCGACAAGAGTATCGGCAAGCAGGCCTACGGCAAGTCGTTCCCCGAGCTGCGCGACAAGCTGCGCGACCTCCAGCGGCGGACCTACGACGCGAAGATCCCCGTGGCGGTCGTCTTCGAAGGGTGGGACGCCGCGGGGAAGGGTGAGAGCATCGCGAAGCTGGTCGAGCGCCTCGACCCGCGCGGCGTGAAGGTGCACCCCATTTCCGCGCCGCTGGAAGAGGAGCGCCTGCGCCCGTTCCTGTGGCGCTTCTGGACCAAGATCCCGGCCCGCGGCGAGGTGGCCGTCTTCGACCGCTCGTGGTACGGCCGCGTCCTCGTGGAGCGGGTGGAGAAGCTCATCAAGCCGGAGCAGTGGCGCTCGGCGTACAACGAGATCGCGCAGTTCGAGCGGATGCTCACCGACGACGGCATGGTGATCGTGAAGTTCTGGCTCCACATCAGCGAGAAGGAGCAGAAGAAGCGCTTCAAGGAGATCGCGAAGAGCAAATACGACTCGTGGCGGGTCACCAAGGAGGACTGGGAGCACCACAAGCAGTACGACGAGTACGCCCAGGCTGCGGAGGAGATGTTCGAGCGCACCAACACGGCGTACGCGCCCTGGACGATCGTCGAGGCCACGGACAAGCGCTACCGCCTCATCAAGATCTTCAAGACGCTCGCGGACGCGATGCAGACGGCGCTGAACGCGAAGGCCGGGCCGGCCGCGCCGGCCAAGCGGGTCGCGCGCGCGAGCGTCTCCGTGCAGGCGCTGAAGGAGATGGAGACGGTCCTCGACAAGGTGGATCTCACCAAGGCGCTCAAGCGCAAGGAGTACGAGGAGCAGCTCAAGGAGTACCAGTTCCGCCTGCGCCAGCTCGAGTTCAGGTGCTACGAGGAGCGTCGCCCGATCATCATCGGCTACGAGGGGTGGGACGCGGCGGGGAAGGGCGGCAACATCCGGCGCGTCACGGAGGCCCTCGATCCGCGCGGCTACAGCGTGATCCCGATCGCCGCCCCCAAGGGCGACGATGCGACGCACCACTACCTCTGGCGCTTCTGGCGCCAGATCCCGAAGGCGGGCCACCTGGCGATCTTCGACCGCACCTGGTACGGGCGCGTGCTGGTCGAGCGCATCGAGGGCTTCTGCTCGGAGGCGGAGTGGCGGCGCGCCTACCAGGAGATCAACGAGTTCGAGCTGTCGCTGACCAACTTCGGGATGATCGTTGTCAAGTTCTGGCTGCACATCTCGAAGGAAGAGCAGCTGCGCCGCTTCAAGGAGCGGGAGAAGATCGAGTACAAGCAGTACAAGATCACCGAGGAGGACTGGCGCAACCGGGAGAAATGGGACGCGTACCGGCAAGCGGTGGTGGACACGCTCCAGAACACCAGCACCAGCTACGCGCCGTGGACGATCGTCGAGGCCAACGACAAGCTGTGGGCGCGGATCCGCACGCTCAGCACCATCGTCGGGGCCATCGAGAAGGGCCTCGGGGTGAAAAGCGGCAAGGGCGGGAAGAAGGAGAAGAAGGGCAAGAAGGAGAAGAAGAAGGAGAAGGACGGGGACTGATCAGCCGCGCGGCTTCGGCTGCGCGAGCAGGGCCTCCACCTCCGCGCGGGCCTCAGCGGCGAGCGCCATCGCGTCCTCCACCTCCGCGGCCGCCGCCAGGTCCGCCGTCAGCTCCGACACGCTTCCGGTGCCCGCCTTGAGCCGCAGCAGGTTCAGCCGGATGTTCTCGAGCGAGGTGACCGCGGCCGCCAGCCGCTGCGCCGCCTGGTCGCGGCGCCGCGCCAGGTCCTCTCGCAGCCGGTCGCGCCCTTGCGCGAGGTCGGCAGCCCCCGGCTCCGCCGCCGGATCGCGCAGCGCGCGTGACCGCGCCGCGACGGCGTCCTCGCCGAGGCTCGCCACGGCACCAGCCAGCTCGTCCACCGTCCGGCGCATCGCCCCCGCGTCCCGCTCGAGCCGTGCGATCAGCGACGGCAACGCCTTCAGGTCGCGCTTCTGTTCCTTGGGGAGTGATTCGAACAGGTTGCCCGCCGCGAGGCCCAGCGCCAGCTCGGTCGGCCGGTAGGTCACCTGGGCGGGCGCGGCCGTCCTGACGAGGCCCGCGCGGGCCACCCGCTCGAGCCAGCGTGCGAACCGGCTCGACCAGAACTTCAGCCGCAGCTCGGCGGCGCGATCCCCCGTGATCGCCTTGCCCGGACGAACCTTGTTCACGAGGTAGCCTGCGACGGCCGCCAAGCCGGGGAGCACCGTGGTCCACGTCAGGAATGGGAGGCGGTTGGGCCCCGCGGTCAGGACGAGGGCGAGGAAGCTCGCCACCGACGTCAGGCCGAGGGCGATGGTCGCGCGATAGGCGATGCGCGCCCACCGTGGGGGCTCCGCGCCGAACTCGAAAGTCAGTTCTTCCCTTCTGCGCTCCGCCGCGTCGCGGACGGCCAGCCTGGCGTCCTCCAGCCCGTACCCCAGGCGCAGCAGCCGGCGCAGCTGCCAGGTGCGGTAGATGCCGTGCGCCGCGAACGGAAGAAGGAGATACAATCCGAGACTGAGCTCCAGCGACGGCGTCAGCCCGAGCCAGCCGAAGAGCAACCTGCCCAGGCCGATGCTGGGCGCGCCGCCAACGAGGTACCAGGCGAGGTAGCCGACCCTGGCGTTCTCGCCCTTCTTGAGCCAGACGCGCAGCGGCACCGGGAGCTCGCGCGTGGGCTCGACGGTCTCGGCGATCGCGCCGGCGAGCGCCTCGCCGGTCGGGAAGCGGTCCGCAGGGTTCTTGGCGAGGCACCGGTCCACGATGCGAGCCAGGCGGCCCGGCACGCCGGCGGCGATCGCCGCCAGGGGCGGGGCGGGCTTCGTGATGTGCATCGCGAGCAGTCCAGCGGTGTCCGGGGCATCGAACGGCAGGCGGCCCGACAGCGCGACGAAGCCGACGACGCCCAGGGAGTAGATGTCGCTGCGCCCATCCACGGTCTCGCCGCTGGCCTGCTCAGGGCTCACGTACTGGGCGGTCCCGAGGACCTCGCCGGCTTCGGCATCACCCGCCGCCGCGATGCCGAAGTCCATGACGACGGCGCGGCCGCTCCCGCCTTCGATCATGATGTTGTCGGGCTTGATGTCGCGGTGCACCACTCCGCGCCCGTGGGCGTAGCCGAGGGCCCACGCCACCTCCCGGAGCATCCGCGCCGCCTCGCGGGGGACCAGCGGGCCGCGGGCCCGGATGCGCTCCCCCACCGTCTGGCCCTCGAGATAGGCCATGACGAAGAAGACGAGGTCGCCCGACTCTTCGACGGCGTGGATCGGCACGATGTTGGGATGGGAGAGCTTGGCGGCCGTGCGCGCCTCGCGCAGGAACCGCTCCCGCAGCGGCGGCTGGGCCGCCATCGCCGGCGGGAGCAGCTTGATCGCCACCGGACGGTCCAGCGCGACGTCGCGGGCGAGGAAGACGATCCCCATCCCGCCGCGGCCCAGTTCCCTCTCCAGCGAGTAGCGGCCGGCCAGCGCACGCTGCAACGCGATGAACTCTGACGCCACGAGCTGGGGCATCGGGCTACTGTACGCCGCGCGCCGTCGGCGCGCCAGCGACCGCTCTTGCCCGCTGGCCAGGGGCCGGCTTTACTAGGGGCGTGCTCCGGGAATACTGGGAGAAGGTGAGCCGGGTGGACGCCAGCTCGTCCGCCGGCTTCTTCGTTGCCGTCCTGATGGCGTGCGGGCTGATCATTCTCGCGGCCGCCGTCATGGCGCTCCTGGGGGGCGGCTTCGTTCCGCTCGCCATCGCGGCGGTCTTTGTGCCGGCCCTGCTGTTCGTGGCGCTGCTGCACGCGACGGCGCTCGACCGCGGCTCCCGCCTGATGATCGCGAAGGGGACGTCCACGCCGTACGTGCCCCAGCACTCGAACATCCAGGCGCTGGTCGCGAAGGGGGCGTACCGCGAGGCGGCCGAGGCGTACCGACAGGTGATCGCGGCGCAGCCGCAGGACGTCGTGGCGTGTGAGCAGCTGGCCCAGCTGGCGCTGCGCGAGCTGAAGGACTGGGACCTGGCCCTGTTCGCCCTGCGGCAGGCTGAGCAGCGCATCCTCGAGCCGCGGCGCCGTGCCGGCTACGCGCTGCTGGCGGCGAACGTGTACCGCGACAACCTGAAGGACTACGGGAAGACGATGGTGGAGCTGCGGCGCATTCTGGCCCGCTATCCCGAGGTGCCCAACGCCGCGGCGCTGCGCGCCGAGATCGAGGACCTCAAGACGAGGCACTTCCAGGCCCGATGACGCGGAAACAGCGGCTGGACCCCGCGATCTTCCACCTCCCGGCGGAGCGGATGCGCGCGGGCTATTACTCGGACAAGTACTTCGTCCGCACGCGCGACATTCTCCTCGCCAACGGGGCGCGGCCGCACGTGACGATGCAGGTCTTCGGCAAGACGCAGGCCTTCCTCGGCGGGATCGACGAGGCGATTGCCATCCTGAAGCAGTGCGCCGTCGAGTGGAAGGACCTGGCGGTGCACGCGTTGTACGACGGCGAGGAGATCGCCCCCTGGGAAACGGTGATGCTCATCGAGGGGCCGTACGACGCGTTCGCGCACCTCGAGACGCTCTACCTGGGCGTGCTGGCCCGCCGCACCAAGGTCGGCACCAACACGCGGCGGGTGGTGGACGCGGCGCGGCCCAAGGAAGTGATGTTCTTCCCCGCGCGACACGACCACTGGCTGGTGCAGACGGGCGACGGCTACGCCGCGCACGTCGCCGGCGCGATCGGCGTTTCGACCGACGCACAGGCGTCGTGGTGGGGGAGCGAAGGCGTGGGGACGGTGCCTCACGCGCTCATCGCGGCCTTCGGCGGCGACACGGTGCTGGCGACCCGGAAGTTCGCCGAGCACATCCCGGAGTCGGTGCGCGTCGTCACTCTGGTGGACTTCGAGAACGACTGCGTGGGAACCAGCCTCGCCTGCGCGCGGGCGCTCGGCACGCGCCTCTACGGCGTGCGCCTCGACACTTCCGAGACGATGGTCGACAAGTCCATCGTCCCGGCGATGGGGACGTTCAAGCCCACGGGGGTCAATCCCCAGCTCGTCTGGAACGTCCGCCGCGCCCTCGATCGGGAGGGCTTCCAGCACGTCAAGATCGTGGTCTCGGGCGGCTTCACCGCCGAGAAGATCCGGCAGTTCGAGGAGCTCGGCGTCCCGGTCGACGCCTACGGCGTCGGCTCTTCGCTCTACCAGGGGCGGTTCGACTTCACCGCGGACGTCGTGTTGGTGGACGGGAAGGCCGTCTCCAAGGTGGGGCGCCGGTACAATCCCAACGCGCGGCTGGAGAGGGTGGAGTAGGCGGGCGGCAGCGCACAGGGGAGTTGCGAGACGCCGAGTTGCGAGCGGTTGCGAGGGGTGAGGGCGGAGGGGGTCGGGCGCGGTGCCCGACCCCCTCTTGCATCCCGGGGCCTGGTATTGCATATATATGCACAGGCATGCATAGCTATTCACAACCTGGGAACCCCTGTCCGGAGCCTGCGATGAGCCGCAGCCGTGTCACGAGGAAGCCGGTGCCGAAGACGCCTCCACCCGAGGCCTTCGGGATCTAGCGCAGCCCTCGCAGCCGGCGACGGGGCCCGCTCCGATGAGCGGGCCCCGCGTTTTTGCGGTATGTTGGCGGGCGAGATGACCGCCGCGCGCGCCCTCGCTCCGCCGCCCTCCGACGATCACCGCGCCGCCGTCCTGGCGGGCTTCCTCGGCTGGACGCTCGACGCCTTCGACTTCTTCCTGGTCGTCATGACGCTGACGGCGGTCGCGAAGGAGTTCGGCCGCAGCGACACGGACGTCGCCCTCTCGCTGACGCTGACCCTCGCCTTCCGGCCCGTGGGCGCGTTCGTCTTCGGCCTCCTCGCCGACCGGTACGGCCGCCGCATTCCGCTGATGGTGGACTTGATCTACTACTCGCTCGTCGAGGTGCTGACGGGGCTGGCGCCCTCGTTCGGCGCGTTTCTCGTGCTGCGGGCGCTCTACGGCATCGGCATGGGCGGCGAGTGGGGTGTCGGCGCGTCGCTGGTCATGGAGAAGGTGCCGCCCCGCTTGCGCGGCGTGTTTTCCGGGCTGCTGCAGCAGGGGTACGCCGTGGGGTACCTCCTCGCGGCGCTCTGCTTCTTCGTCGTGTACCCGCGCTGGGGCTGGCGCCCCCTGTTCTTCATCGGCGGGCTGCCCGCGCTCCTGGCCCTGTTCGTCCGCTACCGCGTCCGCGAGTCCGAGGTCTGGCAGCGGACGCGCGAGAAGACGTGGAGCGGCCTTGGGCGGGCGATCGTCCGGCACTGGCGCCTGTTCTTCTTCATCACGGCGCTGATGGCGCTGATGAACATGGTCTCCCACGGCACCCAGGACCTCTACCCGACCTTCCTGCAGCGCGGCTGGGGCTTCACCCCCGCGCGGCGCGCGGCGCTGACCGCCTTCTCGATGGTGGGCGCCCTGATCGGCGGCGTGCTCGTCGGGCTCGTGTCGGACCGGCTGGGGCGGCGGCGCTCGATCCTTCTGTCGCTGGTGGGCGCGCTGATCGTCATCCCGCTGTGGGCCTTCGCGCCGACGCTCGCGCTCCTGGTCGCCGGCGCGTTCCTCATGCAGTTCTTCGTGCAGGGCGCGTGGGGCGTCATCCCCGCGCACATCACCGAGCTGACCGCGGACCCGGTGCGCGGCTTCCTCCCGGGGTTCGCCTACCAGTGCGGCGCGCTCATCGCGGGCGCGATCCCTCCGCTCGAGGCGCTGATCGCCGAGCGGATCGGCTACGCCCACGCGATGGCGATCACCGCGGGCGTCGTCTTCGCGGCCTGCGCGGTCGTCGCGGCCCTCGGGCCCGAGCGGCGCGGGATCACGTACGGCGCCAGCCCGACCTGATTGGATATCCGCTCATCGCTCGAGCGCTCTCCCTCCTGACGATCGTGGCCGCGTGGCCGGCCTGCGCGGTCGCGCAGGCGCCGGAGCGCCCCGACACGGGCGCGCGCGACACGGCGCAGGCCCGCGCGCTCGCGCCGCTGACCGTTTCCGTCACTCGGCTCGATCTGCCACTGAGCGGCGTGCCGGCGGCGGTCGGGGTCGTCGTCGGCGGCGACATCGCCGCCGCGCGGCCCACCTGGGGCCTGGACGAGGCGCTGGCGACCGTGCCGGGGCTGTATGCCTCCAACCGGTACAACTTCTCTCTCGACGAGCGCCTCTCGATCCGCGGCTTCGGTGCGCGATCATCGTTCGGCATCCGCGGGATCCGAATCCTGGTGGATGGGATTCCGCAGACGTTACCCGACGGCACCGGCCAGCTCACCAACCTCGAGCTGGGCGAGGCGACCCGGATCGAGGTCGTGCGTGGCCCATCCTCCGCGCTGTTCGGCAACGCCTCGGGCGGGGTCATCAGCATTCGCACCGACGCCCCGCCGCCGAGTCACGCCGTCGAGGAGCTCAGCGTCGCCGCGGGATCGTTCGGCGGCGACGGGATTCCGCTGGTCGGCGCCGCCGCAGGCGGGACCTGGGCCAAGTGGCGATCGACGACGCGGCTCCGCCTCGGGGAGGGCGTCGCGTCCCTCACGCTTTCACGGCTCGCCTTCGGCGGAGAGCGGCAGCACTCGGTCGCGGAGATGCGCCTCCTCAACGCCCGCTATGCCACGCCGCTCGGCGGCGGCCTGACGCTCGCCGTCCTGGCGGACGTCGGCGACGATCCGCGCGCCGACAATCCGGGTGCGCTGACCGCGGCGGAGCTGGCCCGAAACCCCGATTCCGCGGCGGCGCTCAACCTCAGCCAGCAGGCGGGCAAGGACGTCACCCAATACCAGGGGGGCGTCACGCTTCGGAAGGCGCTGAGCGGCGGCGAGGCTTCCCTGACGCTGTTCGGCTTCTCGCGGGATCTGAGCAACCCGCAGACCTATGCCTACATCCGCCTCGCGAGGCGGGCCTACGGGGCGCGCGCGTCGGTGACCCACGCCCTCAGGCCGGGGCCGCTGTCCGCGCTGGTCACGGCCGGCGTGGACGTCGAGCGCCAGCGGGACGACCGGCTCAACGTGGGCAACCAGGGCGGCGTCCCGGACACGGTGCGACAGCTCGACCAGCTCGAGAGTGTCTGGGAGGTGGGGCCGTTCACGCAGGGCGTGCTCCAGCTCGGCCCGCGCACGACGTTCACGGCGGGGGTCCGCTACGACTGGGTGAGCTTCGACGTGCGGGATCGGCTGGTGACCGCGACCAACCCCGACGACTCGGGGCGCCGGCTGATGGCCTCGGCCAGCGGCCTCCTCGGCGCCACGTACACCCTGGGGGGCGCGACGCTCTACGCCAACCTCGGCACGTCGTTCGAAACGCCGACCACCACGGAGCTGGACAACCGCCCCGACACGGCCGGCGGCTTCAACGCCGCCCTGGGGCCGCAGCGCGCGACCAACCTCGAGGTCGGGTTGCGGGGCGAGCTGGCGGGGCGCGCCCGGCTCTCCGTCGCCGCCTACCGGGACGACGTGCGCGGAGAGCTGATCGCGTATCAGGTGCCGAGCTCGCCGGGCCGCGTTTTCTACCAGAACGCCGGCCGGTCGCGTCACCTCGGGCTCGAGCTCGCGGCCGACGTCGTGGCGGCTCCCGGCGCGCGACTCGTCGCGAGCTGGACCCAGTCGGATTTCCGCTACGTCCAGTACACGTCCGGAGGGAAGCGGCTCGATGGCCGCCGCATTCCCGGCATTCCGGCGGGCTGGGGGCATCTGCTGGTCCGCCTGAGTCCCCGGTTCGCCGGGGGCGCCTGGGTGGAGGCTGCGGAGCGCTTCTCCTCGAGCGTGCTCGTCGATGACACGCTCGACACCCGGGCCGCCGCCTGGTGGACCATGGACCTGCGCCTGGGGTGGGACGGACACGTCGGCGGCGCTGCCATCGGGCCGTTCGTGGCGCTGAACAACGTCTTCGCCCGCCGCTACGTAGGCTCGGTCGTGATCAACGCCACCGCCGGTCGCTACTACGAGCCGGCGCCCGGCCGCAATCTGTACGCCGGGCTGTCGGTGCGGATGGGCCGCTAGCGGATCGGCAGGGGCTCGCGTGCGGCGCCGAGGGCGCCTGATTGACCCGTCCCCCCCGAGCGGTGAGCTTTCAGGCCCGCGTCGGGAGGGAGCATGGCGGGCGTCGTCTTCTGGGACGTGGACACGCAGCACGACTTCATGCATGCCGACGGCAGGCTCTACGTGCCCGACGCCGAGCAGATCATCCCCAACCTCCAGCGCCTCACCGACTACGCGCACGCCAGACGGATCCCGATCGTCGCCAGCGCCGACGACCACGTGCGCGGCCACCGGGAGCTGTCGGCGCAGCCCGATTTCAAGCAGACGTTCCCCGAGCACTGCATGCGGGGGACGAAGGGTCAGCGCAAAATCCCGGAGACCGCGCTCCGGGATCCTCTGGTCATCGAGCCCGAGCGCGAGGAGCCGGCCGTGCTCGCCCGCCGGGTGCGTTCCCACGAAGGGGACATTCTCTTCAACAAGCACTGGTTCGACGTCTTCACCAATGAAAACGTCGAGACCGTGCTCGGAGTTCTGACCCCGCGCACCGTCGTCCTGTACGGCGTCGCGGAGGATGTCTGCAACCGATATGCGATCGAAGGTTTGGTGGAGCGGCACCCCGAGATTCGGCTCTACGTCGTGAGCGATGCGATGAAGCCGATCGATCGGGATGCGGCACAGCATTTGCTCAAGCAGTGGGGCGAAGAAGGAGTCCGCATCGTCGAAACCAACGACATCGTCGAGGAAGGTCTGCTCGACGCCGAGGTGGATGCATGACCATCCCATTCGGGAAGTTTTTCCTGCCGGGGCCCACCGAGGTGCTGCCGGAGGTCGCGAAGGCGCAGGAGCAGCCCATGATCGGGCACCGGGGCGCGAAGACGGAGGCGCTGCTCGCGCGGCTCGACGAGCCGCTCAAGGCGGCGTTCCGCACCAAGCAGCCGGTGTACATCGCGGCGACGTCGGCGACCGGGCTGATGGAGGCCGCGAT
>Ga0335081_10013512_pt1 | contig 13207 bp, 10 predicted proteins | sample Lox_Sample_35_FD_206713 | JGI IMG/M metagenome (GOLD analysis project Ga0335081, IMG submission 206713) | Soil microbial communities from Loxahatchee National Wildlife Refuge, Florida, United States - Lox_Sample_3.5 | ecosystem: Environmental > Terrestrial > Soil > Wetlands | place: USA...
GGACGCCGATGTGATCGTGCAATCCAAACTACTGGAAAAAGCTCAATATGCCGCACGCATTATCCGGCCGAGACTGCAGAAGCATCTGAAGGAATTCCTCGTGGCTTCCAGTAATCCCCGCGCTCACGTTGCGTGGAAGAAGGATGTGAAGCTCGTATCTTTGAATCCTCAGTCCGATATCACTCAAGATTGGAAACTCGACCGCTCCGTCTCTCCGGTTACTCAATGGAAAGGCGGGAGCACAGAGGCAATGCGGCTGTTGGAGGATTTCCTCCAGCACAAGCTGGAGGGGTACAGCACCGAACGCAACAAGCCAGAAATCGATCACACCAGCCGCCTCTCCCCATATCTCCACTTTGGTCACATTAGCCCGATCACGATCGCGCTCGCCGTCAACAAATCGCAGGCCCCGAAAGTCGATAAAGAAGCTTTCCTGAACCAGATCATCACTTGGCGAGAGTTATCGGTGAATCTTGTGAAATTCAATCCGGAATACGACAATTTCGAGTGCGCCGAGCCTTGGGCACATCGCACGCTGGCGAAGCATTCGAAGGACGCGCGTCTGGTACTTTATACAGAGCGACAGTTAGAAGGCGCCGAAACGCATGATTCCTTGTGGAATGCCGCTCAAATGCAGATGGCACAGAGCGGGTGGATGCACAACTACATGCGAATGTATTGGGCGAAGAAGATATTGGAATGGAGCGCTTCGCCGGCCGAGGCGCATCGCACGGCGGTTTACCTCAACGACAAGTACTTGCTCGACGGCCGCGATCCCAATGGCTATGCGGGCATTGCCTGGGCGATCGTGGGCAAGTTCGACCGCCCATGGTTCGAGCGCCCCATCTTCGGCCAGATCCGTTATATGTCAGGCGAGAGCACGGAGAAGAAATTCGACAGCAAGCGATACATTCAGCAGAACCTCTCGGCGCAGCTCTTCTAACGCCCCTCGTACTTGATCAGGAGTAGAGAATTATGTCGGGGATTTGGCTCTGCGAATCAGATCTCCCAGAGGATAACAATTCCGCACATCATGGAGATGATCGAGCGCCTTCTCCAGCGGCCAGCCCAGTTGCCAGTGCAGATAGGCGGCAATCACAGTCGGAGAGCGCGTGACGCCCGCTGTGCAGTGCACATAAACGCGATGTCCTGCGCGGACCAACTCGTCAAGCACCCTGACGCACTCTGGTAGCCTGCGCTTAAGATCAAGAGAATCGAAATCAGTGACCGGAACGTTGCGGAACACCAAGCCTGCTGATTTCGCGGGGCCCTCCACGTCGGCCAGAGTCCGTTCTCCGAAATCGTCCTGGCTCTGCAGATTCAGAATTGCTGTGATGCGCCCGGCCACGAGCTGATCGTAGTCGTCCGGATCGTGCGGACAGGGTCCAACCACAAGATTCGGAGTAACGGAACTGATCACCATACGTAGATCACCGTCTCGGCGGGAGCCTTCAACTTGTAAGTCAAAACAGTTTTGCGGAATCCAGCAGAATTGTCACCGGTCCTTCGTTTACCAGTTCCACCTGCATCGTCTCCTGGAATCTGCCAGTTTCACAGCGCAGGCCCGCGGCGCGAATATGCTCCACAAAGAGTTCGTAAAGGCGCCGCGCGGCTTCCGGAACAGCGGCCGCGTCGAACGACGGGCGCTTGCCCCGGCGGACATCGCCATACAAAGTGAATTGCGAAACCACGAGAACGCTGCCACCGATGTCGAGAACGCTGCGATTCATTTTTCCGTCGGCGTCTTCAAAGATGCGCAGGCCCACCGTCTTGTCCGCGAGATAGGCCACATCACTCTCGCTGTCGTCGTGCCCGACGCCGAGCAGCACTAGCAGTCCCATCCCAATTTCACCGGCAACCCAACTCTCGACGGTGACCTTGGCCTGGCTGACACGTTGTACAACGGCTCTCATGAATTTTTCGTCGCTGCCATCGATTCGCGCATAGAGCGGCCGCGAAAGGTTTGACCCCGGCACGCCTACCCGATAGGATCAAATTGTGCAATCTCAAGATAACAGAGGGTTTGCCGGAAAAGAGACCGTCCTTCCTTTACACTAATTCACCAAGGCAATTACACTACACGTTCGCCTGATTCGTACCGCAGTCCGTAAGAAACCGGGCTGTGAAGGTCCAATGCCCGGTTAAGCAGTCGGCCGCGTTGGCGCGACCAAATATCCGAAATTCAAATCTAATTTGACCGCATAGCGAGGAGACATATGGCAGCCGTAGACGAGAAGGTAAAACAGATTATCGTGGAGCAGTTGGGCGTGGATGAGGGCGAAGTCACTGCGAGCGCTTCTTTCGTTGACGACCTCGGCGCCGATTCGCTGGACACCGTTGAACTGGTGATGGCTTTCGAAGAAGCCTTCGATATCGAGATTCCTGACGAGGACGCCGAGAAGATTCGCACCGTGCAGGATGCCGTCGACTACATCGGCAAGCACGCCAAGGCGGGAAAATAGTTGAACAACGGACGCAGGGTCGTCGTTACCGGCCTCGGACTGATCTGCGGCGTGGGCAATTCCACGGAAGAAGTGTGGAAAGCCGTGCTGGCGGGCAAGAGTGGGGTGGCACGCATTACCGGTTTTGATGCCAGCAACTTTGCCTGTCAGATCGCCGCCGAGGTCAAGGGCTTCGACCCGCTGAAGTACGTCGAGAAGAAAGAAGTCAAGAAGATGGGTCGCTTCATCCACTTCGCCATCGCGGCCGCGGATGAAGCGATGCAGATGTCGGGCCTTAAGGTCACGCCGGAAAATGACGAACGGATCGGCGTTCACATCGGCTCCGGCATCGGCGGGTTCGACATCATCGAGCGCGAACACAGCGCGCTGATCGAAGGTGGCCCGCGGCGCATCTCACCCTTCTTCATTCCTTCCGCCATCATCAATCTTGCAGCCGGACAGGTTTCGATGCGCTACGGGGCGAAAGGGCCGAATGAAGCCACCGCGACGGCCTGCACCACCAGCGCCCATTCGATCGGAGATTCGTTCCGCATCATTCAGCACAATGACGCGGACGTGATGATCGCCGGTGGCGCGGAGGCAGCTATTACGCCGATGGGCGTTGGCGGATTTGCTGCGATGCGCGCGCTTTCCACGCGCAACGACGAGCCTGAGAAGGCGAGCCGTCCCTGGGATCAGGGGCGCGATGGATTCGTCATTGGAGAAGGCTCGGGGATCATGATTTTGGAGGAACTGGAACACGCCAAAAAGCGCGGCGCCACGATTCTCGCGGAAGTAGCCGGATACGGCATGTCGGGCGACGCGTATCACATCACGCAGCCTGCTCCCGAGCATGAAGGTGGATTCCGCGTCATGCGCAATGCGGTGCGCGATGCCGGAGTCACTCCCGATGTCGTGGGATACGTAAACGCCCACGGCACTTCGACTCCGATCGGAGACACGCTGGAAGCGCACGCCATCCGGAATTTCTTCGGCGATCACAAGCTGGCGGTGAGTTCCACCAAATCGATGACCGGCCACCTGTTGGGTGGTGCCGGAGGGCTCGAGGCCGGCATTACCGTTCTTGCGTTGCGCGATCAGATGCTGCCGCCGACGATCAATCTGGACAATCCCGATCCTGACACGGTCGGGATGGACCTGGTTCCCAACCAGGCTCGAAAAGCCGATGTCGAATACGCCATGTCGAACTCGTTCGGCTTCGGCGGCACCAACGGAGCGCTGCTGTTCCGCCACTGGAACGAGTAGGCTTCCAGGAATTTACTGGGCTTCGAAACCCCTGATTTGGCGCGGGTTTCGCTTCGTAATGTCCTTTCTCCCATCGCCCTGTTTCTAGGTAATGAACTTTCTCCCGCGGAGTGTTGTCCCTTTGGAACTTTGCAGACCGCCCGGTCGGACGCACAATGACGATCGAAAGTGGAGTCTTCCCCGACCATGGATAAAGCTTTCACCACACCCTCAACACCCTCCCCAGTCGCCCGCAAAACCGCTGCCCGCGCCGCATTGGTGGGCTTTAATGATGTAACCCACTCGGTCATCGCGGACTGCTTCAAGCAATTTGGCATTGAACCCGTGCCGGTCACGACGAATATCGCGGACCGTCTGCGCCGGGAGAAGTTCGAAGCCTGCGTGCTGCCAATCGGCGGCTGGTCGGATTCCGAAGCCGTAATGGAAGCCGCGCGCAGCTCTCGCTCCAACAGCCGGTGCGTGATCTACGGCGTTGGCGGCAGCGCGCAGGATGCGATGCGCTTCTCCAGATACGGCATCAACGCCATGTTCCAGGAACCGCTGGAGCGGACCGCGATGCTGAAGCTGGTGCGCGCCACGCGGTTGCTGGTGCTGCATGAGTTCCGGCGCTACGTGCGCATTCCTGTCATGACCGAAGTCTCCGTCGTGGGCGATGGCCGGCGCGTCAGTGCCAGCACCATCGAGATCAGTTCCGGTGGAATGTCGATCAAGACGGCCGAGGAGTTCTCGTCGGGCGTCAATGTAGAAGTGTCCTTTGCTCTGATGACCCTGCCCCGAGTCATCGTCCGCGGTTCCGTCAGTTGGAGCAAGCCCAAGTCCATCGGCGTGCGCTTCGATACGAGCGATGATCGGCGCTTGAAGATCAAGAGCTGGATCGACTCATACCTCGAGAACTAGAGTCCTCGGGCGCCAAATGAGTTGGTCGAGTGATTTCTTCGCGTTTCTCGACGATCGCGAGAGGTAAATCCTTTTTCCCGGCCAGTACAATAGCTTCGTGCCTGAAGCTGCTCCACGAGAAGCCTCAACTTCTGCTCAGCCCGAATTTGGTCCGCGGCGCTGGACTCTGCGCCAGCGGATCGTTTTGAGTCTGATCGTGGCGGCCGGGACTGCCGTCATCCGGTTGATTGGGTCGACGCTGCGCGTCGCTGTTTCGTTCGAAGAGGGTGCGCAGCAAACCCTGGAACAGCGCCCTCTGGTTGCTTCGTTCTGGCATTCCTGCATCATTCCCGCAACCTACATCTGCCGCGGCATGGGTGTCCGCGTGATGAGCAGCTACAGCTACGACGGCGAATACATGGGGCGGATCATTCAGAAGCTGGGATACGTGGCGGTGAAAGGATCGAGCAGCCGAAACCCGATCAAAGCGTTGCTCGGATTGCGGCGGGCTCTTGATGACGGCTGGACGGTTGCCTTCACGCTCGATGGTCCGCGCGGCCCGCGCCACAAAGTGAAGCCCGGACCGGTGGGCCTGGGCCGGTCGGCGGGAGTGCCTCTTACCATGTTTCACGTGGGCGTGGATAAGGCATGGGTTCTCAATAGCTGGGATCGCATGATGATCCCCAAACCTTTTTCCCGCGTGCTGATACGGTTCGGTAAGCTGATTCATGTGCCGCGGGATGCGAGCGACGAAGATCTGGCCCGCTACAGCGACGAGTTGCAGGTTGGATTAGATCGAGTCAGTGAGTTTGCGCAGGCGAACGCTGGAAACGTGGGGACGAGCGCATTTCCGTATCACCGGGGGAAATGACTCAAATTGATCGTCTGCTAGTTTGAGTTATCGCATAGTTACCATGGCTAAGGCATAGCGCAGCGGTAAGGGCAGACAACCCGTCATGACGAGCTCGAAACTGCTTATCTCGCGCGGTAAGGATGGGGGAAAGATCTGGTGTTGTACTCGTTGCTCTTGGTCAATTAAGGCTGTTGAGGGTTTGTCGAAGCAATCAGAGAAGCAGTATGCGCGGACAGCTTTCGAGTCCCACGTTTGCGGTAACTTTAACGATGTTGTGCGCGATAAGATCCGCAAGTACTCGACCTAAAGACATCCATCAGATCGCGCGTAGCCATCGTCGTAATTCGGGCGCGAAGCGGATGATTTCGCGAAGGATAGGATTGGCGTAACGTTCCACTACACTCAACGTTTCCTGCAACCCCTACTCCAGCGTTGATCCCAGCTGCGTGTAGCGGTACTTCTTCCCATCCCAGAAGAGTACCGACGACGTGCTCTCGCCCTCGCCGACTTCTTCCATGTAGATGCCGAGAACAGTTCGCTTCTTTAGTGTCAGGCGCTTTACGGTCAGGGATTTGAACGGCAGATTGATCATCAAAAACTTGGCATTCGGCTTGTCAGAGCGCCAAGCATCCTTCTCTGCGCCGTGAATGATGAGCAGGGTGATACCGCGCCGCTCGGGAGAGTCGGAGGCGAACGTGGAAGTCACTTTAACGTCGCCAAAGCCGAGGAACGTGTCGTAGGGGTCGGCGATCGTGAAGTTGTATTCGTCCTTGTCCGCCATCGGATTCTTACATTTCGCGGCTACGACCAGGTCGTCGATTCCATCGCCGTCAAGGTCGCCGACGAATTGTTCCGGTCCAGCGACCAGCGAACAGTTCTCCCCAAACTGCTTCTGAATAAACTCGTCCGTCACCGCGGGCGAAGGATGCTGCGCACGGGCTGGCGGCGGAGGCGGTTCCTTCTTTTGTGCGACGGCGCAAATCGTCAAAAGGAAAACAGCGACGGGCAGAGCGAGAAATTTTCGGGACGACATGGTTCTTACTCTAGCCCCGTTTTGCACGTGCGGGTAGAGAGGGGTGGTGACGGAGGTAATGCCCCTATTGGCCTTGTCATCCTGAGCACGCTTCTTGCGCGAAGGACCTGTGCAACCTGTCAGCAGCATCGATGACGGCAAACTGCATGGGCCCTTCAGGTCGCAAAAGCGTGCCCTCAGGACGACAGAAGGCAGGTGGCGATCCCTAGCTTTGAAAATGCTCCCAGCCCTGCGGGCGGAACACCTGTCGGACACCAGTCGCGCCTCGTAAAAAGACTCCGCGGGCGCGAGTGATCTGTCCGATCTGCGTGATCGCGACTCGTGCCAGTTGTTGGGGGACACGCTTTGATGCCGGAGCGGTAAACAACAATTCGTAGTCCTCGCCACCATGGAGGGCAAGATCGAGGTCAACTTCTCGAGGGGGCCTTCCCGTCCAAGCCCGAGGAATCAACGATGAGTCGATCTCGGCCCCCACACCACTCTCTTCGCAGATGTGAGCCAGATCGGTCGAGAGTCCGTCGCTGGTGTCGATCATCGCCGAGGCCAGACCCCTCTCGCGGAGGATGCGACCCAACTCAAGCCGGGGCTCGGGAAAGAAATGCCGGACGTAGTCTCGTAGGTTGACTTTGTTTCTTTTGCCCTGCGTCCGCACACGCTCGATGGCAGCAGCGGATCCACCCAGTTCTCCGCTCACGTAAATCTTGTCCCCATCCTTTGCGCCGGAACGAAGGATCGCCTTTCCTTTTGGCACGGAGCCGACAACAACGATATCGGCCAGAATTCCATTGGGAGATTCTGCGGTGTCGCCACCGGCTAACCGGGCTCCATGCTTTTCCGCCAGACGGATCAGGCCGCGCGCGAAGCGGTCGACCCAGGACTGCGGCAGATCTCGAGGCAAAGCAAGGGATAAAAACACGGCCACTGGCTCTCCGCCCATGGCCGCGATATCGCTTAGGCCACGCGCCAGGCAGCGGTGCCCAACGGAATCCGGCGGGTGCCAGTCCCGGCGGAAGTGAGTTCCTTCCAGGGTGAAATCCGTGGTGACGAGGGAGTCTTGTCCCGCCGGCAGGCGCAGCACCGCGCAGTCGTCTCCGATTCCGGTAAGGATTGCGTGACCCATCCCGGTGGTTCGGCTGCGAGACGAAGATGCAGCCATTCGGCGGACTCGCGCGATGAGTGCTTTTTCTGGGAACGGCACGCGCCCTTACTATACCGCTGTTAGAGCAGGCGTCAGGTGTCGAGCATAAAACGCCGGGCAGCCATCGGAGTTCCTAGTTTTTCGATCCACACCAGCCGCGATTTGGCCAAGATGTCTACCTGCGGCCTGACGCCTTGCGCCTGAAGTCCATTGGTAACGCGGACACGATGACTTCCGATTACCGGGTCTTCAGTAACCGGAATTGGACCTATGCGTCGTTGACAGAGGGAACCCAGTTTGTTACCGTTAACCAGTTATTCACAAAACCTTTGGCCGGGCTTTAAGTGCTGCGTGCTGTTTGCAATGCAGACTGGTTGCACTTGAAGGGCTCCGGTCGCTGTTCTGGTAGGAAGGGCGCGCGAGAGAGTTTCCATTGCCAAGGTGGAAAACGCGGCCCGAAAAGTCAGGTGGTCCGAACGGGCGTTCTGAAAGTTGAGACACTGAGCCTGAAATTCCGGACCTGATGCTTCAAAACTTAGAGGGACCGATTTGCAGAAACGGTTTTACATCCTTTTCGTAGCCCGGGGGGACGACGGGCAACTGCGCAAGATCTCCATTCCCGTCCATTACCTGTACGTTTTCGTCATTGGCGCCGCCATCGGATTCCTCAGTCTTACCGGAATTGCCAGTTCTTATACCCGCATGCTGTTGAAGGTTTCGCAGTTCAACCAGTTGCGGACGGAAAAAGATCAGCTCAAGACCAATTACTCCAAGCTGGAACAGGTTGCCAAGGAACGTGATCTGCAGGTTGCGTCCCTGGGATCGATTGCGGGCGAAGTCTCAGCGCTCTATGGCCTGAAAGCGCAGCCAACATTGGTGACACCCACGGCTGAGCAGATTCAGGATGCCGAGGTGAGTTCGTCTCTCGATCAGCTGCACGCGCTTCGGACTTCGGCGCTAACGGGCGCAACCATGGTTGGCCTCACCATGGGTCTGACCCGCAACGTGACCACCGCGGACTGGATTAAAGCCAACTCAGCTCCGAATCTCTGGCCGGTCGAAGGCCAGGTTACAGGAAGCTTCGGTGAACGAATCGATCCGTTCAACGGTGAAGGCGCATTCCACAGCGGTGTCGATATCGGTAGCAGCTATGGACATCCGATCGTTGCACCGGCCGATGGCATCGTCACTGTGACAGACACCATGGGCGGTTATGGCAAGACGATCATGATCGACCATGGCAACGGAATCAGCACGCGATACGGCCACCTTTCCGGATTTGCAGTGACGGCCGGGCAGCGTGTTCAGCGTGGCGAAGTGATCGGATACGTTGGCGAGAGCGGCCGTTCCACCGGGCCACACCTTCACTACGAAGTCCGCATCAACGATACCCCAGTCAATCCCTACAAGTACCTCCGCATGACCGTTGCTCACAGCGGCGGTTTCGCCGCAGGAAGCTAGAAACGAAGCTGTCAACTTTCAGCCAACCAACAAATAGACGCCGCGCATAAATGCGCCGTTGTAACGTGCGTGTATAGCTAAGACGGTGACCCGAATTAAGCTGAGAGCTGACGGCTGAGAGCTACTACGGCAGTTGCAGATCCAGAGCGTACACCTCATGCGAGCTCGCGTCGCGTACGGTTATAACACTTCCATCTGGCGCGATACCGGACCACGAGCCCCACATACCGTTAAAGCGCCGCAGGTCCTTCCAGGAAAGAAAGAGTTCGGACTTGGATTCTCCCAACTTGATCCGATGCACGGAAGGCTCGACGGCATGAAACCGCTCAATGTAGATGGACTTTCCATCTTTCGCCCAGACCGGATACCCGATCGTTCCGTCTTCTGTATGCAGCCACACAGACCACTGTCCGGTAATGAAATCGAACAACATGAGGCTAGTCGAGTCCGGGGAGAGCGCTGCCAGATGCCGCCCATCGGGCGACCACCGGGGACTGAATAAGCCCTTCGATCCCGGAATTGCAGAGCGTTGTAGCGTGCTGCGGTCATAAACCAGGATTTCGAGCTCCCCGAGATCCATTCCGTAGGAAGGACGTCCGTAGGCGATCTGGTTGCCGTCTGGAGACCAGGTCGCGTCGTTCTCCGCGCGGTCCTGAGGAAGTAATTCCTGAGGCGTTCCCCCTTGAGGTGAAACGAGGTATATCTTCCAGGGCTTCCCCACTTCGGTCCCGATAAAGGCGATCTGTTTTCCGTCAGGCGACCAGCGCGGCAAGGTCGCATAGATTGGGAAAAAAGTCAGCTGTGTCTTTTGTGAGCCATCGACACGGGCGCGCCACAGCGTTAGTTCCGGATAAGATACATATACGATCCACTGGCCGTCGGGGGAGAAGTCCGCTTCTCCCGCTGAGACTCCCGACACATAGGACTGAAACGAACGCGAACCTACATCGTAGCGGACGAGTTCTCCTTGCAGCAGGACCCCGTTGGCGAAAACCCGCTTTGCCTGCGGATGGAACACGGGATCTGAGTACCAGAGTGGCCCTGACGTAAGTTGTACGGGGTTGCCTCTTCCGAAGTAGCGCGAACCATCGCGCATGATCCATAGGTCTTTGCTGCCGGCGGGAGCTTGAGAAACGAAAACATAATAGCGGCCGTCGGGGCTCCAGTCGCCACAGCACTGCATCGAATCCGTTTTCCATCCAGACAGGAGAGCGTGCAGGTCTGAGCCGTCGGTTTTGATCTCCCATAGAGACGAGATGTTTTTTCCCGTGGGGCTCAGAGAGAAGCGCAAGCGGCTGCCATCCGGGGAGAAACGAATATGATTCGGAAAGCCTGGAAAGCTTTTCACCTTTCGGCTGTATTCGCCATCGCCATCCGCCAGAAAGAGATCAACGCCGCGCGCGTAGGCAAGCTGACGGCCATCCGGAGACCATTGCGCTTCCGAGCCCTCGGTATCGGACAGGCGCCGCAAAGATCCCGCGGGAAGGGGAAGAGCCCAGAATCGCGATGGGGCTGAGCTGGTGTATTCGCCCACCAGCAGGGCGGAGCGATCGGGATTAATGCCGCAGACAAAGGCGTCCTGAAAGGGAGTGCTTACCCCGAGTGTATCTCCGCCAGCGGTTGCGACCTGCCCCAGTGCTGCGTGCGGGCCTAACTGCGTGAAGTAAAGACGGGACCCATCGGTGAAGAGGGGGCCTTTGAAGTACCCGTCCCTGGTGATTTGCCTGACGCCGGTGATTCGAACCGGGGCGGTCGGGGTCAGTATCCAAACCATGAACGCTACCAAGATGAACAACGCCGCGCCCACAAACGATGCCAGGCGGTTACTTCTCCTCAGTGCCAGCTGAATTCCTGGGTACGAAGGGGGGCTGAGGATTTTGTCAGAATCGGTATCGCGCTTCAAACGCTTCAGATCGGCGCGCAATTCCGACGCGCTCTGATAGCGCACGTCCGGATCCTTTTCCAACGCGGTGTTGATGATCCGTTCGCACTCGGAGGGCAGAGACGGATTCAGGTGCACCGGAGGCGCGGGGGCCTTATGCAAAATCGAATCGAAAATGGCGGCCGAGGTATTTCCGGAAAAAGGCAGCGCGCCAGTCGCCATCTCATAAAGCACAACGCCGAATGAGAAGAGATCGCTACGGGAATCCAGATCTTTGCCGAGCGCCTGTTCCGGTGACATGTAAGCAACAGTCCCAAGCGTGGTTCCTGGGCTGGTCAGATTGCTATCGCTCGCGGTCGTGGTGGTCCCGAGTGAGATTTCCGCGCCCAGTTTGGCGAGGCCAAAATCCAGCAGTTTGGCGTGCCCGCGATCGGTGACGAAAATGTTGCCGGGCTTGATATCGCGGTGAATGATGCCGCGGTTGTGAGCTGCATCGAGCGCATCGGATATTTCAAGAGCGAGTTCAAGTACTCGGTCGAAGTCGAGCGGAGTGCCGCGCAGCAATTCCCGCAGGGACCGCCCCTCCAGGCATTCCATGGCGATGAACGCACTGCCCTCCTGCTCTCCGATCTCATAGATCGTGCAGATATTAGGATGGTTTAAGGCCGAGGCGGCGCGCGCTTCGCGGTGGAAGCGCTCGTAGTTGTGCGGATCGCGGGCCAGGTCTTCCGACAGGAATTTCAGCGCAACAAACCGGCCCAACTCCAGGTCTTCCGCCTTGTAAACGACACCCATGCCGCCGCTGCCCAGGCGCTGAAGCAGACGATAATGGGAAATGGATTGTCCGGGTACAGCGAGTTGCGTAGACACGGGTACACTACCCCTGCAAATCGTACAAACCCCGGTCACACCGGGAAGTGCCTGGAGTCACAGGAGAAAGTGATTGTGGCGGCTCGCTTTGGCAGGATGCAGTCGGCTAGAAAAGTTTGTTACTGCGGTAATGGCAAGGAGCGAAACAGCGCTCAGGATCACAGCAATCCTGCAGCTAACATAGGAAGAATCGCGCAGTGTTCCGCGCGGCGGGCATTTTTCAGACCGAAGGCCGTTCCATGGACAAGCCAGACGCAAAGCAATTTGGCCGCTACGAAATCATCGGTGAACTCGGCCGTGGCGCCATGGGCGTGGTCTACAAGGCTCGCGACCCTCAGATTGACCGTCTGGTCGCCTTAAAAACCGTTTCTCTCTGGGGTCAGGAAGCCGATGAGGAGAAAGAATTCCGCTTACGTTTCATGAACGAAGCGCAGGCGGCCGGCCGGCTCCATCACTCCGGCATCGTTTCCGTCTTCGATGTAGGCGAGAACCCGGAAAATCGCGACCCTTACATCGTCCTGGAGTATGTGCCTGGCGAGTCTCTCAACCGCATCCTCGCGCGCGAGAAGAAGCTTCCCTTGGAAAAGGCCCTCAAACTTGCTGAGGAGATCGCCGATGCCCTTGATTACGCCCATGCGCAAGGCGTGATCCACCGCGACGTGAAGCCGGCCAACATCCTGATTACCCAAGATGGGCATGCCAAGATTGCCGACTTTGGAATTGCGAAGCTGAACCTCGCGCACTTTACTGTTCCCGGGCGTGTGCTGGGCACTCCGGCGTATATGGCTCCCGAGCAATTGGCCGGTGAAGCGGTCGATGGCCGCTCTGATCTGTTCTCGCTCGGAGTCATTCTCTATGCCATGGTTACGGGGCACTCTCCCTTCCAGGGCCATAGCGCGACCACGGTCTGTTTCAAAGTAGCGAACCGGGAACCGATTGCCGCTAGCGCCCTGGATATGGCTCTGCCGCCGCAAGTCGATGCTGTGATTTCGCGCGCCATGGCGAAGGATCCCAAAGAACGGTATCAACGCGGTTCTGACTTTGCGGATGACCTTCGCATTTTGCGCCAGAGCATCGGCACTTCGTCGTCCACCACCTCGCGGATTCGAATGGCCTCTGCAACGGGAACAAGATCGGCTCTGACCGGCAGCACGGCGGTGCGCCCGGCAGAGCAGGTTTCGGCGGCGAGCCACGTTTTGCATTCCTTCCTTTCGAAGGCCAGAGTCCGCGATCTGATGTTGGGCGCAGTGACCCTGATTCTGCTGGCAGTCCTGGTGGTCCAGTCGAAAGTATTGGTCAATGTTCCCAAATTCGAATCCGTCGGTTCAGCAACGCCAAGCATTCCTTCGGTTGCCCGGGTAGACGCTCCCAGGCCCGCGTTGCCCGA
>Ga0335081_10013513_pt1 | contig 13206 bp, 19 predicted proteins | sample Lox_Sample_35_FD_206713 | JGI IMG/M metagenome (GOLD analysis project Ga0335081, IMG submission 206713) | Soil microbial communities from Loxahatchee National Wildlife Refuge, Florida, United States - Lox_Sample_3.5 | ecosystem: Environmental > Terrestrial > Soil > Wetlands | place: USA...
CATCTGCGTTATTTACGACATTGGCGAACACGAGGGGCGGCCGTTCCTTGCGATGGAGCTGCTCGAGGGGCAGACGTTGCGCGAGCGCATCGCCGGCAAGCCGATCAAGACGGACGAGCTTGCGGACCTGGCGATTCAAGTGGCCGATGCGCTGGATGCGGCGCACGCGAAAGGGATTGTCCATCGCGACATCAAGCCGGCGAACATTTTCGTGACGCGCCGCGGTCAGGCCAAGATTCTGGACTTCGGACTAGCAAAGCTGGCGCCGGAAGGGGCGGCCGCGCTGCCGAGTACCGTGGCGACGGAAGCGTTGCTGACCAGTCCAGGAACCGCGGTTGGCACGGTGGCCTACATGTCGCCCGAACAGTGTCATGTTCATAAGATAACATGCTTATCTTACAATTAACTGCAAGGGGAGCGCATTGTTTGTGTGTTATCAGTGAGCTTCGTTCTGCTATACTAATCGGGGAGGAACGTATCTCCCGCAGAGATCCGGAACATCCCGAATGCTCACCATCTTCAGGCGCCACACGAATCAATGCATAGAACGGCACGGGGGAAGGGACGCCGGGCGCAAGTACCGGCGTTGCTTGTGCCCGATTCACGCTGAGGGGCACCTCGGTGGCATGATGTACCGCAGGGCTCTGGACACCACCTCGTGGAGTCTCGCCCAGGAGATGGTCCGTGAAAAAGAGGCGCGGGGCACCTGGCACGACCCAAACGAAACCAAGCAGGTGACCGTCGCCGAAGCCGTCGACACTTTCCTTCAGGCGCTCACCGCAAAGTCCAGCGGCAAGGCCAAGAGCACCACCAACAAGCTCCGCTCGACACTCCGTGGCGTCAATGCGGAGTGGGCGCTCAGGACCAAGCGGCAGGTTTCCGATGGCCTCCTCGACTTCTGTGCCAAGAAGGGCATCACCACCCTCGATGAACTGACCGTGCCGCGGTTCACTCAGTACACGGCCGCCTGGACCTGTGGCCCTCACCATCGGTCCAAGCGCATCCAACTCCTGCGCAGATTTTTTCGCTATTGCATCGCCGCCGAGTGGCTGAGTAAGAACCCGGCCATCAGTTTGGAGCATCCCCAGGGGCGCGCCACGAGCGTGCGTCCCAAGCAGCCCTTCGATGCGCAGTGCCTGCCGCAGGAAGGGGCAGAGTGGAAGGCCATCATGGGACAGGTCAAGGATCATCCGAAGTTGCTGGCCCTCACGCTGCTGATGCGGCGGGCCGGGCTGCGCATTTCCGATGCCGTGACCTTCGACCGCAACCGCCTCATGGCTGACGGCAGCATCTTTCTGTACATGAGCAAGACCAACGAGCCGGTGAGCGTGCCGGTGCATCCCGAACTGCAGGCGGCTTTGAACGCCCTCACGCCCAATGCGGCGGGCTATTACTTCTGGTCGGGCGAAAGTGCGATCACCACGGCCACCGACAATTGGCGGCGTCGCTTCGAGCAAGTCTTCAAACGTGCAGGCATCGCGGGCGGCCACCCGCACCGGTTCCGGGACACCTTCGCCGTCGATCTGCTGCTGCGTGGCGTACCCATCGACCAGGTCTCGATTCTGCTTGGCCACTCCTCGGTGAAGATCACAGAGCGGCATTATCTGGCGTTTGTGGCAGCGCGACGACAGCAGATTGCAGATTCGGTGCGCCGGGCTTGGGCCGAGGGGGACGCAGCGTAGGACCGGCTTTGGGAACGGTTCGAACATCATGCTGCGTCTTCTTTGTTGCCGCCACGCGGGAGGCCACGGCACATGCAGCGCCGATACACCCTCTCGGCGACGCTGGCCGGAATCCGGAGGGTCACATACTCGCGCTTGTGGCCCTTTTTCTCCATGCCGAAACGCAGGACCCCGGGCTCATTGCGCAGCATGCGGCGAACCTTGGCTTGGGATAGCCCCCAGATCTTAGCTAGTTCTTTGACGCTGTAGTGGTATTCGTTCACCTTATCTCCTCGCATCGTGTGCCAAGTCATCAGGGATCCATCGCCCGAGTTCGTCACGGAACGACCTTTCCGGCCCGGCGGATGAGAAACTCCGGCGATATGCTGGTCTGTGGTTTCTCAATGAGTGTCGGCGCGTTGACGATTGGACATCCATCACCAACCTAGCCAAGTTGGCCGAGCGACTAAAACTGTAACGATTTAATCGGCGGCCGTTCTTACGATTTAAGGCGAGTGGGATTTAGTCGCATCGGGTTCCTGGCGGCGTTTGATCTCGCGTTGAACTGCCTGCCGGCACTGATCGACCATCTTCTTCCGCGCCCTGCTGTCCGCTGAGGTGAACTTCTTACCAGAGACGGCGTGCGCCAGTGCTCGTCGATAGAGGGATGGTTTACCGATGTCCGTCCAGGTCATGAAAATCCGGGACGTCTGTTGGGACCGCGGCCTACCGGCGGGTCTAGCAGCCTGTGGTGAAACGCGTTGGTGATCCCGGCCTGTTCAACCGTTCACATCGCGGATGACACGGTCCGTGATTTCCGGAAGTGTCACGGTCTGGACCGGGCTGGGAGGTCCAAAGGTCTGGACTTCAATATGGCCGTCAGCGAAGAATTCAATTTCGTAATAGGTGCTTGGGCTTCGGAGGGCTACCATAATGGCGTCGCGGACGCACTTGAGGTCAAACTGGATTCTGCCGTCCTGCAACCGGGAGATGAACTCAATCAACTGTTCGAGACTGTTCACCCTGCACCTTCCTTATTGGATATCAAGTCTAACAACGTCGTCGTGTGACCTGCTGGGTGTATTGACCGTCTTAGTAGCATGGCGATGGGACAACGAAAGAAGCGGGTTCGGCAGGAGGGGCTGTGGACGCCGACGGCGGCGTTGCCCGTAGGCGCAAGCCATCCGTTCTACCAGCGGCTGAATCAGATCCTGGACGAGAAGAAGTTCGATGAGTACGTCGAGACAATCTGCGAGGATTTCTATGCCGGCGAAGTGGGCCGACCGGGCTTGTCACCGGGGATCTATTTTCGGCTGCTGATGGTGGGCTATTTCGAGGGAATCGATTCCGAGCGCGGAATCGCATGGCGCGCCAGCGATAGTCTCTCGATTCGATCGTTCGTGCGGATCGCGTTGGACGAAAGCGTGCCGGATCATTCGACCATCTCGCGAACCCGACGGTTGATGGATGTGGAAACGCATCAGGCAGTGTTCCAGTGGGTGCTTCAGGTGTTGGCGGAAAAGAAGCTGCTGAAGGGGACGACGATCGGCGTGGACGCGACGACGCTGGAGGCCAACGCGGCACTGCGGTCGATTGTCCGGCGCGATACCGGAGAGCGCTACGAGGAGTTTCTAATGCGGCTGGCGAAAGAAAGCGGCATCGAAACGCCCACGCGTGAGCAGTTGGCGAAGCTGGATCGCAAGCGTCCCAAGAAGGGCTCCAACGACGACTGGACGCATCCGCACGATCCCGACGCGCGAATCACAAAGATGAAGGATGGGCGCACGCACCTGGCTCACAAGGCCGAGCACGCGGTGGATATGGAGACCGGAGCGATCGTGGCCGTCACGCTGCACGGGGCAGACGTTGGCGACACTGCAACGATTCCTGAGACGGTAGCCGAAGCAGGCGAGCGTATTACGGGTGTGGTGACGGATACCAACGGCGCTGAAGTTGTAAAACACGTCAGCACGGACGGGCCGCGCGAAGTAGTGACTGACAAGGGCTATCACAGCCGCGCGCTGGTGAGCGAACTCATCGAGTGGGGCTTGCGCACGTACTGCTCGGAACCCAATCGAGGACGGCAACAGTGGCGAGGACAAAAGCGGGAACAACAAGCAGTGTATGCGAATCGGCGGCGCATTCACGGAGAGCGAGGTCTCCGGCTGTTACGCCAGCGTGGCGAGAAGCTGGAGCGATGGAATCAACACCTGTATGATCGGGGCGGGATGCGTCGCCTCCATTTGCGAGGCCGGGAAAACATTCTCAAGCGCTTGGTGGTGCACTCCGGAGCCGCCAATCTTGGATTGTTGATGCGCAAACTGTTCGGAAAGGGCACCCCGCGCAGCCTGGCGAGAACACTGCCAGCCATTTTTTCTGCCGTGCACGCCCCTATCCGCGCTTGGTCTACTACAGCGACGTTGGCCAAAAGGCTCGGTGAGTCGATGGTTCATCCCAACCTGGCTCAACTGATTACTGTCGTGGCATGAAAACAGCGTGTTTCACCACGCGCTGCTAGAGGATGAGATGGAGAGGCGCTTGCGCAGTTCTATGCCCATCTTCTGAAGCAAGAGCCCGAGTGCCAATCCACAAGCTTGAGGGCAGTTTTCCTTGACGGCCGTTTCGAGCATCCGACACGGCCACCAACGTTTGAACTCACGCTTGAGCGAAGAGATGGAGATAGTAGGATCTCTTGGGCTAGGCCGGGCTGGGGTAGGCCGCGCCCGAAGCATTTGGGACAGCGGGATGGGTTCCCCGAACAGCAAGAACCCGTTCTTGTATTTGGCCACGAACTCAGCGAATGTGAGCCCGTGCTTACGGTTGGGTTGCATCTGGCGAGTAAATCGAGTCGACTCCGTCAGAATGCAAAATCAGGCAAAAGAAGGCAATGTTTTCAGAAGGTTAGCAGGGTAACTCGGAATGGCGATCACAATATGGCCCAAGCACTAGTTGGGCGGCAGCGTCAGATAAGCTACGCCCTCCTGGTTGCCTGCTGCAGCAACGCGGTTATCTGCGGCCGGGTGCCGCGAACTGGATGCCGTGGATTAGTTCCTCCCGGCCATCGGGGAAGAATTTGTAGGTTAGAACCGGAGTTGCGGCGCTTTTCATCCGGCGAACGACAATGCCAAATTCCTTGTTGCGCTGTTTTACCAGATCCATAAACTTCGCGTGGAGTTGGGCCGTGCTAAGGCCGAGCTGAGCCGTCACGAAGATGTTGGAAGGCGTGGCCTGCCCGTCATGGCGGCTTCCAGTGCTGTGTTCTATGCCGCGGACCGGATTGCGCGTGACCAGGAGCGTCTTCAGGATACCCTTCTCAACCAACCTGGTCTCACGAGTGGGGGATGCCATCTTCAGCCACCTTGCACCAGCCGGCAAACCGAATCTTGTCTTATTCCGCGAGCGTTGGGTTATCCGTGACGCTGAGGAACTCGGGGAGCACGCGCGCACCGATCTTATCGATGAAGGGGTTCTCTGGTTGCGCGTTCTGTTGCGGACCAAAAGCATTGTCCATCAGGACCTGGCGCGAGCCGAGCAAGTCAGGCACAAATACCAGCCGGAAGAACTGGCGGCCGCGTCGCCCTCGGCAAGCACCGGTCCGTTGTAATTGTCTATCACCGTCGCCGTACGGAGATCCTTGAGACGCTGGCCCAGCGCGCGCACGTGGGACGCCAGTTCATCTGCCGATGGAAGCTCGGCCACTGATTCACGTATAGCCACACGAAATCATCCAAGGGCGTTCCATCCGGAGCCTGGGTGGCGGCATGCGCGTTAAACGTGACTCGGGGCGCGCGGAGCGTGTAGGATGCCCCCTCGCTGTTGAGGTAGCGAATGTAGGAATTCGTCGCGGAGAGGGTGATGGTCGAAGTGTAGATGTCGGGCATCTGCCGGAACAGTCCCGAGAGACTGCGCGCCAGGCCTTCCCACTTCGCGCGGTCGGCATGTACCACCGGCGCATCCACTGTGGTAATGGCAGGATCTTCTTTCGTGAAGTCCGGAGTCGCATCGGTATTGACCTTGTTCTCGAGCGCGGCCCGTTTCTTCGAAAGGTCCTCAAGAGCCTTTTTATAAGTTGCGTCCGTGGCCAGCCACATCTGCCGTCGAAGCTCTTTGTAGTTGGCGCAAGGCTTCTGAACCAAGCTTGTGGAGCGCTGGCGAATATTGGGCGAAGGCCCTCCTGCTCGCCTGCTGCTACCAGGAGCGGTCGTGGCTTCGAAAGACTCCCATCACAGCTGACGAATGCGGCTCCGCAGTCCCAACCGCACTGGGCCCGGTGATAACATGGACGGTCCTCGGAAGGCGCGATGAAAGCGAAGAAGGCCCTCAAGCGGTTGAACAAGGTTGAGACGATCCTGTCGAATGTGATCGACCAGTGTCCGGCGAGTTCGCGCGGTTTGCGAGAGTTGCTCGACTCAGCCAGATCATCCGTCGTTCGCGCGAAGGGCGTGGTGAACGTGCGCGTGGCCAGAGCCGCGAAGAAGCCGCCGGCCGAAGCGCAGGAGTCCGCACGAGGTCGCCTCTCTGCCCAAGGTAGGCGAAGTGCAAGGGCATAAGACGGCATAATCGGGCGTGCGCATCTCGCTCAAAGCGACGGCGACGGCTACTTCTACTTCCGGGGTGGCGAAGCGACGGGCTGGCCCGATCGCACGGTGCGGGTACCAACGCAGCACAGCCTGACCCTGGAGCAATGGATCGAGGAGTACCGGATCCGGGCTACGACCATTACGTTCGCCAGCCTCGCCCCACGGACTGGTTGGAACGTTTCAGGTGAACGAGGTGATTCCGGCGCGGGACTCGCATTGGGCGTGCAGAGTCTTACCTGGAACGGTCCTGGCGGGCCAGTGACCTATTCGTCCATCGCGGCGCAATAGTCTTCCCGTTAGCGAAGGAGGTAACGTATGGTCTTGGTGAGCACGGCGAAAGGAATCGCCTCCAATCGGCTCGTGTGGGCGGCCATGGTCGGGACTCTCGTCTGGCTGGCGGCCCAGCCCACGGTCGATGGCTATCATCCGCTCTTGGAGATGTTCTGGAACCCAGGTCTCTGCAAGATACCTTCCTGGGACGGCTTTGTGCTTCTGTTCTCGTGGTTGCTGACTACGCTGTTCGGTCACTTTACCCTTTTTATGATCCAGAAGCTTCGTAGCCGGACACAACCCTGCCGGAGATCCATCTGAAGCAAGGATTGTGGCCGGTCGACAGGCTGATGCTGGCATACCTTTTCGTGATCGGGTCCATGGTTGCCGTATTCCATGGGGACATGGCACACTCCGGAGCGATCCTGATCGCGCACGCGGCCGGAATGCTCCTGATCGCCGCGTTCGCACTTGTTGGGTGGCTTCCCGGGACGCATCTTTTCCGACACTGGTACCCGCTCCCGTACGTGGCCCTCTGTTACCGGGAGATGGCAATGATCATCGCTTCCATTCGCGGCACTAGCTATGACGCCGCGCTGGCCGCGTGGGACTTTGCGATTTGGCGCTGCCATCCGACCGTCTGGCTGGAGCGCATTCAGTCTCCGGTCCTCACCGAAGTGCTGCAACTGGCTTACGCACTGTTTCTGCCTTCTGTTTTGTTGGTTGCGGTGATTTTTTGGATTCAGAAACGTTTCGACCAGTTCCGAAGTTACGCGTTCCTGCTCACGCTCGGTTTTTTGGTTTCGTATCTCGGCTATTTGCTGGTGCCTGTGAGAGGCCCACGCTTGTTTCTCGCAAGCCTGCAAACAGAGCCGCTTCGTGGTTTATGGCTCTTCGAGCGAGTCCGGGCCGCATTGGACGTGCTGGAATCAGCGCACTACGACTGCTTTCCAAGCGGCCACGTTGAGATGACGGTTCTCGCATGGTGGACATCGAGGCGGATCTCCACTGGGGTCGGTCGAATCTTTGCCGTGTACACCGGCTGTACGATTCTGGCCACGACTTACCTCCGGTATCATTACACGGTGGATTCGATGGCCGGACTGGTCGTCGCTTTCGCGATTCTGGCGGCAGCGCCTCATTTGGAGAGGAAGCTGAATCGTGGACAAGCTCCAGATATTGCCGGTAGAAGATGAACGCGCGGGGCGTGAGTTCCTTTCGTTTCCGTACCGCTTATATCGGGGTCATCCGTATTGGGTTCCCCCGTTACGCGCCATTCAAAGAAAGCTCTTTAACCCTGCTAGGCATCCGTTTCACCGGCACGGCATGGTGCAACGGTTTCTGGCCACTCGCTCAGGACGGACCGTGGGCCGGATTGCCGCGATTCTGGACCCTCGCTATAACGAATTCCACAACGAGAATGCTGGTTTCTTCGGGTTTCTCGAAATGATCGAGGACGTGGCTGTTGCCTCAAGGTTGCTTGGGACGGCGCGCGAGTGGCTGCGGCAACGCGGCGTGGATGTGATACGGGGACCGGTGAATCCCTCCACCAACTACGAATGCGGTTTACTCGTCGATGGCTTCGATTCCTGCCCGCGGGTGATGATGGCTTACAACTACTCGTATTACGCGCGTCTGGTGGAGCAAGCGGGCCTTCGAAAGGCTAAGGACCTGCTGGCATACGATGTGTCCGCGCAATCCGTGAGAACCGGCCGCGTGAACGCACTTCTGGAGCGGGCGAAGTGCGATGGGATGCGCATCCGGATGGTCCGCCTTTCGGAGTTTGAAAAGGAGGTGGAACTCGCATGGGAACTGTACAACTCCGCCTGGGCGCGGAACTGGGGTTTCGTGCCGATGACGCGCGAAGAGTTCTTGCACCATGCGCGGGAGATGAGACCAATCCTGGCTCCGGAACTAGCCCTTTTCGCCGAGATTGGAGATGGGATTGCCGGCTTCGCGCTTGCGGTGCCAGACATCAATGAAGCGCTGCGGCATGTCGGAGGGAAACTGTTTCCGTTTGGCCTGGTGAAACTGCTATGGCATAAGCGTCACATCCGTCACATCCGCGTCGTGCTGCTCGGGGTGCGAGAGGAATACCGGGCCACCGCCGTCTCGGCTGCTCTGTATGCGTCACTGATCCGCGAGGGTATTCAGCTGAACTATTTGGGTGCAGAATGCTCCTGGGTGCTGGAGGATAACGTCTTGATGAGGAGAGCCATCGAGTCGATGGGCGGTACCGTCTACAAGACGTACCGAATCTATGAGTGGAATTGAAGGAAGCAGTTGCTGCCACGGCCCGAAGGTCCCGGAACGAGAACGGAATCAGGACGATTGAACTGCCACCTGGCCTGAGGTGAGTGCTAATGCTGGGCATTCGGATTGCCATCCGGATCGCGAAGCTGGTTGGGAGGAGAGTGTGTTCGCAGAGACGCACTTCCCACGGGCACGACGTTCAGTTCAGTCTTCGTCACTACCCGTTATCCTCCTTGGCTTCGCCACGTTCTGTGCAATAGTCCTGTCCCGCCATCTCCTGCAGCGAGACGCAGGGTTCCCAACACTTGTGGTTCGCCAGAATATCATCGGCTGTGTTCTGTCTGGTAGTCACCGCTGAGAGCCGTTGGGTGTTTGTCGCCAGAGCCTCGGGCCCCAACTGCTTCAGTTCAGTCGTCGGCTTTTGCGGATCTTGAAGGAGTTCAAGGGTTGGACTCGGGTCGGCTTTTCGGCCCATTCAATCCTGAGACGCGTCCCCGCTCTCTGTGTCTCAATAGGTAATCGATGCTAGCCCCGAAGCCCTCGGCAAAACCGGCATTTCGAGCTCCGGCATCGGTTTCGCCTCGAATAGCTTCCGGCATGGCACGGCCAGCCAGCGCGCCATCCTTGTCGCCTTCTGCCTCCGGGCACTGTCCATCGAGATGCCCGTGTTCGCATACATCTGGCGATACAACTTGGAGACGAACAGGAACGCCAGGCGGTCGCGTAACCTGGGCACGCACTTCGACCGCTGCCAAATCTCCCCCATGCTGTAGAAGGTGTCCCAGACCCCCTGCGTCCGTTCGCGGATCTCATCCGTCGACATAGTCTCGTGCGGACTGAACATCTTCGGCCGCAAAGCAGCGGGAATCAGCCAATAGCGGGTGATTGGAATTCCGTTGACCTGGGGGACGCTCCCGTTCATATTCTTCTCCCATCGATCGAAGTCTACGGTGCCGGGAAACGGAGTCATCATCACGAACTGCGCGAAGGTCAAGTTCGCCTCTTTGGCCAGTGCGGCCGTCGCCGCGAAGGTGTCCTGGCGGTCCGTGGGAAGTCCAAAGATGAAGGATCCCAGTACGTGCACGCCGTGCTCCTTGAAGGTTCTAAGCCGCTTCGCCAGGTTGTCGCCCGCCGCGTTGAAGGTCTTGAAAACAGCCTTCAAGCCTTCTTCGGTGACGGATTCCACGCCCACGAGCGCGCCGTGGATGCGGGCTTCACGCATGGCGTCGAGGCCTTGGCGCGGCCCGGAAATCTTCGGCGGCGAAGTTAGGGAAAAATCAGCGCGCCCCAGCATGGGCCATCATTCTGCAGCGAGGTCTCTTTCAAGCCTGTTGATTTCGTTACGAAGCCACTGCTTGATGACCTCTTCGCTTTCACCAACCTTCAGAGTAGCGATGGTTCGGCGCTCTTGATCGAGCGGAATATAGTGGCATGGGACATCTTCACCCCTACCGGACTCGGGCACGTACTGCCAGAGAACGCATTCACCGCACGGATGCGAACGCAACGGATCTCCAAAGTTCAGGCAGGTGAGCGAGTCCTGGAAAGGAGAGGTGGCTTTTTGTGGAGTGCGAACTGAGCGGCCGTATCCCCCGTCCTCGATGAAGGCCAATTCAAATTTTAGCTTCTCTAAGAGTTCGCGTTTCGCTCCAGACATTGGCCGGTACCTCCCTACTTCCCGTGCGCCCTCCGTGGGAGAGCGGGACTCCTGGTGGCAAGTCAATTGCCGTCACTAACTCAAGGCTTACACGCTAGGGCCGGAGATGGTTGGGTATATTGCCCCGGACGGAGTGCGTGGCTTGACAACCCTCAGGGCCAAATCACCCGAGACAGCGAGGGCAACAGGCCGTCCCCAGCATGATTCTTCTGCAAAAGCGATGCTCCGCCTGGTTTAGTAGGCTGAGGGCCCGCGGCAAGCGATACAAGCAGTTCGACCAGCCCGCGGGCATTAACCTGCGACCTGGTGGAACAAGACGTGCGTGGCAAGTGCCTGCACCAAATGTCTCGTGCGCCGAGGATTCTCGTGATTGATGATGATCGGGCCGACCGGCGGTTATTCGAGAGGACTCTGTCGCAAGACGGCTACTGCGTTGAATGCGTGAAAAGCGGTGGTGAGGCCCTCGTTCTGACTCGCACTACTTCCTTCGATCTCGTCGTTTTGGATCTGAGTCTGGGCGACATGGATGGGTTTCGACTGCTGAACGAGATTCGGACTGAATCCCCTTTGGCGAGGGTTCTGGTTGTGTCCGGTGTCATGAAATCGTTCCTGCACGGCATTGTGAGAGACGCGGGAGCGCACGCCGCGCTCGCCAAACCCATATCGCCAGTCAACCTGCGAGAAGCGGTGTATCAACTGCTCGATCCGACCTGTTCCTGGCAAGGCGAGCAACCCGACACATAGTTCTCTAATGGATTAGACCATTTTCCCGCTAGCGAGCTCCCATCGGCCCGAATCGGTTTTTTGGCGAACCACAGCCCTTATCTAGCCCTAATCGAGCCGGTGCAAGGTCGCCGCGATTGTTTGTACCGAAATGTAATCGTTTTGAAACGCTGTGAGTGTAGACGGCATCTGAAATCCTCCCCGGTCTTCCGCATGTACGCTCTCTACCAGCCGGTCGCGATTTTGATCCAGGTCGGCCGAACTGCAGCCCCACACCTTTTCAAAGACGGAGCTGACGTAGAGCATCTGCAGTGTGCCGAGGTCGAGCATCCAAAAAACCTGATCAATGTTTTCTGCCAGCTGCCGCGAGGGTCGGGGAAGACAAACCGCTGCACTCCGGTCGGATCGTCCAGCGGGACCGTCGGCGGAGGCCGGTTGCGCACGAATCGTCAGGCGGTAGCGCGTCTTAAGCAACTTCCGCGCGCGCGAGCCGTCATTAGCGTATTGAGGCTCGGGCAGTTCCTGGTATCCACCGTTGACGATGATGCTCATCTTTCGAGAGTCGGTCGCAATCTCATCGATTTCGACACAAACTTTAGGATTCGCGCGCATCCATTTGATCTTCTGCCCAAAGGTCGAACGACATAAATATAATCAGACTCGCACGCAAGATAGATTGGCAGCACGTACGATAGGTCTCGTGAATTATACTTGGTGGCACGAGGAGATCGCCGCCATGTCGACAGCGCCAAAGACGGCTGTAAGTCCGCCCACCGGTAAAACTGATCAACCGGCAGATTCTGTGCCTACCGCGGCGGAATCCGCTACCCCGACGCACGAAGAGGTCGCTCAGCTCGCCTACCATTACTGGGAAGCTCGCGGGCGGCCACTCGGCTCACCGGAAGAGGACTGGTTTAGGGCCGAACAGGACGTTTTGATGGAGCGGCTGGTTTGGGGACGCCGCCCGCTGCACCCTCTCCGGTAGGCCGTTCAGCTCAGCCGGTTTCATCCAAGTTTTCTATTGACGGACTTTCAGAGACGGTCTATGATCATCTCAGCTCTAGTCATACATCATACGGCATAATATTGATTGCAGCCCCAATATATTGTGCCGTGGTGTGACTTGAGGGTGCCTCGATACAGCGAAAGCCGGACTAAAGCCCAACCTACTGGTGAGCAGACAGCTCTCCCGAATCACATCGAAAATCCTGTCCATCAAGGAGACACACAATGATCCGCTTGGTACTGTCGAATCAGCGCGGCGGTGTTGCTAAGACCACCACCACTCATACCTTGGCGCGCCATTTTGCGGACCAGGGACTCAGGGTGCTGCTCATTGACACCGACCCGCAAGGTTCCCTAGGGGCAGTGCTTGGTTTGAAACCCCGTCATTACCTGCATCAGTTTGTGGTGCACAACTACCCGTTCGAGGAGTGCATTATCGAGGCCTATCCCAGCATCCACATCCTGTGCAGCAACCGGGAAACAGCCATGACGGAGCAGATTCTACATGGAATCGTAGGCCGCGAGATGGTTTTGAAGAACCTTCTCTCGAAGGTTGACCGTGAATACGATGTTGTTCTGATCGATGTCGCCCCGTCGATCAGTATGCTGCAGAATTGTGCTCTAGTTTATGCCAAGCAAATGCTGATCCCGGTGGCTATGGACCCACTCAGCCTCCAGGGTGTGGGCGCCAATGCCGAAACTTGCCGCCTGTTAAACGCGGCGTTCCATCTCGACATCCGGCCGGTTGCGATTTTGCCGGTCATTGTGGATCGCCGTCTGCAGATGACCGCCGTCGTGATGGAGTCCCTTGAGGAGATTGCCGAGAGATTGCGCATCCCTGTGCTCCATGGGATCCGGGTGGATGCCACGGTTACCAAATCCAGCCGGGCGCGCCAGTTTCTGGTGGACTATGATCCAGGATCGAGGGCAGCGGAAGATTACCAGATGGCTGGCCAGGAACTCGCGAGTCTGCTGCGGGAACAGATGGATGAAAGACAGCTCTCGATCTCGGCATAAGAAACTGGAGAAAATCGGCTTCGAAGAGGTGATGGGGGCG
>Ga0335081_10013515_pt1 | contig 13206 bp, 15 predicted proteins | sample Lox_Sample_35_FD_206713 | JGI IMG/M metagenome (GOLD analysis project Ga0335081, IMG submission 206713) | Soil microbial communities from Loxahatchee National Wildlife Refuge, Florida, United States - Lox_Sample_3.5 | ecosystem: Environmental > Terrestrial > Soil > Wetlands | place: USA...
GCGGCGCGGACGGACGGTCATCGCTTCACCCCCTGTTGCCCCGGCCACCACAAACTAGCGGCCCTGCACGCGGCGTGCCACTGCCCTACCGCTCGCTAGACTTGCCGGCGCGGACATGAAGAATGCCCGCACAGGCGATTCGGGAGGGCATCATGCATCGAGGACTGACGCGAACGGCGCTGTTGATATTGGCTTTTGCGGTCTTCACGCCGCTCACCGCGCAAGCCGCCGATCCGGCCTTCTGCGCCGGCTACGCCGACGCCGCGATCAACCAGGTGCGCGTCGCGCTGTCGAACCCGAACTGCGCCCGTGGCGTCCGCGGGCCGCGCTGGTCATCGGAACGCCGCGTCCATTTCGATTGGTGCCTGACCCAGCCGCCGGGCGCGGCGGCAGCGGAGCGCAACGCCCGCACCGAATTCCTGCGCGGCTGCCGGGGCTGAGGCCGCTTCCGCGCGGCCGGCGCTACGCCGCCTTCTGCTTTGCCGTGATGAGCTTGCGGTTGATCAGGCACTCGGCGATCTGGATGGCGTTGAGCGCCGCGCCCTTGCGCAGGTTGTCCGACACCACCCACAGCGACAGCCCGTTCTCGACGGTGGCGTCCTCGCGGATGCGGCTGATGTAGGTGGCGTCCTCGCCGGCCGCCTCGTACGGCGTCACGTAGCCGCCCGGCTCGTGCGAGTCGATCACCAGGCAGCCCGGCGCGTTGCGCAGAATCTCGCGCGCCTCGTCGGCCGTGATCGGCTCTTCGAACTCGACGTTCACCGCTTCCGAGTGGCTGATGAACACCGGCACCCGCACGCAGGTCGCGGTGAGCTTGATCTTGGGGTCGAGAATCTTCTTGGTCTCGACCACCATCTTCCACTCTTCCTTGGTGTAGCCGTCCTCCATGAAGACGTCGATGTGCGGAATGAGATTGAAGGCGATCCGCTTCGGGAACTTCTTCGGCACGATCTCGTCGATCTGAAACACCGCCTTGGTCTGGCTGAACAGCTCGTCCATGGCGTCCTTGCCGGCGCCGGACACCGACTGATAGGTGGCGACCACGACGCGCTTGATCCTGGCGCGGTCGTGCAGCGGCTTGAGCGCGACCACGAGCTGCGCGGTCGAGCAGTTCGGATTGGCGATGATGCCGCGCTTGCGGAAGCCCACGACCGCGTCGGCATTGACCTCAGGCACGATCAGCGGCACGTCGGCGTCGTAGCGCCAGCACGACGAGTTGTCGATCACCACGGCGCCGGCAGCGGCAATCCTCGGCGACCATTCCTTGGACACCGCCGAGCCCGCCGACATCAGGCAGATGTCGACCCCGGAGAAGTCGAAATGCTCGAGCGCCTTGACCTTCAGGATGCGGTCGCCGAACGACACCTCGGCGCCCTGGCTTCGGCGAGAGGCGAGCGCGATCACTTCGTCGGCGGGGAACGACCTCTCGGCGAGAATGCCAAGCATCTCGCGGCCCACATTGCCGGTCGCCCCGACCACGGCGACGTTGTAACCCATCGTTAACTCTCCACCGAAAAATTCACAGTCCGTTCAGCATCCTGGCAACCGCGGCGGAAGCGCTTCTAAGCGAGAAACGTCGCTAACACAACGTTGCTTCGAGTCGATTCGCGTGCGGGCGGCCTCATCTTCAGTTCCGGACGACATTCGCGCCACTTTGGTGCGCCTCGCCGTCTATATAGGGGGTCTGGCGGCGATTGCCGTCGCCCTGGTGAGCCTGTTCCGGGCGCCTCCCGGCATTGCCGGCGTGGAGTGGACGGCGCCGGCGCGGCCGGCCTGGACCACGGTCGAGCGCCCCTACCCGGCCTTCGAGCTATTGATGCCGGAGCTTGCCGGCAGCGCCTACAGCTATGCCATCCGGCACCGCGACAGCGATGGCGCCCGCAAGGACGTGCTGAGCTGGGGCGACGCCGGGGCGGCCGGGCCCTACGCCATGGTCGAGATCTATCGGCCGGCAGCGCCCGGAGATCGCTTTCTCGACGCCACCAGCGAGATCGCCGCGCGCATCATCGATTACAGCGTCGCCGACGACGTCAGGCCGGAAGGCGAGATCGACAGCAAATTCGGCACCGTGCCGCTGGTCGATTTCGCCATTGCGCCGCGCGACGAAGAGCAAGGCTATGAGCGCCGCTGCCTCGGCTTCGCCCGGCCGTTCAGCGCGCCGCCGCTGCAGATCGCCGGTTGGTACTGCAGCGCCGGACGCGAGGTGGTGGATCGGGCGCTGGTCGCCTGCATGCTCGACCGGCTGACGCTGGTGATCGGCGATCCCGCGCTCGATCGATTTTTTGCCCGCGCCGAGGTCAAGCGGACTTTCTGCGGCCAACGCAATCCGATTCTCGCGGCAACGCCGGAGCACGGCGACGAGATCGCTCCGGCGCGGGCGACAAAGCTCAAGGCGGCGCTGCGCGGCCGCGTCCCGACGCGCTGACGGGGGGGTTACGTCCCGTAGTTCTTGGCCAGATAGTCGGCGATGGCCTTGGCATCGGCGTCGCTGATCGGGGCGCCCATGGCCTTAATCATCTTGGTGACCTCGGCGTTCCAGCCGGCGGCATTGAGGAACGGCGAGTTCATCGGGATGTAGGCGAGCGTGTGGCACGCCGCGCAGTTGCCCTCGACCTTGTCCAAGCCTGGGCCGGGCTTGAGCTTGATCTCCTGCTCCTGGGCGAACGCCGGCAGCGTGGCCAGGACAGCGACGAGCGCGGCTCCGGCAATGACGAATGTGCGCATGATCTCCTCCCTTAGCCCGCGTTCAACGTGATGTTCTGCATCACGTTGTTGTGGTAGCCGGCCGGATTGAAGATCAATGCGGACGTCTGGGTCTGGCCGATGGCGTTGATGGCGTTCGCCATCACCGTGTTCTTGCCGCGCTTGGCATTGAGCTCGAAGCTCCACGGCCGGAACGCATAGCGGCCGAGATCCTCGCCCAATTGCGCGCTCGACCAGGTCTTGCCGCCGTCGGTCGAGATGTCGACGGCGCGAATGCCGTAGCCGCCGTCCCAGGCCAGCCCGCTCACCGTCACTTTGCCGGGCTTCACCTTGGCGCCGTCGCGATGGCTGGTGATCAGCGAATTGACCACCATCTCGGTGATCGGCGTCGACGTCGCGTCCTCCTGGGAAAGAAAGCGCGCCACCACCGGGAACTTGCCGACCGGAATGCGGTAGGCCGGCTTCATCCAGAAGCCGCCCTGCGGCTTGGTCAGCGCGGTGACCGAGATGAGATGCTTCATCCAATAGGTGCCGGTCCAACCCGGCACGATGAGGCGCGCCGGGAAGCCGTTGAAGTGCGGCAGCGGCGCGCCGTTCATCTCGTAGGCGATCAATGTCGACTCATCCATCGCCTTCCAGACCGGCAGGCTTTTGATGAAGTCCGGGGTCTTGTCGTAGGCCGGCCCGTCGGCGCCATTGAACGCGATCTCGATCGCCTCCGGCTTGAGCTTGACGATGTCGAGCACATCTTTCAGCCGCGCGCCTTTCCAGCGTGCGCAGCCCATGGCGCCGTAGCCCCACTCGACGCCGGCGACGTGCGGGTTGGAGAGGCCGCGGCGGTTGCCGGAGCACTGATTGACGGCGACCACTTCGACCGCCGGCATCTTCTTGAGATCGTCGAGGGTGAGCTCGGTCTGCCCGCCGGCCCCCTCGCCGCTGACCGCGATCTTGTAGGTCTTGGGGTCGACCTCGGGGATATCGGACAGATGATAGCGAACGAAGAACTCGTCGTTGGGCGTGATCGGGTTACGGAAATATTCCAGCGGCGCCTCGTAGTTCGGCCCGCGGTCCGACAGCCGGATCAGCGGCTTCTTGCCGGGCAGCGTCGCCATGGTGGCGTAGCTGCCGACCCCCGATGGCACGCCGGGCGTCAGCTCCGGGCCGGCGGGTTGCGCTTGCGAAAATTTGGGCCAGCCGAGACCGCTGCCGGCAACGGCCAAGCCGGCACCGGCCGTGCCCAAAACTCCTCGTCGAGTGAGCATGGCATATCCTCCCTCACGTTTTGGCGGTGGCGCTCTCCAGGGCACCCCGCGTTATATTATTCTAGCGAAATGACGGTGCCTGGAAAAATGTGACATAAGGCCGGGGCATAGGAGGATATTGTTCTGAGCAACCCGGAATTCGGGGACCGGGAGGGCTCGTCGCGGCGATTTGATGGATGCGGAGCGCTATTGCCGGCGGCCGAAGCGGGTTAGACTGATCGAACGGGAAAGCGAGGAATCATGCGCAAGTATGCCCTCATCGTTGCTGCGCTGGCCGTCGTCACGGCCGCGGCCGGCCCGGCCGGCGCCGCGGCCAAAAAAAAGGGGCCGCCGGAGCCGCCGGTCATGCGGTCCGCCGCCGGCACCGTGATCCAGCCGACCAAGACCATCATCCACGACGGCTACGGCCACACCACCGTCATCGTCGTGCCGCGCTCCTATCTCGACACCGGGACCGAAGTTTCGATCGGCGACCGCAAATTTTCGGATTACGCGTATTCGCCGCTCGGCGATCCCGGCCGGCCGTACTGGTTCATGGGCCCCCCCGTCTTCCCCAGCGGCGGCGTTCCGATTCCTCGGCCGCTGTACGTACCGGGATTCAATCCTAACCTGCCGTGATGCAGCGCCCGGCCGGGCTTAAGAGCGCTCGTAGATCCCGTCCGTCGTCACGATGAAATCGATACGGCCGTCGAGCAGCGCTTTGACGCACTCGGACGGCTTATTGACGATCGGCTCCTCATGGACGTTGAAGCTGGTGTTGACCAGCACCGGCAGGCCGCTTTCGCGCTCGAACGCGGCGAGAATGTCGTAGTAGAGCGGATTGACGTCACGGGCGATGGTCTGCGGCCGCGCCGAGCCGTCGACATGAACGACCGCGGCGATACGCTCGCGCCATTCCGGCTTGACGTTGCAGGTAATGGTCATGAAGCGGCAGGCATAGGCATTGACCGCATCAATGTCGAACACTGTCGCCGCCTTCTCCTCGGCGATCACCGGCGCAAACGGCATGAACTCGGAGCGCGCCAAGCGCTGATTAAGCAGATCGTGAGTCTCGCGGCGTGACGGATTGGCGAGAATCGAGCGCGCGCCGAGCGCCCGCGGCCCGTATTCCATGCGCCCGGTATAGATCGCGCCAAGCTCGCCGGCATGAAGCCGCCGCGCCGCGCCGTCGACCGGCGCCTCGCCGGTCAAGCGCACGCCGGCGGCATTCTTCAACGTCGCGTCGATGGCGCCGGTGTAATCGCGGCCGAAATAGACGTCGTGCAGGCGGTGCCGTTGCTTGAGCCAATGGGCAAGACCGTCGCGCTGCAGGAGGTAACACAGCGCCCCGCCGGCCGGCATGCCCTCGTCGCCCATGGCCGGAAAAATAAAAATCTCATCAAGCGGCAATTTCTCGGCGAGTATGCGATTGAGCCGCACATTGGCGAACACGCCGCCGGCCAAACCCAAATGCCGCGCCGGATGGCGCCGCAACAGCCGCTCGACCGAACGCAGCATCGTGTCTTCCAGCACCTGCTGGATCGATGCGGCCGCGTCTTCGCGGCTGATGCCTGAGGCGAAACCGCGGATGGTATCGTGAAAGTCGTCGAAATCGCGGAAGTCCGACAGCACCCGGCCCTCGTCATTGACGGAAAAGTGCGACGCGATCTTGTCGGCCACGATCGGCTTGCCGAAGGCCGCGAGCCCGGTGAGCTTGCCTTCGTGGCGCCGCGGAATGAATCCGAGTGCCCCCGTCACGGTCTCATAGGCGTGGCCGAGACTTTCGAACGGCTGCGGCGTCAGCAGGCATTCGTCGCCGCCGTAGATCGTCCTCAATTGCCCGCCGGCAAAGTGGCGATGGCTGTAATTGACCGTGTCGCCGCCGCCATCGGCAGTGACCAGCAGCGCATCGTCCCAGTCGGTGTAGAACAGCGGCGCCAGCGCGTGCGATTCGTGATGGTTGTAGAAAAATATCCTGGCATCGTCGCGAAAACCGCTGGCGCTGCGGAATTTCGGTACGTTGAAAATGTCGTCGATATTGGCGGTGCGGTAGCGCAGGAACTCCGGCGGCATGTAGCGCCGCGTGTTGCCCTCGATGTATTTGCGGTACTTTTCCCGGATCCAGCGCACGCCGCGGATGTTGCGGTAGAAGATCGTCGGGAATTCCGAGCGGCTGAAGCAGACGACATCGGCGTCGCGGCGCGTCGCGCCGGCGATCGACAGCACTTCGTCGATGGCGAGGTCGGGATGGAAGCGGCCATCGCCCTTCTGCCGCGTCAGCCGCTCGAGCTGCACCGCGGCGCGCAGTGCGTAATCCTCGAACACGGCCGCCACCGCGTCGTGGCTGCCGGTGTGCACGCTGAGGATCAATTGGGCCATCGGCGCGGCGGGGCGTTAAGGCGCAGTGCTCGCCATCAGGCCGCGAGCTTCTCCAACTCGCCGACAATGGCCTCGCCCATCTCGGCGGTCGAGACGATCTTGCAGCCTTCCGACTTGATGTCGGCGGTGCGCAGGCCCTTGGCCAGCGCCGCGGCGATGGCGGCGTCGAGCCGGTCGGCTTCCGCACCCATGTTGAACGAATAGCGCAGCGCCATGCCGAACGACGCCAGCATGGCGATCGGATTGGCCATGCCCTTGCCGGCAATGTCGGGAGCCGAGCCGTGCACCGGCTCGTACATCGCCTTGCGGCGCTTGGTCTTCGGATCGAGCTCGCCCAACGACGCCGACGGCAGCATGCCGAGCGAGCCGGTCAGCATGGCGGCGACGTCGGACAGCATGTCGCCGAACAAATTGTCCGTGACGATCACGTCGAACTGCTTCGGCCAGCGCACCAGCTGCATGCCGCCGGCGTCGGCCAGCATGTGCTCGAGCTGCACGTCCTTGTATTCGCGTTCGTGCACCTGACTGACCACCTCGTGCCACAGCACGCCGGTCTTCATCACGTTGCGCTTTTCCATCGAGGTGACCTTGTTGCGCCGCTTGCGTGCCAGTTCGAAGCCGACGCGAGCGATGCGCTCGATCTCGTAGGTGTCGTAGACCTGGGTGTCGATGGCGCGCTTCTGGCCGTTGCCGAGGTCGGTGATGGTCTTCGGCTCGCCGAAATAAACGCCGCCGGTCAGTTCGCGCAGAATGATGATGTCGAGGCCCTCGACCGCCTCGCGCTTCAGACTCGAAGCGTCGGCGAGCGCCGGATAGACGATGGCCGGGCGGATATTGGCGAACAAGCCGAGCTCCTTGCGCAGCCGCAAAAGCCCCGCTTCCGGCCGCGCCTCGAACGGCACCTTGTCCCATTTCGGCCCGCCGACGGCGCCGAAGATCACGGCGTCGCAGGCGTGCGCCTTGGCCATGGTCTCCTCGGTGATGGCGACCTTGTGGGCGTCGTAAGCCGCGCCGCCGACCAAGCCCTCCTCGGTGCGGAAATCGGCGACGCCGCGCTTGGCGTAAAAGCCAAGGAGCCGCTTCACCTCGGCCATGACCTCCGGGCCGATGCCGTCACCGGCAAGCAAAAGGAGATTGAAAGTCGCCATAACTCACGCCTCACGGAAATGAGGCGTGATTGCTAAAGGGGCAGGCGCGGCTTGGCAAGCCGCCCAGAATTACAGTCGCGCTGAGGGCCGCTACTGCCCGCTGAACCAGTTGTAGCCCTGGTTCTCCCAGTAGCCGCCGGCGTCGTTGTTCTGCACCCACATGGCGGTGACGTATTTGGGGTTCTTGAAGCCGAGCTTGGTCGGAATGCGGATCTTGATCGGGAAGCCGTAGGCCTGCGGCAGGATCTGGTGATCGAACTTCAGCGTCAGTTGCGTCTGCGGATGCAGCGCGGTCGGCATGTCGATGGTGTTGGAATAGCCTTCGGCGCACTGGAACCAGACATATTTGGCCGTGGTGTCGGCGCCGATCATCTTCAGAAAGTCCGATAGCTTGACGCCCTGCCACGAGCCGATGGCGCTCCAGCCCTCGACGCAGACATGGCGAGTGATCTGCGAGACTTCCGGCAGCTTGTAGAGCTCAGGGAGCCGCCAAGGCTTCTTGTTGTCGACCAGGCCGCCGATCTCGAGCTGATAGCTCTCGCCGTCGACGTCTGGCGCCTCGTCCTGGCTGTAATAGGCGTTGAACGGGAACGGCCGGGTGATGGCGCTTTCCGGATATTCCGGCGCCAGCGTGTTGGGATTGAACAGTCGTGCCTGGACCCAATCGTTGAAATGGGAAATCACGCGCAACGCGCTTTCGGCGCTCGGCCCGTCGATGATGTCGCAGCCGGTCAGCGTCGCCAGCGCGCCGAGGCTCGCGGCGCCGCGCAGAAACCGCCGCCGCGACGGATCGGGCATCAGCTTGGCGGCGTCCTTGATCAGGAGCTTGGCATCGACGCCGGGGATTTTCTTGCGTTCGCGGGCCATCGCTTGCTCCTCAAACATTCACCGGCCGAAGACCATGGCGCGCAGGCTCTTCGGCACGATCAAGGCCAGCGCCACATGCACGGCCAAAAAGCCGACGATCGAGGCCATGGCGAAGAAGTGGACGTAACGGGCGAAGTCGTAGCCGCCGAAAAACGCGGTGAGATACTTCAATTGCACCGGCTTCCAGATCGACAGCCCCGACAGCACCAGAACAAACCCGGCGATGATGACGCCGAGATAAAGCAGCCGCTGCACCGCGTTGTAGACCGACAGATCGTCGTGCGAGAGCTTGCCGCGCAGCGCCGCGAGAAAATCGTCGAGCACCGCGCGCGGCCGGATCGGGAACAGCTTCAGGCGAAAGCGGCCGGTGGCGATGCCGAGCGCGAGATAGACGATGCCGTTGATCATTAAGAGCCACATCGCGGCGAAATGCCAAAGCAGCGCGCCAGCGAGCCACTGGCCGAGCGCGATCTGCGGCGGGAAGTAGATGAACCGGAACAGCGGCGAGGCATCGTAAATCTGCCAGCCCGAGCCGATCATCATCAACATGGCGAGCGCATTGACCCAATGCGTCACGCGCACCCACAGCGGATGGATGACGGGCGCCGCCGCTACTTCCGGCGCTATCGATGGGCTGGTCGCTTCGACGGTCATGGTGGAGTTTCGGCAGACTCTCGAATTTCCGGAGCACCCTATAACAAAAGGCCGGCGCACGGGCGCCTCACATTCCCGTCAGGTGTCCCTCCCCCCGCACGAGGCGGGGAGAGGAAACCGGCAGAAACGTCGCGGGACGTAACGTCACATCGGCAGCAGCACGGTGTCGACCACGTGGATCACGCCGTTCGACTGCAGCACGTCCGGGATGGTGACCATGGCGACATCGCCCTTGGCGTCGGTGATGGTGAGCTTGCCCGGGCCGGCCTGCTTCACGATGAGGTCGGCGCCGGCCACAGTCTTCAGGTGCACCTCGCCTTCACCCTCTTTGATCGCCTTCATCAGGTTGACGGCGGTCATGCGGCCGGGGACGACGTGATAGGTCAGGATCTTGGTGAGGGTCGCCTTGTTCTCCGGCTTGAGCAGATTGTCGACGGTGCCGGCCGGCAGTTTGGCGAACGCCGCGTTGGTCGGAGCAAACACGGTGAACGGCCTGGAGCCCGACAGGGTGCCGACCAGGCCGGCGGCCTTGACCGCGGCGACCAGCGTGGTGTGGTCCTTCGAATTGACCGCGTTCTGGATGATGTTCTTCGACGGGTACATCGGCGCGCCGCCGACATTGACGGTCTTTTCCGCCATCTGGGCGTAGAGCGGCGCGGCCGGCGCCGCGACGGCGAAGGCGAGCGCGGCCGCAGTGGCAAACAAAGCGAAACGCTTGGACATGCGAGTCTCCATGTGTCGTTGGGGTCGCCGCGGCGGGGCTGGCCGGCGAGACGCGATCGAGCTTGGCGTCGCAGGGAGATACGGTCGCTTCCGGCACGGGTTTCAGCGGCGCGCTCACGGCTGCGTGAGGAGGCGTCACGCCATCATCGTGTTTGGGACGGCTTTTCCGCTCGCCGCCGCTGGGCTATGAGATGCGCCCGCCAAGCCGGGTTACGCCCTGCCAAGGAACGCCGAATGTCGAAGACCAGTCCCGGCAATTTCTTTGAAGATTTTCGTATCGGCCAGGTGATCCGCCACGCCACGCCGCGCACGGTCACCGTCGGCGACGTCGCGCTCTACACCGGCCTGTTCGGACCGCGCTTCGCGGTGCAGTCCTCGGACGCCTTCGCCAAGGCGATCGGCTATCCGCACGCGCCGATCGACGATCTCTTGGTGTTTCACATCGTGTTCGGCAAGACGGTGCCCGACGTCTCGCTCAATGCGGTCGCCAACCTCGGCTATGCCGGCTGCTATTTCCGCGCTCCGGTTTATCCGGGCGACACGCTGACCGCGCTGTCCGAGGTCATCGGGCTGAAGGAAAATTCCAGCCGCAAGACCGGCATCGTCTATGTGCGCACCACCGGCTTCAACCAGCACGCCAAACCGGTGCTCGAATATGTGCGCTGGGTGATGGTGCGCAAAGGCGACGAGGCGGCGCCGGCGCCCGGCGATCACGTGCCGCGCCTGCCGACCGCGGTCGAGCCCAACGTTTTGGGCGAAGCCTGCCCGGCACTCGACATCGGGATTTACGATTTTGCGCTCGCCGGCAGCGTCCATCGCTTCGGCGATTACGCGGTCGGCGAGAAGATCGATCACGTCGACGGCATCACGGTGGAGGAAGCCGAGCACCAGATCGCGACCCGGCTCTATCAGAACACCGCGCGCATCCATTTCGACCTGTTCAGCGCCCGGGAGGGTCGTTTCGGCAAACGGCTGATCTACGGCGGCCATGTCATTTCATTGGCCCGGTCGCTGACCTTCAACGGGTTGGCCAACGCCTTCCACGTCGCCGCCATCAATGGCGGCCGCCATGTGGCGCCGCTGTTCGCCGGCGGCACCATCTTCGCGTGGTCCGAGGTGCTGGCCAAAGCCGACTTGCCGGGCCGCAGCGATGTCGGCGCGCTGCGGCTGCGAACGGTCGCGACCAACGACAAGCCGTGCCGCGATTTCCCGCTGAAGACCGGCGACGATTACGATCCCGCCGTGCTGATCGATCTCGACTATTGGGTGCTGATGCCCAGGTAGTCAGGTATCAAGAGCCAGGCATCAGGAATCAGGCCCGTCTGACCGCATGCTGATCCCTGGCTTCTGATCCCCGATCCCTGAGATGCTCCACCAACTGCTGCGCGTAGAGCGGCAACTCGTTGAAGCTGCGGATGCAAATGGTCAGGTCGCGCACGGCCCAAGGATCGGTCAGCGGCACGATCGCAATCGCCATGGTCTTCGACACCCGCCGCGCGGTCGTTTCCGGCACGATGCCGATGCCGACCTTGCATTCGACCAGCCTGCAGATGGCGTCGAAGCTGCGCAGCTGTACGCGTAGCCGCAACGGCCGGCCTATGCGCGCCGCCTTACTGGCAAGGAAGCGCTGAATGGCGCTGGCGCGATCAAGCCCGACGAAATCGTGCTCGAGTACGTCCTCGAAGGCGATCTTGGCGCGCTTGGCCAAGGCGTGATCGCGCGCCACCACCAGCACGAAACGGTCGCGGCGGAACGGATAGGTCTCGAGCGCGCCGGCATCGACCGTGCCGGCGACGACACCGAGATCGGCGACGCCTTCGGCGATCAGCCCGACAATCTCGTCGCTCAGGCGCTCTTCCAGATCGACGCTGACGTTCGGATGGGCGGCGAGAAACGAGCTCAGCGCCTCGGGCAGGAACTCGGTCAGCGCGTTGGTGTTCGACAGCACGCGGATCTGGCCGGCAAGGCCGCCGCCATAGGCGCCGAGATCTTCGTGCAGGCGCTCGGCCTGGCGCAGGATGGCGCGTGCGTGCTGCAGCAGCGTGCGGCCGGCTTGCGTCGGCGTCACGCCCGCCCGGCCGCGCGTCAACAGCGCGACGCCGAGCGCGTCTTCCATGTTGCGGATGCGCGTCGAGGCCGCGGCGAGCGCAAGATGCGCGCGGTCGGCGCCGTGAGTGATGCTGCCGGCCTCGACCACATGGCGAAACAAACTCAGATCGGCCAGATCGAATCGCATCCGTACAAGGCATCCTTCGCATTTGACGAAGTTAGGCTTTAGATAATGCCCATTGAATTTCGGTCTTTCAACGCTAATCTTTCGCAATACGCGAAATGAAGCAGTCCACACGCGGACTGTTGCATTGCGATAGGCGCGTAGATTGGCTAGGAACACCGTCAAGCTTGGCGCCGCCGCGTTAAGCGAATTCGGATACGCACAATGGCCGACATCAGAGCCCCCGCTGCGCGGCCGCTCTCGCCGCACCTGCAAATCTACCGGCCGATGCTGACGATGATGATGTCGATCGTGCATCGCATGACCGGCTTTGGCCTCTATTTCGGCACGCTGCTGCTGGCGTGGTGGTTCCTCGCCGCCGGCGGGCCGAACGGCTACGCCCGCTTTACCTGGTTCGCCGGTTCCTGGATCGGCCGCCTCATCCTCTTGGGCTATACCTGGGCACTGATCCATCACATGCTGGGCGGCGTCCGCCATCTGATCTGGGACACCGGCCGCGGGCTCGGCCCGACCGAGCGCGAATGGCTGGTCGCCGCCAACCTGATCGGCTCGATCGTCATTACGCTGATCCTGTGGGGCATCGGCCTGCTGGCGCTCGGAGGCACGCCATGAGCGCAAATCCGCACATCCGCACGCCGCTCGCCCGGGTGCGCGGCTTCGGCAGCGCCAAATCCGGCACCGAGCACTTTTGGCATCAGCGCGTCACGGCGATCGCCAATGTTCCGCTGACCATCGCCGCGGTGACCATCCTGATAACGCTGCTCGGCCGCAACCAGGCCGCAGTGGCGCAGATCCTCGGCTCGCCCACCATCGCTATCATCATGCTGTTGTTCGTCGCCTCGATCACCATCCATATGCGGATCGGCATGGCGGTGATCATCGAGGACTACGTGCATGATGAAACGCTCAAGCTCGCCGCGCTGGTGGCCAACACCTTCTTCACCATCATCGTCGGCCTGACTGCGGCCTTCGGCATCTTGAGACTTGCACTCGGATTGTGAGCATGGCGGACAACGCAACGAATGGAAAAGGCGCGGCGCCGGCAGCCGGCGGCCGCGCTTACCCGATCGAGGACCACGCCTACGACGTCGTCGTGGTCGGCGCCGGCGGCTCGGGGCTGCGCGCCGTGGTCGGCTGCAGCGAAGCCGGCCTGCGCACCGCCTGCATCACCAAGGTATTTCCGACCCGCTCGCACACCGTGGCGGCGCAGGGCGGCATCGCCGCGGCGCTGGGCAATATGGGCGAGGACGACTGGCGC
>Ga0335081_10013516_pt1 | contig 13206 bp, 11 predicted proteins | sample Lox_Sample_35_FD_206713 | JGI IMG/M metagenome (GOLD analysis project Ga0335081, IMG submission 206713) | Soil microbial communities from Loxahatchee National Wildlife Refuge, Florida, United States - Lox_Sample_3.5 | ecosystem: Environmental > Terrestrial > Soil > Wetlands | place: USA...
GTGAAGCACAGACTTGCGGACGCGGAGTTTGCGCTGGAAAGCATTCCGGCCCAGACCGTTCTGATCCTACAGGGCGGCGGTGCGCTGGGCGCCTTCGAATGCGGGGTGGTGAAAGCGCTTGAGGAGGCAGAGATTCATCCCGACATCATTGCCGGGATCTCCATCGGCGCTTTCAACGGTGCCATTATCGCTGGCAACCCGGGTAAGGCGGCTGCCGCATTGGAAGCATTTTGGAACGATCTCGCCGTTGCCACCCCATCGGTGCCAGCCGAAACGTGGCGGCGTGCTCTATCGTCGTGGTGGAGCATATGGTTCGGTTCTCCCCGCTTCTTCCAGCCGCATTGGTGGTTGCCGCAGGAACAGTTTCCGTGGAATTGGACAAGCCTTTACAACACGGCGCCTGCCCGGACTCTGCTGCAGGAATATGTCGATTTCAGCAAGCTGAAAGAAAGCCCGGTCCGTCTGCTGGTGAGCACTGTCAATGTCGAGACGGCGGAGATCGAGATCTTTGACAGCTATGCCGACGACGTAACGGTGGACCATATCCTGGCCAGCGGCAGTCTGCCGCCCGCTTTCCCTTGGACCACCGTCCAAGGGAAACGGTACTGGGATGCCGGCATCATCAGCAATTCGCCCATGGAAATGGTGAACGAGCGCTGTGGCGAGGTCAGCAAACGCGTGTTCATTGTCGATCTTTTCCCTAGCCAGCAGCCATTGCCGGAGAATCTCGCCGAGGTCCTGATGCGCCGCGATGAAATCGTTTATGCGGAACGCGTACGCAACGACATGCGTTGGCGGGAACGGATCGGTGATTTCCGAAATCTGGTGCAGGAGATCATGGACAACATTGAACCGGAGGCCTGCGAGCGCCTGCGCCAAAGTCCGCGCTTCATTCAGCTGATGGCCGACGCCCCGCCAACGACGATCACGCGATTCGTCAACGAGGTTCCACCGGGAGAACCGCCTTTCGCCGACAACGACTTCTCCAACTGGACCATAGAGCGGCACAAGCAAGCTGGCTACCGCGTAGCGATGCGCGTCCTTGGCGGCATGCTTGCTGATGCTGGCGACACTTTAAAGAAATGCTCGATCCCGCGTTGATCGGTGGAGACGTCGCTGGCCTTGTTGACAGCGTCGAACGGCCCAAATCGGCGGTTGCATCGTGATGAAAGAATTGCCGTTAGCCAAGGTCTACCAGTTGCTCGAACCTGGTCCGGTGGTTTTTCTCACAACCGCCAGCATGGGCCGCACCAATGTAATGACGATGTCCTGGCATATGATGGTGGATTTTGAGCCACCGCTGGTCGCCTGTGTCGTCGGCAGTGCTAATCATAGCTTTGCCGCGTTGCGGGCAACCCGGGAATGCGTGATTGCGGTCCCCGCGATGGAACTGGCCGCCAAGGTCGTGGAGGTCGGCAATTGTTCGGGCCGTGACCTCGACAAATTTGCGGCGTTCGGACTGACCCCTACGCCGGCCGAGCGCGTGGCGGCGCCCTTGATAGCCGAGTGTTTCGCCAATCTGGAATGTAAAGTCGCCGATACGCGCTTCGTCAACAGATATAATCTCTTCATCCTTCAGGTGCTCAAAGCCTGGACGGAGCCAGGCCAGAAAAATCCCAAGACCGTTCACCATCATGGATATGGCAGGTTCGTCGTTGACGGCGAGACAATCAAGCTGAAGTCGAGGATGCGATAAGGCTAAACCGCAATCATGCCGCCAGGCGACGTCGTGTTCTGCGGCGTCACAGTTATACGAACGCCTTACAATGCTTGGCGTGATGGATCAGCTTGGTCGCATGCATTGAGACATCCTGATCAGGTTTGTTGTCGCCCGCTCGTTGTCGTGTCAATGCTTGCAATCGCCTTTGGCGTTACAAATGAAACGAGGGCAGCTCCGTGCGGTTCCAACCCCTTCCATGCTCCATCGAAGCGGAAGCTCGCCATTGCACCTGTCGGGAATTTTTCGCCGTCGGATGGTAGCAGCTGATTCAAGTCGTCCTTGGCAAGCTCTCGCGCGAGGTCATGCAAAGCCGGATTGTGGCCGATTAGAAGCACGGATTTCACGCTCTCCGGAAGATCGCGGAGTTGCTCCTGGAGTGTTTCTTGCGTCCCTCTATAGATCTCACGTTCGAGGATGACCTTGGGCGGGTCTATTGCCTTGGCAATGGGATCGAGCGTTTGCTGTGCCCGCAGGGCTGTAGAGCAGATCACCAAGTCAGGGGCGATCTTCGACCGCTTGAGATAGGCTGCCATGATCTTGGCCGCTCGTTGGCCACGCTTGCTGAGGGGCCTGTCATGGTCGCTGAGAGCGGGATCCTGCCAGTTCGATTTAGCGTGACGCAACAGATAAAGGAACTTCATCGCCTTCTGGCCTCGGTCTGGTTGGGGCCGCATCGTTGTGACCGGCCGCGCGGACCAGTCCCTTTCGAACGCTATTCGTCAGTTTCCGGCACCTGGCCCGTCGCCCTTTGTGCCAGAGGCGGGTTCGGTATAGGAGCTCGGGGCACGATCAGCATGCGGTATGACGGCTTCGAGAGCTTTATAGGCATCAACAATGCCAACGGCAAAGCCGGGGGCCTGATTGTATGATGTCAAATGCCTGGCTTGTTTGATCAAAATGCCGCGAATGGTTTTGGCGTCGAGATCTGGTTTAGCGTCGAGCAGGAGCGCGACAACTCCGCTTACATGAGCGCTGCCATCGAAGTGCCCGAGAGAATCCCATAGGCTTGACCTGGTTCGGCAACCAGCACATCGACACCAGGTGCCGCGACGCAGGCCGCCGGGCAAAGGTTAGCTTCTTTGAAAACACCGTCGCCGCGATTCGTCATCGCAATGACGTCTTCATAGGCGGCTGGATAGAGCGGTTTCGCGGATCTACCTTCATTGCCGACCGGTGCGACAAAGATCAAGCCGTGGCCGGCGCCGCCGGGAAACCCAGAATGAGCCGCCGCCGGAGCAACTGAAATGGTCGCGGCGCCTGCCGCAACAACAAAACCGATTGCCGCTGTTTTCACATTGAACTTGCGCATTGATCGTCTCCTCTGACTTGTAGCTCGCTTTCGAGCCCAACGTCCTTTGGTCGCAGGACGAGGGAAAAAGGTTCACGCACGACGATCTTTTTTTTGATCATGGGCACTCCCGCGTAGACTATTTCGCTCACTCGCAAGCTGGATCAAGGGATTCGATCCGATCATCGGCGGGAGGAACAACCTCACCGAGGCACTGGCGGATCAGGCGGAGCTGGCCTTGCTCCGCATGATTACGAATGACCCCAACCGCACGCCCACTTTGTCCTGTTCGGTAACCCGGATGACTTCCTGTCCGCTTCTGGAATAACGGCGGCGCTTTGCATGCCGACAACCGATGCCCAAGCTGCTTCGTGCAATCGCGCGAACGTGCTCAGGTGAGCGTGATTGAGTTCTTTCGCAAGCAGCTCGTTGCTGCTTGGGAGCCCCGTGAAGAACCCTAGATGCTCAAAACCATCGAACCTACCTTGGAACCTCTCACCGCGCCGCCTTCCTGCCGACAAGGCCGGCCAACAAAACCGCGAACAGGCCGGTAACAAATATGCCATCAAAAGTGCCAGCGCCGCCGATCGATGCAACGGGCGCCCCGAGGCCTGGGAGCTTACCGAGATTGAGCAGATCGGCCCCGATTAGGACGCCAAGACTGCCCCCGGCATAGGCAAGAGGTGCGGCATTCCGCCAGGAGACGATCGCCGCAATGATAGCTGCGGCCAAAGGCGGGACGAAGATCGGTATCGCAATGCCGACACCGCGGACCTCCTGCGCGGAGGCATGGCAGATCGTGGCAACACAGGCGATCGTGACCAGGCCGCGTCCCCACAGTCGATTCTTTGATAAAAGATAAATCGAGAGCAGGGTCGGAATGACCGCTCCACCAACGTTCACGGCTAAAATGACGCCACGCGAATCGACGATCATCGGCACGATGTAGCGCATGCCGAAATATGTCACCTCTCGCTCGGTCACCAGCGGTTCCTGGCCAATCATCGCGATGGGAATGTTGATGTAGCTGCCGACGAGAGAAGCGAAGAGCAAGAGGAAGGCTGTGCCTGAACTCATTCCGAGCTGCATGTATGCGTACCTTAGCACCCGGATCTGCACGAGCATCACCAGAAGGATGAGGGCACCGGCAAGCAGCACGAAGAGCTGCGGAGCTACGGGTAGATATTGGGCATGGCCGAGGTGCATATGCATTCCTTTTGTTGGATCGACCGGGCGCAGAATACAGCGTCATGAGCCGAACCAGCCAGAGGCCCGCCCCATAGACCACGCAGAGTCACTCCAGGCGGTCGGCGCGCGACAACGGTGGTGGATGAGGATCCCATCAAGAGCCGCCGCTTCGAGGTCCTCATCCCTTATCGTGAGGCCGAGGTTTAGTTGCCTTCGGTGACAATCTGTTGGCGCAGGCGCTCGGCATTCTCGATGTAAAAAGCCGCGTTGGCCTTATGATATTCTTCGAGGGCGCCTTCGACGGTTCGAAGTGCATCGTCAAGATAATTTGGCTCGCGGGTTACGACGAACAGAGCGTGGTAAACCGACGCAAGGCTTTCCTGAGTCTGTGCCCACTCAAGCGGTACTCGTTCACGTGTTAATTCCCTTAAGGCTTCGCGATAGGCTGCGATTGCTTCCTCATACCGCGCCGTTCCGCCCTCTCGCTCGCCGAGTCTAAACAGTGTAGTGCCAAGATTTATCTGGGTCCTGGCCCAATCGAGTGGCACGCCCTCGCGGCTAAACTCATTCAAGGCTTCTTGGAAGGCAGAAACAGCTTCCTTGAGGCGCGCCGTCCCATCCTCCCGCCTGCCGAGCGTTTCGAGGGCGACACCGAGACGCACTTGCGTCCGGGCCGATTCGATCGGGTCGCGCTCGCCGGACAGGGTTTGCAGACGATCCCGCACTGCGGCAATGTCCGCCTCCAACCTCGCCGCGTCCTGTGTCCGTCCGGTAGACGAGGGGAAGAAATGACTGGATAGAGCCCAGAATCCGGTTGCAAGAACCACAATCCCGACACCGATCCAACTGAGGGGTTTTTGGTTCTCCCTCAAAAGCGACCGCAGTTGATATATCATAGCTTGATGCCTCACTCAGCCATGTTGCGCTTGGTTCGAGGGTCAGGCTAGACCCCATTCGGTTCCAGGCTCATAGATCACGTTTCAGACCGGGCACGGGTCTGCCCGGTCATCGCAACGGGACATCTTTCGCTTCCGAAAGCGCCGTCGGCTTGACGCGCGGCCATCGGCCAGTCAGACCATGATGGTTGCATGATGGCAATTGCTTTCGTTTCATCCGTGTGCCGTGCGACTGCCTTGCTCATAACCAACTCGATACTGTGCGCGATGCGCCGGTGTCATCGGCCTGGTTGTGCTGGAGCGCTATCGCGGGGCGGCAATCTCGACGTGAGCATGATTCGAGAGATATCAGGATAGAACGAATGGCTGATGTCGCGGGAGGGAATCCATGATACCTGCAACCAAGCGCTATCCAGGGAATGTGGGCGAAAAACACAACGCGGCAGTGAGTGATGTGGCGGTTGCCGACGAACCCAAAGAAGAAGCCGACCAACACTGCTGATGCAGAAGGTTCGATGGTCATGCATTCGATCGCAAGCGACGGGCGGGCGAAATTGGGGAGCTTCAATGCCCGGAGGTTGGCCTTCCTTGGATCGAGCCTTCCCGCCAGTCGGAAAAATCGCCACGGTGCTCGCCTGCTCGGATTCATCGAGACAATGCGGGTTAGAACCTTTTGGAGGCCGATATGTGCAACGCGTGCTTTCGTATTCTGATCGCCGCTCTCGCGCTCATGATCGCTGTGTCCAATCTATCGTCCACCGCGCAGGCCGCTCTTGGCGAGCCGGTGCAGGCGGCCAACATCGGATGGTGGTGGTACTATGGGCAGACTCCCGATCAGGTCGCGTCGCTGTTGTCGACTAATAATGCCCGGCTCGTGAGCCTGCGCGTGCAGTCGTCGAGCCCCCTGATGCTCGATGTCGCCATGGTGCAAAATACTGGCACTTTCGCGAAGACTTGGTGGTGGTACTATGGCCTCACTGCGCAACAGCTTGCCGATCGTGCGACCGCCAACGATGCACGCATCGTCAATCTCGAACCATACGTCGTGAATGGCACCACCTATTTCGCTGCCGTCATGCTTCATAATGTCGGCGCGGACTACAGTGGCTGGTGGTGGTACTACGGCATCACGGCAGACCAGATAAAGCAATACGTTGCGCAGAACAACGCACGGCTCATCGACCTGCGACGGTATGACGGAGGGGGCTCCAGCTTCTATAGCGCCGTCATGGTAGCAAATAGCGGGGCGAACCAGTCGGGGTGGTGGTGGTACTACAACATTACAGCGGATGAGGTGAAGCAATACATCGCGCAGAACAACGCCTATCTGGTGAGTCTTGACCCCAATCCAGATGGCAACACATTTAACGTGGTGATGAACGCAAATCCAGGCGGGTTCGGGTGGTGGTGGTACTACGGCCAGACCGATGCGGAGGTAACGAACCTGGTCAAAACCAACGCGGCGCGCATCTTCGACCTCAAAACCTACATGGTGAACGGGGCGCGACGCTTTGCCGTGCTGATGCTCGGCAACAGTTGGAACGCCGAGCAGTCGGCACAAGCCTCGTGCGACAGCGGCCTGCTGGCGAGCTGGCACACCCAGCTTCCAGCGGTCGGGCTTGGCTCATCCTCGGCGATAGCATCCTACGATGCTACGTTCAGGGCGCTGATGAACAAGTACGGCGTGCCGGGTGGCGCCGTCGCCGTCATTGACAACGGCAAGCTCGTGCTCGCCCGCGGCTACGGCCTGAGCGACACCGGCAATTCCCTGATCGCCCATCCCGACAGCCTGTTCCGTATTGCCAGCCTTTCCAAGCAGATCACATCCGCCGCGGTGCTCAAACTTGCCGCGCAGAAGAAACTCTCGCTCGGGGCGAACCCGTTCTCGCTGCTGGGCCTTACACCCGATCCGGCGAAGCCGATGACGCCAGCGTTGTCGACGATGACAATCCGCGAGCTACTTCAGCACACTGGCGGCTGGAGCCGGGAAACCGGGTGCACCGGCTGTGGCGCCGAGGGCGATCCGATGTTCGAGTCGGAGACCATCGCTGCGGCGCAGGGCGTCGCCGGGCCCCCGAGCTGCGATCGGATCATCCAGTATATGCTGAGCCAGCCCGTGCAGTGGACGCCCGGCACGGTCTACGACTATTCCAACTTCGGCTATTGCGTGCTTGGAGCGGTCATCGAGAAGGCGACTGGACAGAGCTATGCCGACTATGTGACGTCGAATATCCTCAAACCGGCCGGCGCTGGCGGGATCGTGCAGGGCCAGACGATCTGGCCAACCGATCGGGAAGTCGTCTATTATGACTTTCCCGGCGCAGGCTCGGGCCAGGACGTGTTTGTTCCCAGCCTCAACGCGTTTACTAATGCGTACGGCAATTTCTATCTCGAAGCGATGGCAGCGCATGGTGCCTGGGTTGCCTCGCCCGTCGACCTTCTAAGGTTCCAGGGGGCCCTTGATGGGCGCAGCGGCGGTACGCCATTGCTGGATGCGGCATCGCTCACCGAGATGACGGCGAACCCCGGCGTGCCGGTTGCCACCATCAACAGCTCTAATGACCTCGTCACCGTCCCTCAATCCGGCAGCTGGTACGGAATGGGTTGGCAGGTCAACAGCGCCGGCAACTGGTGGCACAACGGCAGTCTTCCCGGCACACAGACCGAGCAAGTTCATGCGGCGAACGGTTTCGGCTGGGCGGCCTTTTTCAACTCGCGGCCGAGCAATTCCGACGGTTTCGGCAGCGACCTCGACACAGCGTTGTGGACGGCGTTTAACGGAACGAACAATTTCGGCAGTTTCAACCTGTTCGACCAGTACGGCGCTTATACCGACTGGATGACCGGCACGGCCTATCAGTCTCTGTTCGACGGGCAGAAGTCAAATGGCTTATACCCCTCGCGGATCGAAGGGTTTAGCTCCACCGGAACACCTCTTTATCGCGCCGTGTTCGCGCCTTTCCACGGAACGGCCTGGGAGAGCCATCACGGCATCGACTGCCAAACCTACCAAAGCCGGGCTGGCGCCCTCGCGGCGCAGGGCTATGGGACGGCGTCGCTGCAGTCGTTCGTCGCCAGCGACGGCACGCAGCGCTATCAGGCCACCTGGGTGAAGCAGTAGTTCGCCAAGTCGCTAGCCGTTCACCACATCATCATTGGGTGATCGGCTAGCTCCCGTTGTCCCTCGGATGTCGGATTGCAAGAACGACTTGCTGCCGCTTCTTAGCTCGGCGTTCTCTCACGAAAGATGACGCCGTTTTCGTTAGCGCCAAGAGACAATATGTGTCGAGCATTGCGCGGCGAACACGAAAAAATTTCCGTACTTGACGTCACTCGCCCTCATGTCGCTTGAGTTTTTTCTCGATCTTGCTTCTCCAGCATCAAGGAGGTCGCCGGCTCCTGCATCGGCGGAAAATTCACCGCCGTTTTTGCGAGCGCGGCTACCTTTGCTCGGACAAGAACAAATCCCAGAACCCAGCGACCATAAAATCGTTCATGCTCACCACGGAGCCGGGCGAATTTGCGGTAGCCAAATCGCAAAAGATTGGGAGGATTATGATGAACATGATGGCTGTCCAAAGGGTGCGACCAGCGCCGCAAGCAGCGGATTCTTAAGCTGGATAGTGCCTCCCCGGTCGGGTTGCCGAACGTGGTCATAGAAAGTCGAAGGGAATTGATAAGCTGTTCGTATAAAGCGAGTGCATTCAGCCTGATTATTAGTCAGACGCCTATCTATTGCTCAGGTCTCCGGCAATTGAGTTGTTCCTCTTAATGCAAACCAACATTGTCTTCTGTGTTGACTCTCTACGCGGGCTGGCCCGCGTTCATCTGGTGAGCTTACGCGCTTGATTGAGACGTCTGGCACATGGCTCTGAGAACGATTTTTGCATAACATCTTGATTTCGCACTTGAGAGACAGGCTTGATCTGCATTCTTTATCTGAGGCTGGGGGCTTCTGTGAAACTCGTCATCGCTATCATTCAGCCGTTCAAGCTCGAAGAAGTGCGAAATGCGCTGACAGAGGTTGGCGTCACCGGGATGACCGTCACGGAAGTCAGAGGATTCGGGCATCAAAAGGGACACACAGAGATTTACCGCGGCGCCGAATATACGGTGAACTTTATTCCAAAGCTCAAGATCGAAGTCGCAATTCGCGCCGATGTCGTCGATGCGGTGATCGACGCGATCGTGAAGTCGGCGCGCACCGGTCAGATCGGGGATGGCAAGATTTTCGTCACGAACATCGAGCGCGCCCTGCGGATTCGCACCGGAGAGACAGACAACGCAGCACTGTAGACCTTGGACATCAGCTAGAGGAGAGACGGGGATGCGGAACAGATCCATGCGTATTGTGACGTTCGGATTTCTGGCCTGCGTCGTCTTCCTCGTCGCAGCCTTCGCAGCGCTGTTTTTTGCCGATTCTTCGGTCGCACAAGAAGCAGCTCCGGCGCCGCCAGCCTGCGACGCCAAGATCTTGACAGCATGCGCGCCCAATTCTGGTGACACTGCCTGGATGCTCACCTCGGTGGCGCTTGTTCTGATGATGACCGTTCCGGGCCTCGGACTTTTCTACGGTGGGATGGTCCGCAAGAAGAACGTCGGCGACACGGTCATGACCAGCTTTGCCATTACCTGTCTCGTCACCGTGCTTTATGCGATCGTGACCTATAGCCTGGCATTTCGCGCTGGTACGGCGTTTATCGGCGGGTTCGATCGCGCGTTCTTGCAAGGCATTTTGAGCGATATCGAGGTAGGCGTCGGTAATCCCAATCCGCTCGCGCCGACGATTCCCGAAACCGTCTATCTGTGTTTCCAGATGACGTTCGCGATCATCACGCCCGCTCTCATCGCGGGGGCATTTGCCGAGCGCATGAAGTTCTCGGCAATGTTGTGGTTCATTGGGCTTTGGGCGATCTTCGTCTATGCACCGATTGCACATTGGGTTTGGGGACCAGATGGATTCCTAAACAGCACCAACGACGCGGCGCGCATCAAAGTCCTCGATTTCGCGGGTGGTACGGTGGTTCACGTGAACTCAGGCGTCGCCGGCTTGATGTGCGCCTTGATGCTTGGCAAGCGCAGAGATACTGGCCCGGCACACAATGTCGTGCTCACCTTCATCGGCGCCTCGCTATTGTGGGTAGGCTGGTTTGGTTTCAACGCCGGTTCGGCTGTCACAGCGGGAATCCAGGCGGGCATGGCGATGACAGTCACGCAAGTCGCCACCGCCGTGGCGGCGCTCACCTGGATGTTCGTCGAATGGGCCCATCGCCGCAAACCAACCGTCATCGGCATCTGTTCGGGCGCGGTGGCTGGCCTCGTCGCCATCACGCCAGCGTCCGGTTTCGTCGGCCCAGCGGGTTCGATGGCGATCGGCGTCGCAGCGGGCGTGCTGTGTTATGCGGCGGTGACATGGCTTAAAGCGCTGCTTGGTTATGACGACGCCCTCGATTGCTTCGGCGTGCACGCGATCGGCGGGGCGAGCGGCGCCATCCTTACCGGGGTCTTTGCGATCAAGGAGTATGGCGGCACACCGGGACTCATCGAAGGCAATGCTCATCAGGTATTGAACCAGCTGATCGGCGTCGTCATCGTAGCTGCTTACGACGCGATCATTTCATTGGTCATCCTCAAAATTATCGACAGCCGTCTCGGATTAAGAGTAAGCAGCGATGTGGAACTGGAGGGGCTTGATGTGACGCTTCACGGAGAAGCCGTTCAGTGAGATGATTGCGTCTCACTTGGTGCAGCCCTTCGTGATCGCCGGATGACCATTAGGTGGGGTGGAAGGGCTCCGCCTCGAAACTGCTCGCATAGAACCACACTCGCAAGTCTCCAGATCTGCTTGAGAATATTTATGCTCAATCTCCGTTGAAGCCGACGGACGTCATCGCGTCATTCGATTACAAGCCTGATTGTTGCCGGCATGCCGGGCTTGAGCATTAGATCCGGATTGGATGCGCTGATGACAATGTCTGTCGTGACCGCGTGCTCATCTGTTTGCGGCGATGGCCGAATTTGCGTCACCGTGCCAGAGAACTGACGGTCCGGAAAAGCTGCGACGGTGAACGTCGCTTTATCACCGAGCTTGAACTCGCGGCTGTCCTTCGCGCTGATCGTGGTCGCGATGTGAATAAGGGAGAGACCGCCAGCGATGACGAAAAGCGGCGTTTTCGAGTCCGCCGTGACCGTCTGGCCCGACTCGACGTTGCGCGACAGCACGGTTCCGTCAAGCGGCGAAACAATATCGGTAGCCCCGAGGTTGGTCTCGGCAGCGCCAAGCGCCGCTTGAAGGTCGGCAATCTTTGCCTTCCCGCGGTTTGTCTCCGCCTGCGCCGTCTCAAAAGACTTACGCGACTTGTCGAGCGCTTTTCGGGAAATGACCCGGCGTTTCGCCAGCGCCTCGGCATTTTCGAGGGTAGTTTTCGCCAAGGCAAGATTCGCTTTGTCCTTTTCGAGCCGAGCCTCCGCTGCTTGCAGGTCGGCTGTGGTTTGGTCAACGGTGATTTGATAGGGGTGCGGATCGATTTTCGCGCAACGCTCGCCCACCTTCACTTGCGTGTTGGCCTCGCAACGAACCGACTGGATCACCCCGGACACCCGCGTGCCTACCGGCGTTGTCACGATGGGAGCAATGACGCCCTTCAAAGTCACGGTGCGGATCTCCGGTCCGCTTTCGGGCTGCATCTGCATGATTTCGCCATTGTAGGCCATGTTGTGGTTCAAATTCGCCATGATCCAGAGTGAGCCGGCGAGGAGCAGCAGGACGATCAGCACGCCAAAGGCGAGCGCCATGACGTTATTGACGTTGTCTGGGCCGGTTGTGATGTGGAGGAAAAAGACGAGGTGAACCCCCATCTGCGCGATTGCGAGAACGACCAAAGCAACAGGAATGCTCGGACCCCAGACGAGTGTCGTGCCCGAGATGAAAAAGGACACAGCGGTGAGCAAAGTGGCGAGCGCCAACCCAATCAGATAGCTCTTAATTCCTTCACCGATTTCTTCGCGATCGAGGCGCTCATCGCCCGGCGCGGTGTCCGACGGATGTCTGTGCTGACTCGTCGCCTCGGACTGACTCATTGCGCGGCCCCCATCAAATAGACCACCGTGAATATCGCAACCCAAATGATGTCCAGGGCGTGCCAAAACAGGCTGAAGCACAGCATGCGCCGAAGGATGTCGGCCCGATAGCCTTTGGCGAAGACTTGCGCCACCATCGTCAGCAGCCACAACAGGCCGACGGTGATATGCAAGCCATGGCATCCGACCAGCGTGAAGAAGGCGGAGAGGAACGCGCTCCGTGTCGGGCCTGCCCCACGCGCAACCATGCCCGCGAATTCCCGGATCTCAATGCTCAGAAATAGTGCTCCAAATATGAAGGTCGCGGCCATCGCGCCATAAAACCAGGATCCGCTATGCGCTCGGACCCCGAGGCTTGCGAGACCGACCGTGAAGCTCGAGACGAGAAGGAACGCGGTCTCCAGTCCGACGTTGGTCAGGTTGAACAGCTCCCGGCCGCTTGGTCCCCCTGCCGTGTCGCCGACCAGCACCACGTAGGCGGCGAAGAAGGCGGAGAACATGACAATGTCGCTCAGCAGGAAAATCCAGAAACCGTAGGCGGTGACGATGCGCTTCGATGCCGGGCCGCCGGCCGCGTGCTCAAGGATGTGCTGGCGGTCGGCGAGATCTCGGTGGGGGGCGACTTCGAAGATCGTCATGGCGCCCCCTGCCGACGGGCGAGCACCACACTGCGCGCACCGCGGTTGGCTCGATCGATGCGCGCGACTGTTTCCGCCGGAATAATGTATTCATCAACGTCACGCCAGGCAAAGGCGACGAAGGTTGCGTAAGCACCCAACGCAGCAAGGCCCGCAATCCACCAGATGTGCCAGATCAGCGCGAAACCCATGACGGTCGCAAAGAAGGCACAGACGAAGCCGGTCGGGCTATTTCTTGGCATCTCGATGTCTGCATAGCCGGGTTCCTCGCTAGGCCTCACCTGCGCGAGTGCGCGCTCCTTCATCCCCCAGTAGGCGTCTTTGCCATCGATATGAGGGAACACGGCGAAGTTGAAGGCCGGTGGAGGGGAAGAGGTCGCCCATTCAAGGGAGCGC